>Ga0189274_100011_pt1 | contig 355659 bp, 440 predicted proteins | sample N5B1minimetaG_FD_130323 | JGI IMG/M metagenome (GOLD analysis project Ga0189274, IMG submission 130323) | Marine microbial communities from the Costa Rica Dome - N5 B1 mini metaG | ecosystem: Environmental > Aquatic > Marine > Oceanic > Photic zone | place: Costa Rica: the Eastern Pacific... | reverse complement strand
GCTCAAAGGTGGTGGTCCCACCCCTTACTGCCGTGGTGCTGATGGTCGCGCCGTGCTGCGCTCCAGCGTCCGTGAATTTCTGGCGCAGGACTTCATGCATGCCCTCGGTGTGCCCACCTCCCGGTCGTTGACGCTCTACGTCTCCCATGCCGAGACGGTGCGTCGCCCCTGGTATTCCGAGAACTCACGCTCGATGGATCCGGACGTGATGGTCGATAACCCGGCGGCCATCAGCACCCGGGTGGCGCCCTCATTTCTGCGGGTGGGTCAGCTGGAGTTGTTCGCCCGCCGTGCCCGCAGTGAGGCCCATCCCCGGGCGCATCAGGAATTGCACCAGATCGTGGTGCACTTGATCGAACGCAATTACCGCCAGGAGATCGATCCCGGCCTGCCCTTCAGCGACCAGGTTGTGCTGTTGGCGAGCTTGTTCCGTGATCGCCTCACGACCCTTGTGGCCAACTGGATCCGTGTGGGCTATTGCCAGGGCAACTTCAACAGCGACAACTGCGCCGCCGGTGGCTTCACCCTCGACTACGGCCCATTTGGCTTCTGCGAGCTGTTCGATCCGCGCTTTCAGCCCTGGACCGGTGGCGGCGCCCACTTCTGCTTCTTCAACCAGCCGGTGGCCGCGGAGGCCAACTACCGCATGTTCTGGAAATCCCTGCGCACGCTGATGGAGGGCCAGGCGGAGGCCCAGGCCCAACTGGATCAGTTGCTGGAGTATTTCCCCGCTGCCATGCAGGAGGCCATGCAAAGGATGTGGAGCAGCAAACTCGGCGTGCTCAGTGCCGACGACGCCCTGGTCCAGGAGCTCTTGAAGCTCCTCGTGGAGTCCAGCGCCGATTATTCGATGCTGTTCCGCCGCTTGTCGGATCTGCCCGAGCAGATCGATCCGCTGCGGGGCTGTTTCTATCTGCCCTTGTCGGCACCCCTCGAATCCCAATGGAACAACTGGTTGCTGCGTTGGCGTGCCCAGTGGCCCAGTGGCGTTGATCCGGCTCTGATCTCTGCTGGCATGCGGCGCGTCAATCCGGCGATCACCTGGCGCGAATGGCTGATCGCTCCGGCTTACCAGCAGGCCGCTGAAGGTGACACCTCCTTGATGGCTGAACTGCAGCAGCTGTTCAGCACGCCCTACGACACCCCTTCCGCCGATTTGGCGGTCCGCTACGACCGCTTGAAACCGCGGGAGTTTTTCAGCGCCGGTGGGGTGTCCCACTACAGCTGTTCGTCTTGAGCGCCGACGACGTTCTGGAGTTCTGGTTCCAACAGTGCCGTCCCTGGCAGTGGTTTCGTCGCCGCGACAGCTTCGATGCCCTGGTGCGAGAGCGATTCGGCGAGGCCGTTGAGCGTGCCCTCGCTGGAGAGCTGGATCACTGGAGCTCTGAGCCCAGCAGTGGTCTGGCCCTCGTGCTGCTGCTGGATCAGTTCACCCGTCAGATCTGGCGTGGTGAGGCCAAGGCTTTTGCCGGAGATCCTCAGGCTCTGAAGCTGAGCCTGGCAGCGCTGGAGCGGGGATGGATCGCAGCGGAATCTCAACGACCGCGGCGGCAGTTCTGGCTGATGCCTCTTTTGCACAGCGAAGACATCAGCGTGGTGGCCCAGGCCATCCCTTTGCTCGAGCACTTCGCGGACGCTGCCACCGCCGATGTGGCCCGCCGCCATCTCCTCCAGCTGCAGCGCTTTGGCCGCTATCCCCACCGCAATGCTGCTCTTGGAAGGGTGAGTTCACCGGAGGAAATGGTTTTTACGCAGCAATCACAATGTTGAGGGTTCCTCGCCTTCGTCCTTCATCAGGCGCAGCGCTGCATTCATCACGGCAGCTTTCACCGCCCGGCGCTCCAGCCCCTGGCGTTCGAAGTGCCGAACGATGCGCGACAGGTCCCACCAGACGGCCACTTCCACTTCATCCATCTCATTGGCGACGTGGAGAGTCATGGTTGCGCTGGGTCTTAATTCAGCTGTAGCTCCGTGCCAGCACCGCCTGAGGCGTCTGCGGAATGACTGCTGAATTCAGTTGCAATTCAGCCTGAACGGTCGTTCGTGGCTAGGCAGCAAGTGGATGCCTCCCTTCACCGTGCAGCACTACTTGATCGTTTGGACGTTCCCGACCGTTGAGGGGGCGTGGGAGTCATGCCCGGGCTTTGCTGACTACATCAACTCGGGAGCACCGGGAGATGCTTTCGACGGCTTTGCTCTCAAATACCGCGTCTGCGAACCCATCAGTGGTAGTGGTGTCGCCATTGCCGTGGCCAGTGACATCGGCAAGGTGTGGGCGCATCTCGGACCCTGGATCAAGGACTTCGGCATTCAGTTCGAGGTCACTGCTGTGGTGTCCGATGCCGAATTTGCTGCGATGTGGCCGATGGTGGAAGCTGCAGCATCCGTCAGCTAAGACGGCTGCCCAACACACCATGGCCCGGCCTTGACGCTTGCCCTGCTTGAGCCCCTGCTGTTTCTTGCTGCGGCTGGTTCAGCTGCAGCGGGATTGCTGATCCTTCAGTTGGGGCTGCAACGGGTGTTTTCTGTGGCACCGCGCTTGAAGCCGGGCCAGGACGTTGCTGCTCCGGACACGTCGCTGACCGTGGTGATCCCCGCCTTCAACGAGGCCCACAACATCGAGGCCTGTGTCGCCAGCGTTCTGGCCAATCAGCCCCCCTGCCGGGACTGGTCGCTGCTGGTGGTGGATGACGAGTCCAGCGATGCAACGGTGGACAACGCTCTCCGGGCTGGCTCTGCAGCGCCCCACTTCCGACTGATCCAAGCCGGCCCTAGGCCCGTCAACGAACGCTGGGTGGGCAAGAACTGGGCCTGCAGCAGGGCCGTTGACCAGGTCTCCAGCGATTGGCTGTTGTTCATCGATGCCGATGTTCGGCTCAAGCCCGATGCCCTGAAACGGGCTCTGGCTCAGGCCCTTGACGAGCAGGCCGATCTGCTGAGCCTGGCGCCGCGGTTGAGTTGCGGATGCCTGGCGGAATGGATGGTGCAGCCGATCATGGCCAGCCTCCTGGGCCTCGGCTTTCCCATCCTCGAAACCAACGACCCGGCATCGCCGGTGGCGTTTGCGGCGGGGCCGTTCATGTTGTTCAAGGCCTCCACCTATGCGCAGATTGGTGGGCACCGGGCCCTGGCTGGCGAGGTGGTGGAAGATCTGGCCCTCGCCCGTGCCATCAAGGGAGGAGGCCATCGGCTGCGTTATCTCCTGGGGCTTGATGCGGTTGATCTGCGGATGTACCGCGACCTCGCGGCGCTCTGGGAGGGCTGGACCAAGAACTGGTTTCTGGGCTTGGATCGGGACCCCGTCAAAGCCCTTGGCGCCGCTTTGGTGGTGGTGTTGATGTTCACCGTGCCCTGGCTGTTGCTGCCGGCATCGCTGCTGCTGCTCTGGCTCCAACCCCTGCTGGCTTCGGCTTGGTGGTGGGTGTTGGCGCTGGCGAGCTTGGCCATCCTTCAACAGCTGCTGCTGCGGCTGTGGACGCGCAGCAACTTTGATGTGCCCCTCAGCTACTGGTGGCTGATGGGAGCCGGTGGGTTGCTGGTGGGTGCGATTGGCCCTGTCTCGATCTGGCGCACCCGCACGGGACGCGGTTGGACCTGGAAAGGCAGGGATTTGAATTAGGTGTGGTGTCCCCTTTTGCGGGCATCTTCAGCCCGCCGCCGGATTGCGGCATGCCGGAATGCGTTTTCCAGCTTGGTCAATTTGGGTTGTTTGTCTTGCAGGGCAGCTTCGCCGCGGGCTTTGGCTGCGTTGATGAAATCGTCCGATTTGGTACCGCTGAGTCCACCCATTTCCATGCCTCAACTGAATCAAGCCTGGTTCCGTTGCGGCTTCGTTGGGCTCGAAGCAAAGGCTTTCTATCGAATTCAGGTTTGAACGGAATTGTTTGGTAGTCCTTGATCCCATTGATGAGCCATCCCTTCTGAAGGCTCGGCATCAGGCCGCTGTGTGCGAAGGTAAGCAGTCTTGATCAATTCTTTTTTTGACGATCTTTATCGGAAATCTCTCCTGGGACGCTGAGCGGGAGGATCTCATTCATCTGTTCGGTCAGTACGGCGAAGTGAGCAAGTGCTCCTTGCCCCTCGACCGGGAGACGGGCCGCAAGCGTGGTTTCGCTTTTGTTGACCTCAGCAGCGAAGCCGATGAGCAGTCGGCAATCGACGACCTGCAGAACGTTGAGTGGATGGGTCGCGCCATCTCCGTTCGCAAGGCCGAACCCCGCCGCTGAGCTTCACAACAGCTTCGCTTCACCTCACTGTCCAAAACCACGGTCGGTTGTGGATGGTGAGGTTTTGTCGTGCGTTGCGTTGGGATGTGGCTGTTGAGAGGCCTGCTGTTGTGAGGCCTGGTTGAACCGACTGTCGAGCCAACGCGAAACGATGTAGATCCCAATGAACATCGGGATGTAGATCTGATAGGCACTTTGTTGTTCAATCTCGAGCTGATTGACGACGGTCACAGCAGCGGTGCTGAGCACGAGGTAGATCCCGACGCGCCGAAACAGGGGTGATTTGAACAACGTTGTGAGAGCTCAAACGTTTGATCATGTTCTCCTGCCGTTGAACTCCCTCAACTGGGGGATGTGCCGGACGTGCCATACCTGCTGAATGGGGAGGCAATGCAACGCTCCGATGCCACCCGCCTATGACCTGATCATTGAGCGTGGAGGCTCGATCGTGGTGGAAACCATCGAGGCCTGTGACGAAGATGCTGCCTGGCGCGCTGGCCTGATGTTGCACATCGAGGCGCTGATGGTCGTGGTCTGCAGGGACGAACACGACCCCGAATCGACGCATGCTTAGGGTTTTCTTGAGAGTTGGAGCGATGTTGTGATCGGTTTGATCGCCTCAGGTTTGTTCCTGGTGTTTCCCTCAATTCCCGGAGCGGATCTATCCCTGTTCCAACAGCTGAACAGGGAACTCGGTGCCCTCTGTCAGGAGCCACCCGCTCAGGCCATCAGGGTCTGTCGCCTCCATGCCCGCCTGGTGAACGGCTGAGTCAGCGCTCGTCAGGCACCACACCACAGGCAACCCGTGCTCCACCTCCACCGAGGGGGGGCTCGTCCCTGTAGGTGTCGCCGCCTGCATGAACAATCAGGGCTTTCCCCTTCAGGTCAGCGGTGCTGAGCCGAGGCGCCACCACGCTGGTGTTGGTCTTGCCGTCGTCATCCACCACCAGCCTGCTGAGATCGCCCCGGTGACCGTTTCCGAAGGGGCCGAGGTGTTGCCCCGTTTCGTCAGGGTCCCAGTGACCTCCGGCAGCCAAGCCGGCAACAGGTGTGCCTTCGGCGCTTAGGCCCACGTCACAGCTTCCCGTGTTGTGGAGATGGAAGCCGTGTTCACCAGGGCTCAGCCCCGCCAGATCGGGGTAAATCACCAGGCCCTGGTCGGTGTCTTGCGCGGTGACGCTGCCGATCGATTCGCCAATGCCGTTGGCATCAATGCGTTGCAGGCTCACCTCCAGGGCTCCGCACCAGCTCGGTGTGAGCGTGAGCAGGCCGATGAGCAGAACGAGCTGGGCGAGCAGGCGACGCATCACAGAACAGCGGGTTCTTGAATTGTCGCCCCCGGTTGGTGCCGTCTGCGGTGAAGATGGTGCGTCGTTCAGCTGATGCTTGGTGATGCGTTGGGAGTACACCCAGTTGCGCTTCGTGCCCCGGGGGAAGTCGTGGACCGGGGAAATCGAGGAGCTCTGGCTGGATGATCGCCAGCTGATCTCCAGAAGTCATCCGCAGCGTGACGTCACCCTGGTGGGCTTGATGAATGAATTGGGAGAGCAGGGGTGGGAATTGGTGACCTACGCCCAACCCTTCACGGGCTACCACGGTGGTTGCTACACCTTCAAACGTCAGAAGTGAGCAGCTGCTTCAGAGTGGGCTGGCATTGATGTGCTGGGCCATGCCCATAAAACCGATCACGAGAAGAGCAACAGCAACGGTTGAGGCAATGGATGCCAAGCCCATTTGTGTTTGATCGCTTAGGCTTTTCATGCATCAACCTCGTTTTTCAGATGCACGAGAATGCATTGCTCGTAACAGCTGCCATCATCGAGATTGCAGAGGGTTAGGCATTCAAAATAGGCATTCACTTGTGATTCAGTGACGCAAGCTTGGGAAGGATTCGGTGACTCCAGGTTGGTATTCAGCACGTCTTTCTCAATTCGCAGAGCGACACTATGCCGTTTTTCTTTTTTGGGCAATGAAATTATTGCGGCGGGTAAATACCTAGATAAAATTACCTATATCAGATCGATTGTGATGGTCGGTCTTTGTTTTTGGGTTGATCCCTTGCTTCTTATGGTGAGCCGATGAGCAAGGGCAACCCCGCTGAACGGCTCGAGGACGAGCTCGATCGTGCCAAGGCCCGTGGCCGTTGGCTCAGTGACGATGAGCAGGCTGCGCTTGATCGTGAAGCTGATGCCGAAGCCCTTCGGGTGGAGTCCAAGCAACAGCGTGATCGCAAGCTGATGATCCTCGCCGGGGTCTGCCTGTTGATTCCGCCGTTGTGGCCTGTGGCCCTGGGGCTGACTCTGTTTCTTCTCTATCCAGACACCATGGCCAGGATCGGGCTGGCCGCCGCCATCACCTTTCTGGTGGGCGGATTGCTGTTGGCCGGCGTGCTTGGTTTGGCGATGGTTTGGTTGATTCAGTGGCTGTTCTGATCAGGTGCTGGTCTGATCAGCTCTGCCGGATCAGTTGCGTGATTTCACCACCGTCATGCCGACGGGGGCCAGGGCAATCAAAGCCAGCTTGATGTGCTGAATTCCGAATGGAATGCCGATGATCGTGACAAAACAGGCCAGGGCACTGCTGAGGTGACCCAGGGCCAGCCACCAGCCGGCCACAAGGAACCAAATCACGTTGCCGAGCGCACCCAGCGGGCCCGTCCCCAGATCACCTCGTCCTCTCAACTGGCGACGGCTCACCGCTTCGGAGCCGAAGGGCCAGAGCGAAAAACAACCGACCACCCAGCACGACCGTGCCCATGGCAGGCCAACGATGGTGATGGCGCAGATCAACGCGGCCAGCCACCAGGCCAGAGCCATCGGAAGTCCGCCGAGAACAACCCAGAGCAGGTTGAGGATCATCGAGATCATGTCTCCATTGTCACGGCAGGCCTAAAGCTCGTTCGTTAAATTCTGTAAAAGGTGTTTGACCGCGCATGGTGGGCAGTTACGGGATTGTGGGTTGTGGATATGTGGGATCCGCTGTCGCCACCCATCTCAGGCGCCAGGGCCATGAGGTTGTCGGCACCACCACCAGCCCCGGACGGTTGGCTGAACTCTGCGATCTGGTCGACCACCCCCGCCTCTACAGCGCTGGCGATCCGATGGCGGATGCCAGTTTCCTGGATCGGCTCGATGGGGTTCTGATTGCGATGGCGCCCACCACCGCCACCTTTGAAGAAGATCAGTACGAGAAGGTTTACGGCCAGGCGGTACCGGCCCTTGTTGAGGCGCTGCGTCAGCGCCAGGGACACCGACCGCTGCATGTGAACTACCTGAGCAGTGCAGGGGTGTATGGCGATCAGGCCGGCGCGATCTGCAATGAGCTGACCCCTCCGGATTGTTCCAACAACGCCAACGCTCTTCTGGCCAGCGCCGAGGCCTCTGTTCTTTCCTTGAACGACGCTTCAACCCAGGCCTGTGTGCTGCGGCTGGGTGGTATTTACGGTCCTGGCAAGGACATCCCGTCGTACATCCGCAGTGCTGCTGGGCAGCCGGTTCGCAAGAACGGCAACCACATCAATGCCTGGGTTCATCTTCACGACATCATTCGCGGTGTTGATTTCGCCTTCGGCCGGCGCCTCCAAGGCATCTACAACCTTGTGGATGATCTCCAGTTCACCCGGCGTCAGCTTTCCAACGCCTTGTGTGATGACTTCGGATTGCCCCCTGTGATTTGGGACAACCACGATCGCCCCGGCGCACGCATCTTCAATGCCCGTGTCAGCAACGCCCGGTTGCGTGAAATCGGATTCCAGCCCAGCGTCAGCTCCATGCTGGAACCTGTTGCGGCCTGAGGGGCCAACCCGGCATAGCGAAGCTGTTCAACGTTCGCGGCTGATTTGATTTTTCGATACAGATTGCGCATCGATTTCTCATTTTTCGTTGTTGTTGTAAAGCAGGATTGCGGAATCCACGTTCAACTTGCTGCGTTGATTAGACCCTGCACATTCAACGCGGCGGCGCTGTGAAAGACGAATCGTTCTGCATCGAATTTGCGTCCTCCTTGGCCTTGATGTTGCTGGAGCTCAACGCAGAACTTCTTGAGCTTGCAGACGAAGCCTCCAACGTCACAGCCGAGCTTTCTGTTGTTGAGCTTGAGCGTGCATGCTGATGCTGGATCGCATTCGTGCCGTCTTTGCTGATGCCCAAGCCGAGGGCATGGATCAGCTGTATGACGTCATCAATGCGGCGCGTGATCTTGCACCGGATTCAGATTTTCAGGCCTGCTACGACCTTGTAATGGCATCCGGCGGCCCTGAAGTGGAAACCTGGATCAACTTCACGGTGACCACAGCCACCCGCTTCGATCTTGACGATCAACCGGAGCCGGAACAGTTTCTTTCCGTTCTCGAGGAGTGTTGTGATGCCCGTCGGGAAGAGCAGCGGGCTCAGCCTTCGGAATAACGAAGTGCCTTGAGGCCCATCACCAGATGGGTGCGAAAACTTCCCAGCGCCATCACCTGCTTGGGCGATCGCGTGTCGCTCACTGCATCGCCCTGCCCTTCGATCCAGCGCAGCAACTCCTGGGTTTGGTCGGCCCATGCACTCAGTGCTGCGCGGAGCAATTCGTCATCGCTGAGCCGTCCTTCAGGAACGGCGGATGTGTCCATCGCCGCTTTCAGCAAGGCGTTGAGTTGCTGATGGCTCAGCGCGTCAGGAACAAAGGGATCAGGATCGATGCTTAAGAAAATCTTTAGGCGTGTTTCGACCGTAGTTCAGGGGTATCGGTTACGACCACCCGTGTTTTGGCTCATTGCGTCAGCGTGATCGAGCCTGATCCGGGTCAACGCTCAGCCCGCGGGTGGCGAGAGCCAGGCGCCGGGCAGCCAACAGGGCTGGATAAGCCAGTGCTGAACGTTGGTTGTCACTGAACAGCTTGGCCAGCAGTCCCAGCAGGGGATCGCTGGGGTTCATGCGCCGGCTGAGTTCCGCAATGGCTTCGCTGCCATGCCACGTCTGCTCTCCTTCGATCAGCACGGCGCCATTGCGCAGAGGCAGGCCGAGGGCATTGAGCTCGCGACGGATAGTGTGATCGGCGCGTCCGTCAACAATGCGCAGGTTGGGAACACCCGCCTGGAGCTCACTGCGGAGGGCGAACTCTCGACAGAATGGGCATCCGCCGTCGTAAATGAGGGTCAACAGCATTGCTGAATTCTGTCGCGAAGGGCCTGGCCCTGGCGTTGTTGATGCTCGGTCTGCTGCTGGCTCCCCAGCCGTCATGGGCCGATTGGATCTGCGATGGGGATCGGCTCAGTGTTGAGAGCACGCGGGGAGCCGTTGATCCCACCGGCCTGGCGGAAGGCATTCCCAACACGTTGGAGGGAACCCTGCCGGGGGACGGAGTGCTGCTGCGCTGGCGCGATGTGGAGTTGCAACTACCGCGCACCAACAATGCAGGTGCCCCCAGTTACACCGACGGTCGTTGGTGGTGGCGGGTCGTTGATCAATCAGCGCCGGAATTTTGGGAACGCCGCGGCACGGTGATCCGCCATCAATGTGAACTGATCTGAGCCTTCCTCCAGCTACCGCCGTTTTCGCTTGCGACGGTTGGCCTTGCGGGTTCCTCCATAGCGATAACCAGCTTGTTCGCGAAAGTTTGGCCAGCAGGTTTCGCACACCAGGATCCAGTCGGCGAGTCGGGCGGTCATCACCCGGAAGTGCACGTCTCCCGGCTGTCTGCAGTGATCACAACAGAATCTTTTGTTTTTCCACAGTTTTTCAACCGACTCCTCTGGCGGATCGGTGCCCTGAAGCTTCTCCTGAGGATTGCTTGCTTCGTTCACAGCAGGGACCGCTTCGTTGCCACTTGAGGCGTGTTCGAAATCACTGATGCATTTATTGCTTGAAAACAATGGTCAGCACAGCATTCTTCACATTGAGCGGCAGGATCTGCCGGGGACTGCCGAGCATCTGAAGCTTGTTTTCCACGCCGATGGCCAAAACCACTGTGCTCGCCAGGATCAGCTGTTTTGGCCCTGTGGAAAAGCTGTGTATAACTTTACGAATCGCTTGGAACTTGGGCGTTGATGGAGGCTTTTAGGGCGGCCATCTCGTGGGCGGTGAGGTGAGCCTCGACGGCCTCAGGGGTGTTGTTCAGATAGTGGATCCATGCCTCGTAGCACTGTTCCTGCGTTGCTGATGGGTTCCGACCTTCACCAGGTCCCGTGCTGACCAGAAGCTCTTCAATCCTGGCCAGCCGAGCTTCGATCCGGCTCAAGCGGCTGCCGATGGCATCGTCCTGTTGCGTCACCTGCGGATGGGCGGTGGTTCCCGTGATTGTTGCGGAGAGCCCCTGGGTTGACGCTGTAGTACATGCGAACTAAAACAGATGTACTGCTCCGAAACCCATGGCTGCGAGTTCTCCTTACGCCACTTTCCGCGCTGACGAGTGGATGCGTCATTCCTTGATTCGACCCCGCAAGGCGTTTCCGGCGGGAGCCTCGGCGGTGGCGAAGCCACGTGCCAGGCCCACCGCCACTGTTCGAGCCTGTGATGCCGTGCAGGGGGAGCTTTTTCTCTTTCCCGTCGTGATCTGCTGAGCCTTGGTCTCTGCGACAAACATTTGCAGGAGTCGCTGTTTGCTCCCTGTTCTGCCAGGGTGAGCAGTGGTTTTTATTGCCAGACCATGCTGTTGTTCGCCTCCCAGACAGCTCCAGGCGGTCCGACTGTCATTCTTCCGGCCCTGTTGATCACCGGACTTCTCGTTGCAGCATCCCAGGCGTTCGTTCCCAAGGGCGGCGACAAGAACTGAGCCCTGCCGTTTGCCTTATCGAAGGGCTGAGAGAACATCAGCCCCGAAAGCATTGGCATCAAATCCCGGCTTTTTGGGTGTCTGTCCCAGTTGCACGATCACCGCGCGCTGGGATGGAGCCACCAGAAGAAGTTGTCCCTGATAGCCCTCAGCTGAAAAGCTGTCATAGGGCAGATCCGGTCTTGATTTGCGGCGGCTGAGCCACCAGTGCGCGCCATAGGCCTGTTTTGATCCCCTCGACGCCGTCTGTGCCTGCCGAACCCAGGTTGAGGGCAGAAGTTGCTTGCCATCCCAGCGGACCTGATTCAAGTACAACTGGCCAAACCGGGCCCAATCGCGGCCGCTGGCCCACACCAGGGATGAGCCCACCAAGGTTCCACTGTTGTCGTTTTCGAGAACGGCAGTTGCCATCCCGAGAGGCCCGAACAATGCCTGCTTGGGAAAGCGCCAGTAGCGCTGATCGTCATCGATGGCATGTCTGAGGATCCGGCTGAGGATGTTGGTGGTTCCGGATGAATAGCTCCACTTTTTTCCCGGTTTTTTGCTGAGGGGGTGGCTGGCGGCGAACCCGGCCATGTCGGCTTCCTGGGTCAGCATCCGCACCAGGTCCGAGTTCAGTGTTCCCGTCGATTCCTCGAACGCCAGTCCGCTGTTCATGCGCTGCAGCTGATCCAGGCTGATCCTTTGGTGTGGATCCTGCGGATCACTCCATTCGGGCACCTTCGGTGGCTTGCCTGGATCCAGAAGACCTTCCTGGATGGCCCGTCCGATCAGGGCATGGGTGATGCTTTTGCTCATCGACCAGCCAATCAGTGGCATGTCGGGCTGGATGCCTTGGGCGTAGCGCTCGGCGATCACCCAGCCGTTCTGCACCACCACAACGGCGCGGGTGCGTTTGGGTGTGAGCGGCTCGTTCTCTTCAAAGGCGCGATCGAGAGCGTCCTTCAGTGCCTGCTCATCGATCTCCGGCGGTCCTGCGGCGGCTGTGTCACTCAGGGGCCAGGCAGAGCCAATGGGATGGGGCGTCGCGGAGTCAGGCTGGTTTGGCTTGGGCAGCCGGGGTTTTGGATGCCCATTGATCTGCCAGGTGCAGCCCCGTTCGCCGTTCTGAATCGCTTCAGCACGAATCAGCCCGAACAGGGCGTTGGCCTCAACGCGTCCAGCGTTTGGTTTGATCCGGGTGTGGATCATCCCCTGGCCGGCGGCCAGGTCTTCGTTGATCACCTGCTCTGGATCCATTCCAGCCATCAGCACGCTGCTGCAGAGCTGCTTGGCGCTGAAACTCGCCCCCGCCCTGGCGAATGTGATCAGGTTGCGCAGCGGAGGCTCCAGGCCTGCTGTGGCGCTGAAGGCCACGGCCGCCACGGAGATCACCACTGTCCGCCACTGCTGCTTTGTCACCCTCAATGGCCATGAAAAAAGCGGGGTTGTCCCCGCTTCAGTCATGGATACAACGTTGGCTTCAGTACACGTCGTAACTGACGCCGCGGTAACGCAGTTCCCGCCCACCGCTTGGGTGCTGTTGTGGGTCGATTTGTTCGTAGGCAACGCCGCGATAGCGCAGCACCTTGGTTTTGCTCCCCACCGGGGTGTGCACCCGGTCGGTGTGGCCCTGGTGGCGGTAGGCCCGAGCCATCTGGGTTCTGGCCGATTCGATGGCTTGATTGCGCACAGTCCGTGCCTTGATCAGTTGAAGGGTGTTCATCTCTCTCTTGCGCGGTGCCCACGCCCCCGTTGCCTGGCGTGGATCTGACTGCGGCCTGTTGGTGAGGCTCAACGTGAGTACACCCTAGTCCCATTTGGTATCAACGGCTACTGTTTTTTCTGCTTTTTTTGGGGTGGCGTTGTCAGCATGGTTCTGGATGAAGGCGGCGCTTGTCTGGGGCAGTTCCTCTGGTGTGCATCTGCGGGCCGTCTGCGGCCGGCAAGACAACCCTTGCCGCCCGTCTGTCCGAACAGCTGCGTGCCAGAGGGCGTCATCCCCTGCTGATCGCCTGCGACGACTACTACCGCTGTGGTTGGTCGCCCAGCTCGCGCTATGGCTTCGACACGGTGGATGCCATTGATGCGGATCAGCTGAGGTTGCAGCTCAGCGCTGTTCGCTACCGCCAGTTGAACGCGCTGCGCAGCTACGACATGCGCAGCCGCAGGGTCAGCTCCAGGTTGTTGCAGCAGCCCTATGACCTGGTTCTGGTGGAAGGCTCCTACGGGCCACAGCACCTGTTGAAGGCTGTGCCCATCTCGCTGGTTGTGTACGTCGAAACCCCACTGCTTCAGAGGTTGATCAAGCGTCTCTGGCGTGATGTTCGCGACAGGCAGAGGCCAGCTTCCTATGTGATTCGCCAGATGCTGCGCGAAATGCTCCCGGGTGAGCGTCGCTTCATTCACCCTTTGAAGCGTCGCGCAGATCTTGTTGTTCGGGGCTACAACTTCGATCTCGAGCCGATTCTCAGCAGAATTGGATAGCTGCTTAAGCGTTGATCAGTCTCAGTGGTTTGTTTCTGCGTAGGCCTGTGCGTCTGGAGGCTGATTGGCTGATGGTTTGCCCTGGCTGATTCCATCAGCGAGTCTGTTTTTTAGGGCGAGAGATCTTCTTTTTAGGGCGAGACAGCAGGCGCGAGATTTTCGCCATCCATCGATCCGGTGCTACTTGTTGCGTCGAAACAATCGCTGCTCTTTGCTTGGCTGACGCAGGGTTAGGGCCTGAAGGTTCTGATAGCGCCCAGCGAAAATCCATCAAGGATCGTGGCTTGCCTGCCGGGGACTGAGCCAGCACCTGCTGGCGAAGCTGACGTTGAGTGCGCAACAGCCTTCAAAGGCACCTGCTTGCACCATGGCTCAAGCAGGTCCTGTTCCGCCAGCAGTTCTGTCGTTCATCAGAGGCTTCCGACAGTGCCTGCCCAGGGGCGACAGGTTCAGGCCTTGTTTCCTTCGTCGTCCCAATACTCGATTCTGTTCACTTCAAGATCGTCTTGTTTGAGTTTGGCGGCGATCTCCTTGGCCCTCGCCCTCAGATACAGCTCATCGGTCACCAGGCTTTGGTAAACGATCTCCTCAAGGGTTTCTGCGGGAGCTTCTGAGACGATCTGCTTCACGTCGTCCTTGCTCAGCTTCACGTCAGTTCGAATGCTGACGGTCTGCTCGAAGTTGAACTCGATTTCGTTGATGACCGATTCCATGGGCTCCCTGGCAGACAAAAAGAAACCCCCGCCAAAGGCAGGGGTTCCAAAACGGCTCGCAGGAGTGTGTCCTTGTTTCCACCCTGTGAGGCGTTTTTCCTCACAGATCCAACATGCCATCCGATGCGTTTGCTGGGATTGCTGATGGACAGCCTCGCGGTTGGCCTCCGCGACCTGTCTCAAAGTTCAACCGCGTCGCCCCAGGCCGGAGATGCAAGGCGTTTCCAGCCCTGGGTCTGTAAGGACGCCCAGAGTTGTTCTGCTTCGGCCTTTCGCAGGTGTCGGCGTTCCTTCAGCAGGGGAGGGCCGTCAGGCAGGCGCCGGCCTCTGTCGATGAAGACCTTTGGCTCATGGATCCATCCCTTCTGATCGCGATGGAATCGCCAGATCCAGCGGTCGTCGCTGTCGATCAGCCAGCCCTCTCCCATGACCATGCTGCAAGTACATCAGTACTAGCAATGGTGGGTTTGGCTGGTCAAGTGGTCTTCTGGATCAGGTCCAGGCCAAAAAAAAGAGCAGGCCCCTCAGTCCGCCCCCTCCGTGACGCATGGAAAGCACCACTGCTTTCGTGATGCACTGTCCAAGACGATGGCGCTTTGGCGGGTATCGATCCGCACGTTTTTAGGCATTACTGCTTAGTAAGAACTGTTCTCATCCGCGTGATGATTCCGGAGGCGCGAGCATCACTGCCAACGCTTCGGGGAGTTGAACGAGCGCAGGTTCCCTCGCCTGCGCCTCCCCCAAACATTCATGGGAGCAGGGTGCGGATTCAGCTGCTTTGGCGCCGATGGGCTGATCCAGCTACCAACCGTTCAGGATCTTCCGCGTCATGGCCTCTTTCAACATCAGCATCGAGGGTGGTGCCAGCTTTTCGTGCCCTGATGACACATACATCCTCGATGCAGCCGAGGAGGCCGGAGTTGATCTGCCCTATTCCTGCCGGGCAGGCGCCTGTTCCACCTGCGCGGGCCGTTTGGTGAGTGGCTCAGTGGATCAGACCGATCAGAGCTTTCTCGATGATGATCAGATCGTCCAGGGGTTTGCCCTCCTTTGTGTGAGCTACCCCACCGCTGATTGCGTGATCAAGGCCAACGCTGAAGAGCTGCTGTCTTGATCAGGGCTTGCGGGTGATCACAGGGCGGCGGCGTTTCGGATAAAGCTCACGGCACATGGGGCAGACGGTTCCGTCGCAGCCCCGTGCTGTGCAGAACTCACGGCCCCAGAAGATGATTTGCAGGTGCAGGCGGTTCCAGTGCTCCTTGGGGAACAGGCGCTTGAGGTCCTGTTCCGTTCGCGCCACACTGCTGCCGTCGCTTAATCCCCAGCGTTGGGCCAGCCGGTGGATGTGGGTGTCGACCGGGAAGGCGGGCACGCCGAAGGCCTGGGCCATCACCACGCTGGCTGTCTTGTGGCCCACGCCGGGTAAGGCTTCGAGCTCTTCAAAGCTCTGGGGAACATCGCCGTCGTAGGCCGTCACCAGAATCTGGGCAAGGCGGCGCACGTTTCTGGCCTTGGTTTTGGCCAGCCCGAGCTGCCGGATGAACGCCAGGATCTGCTCCTCCTCGAGTTCTGCCATGGCGGCGGGTGTTGGCCCAGCTGCAAACAGCGCCGGCGTCACCTCATTCACCTTCTTGTCGGTGCATTGGGCACTCAGCAGAACAGCGATCAGCAGGGTGAACGGATCACTGTGATCCAGGGGGATCGGTGTTTCCGGGTACTGCTTGTGGAGGCGCTGCAGAATCACCTCCACCCGCTCAGACCTGCGCACGGGTGTTCAGTGGGTGAGGTGATCTTGGCGCTTCGGTGATTGCATCGCTTCGTTGCAGCCTTTCCCTGCCATTGCCGAGATTGTTTTAGGACCCAGTGATGCGATCCTCGATCAGGCCGCGTCGGCACGCATTGACTCTGTTGAATTGGAACCGTTCGGCAGCGTTGCTGCTGGTTGTGGTGGCCGTGATGCTGGCTTCCTGCCGCAGCCGAGATCAGGACGTCAGCACGGATTCACGCCCCCAGGTGCTCACCACCTTCACGGTTTTGGCCGATCTGGCCAGCAATGTGGCGGGTGATCGGTTGCAGGTGGCTTCGATCGTCAAGCCCGGTGCCGAGATTCACGGCTACCAACCCACCCCCAGTGACATCGAGCGCGCCAGCAAGGCGGATCTGATTGTTGAGAACGGGTTGGGGCTGGAGTTGTGGGCCCGGCGTTTCACGGCTGCAGCGGGGGATGTGCCCACCATCACCCTGTCGGAAGGCATGAAGCCTCTGCTGATCACAGAGGACGCCTATTCAGGCAAGCCCAATCCCCATGCCTGGATGTCCCCCCAGCGCACGATGGGCTACGTGGACCATCTGGAGCGGGCCTTCAGCCAACTTGATCCAGCCGGGGCTGAGGACTTTGCCGCTAACGCGTCGGCCTACAAAGCCAAGCTCCAGGCCCTCGATCAGGAGCTGCGCACGGCGATTGCCGCGCTGCCGGCCCAGCAACGGCTGCTGGTGAGTTGCGAGGGAGCCTTCACCTATCTGGCAGCGGATTACGGACTCGAGGAGGCTTATCTCTGGCCGGTGAATGCCGAAAGCGAGATCACACCCAAACGCATGGCACGGTTGATCGACACGGTGCGAGAGCGCGGGGTGCCAGCCATTTTTTGTGAAAGCACCGTGAGCGATAAAGCCCAACGCGAGGTGGCAGCGGCGGCAGGGGCGCGATTCGGTGGAACCTTTTACGTGGATTCCCTCTCGCCTCCGGACGGGCCTGCCCCCACCCTGTTGGAACTGCAGCGGCACAATGTGGGTCTGATCCGCAAGGGCCTGGACCTGTCCGAGAGCAACCGCTGATGCGCATTCAGGCCGACCAGCTCTGTGTGGACTACAACGGCACCGTTGCCCTGTACGACGCCAGCCTGCACCTGCCAGCCGGTTGCATCTGCGGTTTGGTGGGCATGAACGGTGCCGGTAAGTCGACGTTCTTCAAGGCTCTCACTGGGTTTGTTCGCCCTTCGCGCGGCAGAATCCGGATCAACGGCAGCAGCGTTGCTGAAGCCCAGCGTCATCAAGCGGTGGCCTATGTGCCCCAGAGCGAAGGGGTGGATGCCCAGTTCCCCGTATCGGTGTGGGATGTGGTGATGATGGGCCGCTATGGCGCGATGAATGCGTTGCGGATTCCCCGCAGCTCCGATCGTGTGGCTGTGCGGGACGCCTTGACGCGGGTTGATCTGATGGAGCTGGCCGATCGTCCCCTTGGCACCCTCTCCGGTGGTCAGCGCAAGCGCACATTCCTGGCCCGAGCCATCGCCCAGCGCGCTGATGTGCTTCTTCTGGATGAGCCCTTCAATGGGGTTGATGTGCGCACGGAGCAGCTGATGGCCCAGCTGTTTCTTCAGTTCCGCGACGAGGGCCGCACGATCCTGATCTCCACCCACGACCTGGGCCACGTTCGTGATTTTTGCGATCTGGTGGTTCTGATCAACAAGACCGTGCTGGCCTACGGGGAAACCTCAGAGGTGTTCACTCCCGAGAACCTCGCCATGACTTTCGGTGGCGTGCCGCCCGATCTGCTGACGGGCAACAGCTCCCCGGAGGAGACGTTCTAAATCAGAGCTCTCCCGCGTCCGTCGTCATGGTCCGAGAGGCGTCGGGCATCAGGGCAACGAGAGCCTGCTCCAGGTCTTGCATGAACACCTGCATCGCCTCGCGACGGTTGCTGCGGTACTGATTCAGGCGAGGCCGCACGGGCAAGGCTCGTCCGAGTTGCACCTCCACCCGTTGTGGGCCGAGGCTGGGCTGACCCTTCCAGGGCTTGTCTTCGATCCAGCCGATTGCTTCCTCCACCAGCAGCAACATCTCGGCAAAGCGGTCAAAGTCGGTTCGATCACTGATGTAATGACCACTCACGCTGGTGAAATGCTCCACCAGTCGCATGCGGGTGAGTTGGAGGTCGGCTTCCCGTGCCTCCCAGTCCGCCAGGCTCCTCTCCAGTGGCGGGAGCTGATCAACACCTTCCCTGTAGATCCGATCCCAGGCGGCCTGCTCGATCCGGCGGCAGCGCTCCTGAAGATTGCCAACAGCACGCAGGCCGAAATGGGTCTCGGCTTTGGCCAGGCCATGCCGGCGGTAGGCATCAATCCGTTCGCTGAAGGTCTGAGCTGGATCGGGCTTCAGCCGTTCGAGCTGCTCAAGAGCTTTGAGCAGATTCATGCCGATCTGGATCAGCCGGTCGCGGCTGGTGGTCTCTGAATTGTCCGAGCCGGCGTCGGGGGAGGGGATGCCGAGATGGCGTTCAAGGGACGCCAACCGCGCTCCGAGGGCGATCCAGTTGGGGTGCCTCCAGCTGTAGTGAATGCCGATGGGCAACACCTCCAGCGGCCGCTCGTCGTTGGCTTTCTCCAGATCGTCTGCGGCCCAGAACGCCAGCTGGGCCACCCCCGGCTCCAAGGGAGCCATCTCACCGGAGAGGTTGTTGGTGGCTCCTTCCGGTGCCACCACCAGCGGGTAGCGCCCCTGGGCCAGAGCCCCACGGGCCTGGGCCAGCGCTGGGCGATCCAAGCGGCCGCGATGAATGGCGATGCCGCCACTGCGTTGCAACAGCCAGCCGATCACCGGGCCAGCCCAGATCGGAATGCCGCGGTCGTAGAGAAACCGCAGCTGGATGGGTCGTGGCAGCTGCAGCTTGAGTCGCCGTGCTGCCTGGGGAATGCCGTTCCAGAACAGATCCGCCATCACCACCGGATCACGGGTGCTGGGGTGTCGAAAGGCGATCAGCAGATTGCAGCCCCCCGACTGCTGGGCTGCAAAGGCCTTGGCCAGGGCTTCTGCCGCATCACGATGGCTCAGCTCAAGGCCCTGACTGCGGAAGAGCAGGGGAAGCAGGCGGCTCACCACGGCCTGAACCATCCGGCTGGGACGGGTGGGCAGCCGGCGCAGTGCGGGACGAGCGTTCTGGGTGGAGGCGCGGGGCATCGAACCGACTGCAGCGCGCCCATACTGATCTGATGGAGCTTTTGCTGGAACCCCTCAGTCACGCCTTCATGGTGAAGGCGTTGATGATCAGTGCCCTGGTTGGGGGTGTTTGCGGGCTGTTGTCCTGCTTCATGACCCTGAAGGGATGGGCGTTGATGGGTGATGCCGTCTCCCATGCGGTCCTCCCTGGCGTGGTGGTTGCCTATGCCCTAGGCCTTCCCTTCTCCCTGGGGGCGTTCGTCTTCGGTGTGGGCTCCGTTGCCGCCATCGGCTTTGTGAAGCAGAAGTCGAGGGTGAAGGAAGACACCGTCATCGGGCTTGTCTTCACCGGTTTCTTCGCTCTGGGGCTCGTGCTCGTCTCCAAGACGCGCAGCAACATCGATCTCACCCACATCCTGTTCGGCAATGTTCTGGGGATCTCAGCGGGGGACGTGCAGCAGACCCTGGTGATTTCGGTGCTGGTGCTGGTGCTGCTGCTGCTGTTCCGGCGGGACCTGATGCTCTTCTGCTTTGATCCCACCCACGCCCGATCGATCGGGATCAACACCGGACTCCTGCACTACATGCTGTTGGGACTCCTCTCTCTGGCCGCCGTTGCCGGTCTGCAGACCGTGGGAATCATCCTGGTGGTGTCGATGCTCGTCACCCCCGGTGCCACGGCCTATCTGCTCACCGATCGGTTTGACCGGATGACGCTGCTGGCCGTCACCAGCAGCGTGCTCTCCAGTGTGCTGGGGGTGTTCATCAGCTACTGGACCGACAGCTCCACCGCCGGTTGCATAGTGCTGGCGCAAACCGCGCAATTCGTGCTCGCCTTCCTTCTTGCACCTGGGCAGGGGGTGCTGCGGCGTCTCTGACCAGTTGATGAGTGGATGAGTGGATCAGCGCTCGTCGTCGTCCCAGTCGTAGGTGTCGTTGAAGCGCTGAACGCCGGCTTCTCGAAAGTGAAAGTCCTTGGCGGAACGACCCTGATCAGATGCCGTTTGCTTGGAACCGTCCTGGTCCCACGGCTCGCGGTAATCAAGATCGTCCCGCATGTTCTGGAACGGCTCAGGAGGCTTCGCTGTCATCCCACTTGGCTTTGCCATCCAGCAGTTCGATCAGCTCCTGGAGTTTGCCCATGGTGACGCGCACATCGGCACCATCGGGCAGAACACCATCGGCCACCACGTTGTAGTGGTCACGGCACTGGTTGCGCAGCTCCTGCAGGCGCTTCTTGGTGATGGTCTTTTTCTGTTCTGCCGTTGCCATGGCGATTGCGTGGTCTGGCCCTCATCCCTAGCAGAGCAGGGTGCTGCCTACCGATCTACCCCGGAAGAACCTGGCGAAAGCCATGGGCTTCCACCACGTTGAGCGGGGTGTTGAACAGTTCACTCAGTTCGGCGGGCCGCAGCATCTCCCGTGGGCTTCCATCCCCAACAAGACGTCCCTCTGCCAGAAACAGCACCCGTTCCATCTCCGGAACGATCGTGTCCACCCGATGGGTGACCTGCACCACGGTGGTTCCCGCCTGGATCAAGCGCCGCAGGATCGCCAGCAACTGATGGCAGGCCTGGAGGTCGAGGGCACGGCTCGGCTCATCCAGCACCAGCACCTCGGGTTGGTGAACCAGGGCGCGAGCGATCAACAGGCGGCGCCGCTGTCCGTCCGACAGCTCTCCGCAGCAGCGTTCGCGGATGCCGTGGAGGTGCAGTTGATCGAGCAGATCCCGCGCCTGCTCCCATTGCCGCGCGCTGGGCTTCTGATCCCGGCCCAGCCGGGTGGCCCCAAAAAAATTGCTCACCACCGCCTCTTCAACAGCTGTTTTGGGATGAAGCCGCTGTTCCATGTCGCTCGACACCACCCCAAGGCGGCTGCGCAGCGCCCAGAGGTTCACCGTCTTGCTGCCAAACAACCGCAGATGAGCGTCAGGGCGAACGATGGGATACAGGCTGCGGTCGATCAGTTTCACCAGGCTGCTTTTGCCTGCGCCATTGGGCCCCAACACCGTTGTGGACTGCCGCAGTTTCAGTTGCAGGTTGAGCTTGTGCAGCACCGGCCGATCGCCCTGCCATGCCTCCACATTGCGGAGATCGAGCCAGGTTTCAGTGGTCATGGCCCTCCTGCAGCAACCGATCGATCACGATCGACAGGCGCGGAGCGACAGGCCGGAGCTCCTGCTGCCGCTCACTCCAGATGGCCTCACGCACCAGATCACTGAGGGGCAACAACTTCATCTCCTGGCCCTCCTTCAACTGCAGTTGGCTCACGGGCACGCTGAGCGTTCCGCGGAACACGTGGGCCACCCGGTTGCCGCTGTCATCGCTGAACCATGGTTCGAGCGGCACGCTGGGTGACCAATCGATCTCCTCCTGCAATTCGCGGTGCACGGCTTCGCTGGCTGTTTCTCCCGGATCGAGATGGCCGCCAAACAACCCCCAGTGGCCCGGATAAATGATCGAGTCGATGTCGTCCCGCAGTTGGAGCAGCCATCGGCCTTCCCGCTCGAGCATGGCCAGGGCGACGGCGGGCTTCATGACGCCTCCGGTGTCTTGCGGGACCACTGGGCCAGTCCACCGCCCCGCCCCCGCGCTGTGAGTGTTCTCTTCTGCTCGTTCAGTTCAATCAGGGCAAAGAAGGGCAAGCGTTGGGGTTCCGGTGACGGCAGGCTTCGCTGCAGCAGCACCTGATCGGACCAGCTCAGCTCCAACGACGTGAAGCTGAACATCAGCAGTGGTCTGGAACCCTTCAGCTGGGCCTGGCCGCTGAACCGCAACCGGAAACCGGCCAGGCAGACCTGATTCACGATGCTCAGGCCCTGGTCGCCGTGGCTCAAGGTCAGGCTGGCCTGCAGCCAACGCAGCAGCGTTGCGGTGCCGGGCGCCGGTGGATCCCCGCTGCGCGTCCAGGTCTGCTGCAACATCCAGCAGCCCGGCAGCTGCTCGATCTGAATGCCGCTGCCCTCACGGCGGCTCTGGTCTTCCCTCGCCAGAAGAGCTGCGGCAGGAGAACCAGGCAAGGCTGAGATCATGGGGCTCTGCAACACCCCCATCTTTTCTGAGTCGGCCCATGCAGCGCGACAAGCGCCGGACACCTCCCATAACGGACCTGCTTCTACGGGGACTGCGCATCGGGGCCAGCACCGTTGCCCTGGTGGAACTGCTGCGCAGTGATTGGCTCGGAGGGGGGCTCGCCAGCTTGGCCTGGCTGGTCTTCGTTCAGGTGGAGCGTCGCCGGGCGCCGCTCAAGCCTCCGTCCTGAGGATCGAATCGATGCAGTTCGGGTGCTGTCGGATATAGGCGTTGAACTCCATGGCCAGCAGACGGGCCTCAAAGGCATCGGTGGCGTAGAAGCAGGATTCCAGCTTTTCTCCGTTGGATGTCTTGTGTCGGACGGTGTAGGCAGCCCGTCCCTGAGCAATGCTGGCCATGGACTGATGAAGCAGTGGTTTCAAGCTGGCACTCCTGCCCTGAGGAATTCCATAACCATTCATTCATGTTTGCGTTTCAACGCTTCGTAAAGCTGTTTGAAGCGACCGACAGTCCGTCTCACCTCTCTGCCCGCATCCCGCTGCCCATGGCCTTCCCTGCTCTGGCCTTCAACGTTGCTCTCGCGTCATTCTTGTCCCTGATCGCAGGGCCTGTTCAGGCGGAATGGCAGCCGATGCAGGAGCCGGCGGTTTGGCAATCCCGTCGCGGCGATCTGCTGCCGGGCGACGGCTGGATCTTCATGGAAGCCCTCGACACCCCCGCGATCAAGGCGGCTGAATACATCCGGGCCCCCCAGAGCGTGGACGGTTCCGTTGAGGTGGAAGCAGGCCTGCTGATTCAGCGCGCTGGCCAGGACCGGTGGACCCAACGGGTTCTGCCGATGCGTGCCAACTGTGCCAAAGGGCAGCTTGAGCAACTCCAGGCCGATGGTGCCTGGACCGTCTACCCCGGTCGCGATGGAACCGTGGTTAAGGTCCGCTGGATCTGCGCATTGCGATGAGTCGGCCTGCTTTTCGTTACGAGGAACCGGAACGCTTCGGAGAGTCGCTCACCACAGCACGCCCCTGGAACCGGTCTGCCCTGACCGATGTGGAGCGGCTCAATGGCCGGGTGGCCATGCTCGGTTTCTTGGCTGCTGTGGTGCTTGAAAAGGCCACAGGCTTGGGAATCGCGGGCCAGCTTGGTGCAGCTCTGCGCTGGTACCTGCAGCTGGGTTGATTGATGACGGTTGTTCCTGTTCTGAAGGACTCCCAACGCTTCAAGTTGGATGCCACCGACGACGCGATCTTCTACAGCGAGCCGCGTTTCGTTCACCATCTGGATGCGGGTTTTCGTGCTCGGCTGACCGCCCTCTACCGCGAGCGCATTCCTCCTTGTGCTCAGGTGCTGGATCTGATGAGCAGTTGGGTGAGCCACCTGCCTGACGACGTCAGTTACGACAACGTCATCGGCCATGGCCTCAATGCTGAGGAGCTGAGTGCCAACCCCCGATTGGATCGGCACTGGGTTCAGAACTTCAACCGCGACCAAACCCTTCCGGTTGAGGATGCATCGATCGATGCCACCTTGATCGTGGCCGGTTGGCAGTACCTGCAACAGCCCGAGCCGATCGCCGCTGAGCTATGGCGGATCACCCGCCCCCGGGGCCAGGTGATCGTGGCGTTTTCCAATCGAATGTTCTTCACCAAGGCTCCCCAGGTCTGGACCGACGGTGATGACGGTGATCACCTGCGTTACGTCGCTGAGGTGTTGATGGCCCAGGGCTGGCCCCAGCCGGAGATCGTTGCCGAAGACACCCGCGCCGAGGGTGTGATGGGCTTGTTCGGCGGTAAGGGAGATCCTTTCTTTGCCGTCGTGGCCGAGAAACCTCTCTACTGATTCCTCGACTTTCCTTTGCCTTGCAGGGATGGACGTTGTTCTGAGTTGCGGCAGCGTGAGGCGAGAACCAGGATCTCCATGAGCTTCACCCTTCCGGGTCTTCTCCTCTGGCGCTTCAGGATCGTGTTGATCGGTCAGCAGGTGGTTCTTGAGGCTTCGTCTGAGGATCAGCAGCTGAGCACGGTTCTTGAACCTGGTGGAAGCCGCATTCGGCGTGGCTACGACCTGATCAAGGCTCCGCAATGTGCGTTGATCCGGTGAGCAGCACGTCTCGCCTCACCCAGCCCGTCGTCATCTTCGGTGGCTTTCTGATCACGCAGGAGGCCTATCGCCCCCTCGCTGATTGGATTGATCAGACCGCCGGTGCTGCGGTGCGCATCGTGCCTGCGTCTAAATTGGATTGGCTGGCCACCAGCTGGGGCTTCGGTTGGCGTCTCCTGCTTGATCGCGTTGATGCCGCTGTGCGCGAGCTTCAAAGCCATTCGCCTACAGGGCGCGTCACGTTGATTGGTCACAGCTCCGGCGGGGTGATGTTGCGGCCCTATCTGGCTGATCAGACCTTTCTGGGACGCCGTTACAACGGTGCAGCCCGGTGCAATCGCCTGATCACACTCGGTAGTCCCCATCAGGCCCTGCGTGCCACCCCATTGCGGGCTCGCGTGGATCGTGAGTTTCCGGGTTGCCCTGAAGCTGATCGGGTGGACTACGTCGCGGTTGCGGGTCGGCTTGATCCGCTGGGAGCGAATGCATCCAATTTTTCGCGCCGCAGCGCTGCCCGCAGCTATCGCCAGATCATGGGCGACCCGGATCTGCAGGGGGACGGACTGGTTCCCCTTCCATCAGCCCTGCTGCGGGATGCCCGTTCGATTGAGCTGGCTGATACGGCCCACGGCGGATTGTTCGGCCAAAGCTGGTACGGATCCACCGATCGCATCGAGCGCTGGTGGTCGCAGCTCGGAGACTGAACCAGTCGATCAGGCATTGTGGCCTGCTTCGGCGATCAGCTTGTGCAGGAAACGAAAGGGTTTGGGGGTCAGGCCAGGTCGGCCAAACGCAAATCCAGCAAGAAGCGCAAGCCGGGAACGTCAAACCATCGCCGCGATCAATGCCCGATGGGGCGCGACCCCGGCCTCGAGGCGATTCAGGCCAGACAGTGCCTCGGCCTGCCGCTTACTGGGCGATTAACTGTTGCCCAGGTGAAGCGGGCTCACAAGCTTCTGGCTGTTCAACACCATCCCGACAAAGGGGGCGACCCTGCGGTGATGACACGGTTCAACACCGCCCGCGATGTTCTGCTTGAGCCCGAGATGGAGATGCTTGCTGCCTGACGCCCTTGACTTGCGTTCAAGTGGGTTAGCTGCCGCTGCTGCGGCCCAGCACCAGCCAGGTGATCAGCATCAAGCCACTCAGGCTGACCACGGTGTAGATCCAATCGGCGTATGGCGTCCAGAACAGTCCCGCAACTGGGGCTGTCATCGGTCCCAGACCAGCAGGAGCACCACAAACAAGGCCCCGAACACGAGGAAGGGTGTGAGCAGCGTCAGCAGAGTCTGTGTTTCGATCGTTCCGGTTGCAGCAAGCGGATCATCCGGTGGTCTGTTTTGATCTGTCAAATCTCCGTTATTCACTGAGATTGAGGTCAGAGCTCGCGGCCAATCAACCTTCATCGGGATCGAGCAGTGGGATGAACAACCGTCAGCGTCAAATTCTTGTTGCTTTTTCGGCCTCGATGGGGCTTGGCTTGCTTGGCGGGTTGGCGTTCAACGTCACGTCCCAATTGATCCGGCCCGGCAGGATTGAATTGGGCCCGGCATCGCCGGGAGGGCCTGGCCGAGCTCCTGCGTTGCCTGAGCAGAACACAGGCTCATCCGATCCGAGCTGTGTTGTTCCTCCTGGAGGTGGTCCGCCTGTCACGACGAATTTCCAGCCCTGTTGATTGCATTGCAAGGACGGGTTTTATGGCCAAAGTTTCAAAAGAAAAGATAAAAAAGTGCTCTCGCGATACCCAGAATTGTTTCGGTTGTTCGCTCCGATACCGAAATTGAAGGCCGGCTGAGGTGATTGTTTGGTTCTCTTCCAGTCCATGCATGAACAGTGATCAGCGTCTCAGTTATCTCCACTTGATGAACAAAGCTGCTGAATCAGAAGACAGACAGAGCTATTTCTATTACCTCAAGCTGGCTGAACAAACCCTGCAACGCCAGGATCCCGAGGTGATCTGGAAGCCTGCAGGTTGATTCAGCGAATCATGTTGGCCTTGAAAAAACCAAATCCAAGGCCAAAGGATGAGGATTGATCGCGATGCAGCGTGACTGAAACATCGAAATCGAGAAGATCGGACTGTTCGATGTCTTCACGCTTCAAGTTGTGAGCGTTCTTCGCTTCGAAGCCATCGATGATTTCATCGCGATTTCTTTCCAGGTAATCCACCACCTGCTTCAGCACATGGTCACGCCAGGCCTCGCAGGCGTCTTTGCTGATTCGATCAGACATGGTGGATGACGCGGTGTCTAGAGATGGAACCCGTGCCCAAGGTTGACGCGGGTGCCGTGGTGATGCGGGTGAACCGGAACCATCCAAGGCGTTGGGGTGACGATGACGCGCCGGGGCATTGGTGAAACCATGGGGCCGTACAGCGGGGAATAGCTGCGGTAGTGCCTTCGGTAGTGGGGGCGGTAACTGTTTTCGATGGCCTTTCTGTAGCCATGCTTGTAGCCCCTGTTGTAAGCCTTCTTTTTTTGTGTTTGCGGGAGTGGTGGTGATGGTGGTGATGAGCGCTATGGGCTTCCACCGCAGGACTCAGGCCGACACCGGTGATGACCACCACGAACGCAGTGATGCCAAGACGTTGAACAAGCGACATGGGGCGTCGATGGACTGATGAGAACGTATTCCGGCTCTGCCTGCTGAACGTGACAGCACCTCGGTCAGATGTGACTGGATGCGTCTTGAGGTCGTGATCCCCTATTCGGCGTCTGTGCGTTGTTCGAGCACGAAACGCAGGGCCCACAGTCCGGCGTAGGAGCCCGTCAGCACGAGGAGGATCAGGATCAGCACGACACATCCTCAACGTGGTGGTTTGTTGTAGCTGAGCTGTGTTGGTTCTGTGGTCAGATCTTCCAGTAGCCGTACCAATCAGGATGGTCTGGGCCGTCGTCAACTTGGCCATCCGCGATCAGTTTCAAGTGCCACTGGCCATTGCCGTGAATCGGCAGCAGATCATCGAGCGCGCTGTCCATTTCGACAGGGTGAAGATCGTCCTTGTGCACCTGCTCCTGTCCGTTCAGCCAATGCTGCCGTGCCCGCGCCTTGGCGGAGGCTGAAGAGCGGGCCACGATCACCCCGAAGGCATGCTGTTCTGCCATCGAGGTGGGGTCATAGGCGCCAAGGTTGACGAACCACAGCTGCGGACCGTCAACACTGGATGGATCCTGCGCTCGCTCAACAACCTCAACGCGATAGCCATCGACATGGTCGATGCAGCGGTAGCTGTCGATGTGCAAGCCACGGCGGAGGCCGATCCATTCCTGCCGCAGCGCTGGCAGCGTTGCGTCGATGGTCTCGCCCACGACCCAGCGAACATCGTGCTGCTCCACATGGCAGCCCTTGCAACGGCCCCCCAGCACCACCAGGAACAGCTTCTTGGCGCTGCTCATCGCTGGGCCGGTGATGACGCGTCGGCATGGGCGACGACGGCACGGCAGTGGGCGATGAACTCCTCGCCGTTCCTCTCCCCTTTGGCTTCCTTGGTCTCCAGGCTGAGAATCTCAAAGGTCGCGGTGGTGCTGCTGCTCACCGGGGAGACGGTCGGACTGCGGTTTCCATCATGAAGGCGATTGTCCAAAGGCAGTCCGTCGTAGGGATCGGTGCCGTCACAACGCTGAAAGGCTGCATGGATGGCATCGATGGCCTCCCTCACCTGATATCTCGCCCCTCGCTTTCTGGCGCGCTTGGTGATTGTCACCGCCATGCGGTTCAGCAGCCGCTTGTAGCTGTCGGGGTCGATGTCCAGCCAGCTGGGGGGCGTGACCGACAACGGATTGCGTTCCATGCACCCCTTCGGTGGCTCCAGGTGTTCAGACTTTTTCGAGCCAGGCCAAGAACAACCGGCGGATTTCCTCTTCGTTGGTCACCCGTTCGCTCAGAGATGCCGTGACTGCGTCGGGGTGATCACGCTGCACGATCTGCTCAGCCTCGTAGGCATCCGCCGCTTCGACAGGCTTGAAGCCAGCGTCAACGGCCGCTGGAGCGCAATAGAAGACGGGGTAACGACTCATCGGGTTGCTGCAACCTCCAACCGATAGCAACGATTCTGCGATCGAGGGAATGGCTGCGGGGCTCACCCCCACATCTGTTGAGTTCAGGCATCTTTCTTAAGTCCTGAGCCTCAACAGGTGCTGATCCATACCTTTGGTGGTTCTTGCTGAGGAACCGTGGCTTTTGATTCTGGAGATAAAACGGATCGCTTCATTGCCGCAGCCAAGACACGGGCGGAAGCTGCATTGAACGAGCCAGCACCAAAACTGACGGCCTTGGAGAAGGGAATGTTGGAGTCGCTGCGACGGGGTGGAAGGCCCGTGCGTCATGGCTGAGCTCAGCGCATGAGCAGCCAAACGGCCAAAGCACCGCAACCAAACCCCTTGATGAACTGGGCCCAGGTGAGCCCGTAGGTATCGAGGGAAAGCATTCTCATCATCAGATTCAGAACCTCTTTGTGTTTCCGAATCAAGGGTGAGCTGTTGGCCGTGTTCAGTTGCGGAATCTGTTTGAGTTTGATCTCCCCGAGCTTGGCCAACGTTGCTGGTTGCGTGTGCTGCTGGAGCTTAAGGCGCGCCTGTTGGTCCGAAACGAACAAACCTGTCTTGGGCTGCTGTTCCTCGGGTGACACGTTGCTAGGCAGTGGAAGCTCCTCCAATTGATTCATCTTGAAAAGAGTCGTCAGTCTGTCGACGGGATTCCTGGTGAGTGCACTGCTGGTGTCCCCCGCTTTTGCCCAAAAAGTTTCGAAAGAAAACGTCCGTGCGCTGAACACCGCCAGGATGCAAGCTGAGTCCATCAACGGCGGACTCAACAACTACAGAGCTTCGAAATGCATGTACGCCACCGGTAAGGGAGGTTGCAACTGCTTGAAGAATGCAAGCGATGGCTACCTGTTCGTGTTTGATGGCGGCTCTCCAGGCTGGCAAGAGGCTGGTGGTCAACCCACTGTTGAAACTAAAATTCTCGTCTCTCGAGATGGAGCTTCGATTGTTGATGTTGTCTACAATGGTTCACCGCGTTAATTGAAGAATCCTTCCAAGAATGTGGTTTGAACAGCCCCGCTGCTCAGGCGGGGCTTTTTTGTGGCTTGATTGAGCTCCATATCATTCGGGTATTAGAAGAACTGCAATCGGTCTAAATAATGAATCGACCGCAAGGTGTGAATCCCAGGAGTGCACAAGATGCTGTAAATACAGGGGTTCAACTCATCAAATACAGCAAGAGAAAAACTCATGCAAACGATAAATATCCGTCTGAGTGCCTCGTTCTCCATCCGCGCCAATTCTGTTGTTGAGCCGTTCCTGCAGAGAAGATGGGGCCCAGCAGCTTCAACGGCCCTTGTCTTCCGGCTCAGCCCTGCCGCCCCTGCGCTTGGCCGTTGTGGGTCATGTCGAATGGGTGGAATTTCTGGCGGTGGATCAGTTGCCCCGCCCCGGGGCCATTGGTCACGCCTTGCGAACTCGGCAGGAACCTGCTGGTGGTGGAGCCGTCGTTGCGGTGCAGATGGCACGGTTGCAGCAGCAACCCGTCCAGTTCTTTACGGCTTTAGGTCGCGATTCGGTCGGTGAAGCCTGCGTCAAGCGACTCGAGGATCTGGGCCTTGAGGTTCATGTCGCCTGGAGGGAGGTGCCAACCCGTCGTGGCGTGAGCATGGTTGATGGTGAGGGGGATCGGGCGATCACGGTGATCGGCGAGCGGCTGACCCCATCACTGGATGACGACCTTCCCTGGAACGCCCTTGGCGAATGCGATGGTCTGTTCGTCACGGCCGCTGATGCTCCTCTGTTGAAAGCCTGCCGTTCTGCTGCAGTTTTGGCGGCGACCCCGCGCGTTCGTTTGCCCGTGCTTCAGCAGGCCGGGGTGCCCCTCGATGCCTTGATCGGCAGTGGCCTTGATCCGGGTGAAAGGGTGGAGTCGGGGCAGTTGAACCCAGCGCCCCACTCAGTGATTTGCACGGAAGGTGCCGCAGGCGGGATTAGTCATCCAGGCGGTCGTTATGACCCATCACCCCTTCCGGGGCCCTTGGTCGAGAGCTATGGCTGCGGTGACAGCTTTGCGGCAGGCGTGGTCACGGGTCTTGCGGCGCGCTGGCCCCTGGCGGAGGCCATCGCTTTGGGTGCCCAGTGTGGTGCCGCCTGTGCGACGCGATTTGGGCCCTATGGATGAGAGCTCGCCACGCGCGATGGCTCTCAATATCGACAAAAATGCACTGAAACACCTGTTGTTATGGCGCCCACCAAAAGAGAGATCCTTGCCGCATCGGCAGGCTGGGTTGCCGTCACGTTGAACGTGGTTCCGGGCTTGGGTGCCGGCTACCTCTACCAGCGCCGCTGGAAGGCGTACTGGATCACGTCTGCTTTGGCGACGACCTGGTTCGTGCTGGGTGGAGTGCTGGGACAGGGGGCTGAGGCTGCAGAAGAAATCCAAAACCAATGGATTGGCTTGCTTGGGCTCGTTGCTTTCGCAGCTGGAACAGCAGTAGAGGCTGGGCTCGCAGTGAAGAAATCGCGTCAAGAGAACTGAGGCGGGTTGAGGCCAGAACACTCAGCTTCTGATCAGATCGACGTCAGGTTTTCCGGTCTCCTCGCCTGGGTATTACCGGCCACCGCGACACCCACTCTTGGTGAGGCTTGCAGTGATCGCTACCCCTCGCGCCTGATCGCCTCGTCCTTCATCCGTTGAACCCGCTCCAAAACGGATTCATTGCTCATCCTGTTGTTCAGCCGTTCCACCAACAGTGGAAAGGCCAATGGGCTGGGCCGCGGAGTTTCAACGTGCAGCCATTCCTGGCTTGCGGCGCGTTCCAAGGCCGCCTCCAGTCGTGAGATCTCCAACTGGTTATCGAGCACCTCCTGCTGCGCCTGCAGCAGCAAGCGGTTGTTCGGCTCATGGCGGCTGAACACATCGAACAGCAGCGATGCACTGATCTGAAGCTGACCGGTGCTTTTGCTCGATCCCGGGAATCCCCGGTTCATCAGGCCTGCGATCTGGGCGATGGCGCGGAAGCGTCGCCGTTGCAGCTCGGAAAGATTCAGTGCGTTCTTCAGATCCCGCTCCAGCTTTTGGCGATCGAGCAGCAGATCGATGTGGTCTTCCAGCAACTCCGCCATGGGGTAGCTCTTCGGTGCCAACAGCTCAAAGCCGTAGTCGTTCACCGACACCGTGATCGTGCCCCGCTCCAGACGGGTGAGCCGCGACGCCCAGAGGAAGCCGATGCCCTCATGCACGAACCGCCCTTCAAACGGGAAGGCATACAGATGTGTGCCTTCCCGGGTGCGACAGGTCTCAATCAGCAGCTGTCCCACCGTCGGCAACACCGAGATGTCCTGTTGCCGATCAAACAGAGGCTTCAGAGCCTGCAGTTCAGCGTTGTCGAAATCACCACGGCTGGCGCGGTCCACCTCCAGACGCAGGTGATGAGTTAGCAGATCGGAGAGGGCCATCTGCCCCCCAGCCCAGGCAGGCACCGTGCGCGTTTTCTTGGTGCTCACCTTCACGTAGGCGGTCATGTCGCGCAGCCGCACGAATTCCAGCTGGCGGCCGGAGAAGAAGAACACATCCTTCGGCTTCAGCTGGCTGATGAAGGTCTCCTCCACATGGCCGAGCACAGCACCACGAACAAAGCGCACGGTGATCGCCGGTGCGGCTGTGATCGTTCCAACGTTGAGACGGTGCAGCCGGGCGATGGCCTTTTCGCGAACCCGGTAGCGCTGGCTTGTCTCCTCCCACTCGAGCTTGCGGTAGCGGGGGTAGGCCCCGAGGCACTCTCCGCCCTGCTCCAGAAACAGCATGCACCAGTCCCAATCCTCCTGGCTCAGCTCGGCGTAGGCCGCACAGCTGCGCACGGCCTGCAAGGTCTGCTCCGGATGGAAGCCAGGGCCGCAGGCCAACCCTGTGAGGTGCTGCAGCAGCACATCCAGAGGGGCTTTCGGCGGCTTGCGTTGTTCCACCAGCCCCTCCGCCAGTCCCCGACGCACAGCACTGAGTTCGAGCAGCTCGAGCGCATTGGTGGGCATGAACAGCACCTGGGATGTTCCGCCGGGCAAGTGCGCTGACCGCCCCGCCCGCTGCAGCAGCCGCGCCAGATTCTTCGGGCTTCCGATCTGTACCACCTGTTCCACGGGTTGGAAGTCCACCCCGAGGTCCAGGGAGCTGGTGCACACCACCCAACGAATGCCGCCGGCCTTCACGGAGGCTTCGATCGCTTCCCGCTCGCTGCGATCAATGGCGCTGTGGTGCAGGGCCAATCCCTCCTCCATTTCCGGGCAGGCAAAGCGCAGACACTGGTGCCACCGCTCTGACTGATTGCGGGTGTTGGTGAACAGCAAGGTGCTGATGCCGGGATTGAGGCGTGCCACCAGCTCCTCGTACATCCGCAACCCGAGGTGTCCGGCCCAGGGAAAGCCATCGATCGTCTCCGGAAGGATGCTCTGAATCTCCGTGCTGCGAGCAGGAGCGCCCCCGATCAGCTGTGGCTCACTTGCCGTTCCCAGAGCATGGCGCGCTGCCTGCTCGAGGTTGCCGATGGTGGCACTGATGGCCCAGGTCTGGAGCTGGGGGCGCAGCTGACGCAACCAGCTCAGGCACAGCTCCGTCTGGCTGCCCCGTTTGCTGCCCATCAACTCGTGCCATTCATCGAGGATCACCGTTTCGAGTTGGCCAAACAGCTCATCGGCCTTGGCGTTGCTCAGCAGCAGGGCGAGGGACTCCGGAGTCGTCACCAGAATCTGTGGTGGTGCCTTGAGCTGTTTGGTGCGTTCGCTGCTGCTGCTGTCGCCATTGCGGATGCCCACCCGAATCGGCCAGCCCATCGCCTCGATCGGTTCGCGGATCGCCAGCGACAAGTCGCGGCTGAGGGCCCGCAAGGGCGTGATGTAGAGCAGTCGTATTCCCTTCAACGGCTCCTCCTCCGCCAACATCCGCGCGATCGGTCCCATCACGGCGGCGAAGGTTTTGCCAGACCCTGTGGGCACTTGGATCAAGCCATTCCGCCCCGCTAGATAGGCGCTCCAGGTCTCCTGCTGAAACGGCAGCGGTGTCCAGTTCCTTTGCGCGAACCAGTCATGAATCGGCTCCAAGCGAGGGTCGTCGGTTGATGGTTTGGCCTTGGCCTTCGCTTTTGCCTTCTTTTCTGAAGCTGCCATCAGCGGTTCTCGATCAATGCCATCGCGGTCTGGAGTGAATCCGCTTCATCGGCGGGTTTGTCGCGTCGCCAGCGCAGGATCCGCGGGAAACGCACGGCGATGCCGGATTTATGGCGTTTTGAGGGGTGGATGCCCTCAAAGCCGATTTCAAACACCAGCTCGGTTTTCAGGGACCGTGCCGGCCCGAAGCGCTGCAAGGTGTTGCGTCGGATCCAGCGGTCCAGCTCGAGGATTTCGGCATCGTTGAGGCCGGAATAGGCCTTGGCGAAGGTCACCAACTGCGGCTCTTCAGCGTTGGTCCAGAGGCCGAAGGTGTAGTCGGTGAAGAGGTTGGCGCGACGCCCACTGCCGGCCTGGGCATAGAGGAGCACCGCATCGAGGGTCATCGGCTCCAGCTTGTGTTTCCACCAGTTGCCCCGTTTGCGGCCGCTCAGGTAGGGCGATTCCGACTGTTTGATCATCAGCCCTTCGGCGTTGTGCTGACGGGCCTGGTTGCGCTGTGTCTCCAGGTCCTCCCAGGAGTCGATCGACCAGGACGGGCTCTGCTTCAGCCGCCACGACTCGGGATGCTCGATGCTGCCCAGCAGCACAGCCAGCTGCTGCTGGCGCTGCCGTAATCCCTGCTGGCGGATGTCGACGCCCTGATGTTCCAGCAGGTCGTAGGCGATGAACCGCATCGGGCAATCCCGTTTCAACGTTGCTCCAACGCTTTTGCGGCCCAGCCGTCGTTGCAGCTGATCAAAGCCAAGCGGCGCGGCGGCGTCCTGTTGCCAGCAGATCAGCTCGCCGTCCAGAACGCTGCCGGATGGCAAGGCCTTGGCCACCTCCACAAGCTCAGGGAAGCTCTCGTTGACCAGCTCTTCTCCACGGCTCCAGAGGTAGACGCCGGAGCCGCGATGAATCAGCTGACCGCGGATTCCATCCCATTTCCACTCCAGTTGCCAATCCCTCGCCGATGTCTCCAGCAGTCGATCGGGTTCCAGGGGACTGGCGAGATAGAAGGGGTAGGGGGTACCGCTGGAACGGTGTTCATCCGCCGTCGCGCAGGCAGTGAGTTGCCTGAAGCGCTCTGCGGAGGGCTCAAAGCCGCCCATCAGCCGTTGCACCACAAGGCTTTCTTCGAGATCAAACGCTTCGGCGATGGCCCGGCTGATCAGGCCTGTCGACACGCCGACACGGAATCCCCCTGTGAGCAACTTATTAACGATGAAGTGCTGGTCGAGCGGGGTTCGGTGCCAGAGCCAGATCACGGCATTGGCCTGATCGTCGTCGCTTCTGGTGCTGATGGCCGGCAGCAGGGTGTCCATCCACCAGCTCAGGGGCATGTCTCCATCACCGCTGGGCAGATCCGGATCGCTTGCTTCGACGCGCTCTTGCACGGCGGGCCAGAGCAGGCTGATGGTTTCAGCTGAGTCGCCCACCTGGCCGTAGCAGTCGTCGATCAGCCAATCCGGAAGACCACCGCGGTCCCGCAGGATGTCGCGGAGTCGGCGACCGGTGATCAGGCGCCTGCGGCGCTTGCCCAGCAGCAGCATCAACGCCCAGGCTGCCTCCCCTGCTTCGACCCCCTGAAAGTGATCCACCAGTGCTTGCACCTTGGCCTTGGTGCCCGTGACCTGATCCAACTGATTGAACAGGTTCTGAAAGGCACGCATGCGCGCTGGAACGGGATGTATGGAAAGCCCCGCCATCCTGACAAGACATTTTGTGAGCAGTGCTGGAAATCCGGCGGAGACCTGTGTTGATCTGAGCCACAGATTCCTGAATCAGCCGGATGGCACTCCTCTGGGACAACCTCGCGCAACAACTCAGCAGCGTGCGCGCTACCGCCTCAGCCACGGCCGTCGTCACCCCCGTGGCTAGCTCCGGCACATCGGATGATCCATCCGACCGTCGTCGTCGTCTTCAGAAGGCGCTCGAGGCCGTGAAAGACAGCGGCAACGCCATGATGATCGAATCGCTCACAGCCGCTATCGAAGGTCGCGAAGCAAACCTCAACCTCCCCGAGCTTCCGGACGGCATCGCCAAGTTCTAGTCCGACTCTCCTTCGAACAGGGTGTCCAGCGGTTCCGCATCCACACCCTCCACTTCCCGCAGGTAACGGGCCAGAACGTCACTCTGTCCATGGGTGACGTACACCTTGCGGGCGCCGCTGTCGCGAACGGTCTGGATCAGTCCAGGCCAGTCGGCATGATCACTGAGCACGAATCCCCGCTCGTAGCCCCGCCGTCGACGGGCTCCGCGCACCGCCATCCAGCCGGAGGCAAAGGCTGTTTGGGGTGACTTGAAGCGGCGCATCCAGCTGGAGCGATGGGCCGACGGTGGCGCCAGGATCAATCGTCCCTCGAGCGGATCCTTGCGGGGCAGTTCGCTGACGGGACGACTGGGGATCATCGGAACCCCTGCCTCGCGGTAGTGGCGGGTCACGGTTTCAACGGCGCCATGCAGCAGCACCTCCTCCTCCACGCCGATAGCCTTCAGTTCAGCCAGCAAGCGTTGGGCTTTGCCGAAGGCATAGCAGAACAGCAGGGATGGCCTGCTGCGATCACGGCTCCACCAGGCATGGATCTCCTTGGCCACCTGCTCGCCGCTTTGCCAGCGATAGATCGGCATTCCGAAGGTGGCTTCGGTGATCAACACATCGCAGCGCACTGGTTCGAAGGGGTCACAGCTGGGGTCGTCATCCCGTTTGTAATCCCCACTGACCACCCACACCTCACCCTCTGATTCCAGACGGATCTGCGCCGAACCGAGCACGTGTCCGGCGCTGTGAAACGACACCTTGCATTGCCCCAGCCAGTGTTCTTCGCCGTAGGCCACTGGGTGAAGGGTGATGTCCTTTCCGAGCCTCTGGCGCAGCACCCCTTCACTGGAGGCCACAGCCCAGTACTCCCCGCATCCGGGGCGGGCGTGGTCGGCATGGGCGTGGGTGATCAGGGCCCTGGGAACCGGACGCCATGGGTCGACCCAGGCCTTCGCGGCACGGCAATACAACCCCTCCGGTGTGCGTTCGATCAAGCTCCGCCACCGATCGCTGCAGACAGTCTGAAAGGCCCCATACCTTGAGCGCGTTCGACCCGCTTGCCATGAAGCTGCTCGCTGCCGCTCTGTTTGTTTCAGCCCTGGCTGCGCCCAGTTCCGCTTTGGCTCAGAAAAAGATTCCCAAGGCCACAACCAATGCCCCCTGGGTTATGTCAACACCCTGGGCACCACCTGTGTGTCTCCGATCTATTACGAGATGAAGCCCACCAACGGTGAAGCCTGCCCCTCCGGCTGGATGAATGTTGGCGTTGGCTATTGCCGTAAGAAGTAATCAATTCAGTGGCTGAGGCCTTAGGCCACTCCAGCGCTCCAGGGTGTTGATCGATTGAACACCCTGGAGTCGCGTTGATCCCGGCCGTGTCCAGGTGGGGATGGATCGAATGTTTTCATCCCTGCACTGCCTGAGCTGGTCGGGGTACTTGTCGGGCAGACCGCATTCCACGTAGTTCAGGTTGGCTCCGGCCTGTTTGCCGAAGAGCTTCATCTGTTCTTTGCAGGCGGGGCACCAATGGGCTCCAAAAAACCTGGCGCCCACCGTGTTGAGTTGCTCGGCCAACTTGATCGTTTGTTCTGTGGACTCCGTTGCGGGCTCAGGAATCGGTTGGTCCCACGGTTGTGCAGCCGCTGCGGTGCACAACGTCCCTGCCATCGCTGCTACCAAGGTCAGAACCCTGATGCCCTGGGGCTGGATGACGGGGGCCATGAATCGCAGGGGTTGGATTGTCGAAAATTTATTCGCGTACCGCGTCGTTCCTTGATCTGTTGGTACGTCACCTGCTCATTTCGAGCATGCGCTGCATGGGTTTCATAGCCTTCAGACGCATCGATTCATCCATCTCGATCGCAGGCGTGAGGGTCTCCAGGCATGCCTTTAGTTTTTCAAGGGTGTTGAGCCGCATGTAAGGGCAGGCATTGCAGCTGCATCCATCGATCCCTGGAACGTCGAGCAGGGCTTTTTCAGGAACCCGCTGCTGCATCTGATGCAGGATCCCCGGTTCCGTCAGAACGATGAAGCTGTTGCAGGAGCTTTGTTCGGCGTAATTCAACAGTTTGCTGGTGGATCCAATGAAATCCGCCAGGTCCAGCAGATTCTGCTGGCATTCGGGGTGGGCGATCACTTCAGCCCCGGGGTGCTCGTGCTTGAGGGCCAGCACAGCTTCTTCGCTGAAGGTCTCATGAACGATGCAGCGTCCCGGCCAGAGGGTCAGCTCTCGACCGCTCTGTTGCTGAACCCAGCGCCCCAGGTTCTGATCGGGGGCGAACAGCACGGGCTGGTCGGCAGGCAGCTGATTCACCAGATCAACGGCATTGCTGCTGGTGCAGATCAGATCGCTTTGCGCCTTCACTGCGGCCGTGCAGTTGATGTAGCTCACCACGAAGTGGTCGGGGTGCTCTGCCCGGAAGCGGGCGAACTCATCGGCGGGGCAGTCGTCCGCCAGGGAGCATCCGGCCTCTAGATCCGGCAGCACCACCGTCTTTTCAGGACTGAGAATCTTGGCGGTCTCCGCCATGAAGTGCACGCCGCAGAACACGATCACGTCTGCATCGGTGCTGGCGGCCTTGCGCGACAGCTCCAGGGAGTCACCAACGAAATCGGCGATGTCCTGAATCTCCGGCTCCTGGTAGTAGTGCGCCAGGATCACGGCATTGCGGTCCTGGCGAAGCCGGTTGATCGCCGCAACAAGGGCGGTGTCAGCGCTCATCAGGACCGGTTCGGGGCAGGATGGCCACAGCCTAGGCATTCGCTCTGAAGCACCTGCGACTTGCCATTGCCGGTGATCTCCACGGCGCCTGGGGCGACGCGGATGAGCAGCTGCTGCAGCAGCTCAAGCCCGACGCTGTTCTTTTCGTTGGTGATCTTGCTGATGGGGATCTGCGTCTGACGCGCCGGATCACGCGGCTTCCCTTCCCCGTGGCCGTGATCCTGGGGAACCACGACCGCGGGCGTGATCGCAGTGGCGGCATCCTCGAGCAACAACACGCTGTGCTCGGCGATCTCCATTGCGCTTGGCGCTCAATCCAATGGCCGGAGCTTCCGTTGACGGTTGTGGGTGCGCGTCCCTGCAGTGCTGGTGGAGGTTTTCACCTATCGAAAGCGGTGGAGGCGGTGTACGGCCCGGTGTCGCTTCAGGCTTCAGCCGAGCGGATTGTGCAGGCCGCCGCTGATGTACCCGCTGATCAGCCCCTGATCGTCATGGCCCACTGCGGTCCCTCAGGCTTGGGATCCGAGGCCGCCAGTCCCTGCGGACGCGACTGGAAGACGCCGGCAGTGGACTGGGGGGATCAGGATCTGGCCCTTGCCCTGGACCGCATGGCCAAAGACCGACCTGCCGATTTGGTGATCTTTGGCCACATGCACCATGCCCTCAAGCGCGGCTCTGGTTTCCGCCAGACCTTGTTGCGTCATCGCCATGGAACCGCGCTGATCAATGCCGCCTGTGTGCCCCGTTCAGGTGTGGATGGGCAAGGTCGAACGCTGCTGCATCTCTCCTGGGCTGAATTCCAGGGGGCCCGTCTCACGCAGCTCGCCCATCGCTGGTACACCCCCGATGCTGAGTTGATCCATCAGGAGCAGTTGCCGATCGATGCTCCGTTGCCGTGCTGATCTATTTTTGCAGCAGCAGCCATGGCTTCGGCCATGCGGCTCGCGATGCTGCGATGCTCCAGCAACTGCGCCGCCTGCGTCCTGAATGGACCTTGGTAATGAGCTCGGGTCTGCCCTCCCCCGTACTCAACCTGCTGTTGGGGGATGCAGCGATTGAGCAGCGGTCTTGTCAATGGGATGTGGGCATGGTGCAGGCCGACGCGCTCGGTGTGGATTGCGCCGCCACCCTCAGGGCCCTGGATGAGCTGGAGCAACGGCTGTCGGCCCTGATCGAGGCTGAGGCTCTCTGGATTGCGTCGCAGGGGCAGCCGGTGTTGATCATCGGGGACATTCCCCCGGCCGCAGCCGCCCTGGCCCAGCGCCTCGATGCACCTCTGGTGTGGATGAGCAATTTCGGGTGGGATGACATCTATCGCCCCTTGGGCTCTGACTTCCAACGCTGGGCCGATGCTGCTGCTGAGGCCTACCGCTGCGGTGATCTTTTGCTGCGCTGCCCGTTTGACCTCGCCATGCACTGGGGGTTGCCTGAACAAAGGCTCGGTTTGGTTTGCGCCAGCCCGCGGCCCATTCCGGCGGATCTTGAGGCTTGCCTTGATGCCCGGGATGCTCCCCTGGTGTTGGTGGGGTTTGGAGGCCTGGGCTTGTCCCTTTCGCGGGATCTGTTTCAGCTCTGGCCCAACCACCATTTCCTGCTTCCGGCGTCAGCAGATGCCTCGCAAGCGCCTGAGTTGGCGGCGCTCCCCAACCTCACGTTTCTGCCGGATGGGCTGCGCCCCGTCGATGTGCTCGACCGTTGCTCCCGTTTTCTGGGCAAGCCGGGTTTCAGCAGCTTCTGCGAGGCGATGGCCCAAGGGGTTGGGATGCACGTCGTGGAGCGCAGCGGATTTGCCGAAGCTTCGGCGCTGATGGATGGTTTGCGTCGCCACGGCCAGCACCGTTGCCTCAGCCGTCAGGAGCTGGACACCGGCGCATGGCAGCTGGACCAGCCGTTGTTGGCGCCAAGCGAAGCTCCTCTTTCTGCATCAGGGGCTGAAGAAGCCGCTCTGGCACTGGTGGGTTGGGTTGTAAGCCGTTTTTAATTTTTGGTCTTTTTCATCACCTTTTTGAGCTGATTTGCCTGCCTGTTAGTGGTCTGTCCGATTATTTGACTGGCATATATACCTATTGATTTGAGCCTTTAATTCGAGAAGGTGACCTCGTGTGGAAATTTTTTCCGCTCGAGCATTTCATCCGCTTCTGATCTGCTCATCGTCCTCTTTCGAGGGCATGCTCCTTGAACGCTCTTTATGGCTATCTCTGCATTCATCGGTCGTCAGACGCTTCATGCGGCCGTGATCGTCGGAGTTCTGCCTGCCCTCAGTTCCCTTCTTCCTGCCCAGTCGAGCCTGCTCCCCCCCGCCTCTCGGGCGCAGCTGATCCATACCTCTGACTTCCAGCCCAGCCGGGCCATTCCCTACGTGATTACGCCTGAACGTCGGGCGATGCTCAACACGATCCGTTTTGCGGAAGGCACCTGGAAAGGTGGTCTGGATGTGGGCTATCGGGTGATGTTCGGCGGTGGCTTGATGCCTTCGTTCGACCGGCATCCCAACCGGGTGATCTACAGCTCCCGCTACGCCAGTGCAGCTGCGGGGGCTTACCAGTTCATGCCCTTCACCTGGAATCTGGTTCAGCGCAGCATCGGCGTGCGCGGTTTCGGCCCTGAGGCTCAGGACCAGGGCGCGTTGTTTCTGATTCAGCGGCGCAAAGCCCTGGGTCTGACCGATACCGGCGTTCTCAGCCCTCTGCTCGCCGCCATGCTGGCTCCGGAATGGGCGTCGTTTCCAACCCTCTCCGGCCGCAGTTACTACGGCCAACCCGTCAAGAAATACGCACGACTGCGTTCTTTCTATGACGTGAACCTCGCGGAGTTGCGGCGTCTGCGTGACGTCAAGCGCCAGGCGCTCGTCACTCCCCCTCCGGCCCTTTGCACCGGGTCGCGCATTGAATGCGCCACCCGGCTCTGACGGCATTCACGTTTCTCGACGTTCCTCAGCCGTCGGCGTCGTTCTGAAGTTTCCTGCCAACGGTGGCCTGGGCGATCAGATACGCGGCGATGCCTCCTGCCAGGAAACCGACCCCATTGCGCAGCAGGGGCATCACTTCAGACGTTCGTGTGATCACAGGGGCAACGCCGAAGACGCCGAACAGCATCACCCACAGCGGTGAGAGCAGCAGCAACCAGGCCCAGGCGATGGTTTCGCCCTCCTTGCGGGGATAAGCCGCAAAGCCAGCAATCAAACCGCCAAAGATTGAGGTGGTCAGCGTCCAAAGCCACTGTTCCTGAGGAAGGCCAGGAACCACCTGACAGCCACCACGGTCCAGACAGATTTCCACCGCATTGAGGGCATCCAGCACGGCGCCGTCTTCGCCGTGATCCTTTACGTAGTACTGGTTGCCGTAGCGGGTCTGCAGCTCCACCCAGTAAGTGCGCGGCATCATCGCGAAGTAGGCATCGCCAACGTTGAAGTTCAGCAGGTTCCCGCCGCGGGGGTCGGCCACCAGCAGCAGGCTGCTTTCATCCAGCCCCCAGAAATCGCGAATGGCCAGACCCGGTGTGCGTTCGTACTGGGTCAACACCCGCATCTTCCAGCCGGTGCGTTCCTCCACATCTGCCAGAGATGCCTCCAGCTGGGCCCGCTGGGTGTCACTGAACACCTTGGCGAGGTCGATCACCGGGGTGAGGTGATCCGGCAGCAGCTCCGGGTTGTCGTAGGCCTCAGCCGGGGTCACCAGAACACCCAGGCTGACCAGAGCCACCACGACGAGGCTCCACAGATGTCGGATGTGATGTGTTCCCATGGAACTGCTGCAGCGACCGGCATTCTCTCCAATGGAACCGATGGCTGCGTCCTGTCCCGACTGGTTGGCAACGCATCTGCATCAGGCGGGGGGTGCCGTTCCGTTTTCCCGGTTCATGGATCTGGCTCTGAACGAGCCGGAGCACGGCTACTACGGCTCAGGCCGTGCACGCATCGGAGCCCAGGGTGATTTCGTCACCTCCCCCTCGCTGGGCAGTGATTTCGCAGCACTTCTGGTCCCTCAGATCCTGGCCTGGCTGACGTCGATCTCCCGAAGTGATCCGGATCAACGCCTGTCGATCGTGGAAATCGGCCCTGGTGAGGGCCATCTGGCCCGGGATCTCGTGGCTGCGTTGCGTGGTGCTGATCCAGAGCTGTTGGCTCGGATCGAATTGGTGTTGGTGGAGGCCAATCCCGGCATGCGGCGGCGGCAACAGGCTCTGCTGCAGGAGGCGGATGATCTGCCGCTCCGCTGGAGTTCCCTGGACGCGTTGCGCCGCGCTCCGGTTCATGGGGTGGTGATCGCCCATGAGTTGCTGGATGCCCTCCCGGTGGAGCGCTTGATCTGGCGGGAGGGATCCCTTCAGCAGCAGTGGGTGGAGCTCAACCCAAACGGTGAGCTGCAAACGACGCATCGTCCTCTTCCCGATGGTTTGCACAAGGAAATCAGGCGTGTGTGCAGCCAAGGCGGCATTCAGTTGCCGCCCCCCGATGCCGAAGAGGGGTGGACCACGGAGTGGAACAGTGCATTGCCCGACTGGTTTGCTGCTGCTGCGGCCGCCGTGGATGCGGGCGTGCTGCTGGTGATTGATTACGCCCTAGAGGCCCAGCGTTATTTCACAGCCCGGCGCTCCGACGGCACCTTGATGGCTGTCTGTGCTCAGCAGGCGGGCCTGTCGCCCTTGGATCAGCCCGGCGAGCAGGACCTCACGGCCCACCTCTGTATCGAAGTCGTGGATGAAGCGGCTCAGCGCAACGGTTGGATGGTGGGTGATCAGGCGAAGCAGGGCGAGGCCCTGCTGGCCTTGGGGCTTGCAGAGCGTCTGCATGGACTGCAGCAGCTACCGGGCCATCAGCTGACAGAAGCCCTGCAACGGCGTGAAGCCCTGCTTCGCCTTGTGGACCCCGCGGGGCTCGGTGCGTTCCGCTGGCTCACCTACCGGCGCGGGTTGCCGGAAGACGGCGTCAGCCTTTCAGGCGCTCAAGGCAGCTGAGGATCTCGTCGCGACTGACGTCATCGCGAATCTCAACGGTTCCGATGCTGGTGGGCATAACGAAGCGCAGGCGACCGTCGCGCACCTTTTTGTCCCCCTGCAAGATGTCCAGAACCGCATCGGCGGCGAGATCGGGCCAGGCGGTGGGCAGTCCGGCGCTCTGGATCAGCCGGCGTTGGCGCTCGGCGTCCTCGCGATTCCAGCTGCCCCGCAGCACGGCAAGTTCACCCACAGCCACCATGCCAATGGCAACCGCCTCGCCATGCAGCCAGGTGCCATAGCCGCAGAGGGTCTCCACCACATGGCCGAAGGTATGGCCGTAGTTGAGGATCGCTCGTAAGCCTCCTTCCTTTTCATCGGCGGCCACCACCCGGGCCTTGGCCGCGGCCGATCGCTGCAGGATCGAGCTCAGGCGTTCCGATCCAAGCCCAGCGGGCGTGCTCGGGTCGGGGCAGGCCTCCAGTTCCTCGAACAGCGCCGTGTCACCGAGGATTCCGTATTTGATCACCTCAGCCATGCCGGCCCGGAACTCGCGTTCGGGCAGGGTGTTCAGGGTGGAGGGATCGATCAACACCAGCCGCGGCTGGTGAAAGGCGCCGATCAGGTTTTTGCCGCGGGGATGGTTGACCCCGGTCTTGCCACCGATCGATGCGTCCACCATGGCCAGCAGGGTTGTGGGCACCTGCACCACCTGGATGCCCCGCAGCCAGGTGGCTGCCGCAAAGCCGGTCATGTCTCCCACAACGCCGCCGCCGAGGGCCACCATCAAGGAGCTGCGTTCGAGCTTGGCGTTGTAAGCCGCATCGTGGATCTCCGCCACCGTGGCGGGTGTCTTCTGGGTTTCGCCGGCGTCAATCACCAACAACTCCACGCTGAAACCTGCCGCTCTGAGGCTGTTCAGGCAGGCGTCGCCATAGGGGCTGGCCACATCCGGATTGCTGACCACCAGCACACGCCGACCAGCCTGCACTCCAGCGTCCAGCATCTGCTGACCAAGCCTGGCCAGGCCGCCGTCTCCAATCACCACGTCGTAGGGGTTGCGGTCCAGCGCAACGCGGATGTGATGCAACGGGGTGATTGTGGTCATGAAACCGTTGGAACCCACCTACTCTCGCAACAGTGTCGCTGGTCCTGTGCGCGAAAGATCAGTGCGCAACTCCCTTTCGGCCTGGGCGTTCCTGTTGCCGGCGGTGGTGCTGATCAGTTTGTCGGTGCTGGTGCCGGCCCTGATGGCTCTGGTGATGAGTTTCACCGCCACGGGGCTGGATGTCAGTGAACCCCTGCGTTTTGTTGGTTTGGCCAACCTGGAGCGCCTGCTGTCGGATCCGATGGCGCGGCAGGTGCTGGTCACCACCTTCCTTTATCTGGTTGGTGTGGTGCCTCCCATCGTTCTGGGGGCGCTGGCGCTGGCGGTGCTGGTGAACCAGGGGCTGCCCGGTCGGTCTTTTCTGCGGGGCGCCTTCTACACCCCGGTGCTGGTGTCGATCGTTGTTGCAGCCATTGCCTTTCGCTGGCTCTATGCCGAGAACGGACTGATCAATGGATGGTTGAGTGCCCTGCTCGGTGATGCCTTCAGCCCGATTGGTTTTCTCACCACGCCGCAGCTGGCCCTGCCCGCCGTGATGTTGGTGACCCTCTGGAAGGGGCTTGGCTACTACATGGTGATTTTTCTGGCGGGTCTGCAGGGCATTCCACAGGAGCTCTATGAGGCTGCGGAGCTGGATGGCAGCGAGGGCTGGAGAAAGCATCTCGACATCACCCTGCCCTTGATGAGTCCCTACGTGACCTTAGTCGCTGTGGTGTCGTCGATCGCGGCCACGAAGGTGTTCGAGGAAGTGTTCCTGATGACCCAGGGAGGTCCTGCGGATGCCACCCGAACCATCGTTTATTACGTGTACGACCAGGCCTTTGCCGAATTGGAGATCAGCTACGCCTGCACCCTGGGCCTGGCGCTGTTCCTGTTGGTGTTGCTGTTCACCATGATCCGGTTGGCCTTTGCCGGCGATCGCCCCCTGATCTGACGCTGTCATCGACCCTGCAAACTGGCAAGCTGCTGACATCAGCTCGGACACGATGATCGGCGTTGTTGGAGGTGGTCAGCTGGCACGGATGCTTGTGCAGGCCGCCGCGCAACGCGATGTTCCCATCGCTGTTCAAACGTCCGATCCAGCTGATCCCGCGGCTGGTTTGGCCTCGCGCCTCGTGGCAGCGGATCCCCGGGATGTGGCAGGAACCCGGGAGCTGGTGGTGGGTTGTGACGGCATCACCTTCGAGAACGAGTGGGTCAATATCGATGCCCTTCTGCCGCTGGAGCAGCAGGGGGTTCGTTTCCAGCCCTCGCTTGCTGCGCTTTCGCCCTTGGTCGACAAGTTGTCGCAGCGCCAGCTGCTCGACGATCTGGCGATCCCGAGCCCGCCCTGGTGTCCGCTCAGTTTGATTTCACCGGCCCAGCCCGCGCTTCCTCAGGGCTGGACCTTTCCGGTGATGGCCAAGGCCTCCCGTGGTGGTTACGACGGCAAGGGCACGGTGGTGTTGCGCGACATCGATGGCCTGGCGCAGTTGTTGCGGGCGGTCCCTGCCGACGACTGGCTGTTGGAATCCTGGGTGGACTACGAGCTGGAGTTGGCTCTCGTGGTCAGCCGCGATCAGCGCGGCCGCATCCGCCATTTTCCGCTTGTGCAAACCCACCAACATCAACAAGTCTGTGACTGGGTTCTGGCTCCTGCTCCCGTGGATCCTTCGGTGGCTGCGCTGGCTTACAACGTGGCGGCCTCTCTGATGACGAAGCTCGGCTATGTGGGGGTGCTGGCTCTGGAGTTTTTCTATGGGCCCGCTGGCCTGCAGGTGAATGAAATTGCTCCACGCACCCACAATTCCGGGCATTTCTCGATCGAGGCCTGCACCAGCAGTCAGTTCGATCAGCAGCTCTGCATCGCGGCTGGTCTTCCCGTGCCTGATCCCGAGCTCAAAAGCCGTGGTGCCTTGATGGTCAACCTGCTCGGCCTCGACCCCGAGCGTCATCCTTCTTTGGATCAGCGGCTTGAGTCCCTGGAGGCCGTGCCGGGGCTTCACCTGCACTGGTACGGCAAGTCACCGGAAACGCCGGGCCGCAAGTTGGGGCACGTGACGCTGCTGCTTGAGGGTGACACGCTCCTCAAGCGGCGCGATGAGGCTGAGTCAGCACTTGCCGCCATTCGCCGGATCTGGCCCCTCGAGAGCGAGAGTCAGGACTAGGGTTGGTAGCGAACTGCTGTGTTGGTGACGGCCTTTTTCTAGTGCTCTGATCTGACTCTCTTTCGACTTGGGGAGACTGTCGTGACGGTGACGTAGACCGGCCATGCAGCCGGAAACGAAACCCCACTTTGTCGCCCCTTCTGGTTCTTCCAGGTCGACCACTGGGGCTCGCACGGCATGGCGGTTCACCCCTTTCGCTTGATCAATGTGGTGGGTGCCTTGGACTTCGCCAAGCCATCACAAAACCAATATCTCCAAGTTTCGGCGTCAATATTCTGAAAGATTGTTTTTTGGACTTGGGTTATCGGATGACTTTTTTGTCTACTCTCTAGGTTCTGATTTAAAACGTCTCAGCTTTGTTAGTGGGGTAGGCCCCTCATCAGCCAAGACTCGACCACAAAAAACAGAAGGAAGAATGAGCCGATGCTGATCACCAGTAGTTTGCCATTCATGCTGAAATTTTTCGCTCTTATTGCACTCTAGATACGTTTGTCTGGGTTGGAGTGGAGATTTTTGGTGGAGCTAGTTTTCGGAGTGGTTGAACTCCTGGAGCGCGTACTGGGCGAGGCATTTGTTTTTATCGGTGTCGGTCAGCGAGATGGTGGTCACGCTCTGATGCCAGTTTCGACGATTGATTAATTCGTTGAATTCGGTCAAAGCGTCTTCGAGGTCATCGAAACTGCCCATGCTCTCCATCGTTTGTTGCCCTTGTTTGACGGCAATTTCGAGGGACATGGATCGATCGCTGCAGACATCAAGGCTACCCCTGTGCAGTTGTGTAGTCGATGATGCTTACGGCTGTGTGAACAAAGCTTGTCAGCGCTTTTCCTGTCCTTAGCTTTTGTTTGGTTGCAGTGCTGAGATGCGTGATCCACGCCTGGACGAACTGATCCAAATGGAAACCTGGGATTGGTGGAAAGCTCAGGTCTTTTATTTGCGCGAAAAGAAAGATTATGCTGATGCGGAAGCGCTGTTCATGGAATTCAAGATTCCTGCATCTGACTCCAAGGATTGATGCCGCTGGTTGATGTCACTTGTTGATGCAACTGTGCATGGATTGAGGGAACCCATTTCGTTCTCCCATTGAGTTGGTTGGCTGTCGGTGTTGTTGAGAATCACTTTTCCGCATCGCTTCACTGTTCATCCTTCCGTGCTGGTTTCTTTCTTCTCATCCGTTTTCGGCCTGCTGGCAAGCGCACTGCTTGTGGGTTGTTTCGGCAGCACCGCGGCTGACGCTGTCACCTTTTTGCCGGATGACGCTTTAGTCGCATGCCGGGCCATCCTTCCCCAATGTTTCCGCCGATCTGATTGGGCTGAACTCTGTGCCCGAGATCCCAGCGTTGCCGATGGTCATCCTCAGGCCTGTCGTGCTGCCGAATTCGAGTCAGGCCAACCCCTTCAGGGGCGGTGATGCAGGACGGCCTGTTCCAGGTCTGGCCGACTCATCGAGGTCACCACAAAGACTTCCTGGGCGGATGTCCCCTTGCGGGCCACCAGCTTGTATCCCCCTGTGATCGGGGTGGACACCCTCAGCTGCAGTTCAGGACTGCGGCCACGCACCCGGCTGATCACGGCAGGGGTGATCGTCTGGATCTCCGTCTCGTGCGACAGGGCCTTCAGCCATGGGATCAAGCCGTCCACATAGGTGCTGTGGGTGATGACGACCCGGCCCAAAGCTGAATGAAAACCCGAGAACTGGTGAAAGTTAGCCACTTTGGCTATGCCAGAGAGAGCGCTCCGGGGCTGTGATGCTGAAATCAGTAGACGCTCTCCGCCACGTGATCAGCGGACCGCTGCAAGATGCATGCGGCCCTCAGGCCCGCATGCTCACCGCTGAGGTGCACGGAACGGAGGTTCGGGGCCTGGCCTTGTGCCCTGGCCGGGTGGTGCGTTTCGTGATGGACGAGCAGCTGCAGCGTTTGCAGGTGGCTGATCTGCTGCGCCTCACCAAAGCCAGCCGTAAGCCGGCGGCCTGACTCAGCAGCGTTCCAGAGGGGCCATCGTTAAGCCCTCGGCCTGAAGCTGCTGGTGGTACAGCTCGGCCTGCTCCAGGGGGCCGCACCAAACTTCAGCCGCACCCTGCCCATCAATCTTGTTGGCGAGGTTCCATGCCTTGTCCTCACTCATGCCGGGAATGATCTTGCGCAGGCAATCCACCACGTGCTGGAAGGTGTTCACATCGTCGTCCAGAACGATCACGCGAGCCTGGGGGTAGCGCTGTGTTGTTCCCTGACGCTCCAGCACTGCTGATGAACCTGGGCTGGAGCTGGTCATGACAGATGCCTTCGGGCGGACGAAAAGGTGCCGAACCCTAGGTAGGATCTTGACAGTCAAGTGGTCAAGCGCATGTTGTTCACTCTGGGTTGGGCGTCCTTGGCCGCCATGTTCAGTTTCTCCATCGCCATGGTCGTCTGGGGACGCAATGGTGACGGCACCCTGAACTTCTGATCGAATCTGTGCTTCAAGACGCACCCCTTCTCAGCCAGACCCTGGCGGTCACGGCAGCTGTGCTTCTTGTCTTCGTCAGCGTTGCCGTGATCTATCTCTCAACGATCGAATGGAGAGACCGTCGACGCCGTCAAGGTTCAACCAAGTCGTCGTCCTGATTACGTCCGTCCGACGTCAACTTGGACTTCATCCCTGCACAGCCCTTCTCCTGGGGTTGTGCTTTTTTTTGCCCGTCCTGCTGCTGGGCACCCAGCCTGAAGACGCCTTCCCTGAATCGCCGTGGAACAGCAGAGCTGTTTGAGATCAGTCGGCGGGCACGGTTGGTTCAGAGTTTTGAGGCGGACCCCGCTGCACCGGTGCCGAAGCTCTCGCAGCAGCGGCTTGGTGCTTCGGAAGCTCCTGATCGATGGGCCCGTCATGGTCGCGGCACCTGGTGGCTGATCTGGCTGGACGACGGTGAACCCCTTCTGGCTCTTCCGTCAGCACCGCATTCGTCTGCTCTGGATCTGCTGTTCGCTGATGAACTGCACCGCAGCAGTTTTGATCAACTTCCGTCGCTGAAGCGACGGGAGCCCTCGGCTCTGGAACAGCGCTGCTTACGGCTGCCGACCAGCGGATCGGCCGTTCAGTGGCAACCCTCAGGCTTGGCTTCGATCAGCGGTTCCCTTTTTCCCGCCTTGGCGAGCGTGTCGCATGGCTGTCTGCGTGTTGCCCTCCGGGGCGATCGTCTGATGGCTGCAGGGCCTGTGGCCTCCAGCCCTTTCGCGGCCCTGCAGGTTCACCACTCGGAACGCCAAGCCAATTTCGTTCGCTTCGATCCGTCGTCGGCTTACCTGGAGCTCAACAGCGTTTCCCTGCAGCCGCTGCTGGGATCCTTGTTCAACAATTCACTGTTCGCCCAACAACTCGACAGCCGCTACGGATTGCCGAAGCAGTTGCGCGACGTTCTGCTCAAGGCACCTGTCCTTGTGCGGTTGGATGCGCTGGAGGGTGGTCGTTCCCAGGCTGCGATTCAAGCCAGGTTGATGCTGGCTGCTGGTGAAATCGATATGACAAAGCGAAGTCTTGATGCCGTTGCCACCGCCTTGTTGAAGCGCGGGTTTCAACGGGTTGAACGTCCTCTGTTGTCTCCCGATGGTCGGCCCTCAAACCATGTGGCCGTTGTTTGGTTGGATCCCCAGGGTCATCCGCAAGGTGGTTGGTCACTGGGTCCTGCACTCCGAGGTCAGGTGGAGTTGCTGCTGGCCCTGGGGGATGCCCCGAACCTCCGCAGCAATCCGCTGAAACGGATGGGCCAACAGCAGCTTCGCCTTCGCGCACGACCGGATCAATTGGCTCGGTTGGGGTGGCTCGGACCGGGCTGGCCGCGGGTGGTTGGCAAGGCACCTCAACTGGAGCTTGAGATGACGGCACTGCCGAAGCAGCAACAGCCCGGATGGCTTCGGCTTCAGCTGGACGTGCGTTGAGCCTGCTCTTCCAAGCGACGTTCCTTCTTGCGCTTCTCGGCAGCGATGGTCTCTTCCACCAGTTCAACGGCCTGATCCATCCGTTCACTGTTGGAGCCAAACAGCGTTAGATCCTTCTCAACGCGATCGGTGGGCAAACCGAGTCCCTCAGCAAGTTCCTTGCTCTGTTTGACGATGGCCTCGGTGTCCGTACCGGTGGCATCCGCTGTAGCCGCCTTGAGCAGGCTCATCAGTCCAACGGCCATCAAACGGGAGTAGTGGTTGCCCTCGTTGAGGCTGTGGGATGACAGCAAGCTTTTGAGGCTTTCGAGATCCTTCCCTTTGGCCTGGTCGACCAGCAACGCGTTGGTTTTGCGCAGCTTCGCTGCGTCGAAGCCATTGCTGCTGCACAGGGCACTGAACAGTGCTTCGGTCTGCGCTTCAGGCCGATAGCCCTTGCTGAAGGTGTCAAACACCGTGCAGAGCCCAACGCTGAACAGCCCGTTGGCTTCAAACCGACTTTGATGGCTCAGCAGATGCAGCTCCACCAGCAGCTCATCAGCAAGGCGGCGGTACAGCGGCGCAATGACGTGGGGAAAGGCCTGATGAAACGCTCGTTTGCTGTCGGCGATGGTCTGACTTGCGGCCAACGTGCAGTCCATGAATGTATGGCCGGAACCCTAGCGCCGCAGACATCGCCGTTAGGATTGCGCGACCCTGCTGATGCTCAGATGATCCCCATTGTGATTGAGGAGTCCGGCCGGGGAGAAAGGGCCTTTGACATTTATTCCAGGCTTCTGCGCGAGCGAATCATCTTCCTTGGTGAGGCTGTCACGAGTGACTCCGCCAACCGGATCGTGGCCCAGATGTTGTTCCTCGAAGCCGAGGATCCCGAGAAAGATATCTACCTCTACATCAACTCTCCCGGCGGGTCGGTTTACGACGGCCTCGGCATCTTCGACACAATGCAGCACATCAAACCGGATGTGCACACGGTGTGTGTCGGCCTTGCCGCAAGTATGGGAGCTTTCCTGCTCTGTGCCGGCACCAAGGGCAAGCGCAGCAGCCTGCAGCACTCCCGGATCATGATTCACCAGCCCTTGGGTGGTGCCCAGGGCCAAGCCAGCGACATCCGCATTCAGGCGGACGAAATCCTCTTCCTCAAGGATCGCCTCAACAAGGAACTGTCTGATCGCACCGGCCAACCCCTTGATCGGATCCAGCTGGACACCGACCGTGACTTCTTCATGTCACCCACCGAAGCGGTGAACTACGGCTTGATTGATTCGGTGATCGACAAGCGTCCCGTTCAGGCTGTTGCTTGAAGAAGGGAAGCTCTAAAAACAATCGTCCCAGCAAGATCTGTCCGGTCTGCGAGCGTCCCTTTGAGTGGCGCAAAGCCTGGAGAAATTGCTGGGATGAAGTTGTGTACTGCTCCGAGCGTTGTCGACGACGCAAGAACAAATCCAATCCATAAAAAAAAGCCCCCGTCTGAACAAGGCGGGAGCTTTTTATGGCTCGACCCAGAATCAGTCGAGGCTGACGACGGTGCGGTCTTTCTCAGGAACAGCGGTGAATTCAGCCAGAACAGCCTTGAACTCATCACCATCCATGGTTTCCTTTTCGATCAGCAGTTCCACCAGGCGATCCATGGCTTCGCGGTTAGCAGTCACGATCTCCACGGTCTCGTCATAACAGCGCTTCACCATGTTGCGCACTTGAACATCGATCTGTTGGGAGATCGATTCCGACACGTCACTGCGTGACATCAGGTCGCGCCCCAGGAACACTTCCTGACTGCCGCCCTCGAGGGCTACAGGGCCGAGATCACTCATGCCGAGTCGGGTCACCATGTTGCGGGCCATCGACGCCACCTGTTGGATGTCGCCACCGGCTCCGGTGGTGACTTCCTGGTGTCCGAACACCACGTCCTCTGCTGCACGACCACCCAGGGCTCCCATGATGCGTGCCTTGAGCTGGGCACGGGTGACCAGGGTTTGCTCCTCATCCGGGGAGAACCAGGTCAGGCCTTGGGCCTGGCCACGGGGAATCAAGGTGACCTTCTGAACAGGGTCGTGGTCTTTGACCAATGTGCCGATCAGGGCATGACCGACTTCGTGATAAGCGATCAGACGCTTGCTGCGACCGTCGGTGAGGGGACGACCCTCCATGCCAGCGATGATCCGATCCACAGCGTCGTCGATCTCGCTCAAGCCGATGGCTTCCTTGCGGCGGCGGGCGGTGAGGATGGCCGCCTCGTTCATCAGGTTGGCCAGGTCTGCACCGGTGAAACCAGGGGTGCGGCGGGCGATGCTTTCGAGGGACAGCTCCTCTTCGAGCTTCTTGTTGCGGCAGTGCACATCGAGGATGGCCAGGCGACCCTTGATGTCGGGGGCGTCCACGGTGACCTGACGGTCAAAACGGCCGGGACGCATCAGAGCTGAGTCCAGAACGTCGGGGCGGTTGGTGGCGGCAATGATGATGATGCCGCTGTTGCCTTCGAAGCCATCCATCTCCGTCAGGAGTTGGTTGAGCGTCTGTTCGCGTTCGTCGTTGCCTCCACCGATGCCGGCACCGCGCTGGCGGCCGACGGCATCAATTTCGTCGATGAAGATCAAGCAAGGGCTGTTCTCCTTGGCCTTCTTGAACAGATCGCGGACGCGGCTGGCACCCACGCCAACGAACATCTCAACGAACTCAGAACCAGAAAGGGAGAAGAAGGGAACGCCCGCCTCACCGGCAATGGCCTTGGCCAGAAGGGTTTTGCCGGTGCCGGGAGGGCCGACTAGCAGGAGGCCGCGGGGAATCTGAGCACCCACTGAGGTGAATCGCTCGGGCTGCTTCAGGAAGGTGACCACTTCCTGGAGTTCCTGCTTGGCTTCGGTGACGCCGGCCACGTCATCGAACATGACGCCGGTCTCCGCTTCCATCATGAAGCGGGCTTTGCTCTTGCCGAACTGCATGGCCTGGCCAGGGCCGCCAGGCATGTTGCTGTTGCGGCGGGCCAGGAAGATCAGGGCACCGATCAGCAGCAGCGGGAAGGCCAAATTGCCCAGCACGCCGAGGGCCGGAGGTGCTGTGCGGGGAGGATGAATATCAAAGCTGATGCCTTCGGTCTTCAGCGTGTTGATCAGCTCAGGGGCCAGACCAGGAAGGTCAACGCGCAGGCGTTGAACGCGGTTGTCGAGGTCGGGATCGACAGCTTCAATCACGGCGTTGCGGCCACCGTCGTAGATATCAACGGCTGTCACGCGACCGGCCTCGACGTAATCGAGGAAGCGGCCGTAGCTCATCCGTGCCACCGCGGCATTGCGGGGAGCGACGGTGGTGCCATTGCTGTCCTGGCTGAGGCCGTTGATGCCTCCGTTGCTCACCACCTGCCAGCCGATCAGCAACACGACGCCGATTGGCAGCAGCCAGAGGGCAAGAAGGCGCCAGCGCTGATTCATGAGCTGAAGAAATTCGTTAATGAGTGTAAAGGAGTTGGACTGATTTCTGAGGTCTGATCAAAGGCTTCTCAGGGCAACAATCGGGTCGAGCTTTGCGGCTCGTCGGGCTGGAACAACTCCGAAGAACAGCCCGATGGATCCTGAGAGTCCAACGGTGACCACCACCATCGTTGCGCCGATCGTTGCTGGCAGGGGCGTGACCGCCGCCACGAGGCTCACTGTTCCAAGACCCGCCAGCGTGCCGATGGCGCCGCCCAGGCTGGCAAGCACCAGGGATTCCACTAGAAACTGCTGCAGAACATCACCGCTGCGGGCCCCCAGGGCTTTGCGCAGACCGATCTCCTCGGTGCGTTCGCTGACGGACACCAACATGATGTTCATGATCCCGATGCCTCCCACCAGCAGGGAGATCCCACCAATGGCCCCGAGCATCAGGGTGAGTCCTCCGGTGATGGTGCCCACGATGGTGAGAGCGTCCTTCTGGGATCGCACCACGAAATCGTCGTCCCGGAGAATCCGGTGCCGCTGCCTCAGCAGGTTGTTGATCTGAAAACTGGCTGCGTTGATGCTGTTTTCATCCCTGGCTTCAACACTGATGGAGTTGAGGCTGACGCCATAAATTGGATCCCGACCGGTGATCCGGTTCACCATCGTGGTGATGGGGATGTAAGTATTTTCATCCTGGTTGCTGCCGAACACGGCTCCTTTGGGGGCCATCACACCGACCACCTCAAAGCTTTGATTGCCGATGCGCACCTGCTGGCCAATCGCTGAGCCAGTGGGAAACAATTTGGTGCGCAGATCAGAGCCGAGCACGGCGATGGCTTTCGCACCGGCCACGTCCTTGGCGTTGATGAAACGGCCCTTGGCCACGTCGAATCCGCGCACAGGGGGGAACTCCGATGTCGCGCCGAAGACCGCACCCGTGGAGCTGCGGGCTCCGGCCTGCACCACCTGATTGGTGTTGATCACGGGCGCCACGCGCTTGACGCTGGGAACCTGGGTGGCGATGGCTTCGGCATCTTCCAGCACGAGCGTTTTCGGTCGCGTGACTCCTTGGCGTCTGGCGTTTGTGTTGCCCGGAACCACAAACAACACATTGGCGCCGAGATTGTTCAACTGGCCTTCAGCCAGCAATTGCGCTCCCCGTCCAACCCCAACAAGGGTGATCACCGAGGCGTTGCCGATCACGATGCCTACCATCGTGAGCAGGCTGCGCAGGCGGTTGCTCCGCAGGGTGGACAGGGCCATCCGCACCGTTTCCGTTGCGGGCATGCGCCGGTTCATGGTGTGGCGTCGCTCAGATCAGTGTCGCTTCAGCTTCGTTGCCAACGATGCTCACCTTGACCAGATCTGTGGATCCGGAAACACCGGTATGCGTGCCTGCGGACTGCACCACGAGATCACCCTCTTTCAGAAGATCGAGCTCCTTGGCTTTGACCATCGCCGCCTGGAAGGTCTGCGTGGTGCGTTCGCCCTGGGGAATTACCAGCGGTGTCACGCCCCAAACCAGTTGCAGACGACAGGCAACCGTGCGATCAGGAGTGATGGCAAGGATCGGTGCCGCAGGCCGGAACTTGCTCACGTTGCGAGCTGTGGCCCCGCTTCGCGTGAGGGGAAGAATCGCGGAGGCATTGAGCTGGCTGGCGATGGTGCTGACCGCACCGCTCAAGGCGTTGGGAATGGTGCTGGGCAGGTGGCTGTCGATCGAGCGTTGGGGATAGTCCTTCTCGATCCTGCGAGCAATGGTGGCCATGGTTTGAACGGCCTCCACGGGGAAATCCCCCACCGCGGTTTCGTTGGAGAGCATCACGGCATCGGTGCCATCCAGGATGGCGTTGGCCACGTCGCTGACTTCGGCTCGGGTGGGCCGGGGGCTGGAGGCCATGGAATCCAGCATCTGGGTGGCCGTGATGATCGGGATGCCCAGGCTGTTGGCCTTGCGGATCAGTTCCTTCTGCAGTAACGGAACTTCCTCGGCCGGCATCTCCACGCCAAGGTCACCGCGGGCCACCATCACGCCGTCACAGAGCGGCAGGATCGAATCGATCTGATCGATGGCCTCAAACTTTTCGATCTTCGCCACCACAGGGGTCTCGTGGCCCTGTTCGCGGATCAGTCCGCGGATCTCCTCCATGTCGGAGGGATTGCGCACGAAGCTGAGGGCCACCCAGTCCACTCCCTGGCTGAGTCCGAAGGCCAAGTCCGTCTTGTCCTTGTCCGTGAGGGCGCGAACGGACAACTGAACGTCCGGGAAGTTGACGCCCTTGTTGTTGGAGAGAACACCGCCCACGGTGACGGTGCAATGCAGGGTCTGCTGCGCTTTATCGACGGTATCGACCTTCATCTCAACGCGGCCGTCGTCGAGCAGGATCCGGCTTCCTGCGGTGACTTCGTCCGCCAGCTTGTCGTAGGTGACCGTTGCGATCGTCTTGTCGCAGCTCACCGGCCGTGAGGTGAGCGTGAACGGATCACCGTTGGCCAGGGTGATCGGACCCTCAGCGAATCGCCCGAGCCGGATCTTCGGGCCCTGAAGGTCCTGAAGGATGCCGATGGTCTGCCCCAATTCCTCAGACACCTGACGAATCGTGGCGATGCGAGCGGCGTGTTCGCTGTGGTCCCCGTGGGAAAAGTTCAGCCTGAAGGTGGTGGCACCAGCCTTCACCAGCTCCTTGATCCGCTCCGGGCTCTCGGTGGCAGGGCCGATGGTGGCCACGATCTTGGTCCGTCGGTTCAGGTCGAACTGGCCCATATCGCGGCTGAAAATCCCTGCGGAAACTACCATCCGGGCGTTTCCCAACCGGCCCCATGGAGATGAATTCCTATCAGGACGCCGCCCGAAAGACGGCTGCCTACCCGGATGTGGGCCGTAATCCCATCTATCCGACCCTCGGTTTGACCGGTGAAGCCGGCGAGGTGGCCGACAAGGTGAAAAAGGTGATTCGCGACCGTGGCGGTGTGTTTGACGCCGACACCCGCGAAGCGATCAAGTTCGAGTTGGGAGATGTGCTCTGGTACGTGGCTCAGCTGGCCAGCGAACTGGGTTATGACCTGAATGAGGTGGCTGACGCCAACCTGCAGAAACTGTCGAGCCGGGCTGCTCGTGGGCGCATCGGAGGCAGTGGTGACCAACGTTGATCTCCTGATGCTCCGTCGATTCGCTTCCGTATTGTTCTGCCTGCTCCTGCTGCTGGGGCTGGCGCTCCCCTGTAACGCCGCTGAACTGCAGCTCAGTGAGGTTCGCCTTGATCCCTGTGGAGAGCTGGATGCCGGCAATCAACCTGAATTAAGCCGACCGGTTGGTGCCAGCTGTTATGTGCTGACGGGAGACGTTGAGAACCGCAGCAAGAACAGCGTCATCGACACCGATGTGTATGCACGGATCCTGGATGCCAGTGGTGAACCGGTTCTTCCCAACAGAACCCGGGTGGGATCCATCGGGGATGTGAACCCTGGTCACTCCCCGTTCGCCCTGCGAATCTCAGTGCCGGCCGGAACCCCAGGGCCGTTTGTGATCAAAAATCCCCGTGCCCGTGGATTCAATGCTCCAGTCCGCAGCCGCGTTGATGTTGACGAGGATGACTTGCTGCCGTTGGAACGGGGCATTAACCAACAGTGATTACCCAGAGGTGATCACCAGCTGGAGCCCGACATGTAGAAGGCGCTGATCGACTGCCCCACCAGGCTCTGCAACAGGTTCAGGGCCAGGAAGGCCAGGATGGCGGAGAGGTCAATGCCCCCCAGCGGTGGGATCAAACCTCTGAAGGCGTTCAGGTAAGGGTCGGTGATCGCACTCACGCTGCTGAGCACCGGATTGCCCCAGTCCAGATTTGGGAACCAGCTCAGCAGAACCCGCACGATCAGCACCAAGGAATAGATCTGCAGGGTTTGGGACAGCACCTGCAGCAAGGTGACGGGTAGAGATTCCATGACGGGAGCTGATCTGCTCTGACTTTATGCAGCTTCCGTCAGATCGGTTGCCCCGAGATCAGGAAGCACGGAGAAGGTGCGGTGAAATTTTTCGGTGAGGGTGAGCCAGTAGGACCGCCCCTCGCTCTGACGACGCCGTTCGATGAAGTCCTGCGCCAGAAGTTCCTTGATGTGGTCGTAGGCCCCCGAGCCCCGCAGATCCACAAGATCCGATTGAAGAATGCGTTTCTTCAGGGCAATGGTGGCGAGGGTTCGAAGGGTTGCTGTGGAGAGATTTACCGGCAGCAGGTCTTTGACCAGATCGCCCATGCCCGGCCGCAGCTGCAGCCCGTAGCGACCGCTCTGTTCAACGACCTCCAGGGCACTGTCCCTCTGGGCGTAGGAGGCCGTCAGGGCGACGAGGGCTTCTTCAACGCTTCGTCGGTCGGCGTCGGCTAGCTCGGCCAGTTCCCCGATGCTGACGGGCCGACCCTTGAGATAAAGAATCGCCTCGAGCCGGGTGGGCAGGGATGGAGACGTCATCACAACCCCTCGAGAGCACTCAAGTTACCGCCCTGAAACTCAGAGGAACAGGCCATAGGCCGGGTTGTTGGTTTCATCCCAGTGGCGATAGCCAAGGGCATTGAGGAATTCGGTCCAGCCCTGCATGTCCTGTTCCGGCACCAGCACGCCAACAACGATGCGCCCAACGTCAGCGCCATGGTTTCTGTAGTGGAAGATGCTGATGCTCCAGCCGGGGTGGAGAGCATCCACGAAGCTCATCAAGGCACCCGGGCGTTCGGGAAATTCGAAGCGATACAGCAGCTCTTTGCATTCGCCGGCACAGGCCGTGCGGGCTGAAGCCGGCAGACGGCCGCCCACCATGTGGCGCAGGTGAACCTTGGCAAATTCGTTGTCGCTGAGATCGAGGCAGGGGAAGCCGCCACGCTCCAGCTGGCCCAGCAGGGATGCACGGTCGTTGTCATCGCTCACCTGCACACCGATGAAGATCTGCGCCGAGGCGCTATCAGTCATGCGGTAGCTGAATTCCGTGAGGCTTCGCTCCCGCAGCAGTTCGCAAAGCCGCCTCAGGCTGCCGGGTGATTCGGGAATCTCCACGGCCAGCATTGCTTCGCGCTCTTCCCCGAGCTCAGCCCGTTCGGCGATGAAGCGCAGCCTGTCGAAATTCATGTTGGCCCCGCAGGCCACCGCCACCAGATTGCGCCCCGCCAGCTGGCGATCGGCCACGTCCTGTTTGAGTCCTGCCAGCGCCAGAGCACCGGCGGGCTCAAGGATCGAACGGGTGTCTTCAAAAACGTCCTTGATCGCGGCACAGATGGCATCGGTGTCGACCCTCACCATCCGATCGACGAACTGCTGGGCCAGCGCAAAGGTGTGTTCCCCCACCTTTCTCACGGCGACACCATCGGCAAACAGCCCCACCTGTTCCAGTTCCACCCGCTGCCCTCGCTCGAGGGAGCGACTCAGGGCATCGGCATCAACCGGCTCCACGCCGATCACCTCCGTTTCCGGCCACAGCCGTTTCACGTAGGCGGCGATGCCCGCGATCAGGCCACCGCCACCCACGGCCACATAGATCGCATTGGGTGGCTGCTCGGCCTGGCGCATGATCTCCATGCCAATCGTTCCCTGGCCTGCGATCACTTCCGGATCGTCGAAGGGGTGAATGAAGGTGAGCCCCTCGGCCTTGCAGCGTCGCTGCGCTTCCGCGGAGCACTCGTCGTAGGTCTCGCCATGGAGGACCACGTCACCACCCAGGGCCCGCACGGCCCGCACTTTCACCTCGGGTGTGGTGCTTGGCATCACGATCACGGCCCGACAGCCAAGGCGCTGGGCACTCAGGGCGACGCCCTGGGCATGGTTCCCGGCACTGGAGGCAATCACTCCGCGCTTGAGCTCGTCTCTGCTGAGCTGCGCCATGCGGTTGTAGGCGCCGCGCAGCTTGAACGAGAACACCGGCTGGAGATCCTCACGCTTCAGCCAGACCGTGTTGTTCAGCCGGCGGCTCAGATTGGGTGCGGGATCCAAAGGGGTTTCCCGCGCCACGTCGTAGACGCGGGCACGCAGGATCCGCTGCAGGTAGTCGGTCATCTCACCATTCTTCCAAGGGTTCGATCCAGACAGGATCCGGGTTGGTTCCCGTAGATTGCACGTATTGGAGTTGGCAGTGCATGCATCTCGGAGATCTGAAGCATCCGAATGAACTGCACGGACTCAGCCCGGCCCAGCTTGAGGACGTGGCTCGGCAGATTCGTGAGCGGCATCTGCAGGTGGTGTCCACCAGCGGTGGCCACCTGGGGCCTGGCCTGGGGGTTGTTGAGCTGACCCTGGCGCTGTACCAGACGCTGGATCTCGACCATGACCGTGTTATCTGGGATGTGGGCCATCAGGCCTACCCCCACAAATTGATCACCGGCCGGTTCAACGATTTCGACTCCCTGCGCCAGCAGCACGGGGTGGCGGGTTACCTCAAGCGCACAGAGAGCGATTTCGACCACTTCGGAGCGGGTCATGCCAGCACCTCCATCTCAGCGGCGCTGGGCATGGCCATGGCGCGGGACAACCGGGGCGAGTCGTTCAAATGCGTTGCCGTCATCGGTGATGGAGCCCTGACAGGCGGCATGGCTCTGGAGGCCATCAACCACGCCGGACACCTTCCCAACACGCCGCTCCTTGTGGTGCTGAACGACAACGACATGTCGATCTCTCCGCCGGTTGGTGCGCTCTCGAACGTGCTGAACCGTGCGCGGCTCAGCCCACCGATGCAGTTCCTCTCAGGGAGTGTTGAGGAAAGCGTTCGGCATCTGCCCTTCATGGGTGGAGAGATTCCTGCGGAACTCAACCGCCTCAAGGGCAGCATGCGTCGCCTCGCGGTTCCCAAGGTGGGTGCCGTTTTCGAGGAACTTGGCTTCACCTACATGGGGCCGATCGACGGCCACGACATCGGTGAAATGGTGCGCACCTTCCAGGCAGCTCACCGTGAGGGTGGCCCTGTGCTGGTGCATGTGGTCACCAAAAAGGGCAAGGGCTATCCCTACGCCGAGGCCGATCAGGTGGGCTATCACGCCCAATCAGCTTTTGATCTCGGAACCGGCAAGGCGATTCCGTCGTCCAAACCAAAACCCCCCAGCTACAGCAAGGTGTTTGGGCAGACCCTGGTCAAGCTGTGTGAGCAGAACAGTCGGGTGATCGGCATCACTGCGGCCATGGCCACCGGTACCGGTCTCGATCTGCTTCAGAAGGCCGTTCCGGACCAGTATGTGGACGTGGGCATCGCTGAGCAACATGCCGTCACCCTGGCGGCAGGCATGGCCTGCGAGGGGTTGCGTCCTGTCGTTGCCATCTACAGCACCTTCCTTCAGCGCGCCTATGACCAGTTGATCCACGACGTGGGCATCCAGAAGCTGCCGGTCACCTTCGTGCTCGATCGTGCCGGCATCGTTGGTGCCGACGGGCCGACCCACCAGGGTCAGTACGACATCAGCTACATGCGGGCCATTCCCAACTTCACGGTGATGGCACCGAAGGATGAGGCTGAGCTGCAGCGCATGCTCGTGACCTGCCTGCAGCACGACGGGCCCACGGCGTTGCGGATTCCGCGGGGCTCCGGAGAAGGCGTGCCCTTGATGGAAGAGGGTTGGGAATCGCTGCCGATCGGCCGCGGTGAACTGCTGCGGGAAGGCGACGATCTGATGATCGTGGCCTACGGCTCGATGGTGGCTCCGGCCCTCGCCACAGCAACGCTTCTGGAGGAAGCCGGTCTCTCCACCACCGTGATCAACGCCCGCTTCCTGAGGCCCCTGGATCAGGTGCTGATCCATCCATTGGCACGTCGCATCCCCCGCGTGGTCACCATGGAAGAGGGAGCCCTGCCCGGTGGTTTTGGCGCAGCGGTTCTGGAGTCGTTGATCGATCAGGACATCAACGTATCGATGTTGCGCATCGGCATCCCCGACCAGCTGGTTGATCACGCCACGCCGCAGCAGAGCAAGGAAGCTCTCGGCATCACTCCTGCCCAGATGGCTGAACGCATCCTTGAGCGCTTCAGCAACACCTCTGGTGATCTGCCAGCCACCGCTTCGGTCAAGGCCCTGCAGGCCTGAAGCTGAGGGCTCGGTGTCCGTTCTGATCGTTGGCGCGGGACCGTCCGGTGCACGTCTGGCGATTCAACTGGCGCGGGCGGGTGCTGAGGTGACCCTGGTGGATCGCCTGGCTGATCCCCATCGCCATGCCTATTCCAGTGGCGCCCTGCCTCTAGAGGCTGTTCGTCGCTTGGGTCTGCCGGATGACGCCATTGCCGCCACCTGGCAGGGCTGGCAGCTGCACGATCCCTCGGGTCTGGTTCATCAGTGGTGGTCGTCCGGCGATCTGGGGGTAGTCCTCGACTTCGGCCGGCTTCGGTCCTGGCTCTGGGAGGAAGCGCGCCGCCATGGTGTCGAGTTGATCCAGGGCTGCCGGGCCACGCTGAGCACGCTCACGGCCGATCAAGCCAGCGTGCGGTTGCAAACACGTGATGGGCGTTCGTCATTGCGCTCACCGCGCTGGCTGATTGATGCCACCGGTGCACGCCGAGATCTGCTGCAGCAGGCCGGCCTCAGCCCCAATCCCGAGGATCCTCTGCTGCAGGGCATCGGCGTTGAGTGGTTGCTGCAGACCGATGACCGTCAGGCGGCTGCCTGGCGGGATCGGATCAGTTTCTTTCTGGGCACCGCCTGGATCCCCCATGGATACGGCTGGATCTTTCCCATGCAGGGGCAACGGCTGAAGGTGGGGGTCTGTCACCTTCCACCGGAGGATCGTCCGAGTCCCGGCAGCCTGGCTGGGCCCCTTCAGCGCTTGATTCAACGCTGCGGCTTGAGCGCCTGCCCGGTGCTGGATCGCCATGGCGGGCCGGTGTCGAGCAGCATCGCCCGCTCCGAACCTTTGGTGGCTGGTGCCCTGCTGGCGGTGGGGGATGCGGCCAGTTCCGCCAATCTGCTCGGGGGAGAAGGAATCCGCCATGCGATGGATAGCGCCGATCAACTGGCCGAACTGCTGATCGCTGAAGGGATGTCTGGGGACTCCACGGCCATTGCCTTTCGCTACCAAGAGCAACTCAAGGCCCAACGGAGTTGGCGTTGGTTGGTGTCGGGCCGGCTGGCGCGGCGCACCTGGTGGGGCCTCGACAATCCAAGGGCGGACCGACGTCTGGAACGACTGATCAATGGGCTGTCTGCGACCGCAGAAGCCCCTGCTCTCTCAGAGCTGTTGTTCAACTACAACTTCGAGCGTTACGGCCTGCGCCTGCTGCCGTATCTGCTCTGAGCCAAGGGTGTTTCAGGGAGGAGACTGGCTCCTCCCTCAAGAGATGTGCTTCAGAGCACGCCGCGGGCGGCCAGACCCTGGATGGCGCCGATGCCAATGATGTGGCCGAGGCTGGTGGTGCCGAGCAGGGCTGCATGACCCATGCCGCCGAAGAAGGAAGCGTTGGGGAGTGCGGCGCCAACGTTGGGGTGCTTGATCGTGGCCTTGCCGACCATGATGGCAACCACATTGCAGAGGATCATCACCAGGGCGACCTTGGGAGACCAGGACACGGAGGCGGGAGCGATCGCGAAAAGGTGGGTCAGCATTCGAGCCAATGAGCGACACCTCATCTTCCGGCGCTAGCGACGCCTTGCCTGCCTCTCTTAAGAGTTGTTCACCCTTTTTTGGGGTTTGGGTACAACAAACCGATCATCAAAACCGTGTTGCTGAGGCTGAGAAAGGCTTCTGCCCCACCGTGCAACCAGTCAATCTCCACAAGTTCCGCTGAGCAGCAGCGCAGGGCGGCAATGGCGGCACCAATCGTGACGGCCACAAACAGCAGGGTGAGCTGAAAGCCCCGCTCCGCCATCAGCGGAAGTGCCTCACTTTTCCGCAGCCAGTGCAGAAACAGGAGATAGGGGATCAGCGAGGCGGCGAACAGTGGTGCGGGATCGAAGTTCATGGAGCACTGACTCCGTCCGCCTGCCGGCGTCGTTGGAGCTGCCAGGCCGCCAAGGCCAGGGTGCAGTTGCCGATCACGGTGAACAGGGCCTGAAGGGTGACCAGCCCCCGAAGCGCTTCGCTGTTGTCAAACAGATGCCAGGTGCAGGCAGCCATGGCACTGACCAGGGCCGGAAGCATGGCCCAGGCAAGGCCCTGTAGCCCACGCCGATGCATCAACACGATCGCCACGCACCACTCCACCACGGAGGCGACATGGATCCACCAGGTTCCGAGCGACAACGCGTGCATGCCCTGAATCCTAGGAATCGGTTGATAATGCCCGAAGTGAACAGGCTGCTGCCCGTGGTCCGCCCCACTGCGCCTGTATTGCTGCTTTGCGGCTACTACGGAGAGCACAACCTCGGCGACGATGCCCTGCTTCAGGTGCTGGTGTCGTCCCTTCCCCAGCCGCAGCAGCTGCTGATCACAGCCCGCGATCCAGCTCCCGTTCTGGCCTTGGCTCCGTCGGCGCAGGCGGTGAACCGCCGTTCCCTGCGGCTCTGTCTTCGTGCGGCCCTGAGAGCTGATGTTCTGGTGCTTGGTGGCGGGAGCCTGCTGCAGGACAGCACCAGCTTCAGCAGCCTCGTTTATTACCTGCTGCTGATGACGGTTGCCCGCCTCGGTGGCGCCGAGGTGGTTCTCTGGGGGCAGGGCCTTGGACCCCTGCGGCGTCGGATTAGTCGCCTCTTGGTTCGCACGGTGTTGCCCTTCTGCAAGGCAGCAAGTTGGAGGGATCAGCGCTCCTTTGATTGGGCCCGGCGTTGGGCCCCCAAGCTGCCGATGGTTCTGGCCGCCGATCCGGTCTGGCAGATGCCGGCGCGCCCTTGGCTTGGCGGCGACGCGATCGTGCTCAGCTGGCGTCCCACACCTTTGCTGGATTCTGCGGGCTGGCGTTGCTTAACCGAAGCCCTGGATCGGCTCAGTGCCGATTTGGATGCGCCGGTGATCTGGCTGGCCTTTCATCACCATCAGGACGCACCCCTGTTGCAGCACCTGAGTGATCAAGGTCTGCTGCCGGCGCGATTGAAGGCGCGCAGCTCAACCCTGGTGCCCCAGTCCCTGGAGGCTGTGTCCGATCTGGTGCAGCGGGCGCGCCTGGTGCTGCCGATGCGGTTGCATGCCCTGATCCTGGCCCGACTGGCCAACAGCCCCATGGCTGCCCTCAGCTACGACCCGAAGGTGGAGGCTGCAGCGGCCATGGCCACGGTGCCCTGCATCCCCTTGCGCTTGCTTCCCTCTGTGGATGATCTGCTGACGCTTTGGCGGGCCGAAGTGGACCGTCCAGCCGATCCTGATCAGACCGAAGCCCTACGCCGCCAGGCGTCAGCGCACAGCGAGCTTCTCAATCGGATGGCAGCCGATCTGACGGCAAACGACGGCCGCTGACGGCATCGAAGCGATGCTCACAAGCGCTGGGCCAACTGATGCGTGGCTCAGCCTCGATCGCTGTTTCTCCGGGGCAGACCAGCCGCAGGTCGCCGCGATCGCAGCGCACTAGCAGCATCTGGTTGGCTCCGAACCATTCACGGCTGAGGATCGTGCAGGGTGAGCCTGCGGGATCGAGCCTTAGATCGTCTGGTCGGATGCCGGTGATCACTCCATCTCTGGCTGGCAGCAGATTCATCTGCGGGCGGCCGATGAACTGAGCGACGTAGGTGCTGGCCGGTTGCAGGTACAGCTCGCGGGGTGTTCCGATCTGTTCAATCCTTCCCTCGCGCATCACAGCGATGCGATCCGCCAGCGCCATCGCCTCTTGCTGGTCATGGGTGACGTAAACCACAGGCTGCTCACCGCCGATCATCAGGCGGCGCAATTGAGGCCGCAGGTCCTCACGCAACTGGGCATCCAGATTGCTCATCGGCTCATCGAGCAGATAAACGAGGGGGTCCCGCAACAGGGCTCGGGCCAGGGCAACGCGCTGGCGCTGGCCGCCGGACAGTTGTGACGGCCGTTGCCGGGCTTGCTCGCTGAGCTGCAACACCTCCAGCACGCCGCGGATTCGTTCATCGCGGGTGGCGGCGCTACCGCCCCGCATGCGCAGCCCCAGTTCGAGGTTGTCCCACACATTCAGATGCGGGAACAGGGCATAGCTTTGAAACACCATCCCCACCCGGCGACGCTCAGCGGGCACGTCGACCATCTCCGCACCATTGATGCGAATCGACCCTTGATCGGGGTGATCGAGCCCGGCGATCAGACGCAGGGCCGTGCTTTTCCCACAGCCGCTGGCCCCAAGCAGAGCGACGCATTCGCCGTTGGCCACATTGAGGTCGAGCTGGTGGAGAACCTGTCGCTCGCCGAAGCGCTTGTTGATGGCCCGAAGTTGCAGTGTCATCCCTTGATGGCTCCGTTGGTGAGTCCACTGACGATCTGGCGCTGAAACACCAGCACCAGCACCAGAAGAGGAATGGCACCGAGCACGGTGGCTGCCGCGTAGGTGCCGTAGGGGACGGAATAGGTGGATGATCCCGCAATGCGGGCCATCGCCACCGGCAATGTGAGCAGATCGCTGCGGCTCAGCCAGGTGAGCGCCACGGGATATTCGTTCCAGGCGAACAGGAACACCAGGATTGCCGTGCTGGCGGAGGCCGGGGCAATCAAGGGGAGCAGCACCCAGCGCAGCCGCTGCCACAACGACAGCCCCTCAAGCTTTGCTGCGTCTTCGAGGTCGTTTGGCAGGGCTTCGAAGGCCGCGGTGAGCAGCAGCAGGGCCAGAGGCATCGACAAACCGCTGTAGGGAATGGCGATGGCGATCAGGTTGTTGCCGAGGGAAAAGGTGCGGGCCAGTTCGAGCAGTGCCAGAAACAGCAGCACATAAGGGAAAAGAGCGGCGCCCACCACGGCAGTGCGGAGGATTCCTTTCAACCGCTGAGGCAGCTTTGCCAGTCCGTAGGCGGCGGGGATGGCCAGCATCAAGGTGAGCAGGGTGGTGAGGGAAGCCGCCAAGCTGCTGTTGAGCAGGTAACGCCAGAAGGGCGGATCGGTGCTGAGCAGATCCCGGTAGTTGTTGAGCGTCCAACGGCTCCAGAAGCTCAGGTGGTCATTGACCAGAGCATCTGCGGTGGTGAAGGAACTCAGCAGCTGCCACAGCATCGGAGCGAGGGACCAGACCAGCAGCAGAGCAATCCAGAGCGAACGACGTGTCATCGGTCCACGTGTCATCGATTCATGGGTCATCGGTCGAGGGAGCTCAGCAGACCGAAGCTCCTCAGCAGCAACGTGCCCGCAAGAATCAGCGTGGTGAGCAACAGGAATCCCGCGAGCATCACTGTGGCGCTGTAGCCGAAATCGAGGAAACGCATGCCGTTGAGGTAGGCATAGAGGGCGATGCTTTCGGTGCTGCCGGCGGGACCGCCATCGGTGAGCACCTGCACCAGATCAAACACCCCGAAAGCCTGGGCCAGGCGGAACAGGAGGCTCAGCAGGATGTAGGGGAGCAGCAGCGGCAGGGTGACCCTGCGAAGCGCCTGAAGGGGCGTTCCCCCTTCCAGGCGAAAGGCGCTGTAGAGGTCGTCGGGAATGCTCTGGAGTCCCGCCAGAAGAATCAGCGTGATGAAGGGCGTTGTTTTCCAGACATCCGCAAACACGGTCACCAGCCAGGTGATCGATGGGGTGGACAGCAGATCCAGGGAGTTGAGGCCAAGGCTTCTTGCCAGCACCTCGATCGGGCCGTAGGGGCTGTTGAAGATCCAGCGCCAGCCCAGGGCCATCATTGTTGTGGGCAGGACCCAGGGCAGCAGGGTCAGGGCGCGAACAGCTCCCCTGCCGCGCCAGCGTTGATTCAGCAGCAGCGCAATGGCCAGGGCCAACAGCAACTCCAAACCCACTGAGATCAGGGCGAATCGTGCGGTTTGTCCGGCATCCAGCCAGAAGCGCTGATCAGCCGCCAGTCGCCACCAATTAGCACCGCCGTTGGCCACCGGTTCAAGGCCGGTGAGAACGGAATCAGCGTGGAAGCTCAGCCAGGCGTAGCGAAGCATCGGCCAGCCGAACACCACCGCGATCAACAGCAGCGCAGGTGCAGCCAGGAGCATCGTCATGGCGTAGCTCCCGCAGCGCGCAGCAGAGTCTGGCTCCGCTGCTGACTGGTGGCCATGGCCTCATCGGCGGACCCGACAGCGGTGAACAAGCCGTTGAGTTCCCGCTGCACCACATCGCTCAGCTGGGCATACAGCGGGGTTGGCGGTCGAACCACCGCATGGTTCAAGGCCACCAGCAGATCCTGCAGCACGGGAGAGGCCTTCAGCATCTCCGGGTCGTTGAACAGATCCGCCTGAATGGGGGTGTAGCCGTTGTTGAGAAGGCGCTGCCGCTGGGCGTCTTCGCTGGTGAGGTAGCGAATCGCTTCCACCGCTGCTTCCTTGTGCTGCGATTGGCGCATCAGGCTCAGCCCCCAGCTGCCGAGGGTGGCTCCGGGGCGTTCACCTGGTTGCGCCACCATCAGGCTGACGCCGACGTTGCCCTTCACCGCGCTGTCGTCCTTCTGGAGTTCAGCCCAGGCGTAGGGCCAGTTGCGCATCAGAGCGGCATCACCGGCCTTGAAGGCCTGAAGCGACTCCGCCTCGGCGTAATTGGTCACGGCGTAAGGGCTGACGCCTTCGCTGATGAGACCGTTCAACCAGGCTGCTGCGGCCGTTGCCTCAGGCGAATCGAGCTCCATGACCTTGGTGGTGGTGTCCATCCAGTCACCGCCGAAGCCCTGCAGCACTTCAAGGAAGTCGCAGCTCAATCCTTCGTACTGACGCCCTTGCCAGACAAAACCGTTGGCAACGGCCTGGCTTTCAACGAGGCGTCCGGCAACCTCCACCAGCGCGTCGGGCGTTGTTGGTGGCTGCTCCATCAGATCCGTGCGCCAGTAGAGCAGTCCCACATCGGCCACCAGCGGCCAGCGGTAGAGATGGCCGTCGTAGTCATTGCCGAGCCGAGCACCTTGAACCAGCTGCTCCTGGTCGCCTTGACCAAACCAGGGATCCAGGGCTTCCAGCCAGCCGGCGGCGGCATATTTCGGCAACCAGGTGACATCCATCAGCAGCGCGTCGAACGGCGCATCACCCAGCAGAAGACTGCTGATCGCCAGGTCTGAAATCGATTCCGTGTTCAACGGACCGCGAATCAAGCTGAGATGAATCCGGCCGAGATGCTCGCGGTTGAAGGCTTTCACCAGATCGGCACTGGCATCGGTGAAGGATGACGGCATCAGGATGCTCACCTCCTCCGCGCGCGAGGTGGCTGACCCAACCAGAACACCCAGTGCAATCAACAGCGCCAAGGCACCGCCTGCGAGCCAGCGGCGCAGTTTCATTGCGGGGTGGAGGGCGACAGGCCAGACATTTGTTCCTCGGCCCAATCACTCACCGTGTAGTTCTCAACGGCATCGGTCATGCGGCTCATGCGGTCGCGCTGCTCGTCTTCATCCATTTCCAGTGCCGATTCGATGGCCTCATCCATGCGGCGATTGGAATAGGGATTGGTGAGTACGGCGCCATCCAGCACAACCGAGGCTCCGGTGAATTCCGAGAGCACAAGAACGCCGCCACGGTTGCGTCGAGCAGCGGCGTACTCCTTGGCCACCAGATTCAGGCCATCCCGCAGCGGAGTGATCCAGCAGACATCGGCATGGCAGAACCAGGCGATCATTTCGTCGTAGGGGATCCGGCGAGTAGAAAAGCGGATGGGCACCCAATCGATCTGGCTGAAGCGGCCGTTGATCCGCCCGGCCATTTCCTCGATTGAGCGTTGGGTGTCTTCGTAGATCTTCATTCCACTGGCAGCGGCCACACAGGCCAGCATCAGCACCACCTGGCCGTGCAGATCCTTGCGTCGTTCCAACAGACGTTCAAACGCCAGCAGCAACTCTTCGTTGCCCTTGGTGTAATCCACCCGACTGGCAGAGAGGATCAGTTTTCGGCCTTTTTTGGTGTCTTGAACGATCAATTCGCCATGACTTTCAACCGACGGGCTCCAGCACAATTCCTGAATCAGATCCGGTGAGGTGCCCACCGGAGAGCTGAGTAGCTGAATGGTGCGACCGTTGTGCTCGAGGTGACTGGTGACCGTGCCTTCCGAAAGGGCGGTTCCGACCTCAATGAATTTCTTGTCCACCGGCACTTTGGGCCCTCGTTTGGCGCCCACCAGGGTTGTGGCAGCGCGGGCAAAGTTTTCGGTGTAGCGGGGAATATGGAAGCCGACGACATCACAACAGAGCAAACTTTCCAGGATCTGCTCACGCCAGGGAAGTATGGCGAAAACATCATTCCCCGGGAAAGGAGTGTGATGGAAAAAGGCAATCTTCAGGTCTGGACGTTCGGCTCGGATGTAACCGGGAGCCAGCCACAGGTTGTAGTCATGCACCCACACCGTTGCACCCTCGGCGGCCTCAGCGCATGCCGCCCTGGCGAAACGTTTGTTGACCTCTTCAAAAATCTTCCAGTTGGCGTTGTTGACATTGAAATAGGTTGGAAATGTATGAAGTATTGGCCAGAAGCATTCTTTGGATGTGATGTGATAAAAACTGGAGATCTGCTCATCTTCCAGGGGGATTCGGCACAGAGTAAACGGCGAAGGATTATCCATCTCAAACCGTTCTGTGCCTTCATTCGACTGATCGTCGACCCGTCTCCAGGCAATCCAAGTGCCTTTTTCGCAGCTACGGAAGAGGTTGCGAAGGGTTGGAATAATTCCGTTAGGGCTTTTCTGATCGACCCATATTCTTTTCCCGTTCTTGTCTTTTGATTCGTCGAACGGCGTGCGGTGATAGAGGATTACAAATGAACTCTGACCCGCACCCATTTATTCGAACAACGCTTCGTTCGGTCCACCATTCAGCAAAAGCCCTCTTTTGTCAAACGGCGGCTTTGGTCTGAAAAGACACCAACGAATCCAGCACCTCGCGGGCGTGACCGTTGGGTCGAACCGCCACCCAGCGTTCGCGCAAGACCCCGTCCGGATCGATCAGAAAGGTGTGGCGCAGCGAGTACGGCGCCATCCACGACCCGTAGGCCTTGCTCACGGTCCCGTCGGGATCGGACAGCAGGGGGAAGCTCAATCCTTCGCTCTCACAGAAGGATTCATGGTCGTCAACGCTGTCGGCGCTGATGCCGATCACTTCCGCACCGGCCTGAAGGAAGTCGTTGTGAAGGCTTTCGAAGCCCCGGGCTTCGATCGTGCATCCGCCGGTGAAATCCCTTGGATAGAAGTAAACCGCGAGCCAGCGGCCGCGCAGATCACGGCTGCTCCATTGCTTCCGATCGGGTTCGGACTGACTGGATCCGGGCAGATCGAAATCAGGCACGGTTGTACCCGTTTCCAAAACAAGACCCCCGAGGGCCGAAGCCCGCGAGGGTGTGAGCGTCAAAGCTGCAAGGAAAAGGCCGGACTTGATTAGTAATTCCCGCCGATTCACCCGTTCAAGATCTCAGATCTTGGCCAGGTTAATGCCCAGAGACTTGGCGTAGGCGCCCAGGCCTTTCTTCTGGATGGTTTTGAGGGCGCGGGTGGTGACACGCAGCTTCACCCAGCGGTTGCCTTCCGCCCACCAGAGGCGACGCTGCTGCAGGTTTGCCTGCTGCAGCTTCTTGGTGCGGATGTGGGAATGGCTCACGGCCATGCCGTTGTTGGCGCGAGTACCGGTGAGCTGACACACCCGTGACATGACGATGTCCTTCTACTGAGAGGTTGTTTGGAGCTGAAAAGCCAGTTCCAAACAACTAATTTAGCAAAAGGTCTTCAGGTCAAAGTCCTCTCTGCATCAAGGCACCCATCAATTCAGTGCTGCGGGTCTGGAAACCGGCCAGCTCATTGGGCTCCAGACCCCCGACGCCCAGGCGCGCCATGTCATACAGATAGCGGGCCACATCCTCGGCCAGGCTTGCGGTCGTCGATGTGTCCGCCGCTCCTACCAGCACGCCACCGGCACGCAACTTCAGCATCCCCTCCACAAGGGGGTGGCGCCGGTTCACCAGCAGCACGTGATGCTCGGGAAGGCCCGGCAGGCGTTGTTCCATCAAGGCGCCCATGTCGTTCAGCCGGCGCATCTGTTCCGGCAGAAGAATCATGGCCGGCGGTGCCCCCTCGGCTTTCAAGGCCTGCACCTGAACGGTCACCTTGTCGTTGGCGAGGGCTGCTTTGATCAGATCACGCAGTCGGTCTGACTCCGTGGTGCCGTCCTGATCGGTGAGTTCGGCATCGTTGTCCTTCAGGCTTTCGTCCAGTTCCGAGTCGACGCGCTGGAAGGTGAGTTCCTCATGGCGATGTTCCAGCCAGGGGATGAACTGGGTGTCGATCACCGTCTCCAGCTTCAGCACTTCCGCGCCCTGGGAGGTCCAGAGGTTGAGCGCACCGGCCTGGGCAACGTCATCGGTGCTGTAGAGCACACGCTTGTTCTGATCCGCGGCCAATCGGCTGCGGTACCCCTCCAGGGTGGTGAAGGCACGGCCATCGCAGGCGATCGGGTCAGCGTCGTCCCCTTCCCCTGCTGCAGCGGTGGTGGCGAACAGGATCAGTTCAGACACCTGTTCGGCGAACTTCTCGTCCTCCATGGCGCCGATCTTCACGAAGGGTGCCAGGGCATTCCAGGCTTCGGCGTAACCCTTGGGATCCTCCTTTTTCAGGTTCCGCAGCCGGTCGGACACTTTCTTGGTGACGAAGTTGCCGATGGAGCGAACGCGTCGGTCGGTTTGCAGAGCACTGCGGCTCACGTTCAGGGGGATATCGGGTGAATCGATCACTCCCCGCAGGGGCAACAGGTAGCGCGGAACGACCTCCTTGATCGAATCGCTGACGAACACCTGGTTGCAGTACAGCTTGATTTCCCCCTTCTCCCAGTCGGCACGTCCGGTCTGCTTGGGGAAGAAAAGAATGCCCTGGAGGTTGTAGGGGTAGTCGGTGTTGAGGTGAACCCAGAGCAGGGGATCGCCCTGGAAGGGATAGAGGTAGTGGTACAGGTCGATGTAGTCCTGATCACTCAGATCTCTGGCGCTTTTGCGCCAGGGGGCATCCATCTTGTTGATGGTTTCCCCTTCCAGCTGCACCGGCACTGCCATGAAGTCGCAGTAGGTGTTGATCAGGGTGCGGATCCGAGCCGGTTCGAGATATTCGAGCTCGTCCTCCATCAGATGAAGGATCACGTCCGTACCGGGCTGGTCTTTCTCGGCGGCAGTGAGGCTGAAGTTCGGAGAACCATCACAGCTCCAACGCACGGCCTCAGCCTCGGGCCGGGCTGAACGGGTCAGCAGCTCAACCCGCTCGGCCACCATGAAGCTGGAATAGAAGCCCAGGCCGAAGTGGCCAATGATGGCGTCATTTTCCTGCTTGTACTTCTCCAGGAAATCCTCGGCGCTGGAGAAGGCCACCTGGTTGATGTAGCGCTTCACCTCATCGGCGGTCATGCCGATGCCGTTGTCGCTGATGGTGAGCGTTTTGGCTTCTCGGTCCACACTGATCCGAATGGCCCCGTCATCCCCTTCACTGCAATCGCCGGCCATCGCCGCCATGCGGCGCTTGCTGATGGCGTCAACGCCATTGCTCACCAGCTCCCGCAGAAACACCTCATGGCCGGAATAAACGGCCTTCTTGATGATCGGGAAAATGTTTTCGGTGTGGATCTGAATCTGACCCTGTTCCTCCAGCACCGCCATTCCTTTGCTGCGAAAAACCAGACACTAGAGACAGGTTTTACCCGGGCTCAACGGCTGTTTCAGGGGGTTCCCCGTACCTTTTACCGACGTCCCTTGGTCCAGCTCAGGGCGTCTTCTGCAGGTCGGGGCGCTCTTCTGCGACGATGGCCCCCTCAACGGGACACACCTGCAGGCAGATACCGCAATCGATGCAGGTGTCGAAATTGATCCAGTAGAAGTCAGTGCCCTTCTTGTTCTTTCCTTTGCCTTGGTCGATACAGGCCACAGGGCAGGCATCAACGCAATCAGCGATTCCCTCGCAAACGTCAGTGACGATGGAATGAGCCATGGAGGTCCTGCTGCACAGCGGGATCCTAAGGATCGACCCAATCCAGCTGCAGACCACCCTGGGCCTTCGCCAGCTGCTCAGCCTCCTGCTTGGACGCCAGGGGTTCCAGGGCCATCACGGCGGTGCGTCCCTGCTCGTGCCAGCCGCGCTGACGCTCCATCGCGGATTCCAGATTCGAAGCCGTTGAAAAAGCAACGAGAACATCGGACTGCTCCTGTTCGGCAGCATCCAGGTCTGAAATCAGTTCGCGGATCGGATCGATCGCGAGGCTGAACCCAGCGCCAAAAGCCCGGTCATCCGTTGCGCCGCAACGGCGCACCAGATCGTCGTAGCGGCCGCCGCGGGCAATCACCACCGGTGAACTGCGGCCATCACAGACCAGCTGGAACACCAGGCCGGTGTAGAGCTCGAAATGGGGTTGAAAGGTTGGATCCAGCTGGATCGTCACCGCCTGAGCCTGAGCTGCCGAGGCGAGATGGGCACAGAGGCGCCGCAGCTCATCGAAGACCGGCTGTTCCCCGCAGAGACTGCCGAGCTGCGTCAGCACCTGGTCGGGGGTGCCACGGCAGTCCAACAAGGAGAGCAGCCTGGTCTTCTCAGCGTCGGCCAGATCGAAGCTCTCGATGGCCAACCGGTCGAAATCGATCAATGCCGTGCGGATCTGATCACGCAACGCACCGCTGAACGGACGGAGCACCAGATCCATCAGAGCGGTGTGCCCCAGCAACAGCCTCGGTTTCTGGCTGGCCTGCAGCCCCAGGGTCTGAACGGAGGCCATCAGCAGGCTCAGCAGCTCCATCTCCGCTTCGCTGCCACTGACACCGAACAGTTCAACGCCGCTCTGAAGGTTTTCCTCAATGCACTGACCACCCTCATCGGCGGAACGGGTGCGGAACACCGTGCCAGAGGCCCAGAGCCGCAGCGGTCTCCGGCGATCTGCAAATCGGGTGCAGGCGGCTCTGGCGATGGATGCTGTCATCTCCGGGCGCAGCCCGAGGGGGTCATCAGCCACCAGACGAACAATGTCTGAGCTGTCGATGGCACCGCCGGCCATCAGGGTGGCCAGGCGTTCCACCCGGGGGGGCGAGACCTCGTCGTAGCCCCAGAGGCGGTAGACCGACGCCAGACGTTCCGTCAGCTGTCGGTTGGTCTCCACCTGACGTGGATTCAGATCCTTTGCGCCAGCTGCAGGTTGCAGCGCCATCTCACGTCCTCTCGGCCACGCCTCAGGATCCCATGGCCGTGACCTCGGGCGCTCCGAAGGCGGCTCCAGGGAGTGGTTGCACCTGAGACAGCCCCTCGGTGATCGCCGCATGCAGGCTGGCGCCAGCGGCAACGACCCGGCCACTGGAGAGGTTGAAGGGTCTATTGCCATAGCCGGTGACGGTTCCACCGGCCAGATCCACCAACGCCACGCCAGCGGCCAGATCCCAGGGAGACAAGCCCCGTTCCCAATAGCCGTCCTGGCGGCCAGCGGCCACGAAGGCCAGGTCCACCGCTGCAGCACCGCCCCGGCGCACGCCGTGGGTGCGATGGGTGAACCAGCAGAACTCGGCGTAGTTGTTGTCGAGTCGGGTGTGCCGGTCGTAGGCGAACCCGGTGACCAGTAGGGAGTCTTCGAGCCGATCGCAACTGCTCACCTGCATTGGTCTGTCGTTGCAGAACGCTCCGACCCCCGGTGCCCCCCAGTACATCTCCTTCAGAAAGGGCACAGCGATGGCCCCGAGGATGGGCTGCTGGCCCAGGGTGAGTCCGATTGAGGTGGCAAAAAAGGGGTAGCCGTGGGCGAAGTTTGTGGTCCCATCGAGGGGGTCAACACACCACCTCAGGCCGTCCTGCTGACCGGCTGCCCCGCTTTCCTCCGCCAGCACGGCAATCTCAGGGGTTTGCTCCGCCAGCAGCTCCAAGACGATGCGTTCGGCAGCAAGGTCGGCATTGGTGACCAGGTCGCCGACGCGGCCTTTGCTTTCGATGGACGACAGGCGCCCGTAGTGGCGCATCAGTTCCTGGCCACCGGCATCGGCCGCTGAGCGGGCCACGCCGACAAGACGCTCCAGATCGCTTGGGTTGAGACCGGCTTCGTGGGCGGCACGGGTGCAGATCGATTTCGGCATGTTCACTCCTCCTCGAGGGGAATGCGAGCAGTGACGCGCCCTTTGCCGAAGTGGCGACCGAACTGGAGCTCGTACACCTCATCCTCATCCTGGGTTTCAGCCTCCAGGGGCCCGATGGCGCGGGCCACGCAGAGCAGGCCGTAGCCCTTGTCCCTCAGCTCCCGCGACAAACCCATGGCTTCGCGCTGGTCGAGGTTGCCGCTCTGCACGCGAACGGCGCACTCCGTGCAGCATCCGTTTCTGCAGGAGAAAGGAAGTGGGTCACCCTGCTCTTCGAAGCTGTGAAGGATGTAGTCCCCCTCAGGGACGTCGTGGGTGATGGTGCGACCCTCCTGGCGCCAGTGAATCGTGATCCTGTGGCTGGGACGCATGAAGGTCTGCTGGCAGTGCCCTGCTACATTCTCACCTGCCCCATTTAGCCGGTGGAGAGCTGGCCGAGTGGTCGAAGGCGCAGCACTGGAAATGCTGTATAGGGGCAACTCTATCGAGGGTTCGAATCCCTCGCTCTCCGCTTCTCCGGTCCATCAGGACCGGATTTTTTTTGCCCTTTTCGAGGCCTGAAGGCCCAATCACCGCCTTACCTGGGGCCGGCTCGGCGATCAGCCGAAACGACCGGAGACGTAGTCCTGTGTGGCCTGCTGTTGGGGTGCGTTGAAGATCTTGTCGGTCTCGTTGAATTCCACGAGGTAACCCACTTTTCCGGTTCCGCCTTCAACGGCCTCTGCGTTGTAAAAGGCGGTCATGTCGCTGACGCGAACGGCCTGCTGCATGTTGTGGGTGACGATCACGATGGTGAAGCTCTTCTTGAGCTCATGCATCGTCTCCTCGATCTTCAACGTTGAGATGGGATCAAGGGCTGAGCAGGGCTCATCCATGAGGATGACCTCTGGCTGAATCGCGATCGTGCGCGCGATGCAGAGGCGCTGCTGCTGTCCGCCTGAGAGCGAATACCCGCTTTCATTCAGCTTGTCTTTGCACTCATCCCAAACCGCCGCCTGGCGGAGGGAACGCTCAACAAGTTCATCCATGTCTCCGGTGTAGCCATTGATCCGAGCGCCGAAGGCGATGTTTTCGTAGATGCTTTTCGGGAATGGGTTGGGTTGTTGGAACACCATTCCGATCCGGCGACGCACCTCCACGGGATCAATCTTGGGCCCATAGAGGTCTACGCCTCCAAACAGGATGTTTCCCTTCAGTGAGCAGCCTTCGATCAGATCGTTCATCCGATTCAATGAACGAAGCACCGTGGACTTTCCACATCCGGATGGGCCAATGAAGGCTGTCACCTTGCCGCGGGGAATCTCGCAGTAGACGTTTTTGACGGCTTCGAAATTGCCGTAGCTGATCGTGACGTTCTGCAGGGAAAGGGCGACGTCTGTGTTGTGGGACTCGGTGGCTTGGGGCTGTTGAAGAGTCGTCATTGTTTTATGCAGAAAAAGGTTTATTTGGCAGCAAATCGCGCCAGCCAGCGAGAGAACAGGTTCAGGGCCAGGATCATCACGACGAGCACAAACGATGCGGCCCACGCCAGCTCGTTGTGAAATTCGTAGGGCATGATCGCGAAGTTGTAGATCATTACCGAGAGGGTCGCGATTGGAGCGAAGATCCCTTCGGGCGTAAGCAGATCCGACCAGAACGGTGAGAACAGAGCGGTGAAGATCAAGGGAGCTGTTTCCCCTGCTGCTCGGGCGATGCCCAGCACAACCCCTGTGGCTATCGGGGTTAATGCGGCAGGCAGGGTGATGCGAACAACGGTGACGAACCGGGATGCCCCCACGCCGAGGGCGCCACGCCGGAGATCGTCGGGCACCAGCTTTAGGCCTTCATCGGTGGTTTTGATCACTGTGGGAAGCATCAGCACCGCCAGCGCCATGCCGCCGGCCACGGCGCTGTAGGCGTTTCCGAACAGGATTCGACTGGTGACGATCGTGCCGTAAATGAAAACCCCGGCAATGATCGATGGCACCCCGGCCAGCACATTGGTGCCGAAGCGAATGAACTGAGCGAACCATCCCGAACGGGAGTATTCAGCCAGAAAAACTCCGCCGCCGACGCCCACCGGAACGGCGATCAGTGCAGCGATGGCGGTCACCACCAGCGTTCCAACGATCGCATTGGCGATGCCGCCGTCTTCGAGGCCTGGCGGTGGTGGAAGTTGCGTCAGCAGGGCCAGGCTGATCTTGCTGCCCCCCTGCACGAGCACGTAGCCCAGCACAAGGATCAGGGGCAGAACAGCAATCGCGGCAAACAGGGCTGCCAGAAACGAGAGCGCCCTGCTGCTGATGTTTCTGCGTTTAAAGGGTTTGTAGCTGAGGTCAGAAGCTGACTTGGCCTTGTTGTGGGTGAGCGTCTGTGTCATGTCAGTACTTCAGGCTCAAACGCTTCACGATCCACTGGGCAAAAATATTCACGCACAGGGTGAGAACAATCAGCACGAACGCTGCGTACATCAGTGATGACACCTGGGAGCCATCCGCCTCACCAAATTGATTGGCCAGCATCGCTGCGATGGTGTTGCCAGGGGCCAGCAGCGAAACGCTGAAGTTGTTGGAATTTCCGATGATCATGGTCACGGCCATGGTTTCGCCCATGGCCCGGCCCAAGGCCAACATCACACCACCAATGATTCCGGAAATCGCTGCCGGGAGAATCACATTGATGATGGCTCCCCAGCGGGTTGTGCCCACCCCATAGGCCGCCTGGCGCAGTTGCGGCGGAACCTGATTCAGGCAATCACGGGAGATCGCCGTGATGATCGGCAGGATCATCACCACCAGGATCAACACGGCGGGAATGGTGCCAGGCCCCATCGGTGGGGTGCTGAACAGGGGGAACCAATTGAACAGCTGATAAAGAAGTTCCAGCCCAGGCCTGATGAACGGTTCCATCACAAAAATGGCCCAGAGGCCAAGCACCACCGATGGAATCGCCGCGAGCAGTTCCACCATCAGGCCGATCACGTCCCTGATCCGCTTGGGAATGATGTTTTCGGTGATGAAAATGGCCGTGCCAACACCGAGGGGCACCGCGATCATCAACGCGAGTAGTGACGTGATCAAGGTGCCGTAGATCGCGGCTCCGGCCCCGTACTGATCGTCCACGGGATTCCAGTCTGAGGTGACCAGAAATCGCCATCCGTAGCGGGCCATGGAATCCAGGCTTCCCTGGAAAACCACCACAAGGATTGAGAACAGAACGATCGCCACAACGGAGGCCATGGCGATGGCGAGATTTCTGAAACTGATGTCCACCAGCTTTTCCGCTGGTGGACGGCTTCGGAGCAAGTAACGACTGTCCGGGTCGGACATGCATCCAATGGCGCGCCCTTACAACGTATGACCCGAACCGTTTGGGGGCATTAACAACCGCTCAAGGGAGGGACTGGAGCCGGTTTGAACCTGCCGTTAGCGTGGGGATCAAGTTTTCAGGGATATGGGGCGGATCGTCGGAATCGATCTGGGGACCACCAATTCGGTTGTCGCTGTGCTGGAGGCAGGTCGTCCCCACGTGATCGCCAATGCCGAGGGCGGCCGAACCACCCCATCCGTTGTCGGATACACCAAGGATCAGGAACTGTTGGTGGGTCAGCTGGCCCGGCGCCAGCTGGTGCTCAGCCCCCGCAACACCTTCTCCAACCTGAAGCGGTTCGTCGGCCGGGACTGGGACGAACTGGAGGACAGCAGCCTCTCGGTTCCCTACACGGTGCGTGCCAACGACCAGGGGCAGGTTCGGGTGCCTTGCCCGGTCACCGAGCGGGAATACGCGCCCGAAGAACTGGTGGCCAGCATCATTCGCAAGCTTGTCGATGACGCGTCCACCTATCTGGGTGAACCGGTGGAAGCGGCGGTGGTGACCGTGCCCGCTTACTTCAACGACGCACAGCGCCAGGCCACCCGTGACGCCGGACGGCTGGCGGGCATCTCGGTGGAGCGCATCCTCAATGAGCCCACCGCAGCTGCTCTGGCCTATGGCTTTGACCGCAGCGCCGTCAAACGGGTCCTGGTCTTCGACCTTGGTGGCGGCACCTTTGACGTGTCGCTGCTGCGCATCGCTAACGGCGTTTTTGACGTCAAGGCGACGAACGGCGACACGCAACTCGGCGGCAACGATTTCGATCAACGCATCGTCAACTGGCTTGCCGATGCCTTTGAAGAGGAGCACAAGGTTGATCTGCGCCGCGATCGCCAGGCCCTGCAGCGGTTGACGGAAGCAGCTGAGAAGGCGAAGCAGGAACTTTCCGGCGTGCTGAGCACCCCGATTTCGCTTCCCTTTATTGCTACCGGCAGCGATGGTCCGCTGCACATCGAAACCCGCCTGGACCGCGCCACCTTCGAAGGGCTCTGTCCCGATCTGCTGGATCGTCTGCTGAGTCCTGTCCAGGCAGCGCTGCGCGACTCAGGCTGGTCGGCTGACGACATCGATGACGTTGTGCTGGTGGGTGGTGCCACGCGGATGCCGATGGTTCAGCAATTGGTGCGCACCCTCGTGCCGATCGATCCCTGCCAATCGGTGAATCCAGATGAGGTGGTGGCCATCGGTGCTGCTGTACAGGCCGGAATCCTCACCGGTGAACTCAGGGATCTGCTGCTCAACGACGTCACCCCCCTGTCGTTGGGACTGGAGACCATCGGCGGATTGATGAAGGTGCTGATTCCCCGCAACACACCGATCCCCGTGCGTCAGTCCGATGTGTTCAGCACCTCGGAAGCCAATCAGTCGTCCGTGGAAATCCATGTCTGGCAAGGGGAGCGCCAGATGGCGACGGACAACAAATCCCTCGGACGTTTCCGGCTCTCCGGGATTCCACCGGCTCCGCGGGGGGTGCCGCAGGTGCAGGTGGCCTTCGACATCGATGCCAATGGCCTGCTGCAGGTCAGTGCCACCGACCGCACCACCGGCCGCAAGCAGTCGGTGTCGATTCAGGGCGGCTCGAACCTCAATGAGGAGGATGTGACCGCTCTGCTGGCGGAAGCGGAGGCGAGGGCTGATGAGGACAGGCGCAAACGCAATCAGATCGAGCGCCGCAACCGGGCTCAGACCTTGCTTGCCCAGGCGGAACGGCGGCTGCGGGATGCCTCGCTCGAGCTGGGGCCCTATGGCGCTGAACGGCAGCAACGGGCCGTTGAAATGGCCATGCGTGACGTGCAGGACTGTCTCGCCAATGACGACCTCCAGGAGCTTGATCTCTGCGTGAGTGGTCTCGAGGAGGCGTTGTTCGGGCTGAACCGCCGGCTGTCGGCGGAACGTCAGGCCGATGGCAGCCCGCTTCAGGGGATCCGCAACACCCTGGGCTCCCTCAAGGATGAGCTGTTTGCCGATGACTGGGACGAAGACCCCTGGGGTCCCCCCAGCCGTCCGGGTGACCGTGGCCGTGGTTTAAGCCGGCGTGAACCTGCACCTTGGGACGATGACATCTACCGCTGAGCCTGATTACTGGTCTCTGCTGGGGGTTGATTCCGACTGCACCGATCAGCAACTGAAACGGGCCTTTCGCCGGGAGGCGCGCCGCTGGCACCCCGATCTCAACAGCAACGATCCCGTTGCTGAAGAGCGCTTCAAGCTGGTGAATGAGGCCTATGCGGTGCTCAGCGATCCCCGCCGGCGTGAGGCCTGGCAGAGAGGGGGTGGTTCCCGTGCGGATGTTGCAGATCCCTTTGCCCAGGGCTTCCCAGATTTTGAGGACTACCTCGATGTGATCTTCGGCGGTGGAACCGGTCGTTCCTCAGTTGAGGTTGAGGACGAGCCCGATCCCCCCTTCCGAAGTCCGGTGTCGGCACCGCCGCCGCCGCCCCCGGTGCGTGCCGTGGAAGATCTCGAGTCGGTGGTTTATCTCACTCCGGATCAGGCTCTCCAGGGAACCGTTGTGGAACTGACGCTCGATGACGGCACCGTGATTGAGCTGAACACGCCCCCCGTTGCTGGGGATGGCTGGCGTCTGCGGCTTGAGGGCGTTGCCCCCGGCGGCCGTGATCATTTCCTGCAGCTCCGGGTCGTGACCGATGACGGCCTGCGGATTGATGGTCTGCGGGTGCTCTACAAGCTGATGCTGTTCCCACCGGATGCAGCCCTCGGTTGCGCCGTGGATGTGCCGACCCTGGATGGCCCTGTGACGCTGCAGGTTCCTCCAGGCTCATCCAGTGGACGTTTGCTGCGGCTGCGGGGGCGCGGGCTGCAGCTGGATGACGAGCGGGGTGACCAGTTGGTGGAGATCGTTGTGGTGATTCCGTCGGATCTGGGTGATGCGGAACGGGCCCTCTACCGACGTCTTCAGGAACTGGTGAGCGAATCCGAGCAGGGTGGTTGACGATGGGTGAGACTCCGGTCCGGTTGATCTGACGGTTTTCCCGATGCGCGTCCACGTCCTGCTCTTTGATGCCGGTACGGATAGCGAAGGCATCCACTCGCTTGAAATCGCTGGACGAACCGTGGTTCTGCTGTTTGAGAACCCCGACGATGCCGAGCGTTATGCCGGTCTTCTGGAGGCCCAGGACTTTCCGGTCCCGACAGTGGAGGCCCTCGATCGGGAAGACGTGGATCTGTTCTGCCGTGAGGCCGGTTACGAGGCCCGGCTGATCGAGTCGGGCTTTGTGCCCAGCAATGACGAGGAGCGTCTGTTTATGGCGCCCCCCCAGAGCAACCGCGATGTGAGCAACTGGAAGGACGAGGCTGTTTCTGACGGCGGGGTGGCAGAGCAGCAGGGCGTGGAGCCGGCGCGCCAGGGACTGGAGACCGAACCGGAATCGAATCCTGAACTGGATGAGCTGCGTCGGCGCCTGGAGGGTCTGCTCTGAGCCATGGCCGTGTTCGACCCCGATCTGCAGCCCTCCAGCGACCGCGGCCACCTGCTCACCGAGCAGAGCAACCGGCGCAGTTCACGCCTGGATCAGCTCGACACCCTGGCGCTGGTGGAGTTGTTTGCAGACGAGGATCGTCGCCCCCAAGAAGCCGTCGCCGCGGTGGCTCCGGCCCTGGCCCAGGCTGTTGATGCCGTTGCCGCGCGCCTCCGTGCCGGCGGCCGGCTCTTCTACCTGGGTGCTGGCACCTCCGGACGACTGGGGGTGTTGGATGCCGCGGAATGTCCGCCCACCTTCTGCAGTGATCCCCAGCAGGTGCAAGGTGTTCTCGCCGGTGGTTCCGCCGCGTTGCTGCGCAGCTCGGAAGGGCTTGAGGACATTGAGGCCGCCGGACGTGCCGATCTCGAGGAGCGGGGCTTCTGTGCCAAGGACTGCCTGGTGGGCATCGCCGCAGGCGGCACCACCCCCTACGTGCGCGGTGGGCTGGCGTTTGCCAAAAGCATCGGAGCTCATGCCATCGCCATGGCCTGTGTTCCAACGGAGCAGGCGCCCCTGCCCTGCGACATCGACATCCGCCTGCTCACGGGCCCTGAGCTGCTGACGGGATCCACCCGGATGAAGGCTGGAACCGCCACAAAATTGGCCTTGAACACCCTCTCCACCGCCGTGATGGTCAAGCTGGGCAAGGTCTACGGCAACCGCATGGTGGATGTGGCCGCCAGCAACAGCAAGCTGGTGGACCGTTCCCTGCGGATCCTGCGGGATCTTGCCGGTGTGGAGCGGGAGCGGGGGCTGACGCTGCTGGAGGAGGCCGGCGGATCGGTGAAACTCGCCCTGTTGATGGCCGCTGCAGCCTTGTCGGTGGACCAGGCCAAGGCTCATCTGCAGCAGCACAACCAACAGCTGCGGCCGGCCTTGGCCGCCTGCGGCGCTCAGCTGGCGGAAGCCTGATCGAACGGTCCCCAGTAGGGGGCGGTGAATAGATCAAGGTTGGACCGGGTCTGTTCCGGGACTTGATCTTTGGGGGTAATCAGGGCGTTGGCGAGGGCTGTGTGGGCCGGCGAGGCGGGAGGGTCCTGTTTGAGCCGCTGCATCAATCCACTCAGGATCGGTTCGGTGGCTGAGGCATTGGCCTGAAGGTTGCCGATCACCATCTCCACCGAGACAGCGTCGTGATCCTCATGCCAGCAGTCGAAGTCGGTGACCATGCTCAGGGAGGCATAGGCCACTTCGGCTTCCCGGGCCAGACGGGCTTCGGTGTGATTGGTCATCCCGATCACCGAACAATCCCAGGAGCGGTAGAGCTTGCTTTCGGCCTGGGTGGAGAAGGCGGGGCCCTCCATGCAGAGATAGGTGCCACCGCGGTGCAGCCGTCGACCCTCCGGCAAACCCTGTTCGGCGGCATCGGCCAACAGGGCACTCAAATTGGGGCAGAAGGGGTCTGCAAGGCTGACGTGGGCCACGCAGCCGTTGCCGAAGAAACTGGCGGGCCGGTCCCGGGTGCGGTCGATGAACTGATCGGGCACGACCATGTCGCGCGGCTGCAGATGCTCCTGCAGGGACCCCACCGCCGAGAGCGAGATCAGCCAGCGCACCCCCAGGGAACGCATCGCCCAGATGTTGGACCGGTAGGGCACTTCACTGGGAAGTAGATGGTGATGGCGGCCGTGGCGGGCCAGGAAGACGGTTTCGACGCCCTCGAGCTCTCCCAGGCGCAGTTGATCGGATGGTGCCCCGAAGGGTGTGTCGACCGTGCGTTCCTCCATCTGCCGCAAGCCGGGGATCGAATAGAGGCCGCTGCCGCCGATCACACCGACGCGGGCTTGGGAGAGGTCGGGCATGGTCGGCGTCTCTTTACACTCCAATTTTGCTCGCGCCACCATGACCAAGGCCTTGATGGACACTGAAGCAGGCCTGATCGAGCTCGAGCTGTTCGAAGCCGATGCCCCGAACACCGTCGCCAACTTCGTGAAGCTCGCCAAGGATGGCTTCTACGACGGTCTGGCCTTTCACCGCGTCATCCCCGGCTTCATGGCCCAGGGGGGATGCCCCAACAGCCGTGAAGGCGCCCGCGGCATGGCCGGTACCGGCGGCCCCGGCTACCAGATCGATTGCGAGATCAACCAGCAGAAGCACCAGGCCGGCACCCTGGCCATGGCCCATGCCGGTCGCAACACCGGCGGCTCGCAGTTCTACATCTGCCATGAGGCCCAGCCTCACCTCGATGGCGTGCATACCGTCTTCGGCCACACCGGCAACATGGATGTGGTGCTGAAGCTGGCCAACGGCTCCAAGATCAACAAAGTGACGATCCAGGAGGGCTGATCAGCTCCGGGTCCAATGCAGCAGTGACGGGCCGTTTTCCAGCAGTTCGTCACTGCCCAGATTGATCAACTCATTGAGTTGATGCTCCACCCGTTCTAGGGTCTGGGGCGGGTGCAATGCCATCCGCTCCGTGGGAACGCGCATCAGACCCACCCGCTCGGTGGCCGCCAGGGCCGCCAGGCTCTTGAGCAGGGGGACTGCATCGGCGCCGTCGGGAATCAGTTTCCAGACGAATTGCGGTCGATCCCACAGCGCTAACAAGCGGGGTTCATGCAGTGCCTCAAGGCTGAAGCCATGGCGCTGGGCGATGGCTTCCACTTCCTGGCGAATGGTGGGCCAGCTTTCGGGGCCCACGTTCACCGCCAGAGCCAGCACCACACAGGGACTCTCGGATTCGAACAGATGCCCGAGCTTCTCCCGCTTGGCCGCCAGGTAGTCGGCGTTATGGGCACCGGGGTCCATCACCAGCGGCACCCGCTCCTCCACCTGCAGGCCATAGCCGCCGAGGCCGGCGATCTTGCGTGGGTTGTTGGTGAGCAACCGCAGCCGATGGATGCCGAGGTCGGAGAGGATCTGCGCGCCCACGCCGTAGTTGCGCAGATCCGCCGGGAAGCCAAGCCGCTCGTTGGCTTCAACGGTGTCGAGCCCGGCTTCCTGGAGGCTGTAGGCCTTCAATTTGTTGATCAGGCCGATGCCCCGCCCTTCCTGGCGCAAATAAACGACCACACCCTCGCCCTCCGCTTCGATCTGACGCAGGGCCGCCTCGAGCTGGGGCCGGCAGTCGCAGCGCAGTGAGCCGAAGGCATCGCCGGTGAGGCATTCGGAATGCATGCGCACCAGCACGGGTTCGCTCAGGGCATTGGGCTCACCCTTGATCAGGGCCACGTGTTCTGAGCCATCCAGTTCGTTGCGGTAGCCCACCGCCTGAAAGCTGCCGAAGCGGCTGGGCATCTGGGCCTGGGCCATGCGGCGAACGAAGCGCTCGTTCTCCAGCCGGTAGCGGATCAGGTCAGCAATGCTGATCAGCTTCAGCCCCCAGCGATCGGCGTAGCTGCGCAGCTCCGGCAAGCGGGCCATCGAGCCATCGCTGTTCTGGATTTCACAGATCACTCCGGAGGGGCTGAGGCCCGCCAGCTGAGCCAGATCCACGGCGGCTTCGGTGTGACCGGCCCGTTTGAGCACGCCGCCGGGACGGGCGCGCAGCGGAAAGATGTGCCCAGGGCGGCGCAGTTCCGCTGGCCGTGTGGCTGGGTTGAGGGCCACCTGAATCGTGGCGGCCCGGTCTTCGGCGGAGATGCCGGTGGTCACCCCATGTTCGATGCCGGCATCGATGCTCACGGTGAAGGCCGTTTCGTTGGCATCGGTGTTGCGGTCCACCATCAGCGGCAGATCCAGTTCGTCCAGCCGCTGTCCCTCCATGGCTAGACAGATCAGGCCCCGTGCCTCGGTGGCCATGAAGTTGATCGCTTCCGGGGTGGCGAACTGGGCCGCGCAGATCAGATCGCCTTCGTTCTCCCGTTGTTCGTCGTCCACCACGACAACGCATTCCCCATTGCGGATCGCCGCCAGGGCGTCGCTGATGGCATCAAACGCGATCGGTTCGTTCGCGGGGTCAAGGGAACTGGGGTTCAGGAGCCTGGTCGCCGGGAGATGACTTCATTATTGATCTCTGTACGATCGACCGTTGGCTGGTTGGTTCAATGGCAGGCAGGACAACGTCGGCGGTTGAAGCGATGGCAACGGTGAAGGGCGGACGGGTTGCTGTGATCGGCGCCTCCGGCTACGGCGGCCTGCAGACCATCCGTCTGCTTCAGGGCCATCCTGCCCTGTCTGTGAGTTTTCTTGGCGGTGAACGCAGTGCTGGCCAACGCTGGAGCTCCGTCTGCTCCTTCCTGCCCCTGCCGGATGACCCAACGGTGGAATCAGCGGATCCGGATCGGATTGCGGCCTGTTCCGATTTTGCTGTTCTGAGCCTCCCCAACGGCCTGGCCTGTCAGTTGGCACCGCAACTGCTGGAGCGGGGTGTGCGGGTGGTGGACCTCTCCGCCGACTTCCGCTACCGCTCCCTGGAGCAGTGGCTGCAGGTGTACGCCAAAGAGGCCGGCTCCCTCAACCGTCAGGACGCTGAGCTCTGCAGCAGTGCCGTCTACGGCCTGCCGGAATGGAACGGCCCCGCCATCGCTGACGCGAAGCTTGTTGCCGCACCGGGTTGCTTCCCCACCGCCAGCCTGCTGCCTCTGCTGCCGTTCCTCAAGCAGGGCCTGATCGAGACCAGCGGCATCATCATTGATGCCAAGACGGGCACCTCCGGCGGAGGGCGCGTGCCGAAGGAGGCGATGCTGCTGGCGGAGGCCTCGGAATCCATCGCGCCCTATGGCGTGATCGGCCATCGCCACACCTCTGAGATCGAGCAGATGGCGATGGAGGTGGCTGGCCAGGAGGTGCGGCTTCAGTTCACGCCGCATCTGGTGCCGATGGTGCGTGGTCTGCTGTCCACGGTGTATGCCCGCCTGCGCGACCCCGGTCTCACCGCCGAGGATTGCACCACGGTTCTGGAGGCGATCTACCGCCACCACCCCTGCGTTCAGGTTCTGCCGGTGGGCACCTATCCCGCCACCAAGTGGGCGCGCCACACCAACCGCGCCCTGCTGTCGGTTCAGGTGGACACCCGCACCGGCCAGCTGGTGTTGATGAGTGCCATCGACAACCTGATCAAGGGTCAGGCCGGGCAGGGCTTGCAGTGCCTCAACCTGATGGCGGGCCTCGCTCCGGAGACGGGGCTTCCCTTGCAGTCGTTCTATCCCTGACGCCAGGTGGGCTTCAGCTCAGCCAGTGCCCTGGGCAGGAGCAGGTGTTCCTGCTCCTGAATCCGTTGGGCGAGCCTGGCGTGGTCATCCCCATCGAGAACTGGAACAGCGGCCTGGGCCAGGATCGGACCGGCATCCAGTTCCTCGGTGACGATGTGCACCGTGCAGCCGGTGACTTTCACCCCGGCCTGCAGGGCCTGCCCGATGGCATCCAGGCCACGGAAGCTGGGCAGCAGTGAGGGGTGGATGTTGATCAGGCGATCGGAATAGCCGCTGACCAGCACCTCGGTGACGATCCGCATCCACCCCGCCATCACCACCAGTTCCACCTGGTCGGCGCGGAACAGGCGCACCAGTTCGCCGTCCAGCTCGCGCCGGTTCTTGATCAGGCGATGGTCAAGCACCGACACCGGAATGCCGAGACGCTCCGCCCGCTGCTGGGCACCACAGCCCGGATTGTTCACCACCAGCCGCTGGATCCGTGCGTTGAGAGTCCCCGTCTGAATGGCCTGGGCCAGGGCCTCGAAGTTGCTGCCGCTTCCGGATGCCATCACCCCCAGCTGCAGCGGGGCCTGGTCAGCTCGAATGTTGTGGCTAGGGTCTGTCAAAGCGGGGTTCGGTCCATGTCCCATCTCTCCATCCTGCCGACTGTCTTCACCGACCTCGAGCGTCTGGTTCAGGCCCTTTGTGATGAGGGCTTCACGGTGGAGCGATCGACAAAATTGCAGGGATTCGCGGACGACTCCCATGCCGTGGATGTGCTCGCGTTTCAGGGCTCAGCCATGCCCCTGGGCTGGACCCAGCGGGAGGACGGAACAATCGTGATGCATGGCGACATCCAACGGATCAGCCGCCAGCCCGGGCTTGAACAGCGCTTGCAACGGGTGACGCGCCGCTACGCGCTGCTCCACGCTATGGACGAAGTGCGCCTTGGTGGCATGGGTTCCGCTGAGCTGATCCTGCAGACCAACTGACGTGTTCGAACCGGTTCAGATCCGGCTCGATCTGAGCCATCCCGAAACACAGACCATCGCGGTGTCCATCGAGTGGACACCGCAGACCCAACGCCAGACCTTCCAACTGCCGGTGTGGACACCGGGGTCCTACACGGTTCGTGATCACGCCCAGCACTTGCACAGCCTGCAGCTGTTGGCCAATGGTGAGGAGCTTCCTGTGCGTCGCATGGCGCCGCACCAGTGGCTCTGTGATCTGCCGGACCTGAGCCCGCTCACGCTCAACTATCAGCTTGAAGCCCGGGATCTCACCGTCCGCACCGGGTTGCTGGATCCTGATTTCGCATCGCTCTGTCTCGCTGCTGTGGCGATGGACATCGACGGCTGCCGCTGGTCACCACACCACGTTGCCGTCATGGCTCCGGAGCACTGGAGTGTGCATCTGCCGCTGGAGTCCAGCGCTGAGGGCTGGGTTGCTGCCGATTTCGATGCCCTCGTGGACTGCCCGCTGCATGCGGGGCCTTTTCAGGCAGAACCCTTCATGGTGGAGGGCAAGACCCATGAGCTGTTGCTGATCGGAACGCCACCGATGGGTTGGCCGCCGAACTTCATCAGCGACATCGAAAAGGTGTGCAGTGCCACCTGTCGCTTGCTGGGAACCCCTCCCCCGGCGGGGGACCGCTACCAGCTTGTGTTGCAACTGCTTGATCAGGGTTACGGCGGCCTCGAACACGATCACAGTGCTGTGCTGCAGTTCAGCTGGTCGGCTCTGGCCAAGCCCAAGGGGTACCGGCAGCTGTTGCAGCTGATCGGCCATGAATACCTGCACCAGTGGAATGTGCGACGGCTGCGGCCCGTTGAGCTTCGCCCCTATGACTACGGGCAGGCGGTGATCACCGAGGGCCTCTGGTTTGCCGAGGGAATCACCAGCTATTTCGACCTCAGCCTGCCCCTGCTGGCGGGATGTTCGGATCGACCGACCCTGCTCAAGGATCTGGGGGAGGAGCTGTCCAGCGTGCTGATGTCCCCCGGTTGCGCGATCCAGTCGCTGGCGGCCAGTGCCCGTGAGGCGTGGATCAAGCTCTACAAAGCAACGCCAGCCTCACGGGACAGCCAGATCAGCTACTACCGCCTCGGTGCGGCGGTGGCCTTCTGCCTGGATGTGCGCCTGCGGCAGCGCGGCCACTCCATGGCCGCGATCCTGCGGGAGTTGTGGCAGGGCCCTGGCTGTCAGGCCCGTGGCTACAGCCGTGATCACATCAAGGCGGCAGTGGCTCGATGGGATCGCGATCTTGCCTCGGATCTGGATCAATGGCTTGACCAGCCCGAGGCCGTTCCCCTGCTTGATTGCGTGAAGGCTCTGGGGCTGCGCATGGACCCTGTGCCGCTCAAGCATCCCGACCATGGACTAACCCTCAAGGATGCTGAGGGCGCCGTTTTGATTCAGCGGGTGCGGCGCGACAGTCCCGGACAACAGGCAGGGCTTGTGGTGGGTGATGAGCTGTTGGCGATCAATGGCTACCGGGTGCGTCGCAGCAGTGACCTCGCAGTTCTGCTTGAGAAGCAGGAGTGTGTGCGCGTCACCTATTCACGACGCAGCCTGCTCAAGGAGACCCAGCTCTTCCCTGATGCGGGTGTGGACCATTGGACGTTGGATTGGGATCCTGGGTGCACAACGGAACAACGGCAGTTGCGGGATCGATGGTTCGAGATCGTCTAAGCCGTTTCTGCACCGGTGTGTGGAACCGCGTTGAACAGCACCGTCCGCTCTCCATCGGCGTTGCTGCAGCGGGGACGTTGGCTCTGGGGCTGATCAGCTGGTCGTTGATGGAGCAAGGGAAGCTCTCTTCTGTGGGGATGGAGCGTGGTCGCCAGCGGGAGAACAACCCCTCCTCTTCGGTGCCCTTACCACCGAAGTCGCGCTCCTGGAGATCGCCCCTGGCCCGGCAGTGTTCGGGTGTGGACAGGGCATTGCGGTCGCGTTTGAACCAGCTCGATGCCCGCTCGAGTTCCTGGCGGGAGTTTGTGGAGATCGATCCCACCAATTTTGGTGAGCGTTACGACAAGGACGCCTACGGCCGTGTGATCGACGCCACGCCGAGGGTGGTGGTGCTGCACGAAACCGTCTACTCCTTGAGCTCCGCTCTGAACACCTTCATGACGCCCCATCCTCGTGATGAAGATCAGGTGAGTTATCACACCCTGGTGGGCCAGGACGGACGCGTTCTGGATCTGGTGGATCCCTTGAGCCGTGCCTATGGCGCAGGTTTTTCAGCCTTTCTGGGGGAGTGGGCGATCACTAACAGGAAGCTCAAGGGTTCCATCAACAACTTTGCTCTGCATCTGAGCTTGGAGACACCACCATCAGGCGCGAATGCCAACCGTTCCCACGTTGGCTACACCTCCAAGCAATACGACGCGCTGGCCCTGGTGTTGTCGGGTTGGATCCGCTCCTTCAATCTGCCGCCAGCGGCGATCACCACCCATCGCCATGTGGATCTGGGCGGAGAACGGGATGATCCCCGCAGTTTTGACTGGTCGAAACTTCAAACGCGGCTGGCGGCCCTCGGTGACCTCTGCGTGAGTTGATGCATCGTTAGCGTTCGCATTACTGTGTATTGCATCGGTGAAAACGCTCCCCAGCGAGGATCTTGATCGCATTATCGAAATGGCCTGGGAAGACCGCACGCCCTTCGAGGCGATCGAGTTTCAATTCGGACTCTCCGAGCCGCAGGTGATCGCAGTGATGCGGCAAGAGATGAAAGCGTCATCGTTCAAGCTCTGGCGCAGGCGAGTCAGCGGCCGCAAAACCAAACACGCCGCCACCAGCCGCTCTGATCGATTCCGGGCGAGCTGCCACAAGTGAATGGACCCCGATTCGGTTCAGCGCAGCTCTGAATTCTGCACAGGGGAAATGCGGAGCTATTTATCTACCTAAATTAAAGTATTAGATCGCTTTTGATAGATTCTCATTGGTAGTTAAAGCTCGAGGACTGTTGTGCATTACAGGAATGGCTTGGTAAATATGCTTTAGAAAAAGCCAGTAAAAGTATTTCTTTGATGTGCTTTTTGAGGAGTTGAGAGTTGTCGGCTAAAGCCCGTAGGGCTTGCATCCACCGGCAAGTGCATTCATGATTTTATCCTTTACCAGGAAAGATTTGCTGCTTGAAGAGCTCGCCTCAAGCTTGTTTAGTTTATGGTTTAAACGTGAAGAGGCCATTCTCAATTCTAGGCAAGCCATTTTGTAATTTTCAAGACTGCCAGTCTTTGAAAATTCTTCGAGGTGATTGTGATATCTAAGCATCGCATGTTCGGCTTGTGCTGACACCTCAGAAGCGGCCAAAGGAAGCGTTGGCAGGTTCAGCAGCAATACCAACAGTGGAGGCCTCATTTGCTGGGGCTCGAAGTCTTCACTCGATGCTGGGTCTGCTCTCCGCCTAGCGTTGATGTATTGGAGATTTTGCAAGAAAATGAAATTTTTTGGCACTCTGCGTTCTCTTCCTGCCTTTGCTGTAGAGCGCTTTTTAGAGATAAAGTAGGGTCCAAGGTAATAATATTAAAGTGAATATGAATTTATGAGTCGAACACTGCCGATCGTCTTTGTTGGAGTTGAAGAGAATAATTTTGGCAGAAATGTTATTCCATGATGGGTCGTATGCTGCCTGATAGAAATATCCTTAGTGCAAAACAATGGCGGGGCTTGGGTAAGCATTGATGGGTTGGATGGAGGTTGGAAAGTTCTTGTAGTAGCTTGAACCTTTGGTATTTGCTTGGGTTTGCTTTTGCAAAGATGCGTTAGAGCTTCTTGTTTAGTTTGATGATATTCATTTCTTGGCCCCATGCAAGCAAGTTATTAGCAGTATCGCATAAGAATAAATAGCGGTTCCATGCTTCAATTACGCTGTCTGCTTCTTTTATGTATGTGGCCATAGCATGATGTGATCGCACAAACTCGCAGGAGGCTTTAACGCTTTGGGGTGTCATCTCATTTTCTTTGATCATGGTTATCAATTGAAGACCCCAGAAAGCATGTGCCACCCCATTTGGCTGACAAACTGCCCGATCAAGAAGGTCGAGGATGGCTCTTAGTTTTGCTGCTCGTGCGTCGTCCATGCCATAGGCATAACACGCGTAATTTTTTGCATGCAAGAAAAAAGCCGGCTCATGCCGGCTTGTCGTTTAAATGGTTTGAATTTGTTGATCTGCCTATGCTTCTTGTTGCGATACACAGTTTTTGTATTCCTCCCAATTTTCCACCACTTCTCCGCATCCATTCACGACGCAGTGAAGCGGATCATTGGCCACCATGGTCCGAAGGCCTGTGCTTTCAGTGATCAACTCGCTGATGCCTGGGATCAGTGCACCTCCTCCAGCGAGAACAATGCCATTGGTGTAGACGTCGGCAGCCAGTTCTGCGGGGACATTGTCGAGAACTTTTTTGATTGCATCGTTGATAAATCGCAGGGGTTCCTGGATCGCTTCGCATATTTCTGCAGAGGTGACCGTAACACTTTGTGGTAGTCCTGTTTGGCAGTTCAAGCCGCACACTTCGATTTGATTGACTTCTCCAGATGAACCTCGGTGTGCTGATCCAATGGTCAATTTGATATCTTCCGATGTGGTTTCACCCACAATCAATGAATATTTCTGCTTCAGATAAGCAGCAATGCTTTCGGTGATCTCATCGCCAGCTACTCGTACTGATTCACTTGTAACCGGAGCACCAAGGCTGAGAACGGCAACATCTGTGGTTCCACCGCCAATGTCCACGATCATGCTGCCCGTTGGTTCGTTGATCGGCAATCCTGCGCCAATCGCTGCTGCAACTGTCTCATCAATGAGGTGAACTTCGCGTGAAGCCAATATTCCTGCTTCGCGAACTGCAAGCCTTTCAATATCAGTGATACATGAGGGAACACCGATCACCATGCGAGGAGCATTCGCATTTTGTGTATTGCTGCTTTTCATGAACGACTGCATCATCAAGTCTGTAGCTGCTTTATTGGCAATCACACCGTCGCGTACAGGTCTGACTGTTTCAATATTTTCAGGCGTTTTGCCTATCATCTGTTTGGCTGATTTTCCGGCCTTGAGTAGTTCGCCGTTCTTCTTGTTGATGGCGACAACAGAGGGCTGGTCAAGGACGATTCCCTGCCCCGATAGGTACATCAATGTATTGGCTGTACCGAGGTCAATGCCGATCGAAGCGGGCTTGCGGAAAATTCCGAACATTTGAGGCTTGGGTGTCCATTTCGAACATGCCCGGTTTGAGTTTTTACTCCCATCGGCTTAATTAATTTTTTGGATTTCTAGCGTTGTCCTTCACCTGCGCCGCTACATGTGGTGGCTGCATTGTTGCTTGTGCACTCGACTGAAGCATCCTTTCGACTTTTCTTCTGCTGCCCGGGATGAGTATTTGTGCCGTCTGCATCGACTGGCGTTCTGGTTGGCAGCTTTTGAAGGTTTATGGCTATCGGTTGGGTAGTCATCGAGGTGCCCATGGATGACAGGACGCTTTACGGGGGCCAAACGCGAAATCGTTCGCGTTTGAAGGGTCATGTCGGTTTACTTCGAGGCTTTTCTCCCGGCGGGGGGCGTTATTCGATCCAATTGACTGAGGCTTAGCAATGCAACACATGCCATGCAGGGCTCCGTTCAGGCGTTTCCTATCAAGGCGAGGTAGGCCCACGCCTCCTTCGCGACACCTGGTGATGACGTGGCTTCTCTCTCTCGGAGTGGCAACGTTTTGCGTTTTGGTTAATGCCCTCACATCGGCTGGATGACCAAGGGTTGGTGCAACATCAAGCTCTTCAAGTGACTAAAAGCCCACTTCAGCCACTGCAACTTCGCCGCCATCAGCCGCTTCGATCGGTTCACCGCAGGACGCCCCGCAGGATCCCTTCAACAAGACCAGCCGGATTCATGCCCCGGGGGAAATTTTGGGGTGCGTTGCGGTAGCCCTGGCCTGAGATCAGGCCTTCAGCCACCTGCCCCATCACGCCGGCATAAGGGTCATGTCATCGGAACGCCGGACCGGAGTGGTGAAGGCCCTGACGCAGCCATAGAAATCCCTGGCGTCTCTGCACTGTGCTGCCACTTCGGCGTCCACCCGAGCGAGTGCGGTTGATGGGACAAGGAGTCCAAATGCCAGCAATGGAAGGAGCTGTTTCATCGGTCTGCCCTGCTGGATCGATGCTTCAACAGAAAGGGGGGCGCCCACATCCCCCGTATGGGGGAGAGGCAGAGCTGAAGAACTCCTTCAACTGAGAGATATGGAGACGAGGGCTTGGGTTGGGCCGCTCATGCAGCCAAGTGCTCGTCGTGGATCCCTAAACCGTGATGTCGGGATTCGGTTGGCGACCGCCGTAAATCAATCCGTGCAGTTCAGGGTCCTGCATGTAGCCCAACACCCGTGCTGGGTAATCCAATTTTCCGTTGTGGAGATAGGTGAGGGTGGCGATCGCCTTGGCATCCAGGTAGGAGCGACTCGCCTGCAGCATCAAGCTCTCCGGCAGACCAAGGGCCAGCTTCAGCCGTTGAAACTTGGCCGCCAGCAGGGTGATGTTCATCTCAGGGTCCAGCAATTGATTGCGGGCCCAGGTGATCTCCTCCTGTGTTGGGTTCGCCGGCAGCCGGTTCTGATGGATCAGTTCCGAGACGCTGATCTGGGCCGGTCCGTGGGTCTTCACAAGACCGGAATGGGTGATGAAAGAGAGGCTCTCCCCCGGCTTGGAGTGCTGAATTTCGTCGAAAAGAACGGCGGTGATCAGCATTGGATTCACCTGATGCGCCGTTGCCTGGCGCAGGATGACCGGCTTCAGCTCGCGAAGACGATCCAGGGTGGATGCGCGCAATGGTTGGAGCTGATCTATCCCGCTGGTGAATAGCTGGGCCAGCTGCGTCTGGGGGCCGTGCACCCCGAAGCGCCGTTGCAGCAGCTTCAGTTCGTCGGGTGTGAAGTCGGTGGGCTCGAGCCTGTCCTCCACCAGAACAGGCGCTTGATCCCCAACCTCAGCAACCGGGTGTGACCACTGGCCAACCAGGCACAGGCTCGCTGCCGTCGCCAAAAGAGCTGTTGTCCATCGCAATGGCTCAGCCATGGGGGATGGAAATGGGGTCAGGGGACATGAAACTAGCTGTGGTGTCCTTTTATGCGGGCAACCCGTCAGATTCTGGATACGTTCAGCAGGACTGCACCGTCCGCCAGGCATGAGCTTTCCGGATTTCAACGCTTCCGACGCTCATATTCAGTGGCAGAGGTTCTGCGATCTCAGCTGGTATCACGATGATCTGGGCGTCTGGCTCGACATCAGCCGGATGCATGTGAACGCCACCGATCTGCAACAGCTGCAGCCGCGAATGGACAAGGCGTTCGCAGCGATGCAGGAGCTGGAAGCCGGCGCCATCGCCAATCCTGATGAGCAGCGCCAGGTGGGGCATTACTGGCTGCGCACCCCTGAACTCGCCCCCTCGTCAGAGCTTCAGCAGCACATCTCCAGGGAAATCGATCTGATCGCCGCCTTTGGGCGGGATGTGGTCAACGGAACGATCAAGGCCCCCAATGGCGAAGCCTTCACCGATGTGCTCTGGATCGGCATCGGCGGCAGTGGTCTGGGCCCCGCCTTGATGATCAAGGCTCTTCAGAATCCGGGCGAGGGGCTTCCGTTTCATTTCTTCGACAACGTCGATCCCAATGGGATGAGCAACGTCCTGGCGGGGTTGGAGGGTCGTCTCGACCGCACCCTGGTGGTGACGGTGAGCAAGTCGGGGGGGACACCCGAACCCCATCTCGGCATGGAGCAGGCTCGCCACCGCCTCGAGGCCGCTGGGGGCCAGTGGGCCGGCCAGGCCGTTGCCGTGACGATGCTCGACAGCAAGCTGGATCAGCAGGCCCAGAAGGAAGGTTGGCTCAAGCGCTTCGACATGTTCGATTGGGTGGGGGGGCGCACCAGCATCACCAGTGCCGTTGGTCTGCTGCCCGGTGCCTTGATTGGCTGTGACATCCGCGATTTCCTTACCGGCGCCTCTCAGATGGATGCCGCCACCCGCGCCGCGGATCTGCGCCGCAATCCAGCCGCCCTGATGGCCGCTTCCTGGTTCGTGGCCGGTGGTGGACGCGGTCAGCGCGACATGGTTGTTCTGCCCTACCGCGATCGTCTGGAGGTGTTCAGCCGTTACCTCCAGCAGCTGGTGATGGAATCCCTGGGTAAGCGTCTCGATCGCAACGGTGACGTGGTGCATCAGGGCATCGCTGTGTACGGCAACAAAGGCTCCACCGACCAGCACGCCTACGTGCAGCAGCTGCGCGACGGCGTCGACAATTTCTTCGCCACCTTCATTGAGGTACTCGAAGACGTGAGCGATATCCCCACGCTTGGCGGGGAATGCCCCGGCGACTTCCTTGATGGTTTCCTGCAGGGCACCCGCTCAGCCCTTACAGAGGGTGGCCGCCAGAGCATGACGATCAGCATGCGCCGCTTTGATGCACGCCGTCTCGGCGCCTTGATCGCATTGTTCGAACGTGCCGTCGGTCTCTACGGCGAACTGGTGAACATCAACGCCTACCACCAGCCCGGCGTGGAAGCCGGCAAGAAGGCGGCGGCGGCGATTCTTGACCTTCAAGGTCGTGTGGAAGCGATCCTGGCCGACGGTGTGGCCCGCTCCGCCGATGAAATTCGCCTGGCTCTCGGGGATGGCACCGATGAATCCATCTTCTGGATTCTGCGTCACCTCACCGGCAACCAGCGCGGCTTCAGTGCCCAGGGCGACTGGAGCCAGCCCGCCTCGATGCGCTTCAGCAAAGGCTGATCCCGCCTGGGATCAGGGCACCAGGTTCACCAGTTTTCCGGGGACCACGATCACCCGACGGGGGGTTGCGCCCTCCAACCATTTTTCGGCCACATCGCTGGCCAGGGCGAGCCGTTCCAGCTCCTCCTTGTCTGCGGAGACCGGAACCTGCAGCTTGCCTCGCACCTTGCCCTTCACCTGGATGACCACTTCAACGTTGGCCTGCACCAGTGCCGTTGGATCCAGAACCGGCCAGCTTTGACGGTGCACGCTGCCGCTTCCCCCCAGACGGCTCCAGAACTCCTCCGCCAGATGTGGCGCGAACGGAGCCAGGAGGCGAACCAGTCCGGAAAGTGTTTCCAGCAACACAGGTGCACTCAGGGCCTCGATGCCCGTGGAGCTGATGGCATTGGAGAGCTTCATCAGCTCGGAGATGGCCGTGTTCAGCTGGATCTCGTCGCTGAGGTCCTCGCTGACGGCTTCGATGGCCAGGTGCAGCGCCCGACGTACGTCGCTGTCGGCATCGCTCAGATCGGCTGGCCGTTGCATCGGCTCGAGTGAGTCGATGCGGGCAGCCCCGGCCTCAACAAGGCGCCAAAGACGTTGCAGGAAGCGGAACTGGCCCTCCACATCGGCGTCATCCCACTCCAGATCCTTCTCCGGCGGTGCCTTGAACAGGATGAACATGCGGGCTGTGTCTGCGCCGTAGCGGTCGATCACTGCTGCGGGGTCAACGCCGTTGTATTTCGACTTCGACATCTTCTCGAACAACACCTCGAGCTTGTCGCCGGTGTTGGGATCCCGGGGGTCTTCGGGATCTGCCACGTCCGCTGGAGCGATGTACTTGCCGGTTGTCGCATTGCGGTAGGTGATTCCCTGCACCATGCCCTGGGTGAGGAGCCGTTCAAACGGTTCGTTGATGTCGATCAGGCCGCGATCTTTCAGCGCCTTGGTGAAGAAACGGGCATAGAGCAGGTGCAGGATCGCGTGTTCGATGCCGCCCACGTATTGCTTCACCGGCAACCAGCGGTTGACCGCCTCCTTGCTGAAGGGTTTCTCGGTGTTGTGGGGATCGGCGAAGCGCAGGAAATACCAGGAGGAACACATGAAGGTGTCCATGGTGTCTGTTTCCCGCTTGGCCGGCTTGCCGCAGCAGGGGCAGGCCACATTCACCCAGTCGCTCTGCTGGCTCAGAGGCGAACCGCCTTTTCCAGAGAGATCAATGCCCCGGGGTAGCTCCACCGGAAGGTCCTCGCGGGGCACCGGAACAGCACCGCAGTCATCGCAGTGGATGACGGGAATGGGGCAGCCCCAGTAGCGCTGGCGTGAGATCAGCCAGTCGCGCAGGCGATAGGTGACCTTGCTAGTTGCCCAACCCTGCTCGGCGCCGTGGCCGGTGATGGCGCCCTTGGCTTCGCTGGAGGCCGTGCCATCGAAGCTGCCGGAGTTGATCAGTGTTCCGGCATCCGTCCAGGCCTGACCGGCCGCGATGGCTTCAGCAGCTCCTTCGGCGTCGATCACCTGCTGGATCGGCAGACCATTCGACCGGGCAAAGGCGATGTCGCGTTGGTCGTGGGCCGGAACGCCCATTACGGCGCCCGTGCCGTACTCGGCCAGCACGTAGTCGGCGATCCACACCGGCAGCACCGCCCCCGTCAGGGGGTTGATCACATGACTGCCGATGGGCACCCCCCGTTTGGGCCTGTCATCACTGGTGCGTTCGATCGTGCTCAGACGAGCCACCTGCTTGCGGAAGGCCTCCACCGTGCCCTTCTGTTCAGCGCTGGTGAGGCTGTCCACCAGCTCGTTTTCCGGTGCCAGCACCAAGTAGCTCGCCCCAGCGAGGGTGTCGGGCCGAGTTGTGAACACCGTGATCGTCTGATCCTGTGCCCCTTCAACGCTGAAGCTGATCTCCGCCCCTTCCGAGCGACCGATCCAGTTGGCCTGCATGGTGCGCACCCGTTCCGGCCAGCCCTTGAGGGCGTCCAGGTCGTTGAGCAGCGGCTCGGCGTAGTCGGTGATGCGCAGAAACCACTGATTCAGCTGCCGTTGTTCCACCAGAGCTCCGGAGCGCCAGGAGCGGCCGTCACCATCCACCTGCTCATTGGCCAGCACGGTCTGGTCGACGGGATCCCAGTTGACGGTGGCGTTCTTGCGATAGGCCAGCCCCCCTTCGAGCAGTTCAAGGAACAGCCACTGCGTCCAGCGGTAGTAGTCGCTGTGGCAGGTCGCCTGTTCGCGGCTCCAATCGATTGAAAGGCCAAGGCGATCCAGCTGCGCCCGCATCTGATCGATGTTGCGGTCGGTCCACTCGCCGGGGTCCACATTGCGTTCGATTGCCGCATTTTCAGCGGGGAGTCCGAAGGCATCCCAGCCCATCGGATGCAGCACCGCGTGGCCCCGCATGCGTTGAACCCGGGCGATCACATCGGTGATCACGTAGTTGCGCACATGGCCCATGTGCAGGCTCCCCGAGGGGTACGGGAACATCGACAGGGCAAAGAATCCGGGCTTCTCACCACCTTCTTCAGTGGTGTCCACCCCATCCGCCTTCCAACTCTCCTGCCAGCGCTGCTCCAGCGCAGTGGGGTAATAACGACCGTTCTGGGCACTGGCGTCGACGGCAGGGTTGGCAGCGTTCACGGAACCAGCGCTCGGCAAGGTTGCGATCGTGCCACATGCCTGGTGTTCAGCCGAGGGAGCGGATCACGCTGATCTGCCGACGGTTGATCAGCACGGGCCGGCTCGCACCCGCCCGTTCGATGGCCAGAAATTCAGGGTCCTGCCAGATCAGACGCCCCTCGATGGGCTCCTGTCCCACCACAACAATGCTGAGGGGGAGCTGTTCACGAATCCAGCTCTGCAGCAACCGAACCCCCGGAAGGCTTGGATCGAGTGGAGATGTCTCCATAGGATGCGGGGGCAATACCGGCCACGCATGCTGCAGTTCAGCAAAGATTGGCAGAAATGAGCCTATAACTGGGTATTGGGCGTTGAAATCGCTCAATACCAACCAAATACCAACTTTATTTCAGGTCCGTGCCGCGGATTTCGCAAAAACAAGCTGTCCTAAATGGGCGAGGAGCTGTTGTTCAGTACGCCTCAGGAAGCAGTGCTGAAGGTTGGTTCTACAGGGAGCTGGTCCCTGGGACTAAGTCCTACAGAACAAGGCGCATAGAAGGAGCCCAGACGCTCGAGGAAGCCGTCTCAGCAGCCACTGATGTGGCATTCCAGCTGAACTCCGCTTCAGCAGGCTCTGAAGCGGTTCTAGGGGGTGTTCTTAGGCGGCGAACCGGAGCAGACAAGCAAAACGTCACTTCTTCAGTACGCACACCAAGGTCTTTAACCATGGAATCGGCCTTAGGGGGATTCGAAAAGGAGGAGCTTCTCCGGGTTAAAGCAGGTCACATCACTGAGGAGACCCACCGGAACAAGATCCGAACGCTCAGGAAGCACCTAATCCCTTTCCTGGAATCCAAATACGTCGTTCAAACCAATCAGATCAGGCCTGACAGCTTTCAGGACTACGCACTGTGGCGAGCGAATGCGTCTCCTTTGAGCATCAATCGTGAAATCGTTCAAATTCGCGACTTCCTAAGGAACTATCTGGTCAGGCATCGCCTGATGCCAGCTGAACTCCTGGCTGATAAAGGACTCTTTAGGAAGCTTCCGATCCGACAGACAGACCTAATGGCAAACCCAGCCATTAACCCTGAAGACTGGAAGCTGATCATTGACTGGATACGTGGTCCGTTCCGCAAGGAGGTGGAAGAGGACTCAAATCACAAGTGGCATTACTGGAGAACTGCTTTCTGGCACTTTGCTCTTCTGTTGAAGAACAGCGGTATGTCGCCTGAGGAGGCGATCAAGCTGAAGTGGAAGCAGATTGAGTTCCGCAATGAACCCAGAAGAACATCAAGAGGAGGTACCGAAGATTGGATTGTTACCTACATCAATACAGTCAGATCAAAGACGAAGCAGGCAAGGGAGATCCCTTGTAATCAGGGGAGAGAATTGCAGCGATGGCTTGAGTTCCAAAGCCAGTACATCAAGGACAACAACATTTCAACAGAGATAACTTTGGATACGCATGTGTTTGGACAGCCAATGAAAGATTGGCGACCTTGGGAGCGGAATCAATTTGGTAAAGCATGGATAAAGGCAAGGAATGCCGTAGGACCACAACTTAAGGGTCATAAGTTTTCAAAAAAACCTTACACGCTTTATTCATTACGATCTACTTTCATCGAAGATCACCTTGTTAAAGGCACTGACATCTTTCTCTTATCTAGAATTGCTGGTCATGACGTGAGGATCCTTCAACGTCACTACGAAAGAATGGACATCCGATTGAGATCACGCGAAATCACACAGATTGAATTTGGAAAAACCAAGGATGAGTCACTGTTGATAAATCCATTTGAATAGAGTCCACTCAGAATCGCCCACAAGTGGCTCCAAGAAAACCGAAGCATGAATCCCCTCACGCACACTCATCAAGAGGCGTTACAGGGGCTTCTAAAGACCTCTCAGGATCACATTTATCAAGAGCAATTATCTCCGCATAGAACAGATACATTGCACCGACGATGCAAGCGGTAATTGCAGCAACAGTGCCGAACTGCACGAGGAACAGATTGAAGAGCATTTCGTTGAGCATTGATCCTTCCTTCTCTCTGCATTCTTTCTACTGCGGATCATCTGGAACGTGCAGTTCGCATTACCGAACCAATCCCTTCCGTATACAGAGAGAAGTTCGATTTCCGGTGTATACGAGAGAGAGGCTCTCTAACCCGTTATGTCTACAGGAGGAGTTAACCCCTGCCGTATAAGCAGAAAGAAGGACGGTACCCGGTTAATACAGGAGAACCTCCAGCTCCCTGCCTTCTCCAGGGAGAAGCAATCCCTGATGTATAGAGGGATAAACTCTTTAACCCGTTATGTATAAGGGGGAGAAAGTGATCCCACATGTATACAGGGAGAAGCGGTAGGACATGTATACAGAGACAACACCTGAACACTTGGTCAAGCTGGACCTTAAACGCAGCAAACAATCTGACTACAACGACAATTGACCGTCCTGTGAGATAGCAACGCAGGCATGCCGCCAGTCATGGGTACTGGTAAGAGCTATCAACACGAGATGCTGCACCTCTTGGGTAATGCATTATTGATGGTCTTCTTTCGAGGTTTGGGGTCCTTTTCTTCTTCGCCGTAAACGTCCTCAGTGAAGCCCTTATGGGCAGCATCTCACTGGACATGCCAGGCAAGACCAACCTTATTCGCCATTCATTAATGGGGGGTAAGGGGGGTTTTACCTTTCTTCTTGTCCAAACCTTCCTAGTGAATACCATTACAGCAGTCTTGCTGGATGAAGACAGTGAAGGAAAAGATCTTGAACAAAAGCTAATACGGTAAAAAATGACAGAACCAATTACAAAACTAGACGATGCATTCGTGACCTTCTACGAATACGCAACGGGCAACTTTTATCTTCGGTTCAAGGAAGGCGTTAGTCGTGACACACCAATGAGCCCAAGGCTTGAAAAGATGAAGATCCTGATTACTGACAATTATCCCAACAATAAATGAACCATAACACTTACAAGCAACTTGAGTTTGAGCCCTATGTTGAACATGGTGTTGCCAAGCTGCGATACAACGAACCACTTACAAAAGGGATGTTTCCAGAAGAGGCTCAGTACTCTCCAGAAACTCCAAACTGGGTTCTACATTCATTGACGTCAGATTGATATTCAACCCACTTTGAATTGATGTCAGATGCTCTTTGAATGCATTCCTTATAGGTAGTTGGCGTCCTTACCAGATTCTGATCTTCAGTCTCGGCTATGGCTTGGACCGGAAGCGAAAGAAGAATGACTGCTAAAGCCGACTTCATTGCTTTGCTCTTTCAACAGAGGGCGATCTCATTATCTCGTCTTTTATGAATCCTGCTACTCCCGCAACCAATGGAATCGTCATCCCAGCAACAGCAAGCAAAGCCATGGCTTGGATGAACCATTTTGGTGAGAGTGGTTTGTCTTCCATCAATCAGTTTATCCTGATTTCATATGCACTTCTCAGTAGGTGAAGAAGTGCCTCTCTCTTTTGCTCAAGATCATTCTCCGTAACCCGGATTCTGTATTGCTTCCATCGAGAATCGTAATCAAGGCAATCAAGTTCAGCGGATTCAATGAACTGATCGTTCTCTTGTGACTTTGGAATCTTGATATCCAGTCGTAGGACTGATTTCTGCGGTCTGCAGATTGCAAAATTATTTGCTCTTCCGTCAATCCAAAATCCCATATAATGCTTGTTATAACTGAATTCCGTAGAGCTAGGCAGGAACTCTGAGCATATCGCCAGTATCTTATCGGCCAATGAGATCGTTTTCTTACTGCCTCTGTTCTCCCAATAAGAGCGATCAGTTATTTGGGCAACCTCTTCGTCATCGTCTACAAATCCTCTTGAGACAGTGTCCAGGACAGTGGTGAAGTGCAATCCCACTCCCTCTCCTGTCTCGATAGCACTGAATTGAATAGCCATAATTGGGATATGACCATTGAAGAGGCTAATTACGTTTAGGAATCGACTTGTTATATCCTCGGCAACTATTACAGCCGTGTGATCATATTGAGGATACCTTTTCCTTTCAATATCCCAATATTCGATTGTTCTAATTATGTGTGATTCATCTGAGGCTCCCAGTTGTATTTCCACCTCATAGCGGCCGTGACCATCCGCTTCTTGCAGCAGTAGATCTAGCCGACCTGCATTCCTATGGACTCTCTCTTTGTCTTTAAGGACGACATCTCCGATCCCCAAGATCGATGGGTCATCAGCAATAACGTTCTGTACCCAACGCTCATTTAGCGATGGGTGGTTCTTCAGCTGTATTTGACGGAGCTTGACGTGCTGCATCAAGACGACGCGCTTACCCCTCATTTTGATGCATGAATCCAGTGCCTGTCAGCCTTTTGATGGAATCACTGGCTCCGTCACTTGAGCCAGAGCCGTCATCGCTGTAGGGTCGCGATCTAACGATTAGGTCGTATGAAGCCGGAAGCGATCACTGAACCCAGGTTCCCGAAGAACCCTGAGTCACAGGTGCTTCGGAAGACATACAACGACCTACGCAAGACAGCGATCAGCATCAACCGCAGTCGTGGTCAGATCAGGGCTGATCGTGACCGTCAGCTCGCCATCGTCGTTGAGCAGCAAGAGAAGCTCAGGGCTTTTGCCGAGGAGTCCGGCCTCCTGTTCCAACAGAAGGCAGAGCTGAACAAGATCCTGAAGCACTACGCCGAGTCACTTGAGGTGGTCGAGCAAGCAGGCGATGAGCTTGAGCTTGCAATGGAGGACTTCAAAGGCGGTATCGCTAGCTGGCAGAAGCTCTTCGCAGCCTTCAGTCGCTTCATGGCATTCCTGCGGCAATCTCGCCAAGGTGCTCGTACTGCTCCCAAGGTGATTACCGATGGGTCTGGCGAGTGACCTCAAGGCAGCTGTAGCAGCGGTCAACGAGACCGATAAAAAGCTTGCTCGCCTAGTAGGTCAACACATCGAAGACACTGCAGCTGGCCTGCAGGAGCTTCGGACTGCCATAGAGGCCAAGCAGCTAGCACCCGCAAACTTCCGTTCTCTTCCACCAGCACAGGCATCAGAGCTTCAGAGCTTGAAGGTTCCTGAGCTCAAGGCAATTGCTACGCGTATGAACTTGCCTGGGAGGAGTAAGGCCAAGAGAAAGGCAGACATAGTTGCATTCTTGGTAGAGCACAAGGCGCCTATGGCTCCTTCTTATGAGCAGCTCTTAGCTTTTTGGGTCGAGCACAGACAGTAAATAAGCACGCCAGATAAATTATCCAGCGTGCATTGATAGGGCTATTCAAAAATCAAATTCGTCCTCCGGCTCAATGTCAGGAACATCTTTTTTGAGCAGCTCGTCCAGGCGTTGAGCAAGCTCATTGCCATCACCAACGGCTAGGGATTCCCCACCCCTCCATTCAATTCCTTCTATATCTGATCCAATGGCATTGAGCATCAGTCCAAAGATCTTGGCTTTCAACTGATCGGTTTGGTAAGTCCATGCCAAAGCTCTGAATCGAAGAACTTTCTTGCCATTCCAAGTTCCTGAAAACTTGATAGCTGAAATTTCTTCTCCCATCAAAATGTTTGGCAGAAAACCAGCGGGAAATTCGTCAATAAATACATCACAGGAATAATGACTTTCCTTGTGGTAAACAAGGATGGCAATAGCAACGCCCCTATGGGTTTTCCTCTTGTCGATGACTTCATCGACCCGGACCTCGCAGATTGGGTTCAGCATTCGATCAACCTCCAAACAGCTGCTCTGTCATGTCTTCGGATTCAGGGCTTTAACTCCAATCCGCTGGGTAGAGCTTTGTCCTAGTGGCGGTCAGATCAGGCCTGTCCTCTATGAGTTCCTTGGCTGCCCACATGCCTCTGACTACGCGGCAGACGCCTTCCTGGTCGCAAACCCTGTAGTACTCAAAGCCCTGCGGGGCGGCGGTGAGTTTTGTTGCTTTCATGCTCTGCATCCCTGCTTCCTTTAGGAATAGGCAGCAAATCGAGTCCCGTTTGACTCAACCGAGACAAAAAGTTCAGCTTGTCACATATCCCTGGGTGTCTTAACGAAGCGGGTTGCGACAGGTAAAGCTGCTCGCTCTAGCCAGGGTCAACCGAACTTCGATCGTCGGTTTTACTCATTGCAGTTCACCTGTACTACTGCTTACCTGGTGAGGTGCGACAAGAGAAGTGGAATGTTGGTTGATCATTCGGTCGTCACAGCACGGCCTGACCGCGACCCACTGTTCCTGCACGTCAAAGCAGGGGTGACCGTGATCGTTGAAGAGAACGGTGATTGGTGGATGGGCGATGTCGTGTTTGTCGAGGGTGGAGCAAGGAACGCCAAGGTCCCGACCCTCTTCCAAGTGGAAAACGTGGACACTGGTGTGATCCGTTGGATCAACGCCGATCTGGTGACCCATATCGTGCCAAGAATCCACGAGCCAGTGGCGGCCTAGCAGCCCCTTCTATCGGCGGGGCTGACTTCCAACAGCCACTACCGAATCAAAGATGTGGGGCGACGGAACCGCGAGGAGAACGCTGTTCTCCCCGAGCGATGCGGTATCCGTATGAACAAGCTCGCTGCGATACAAGTGCTTGTCGCAAATGCACCAACTCTTTTCAGAGATCTGAAGAGCGCAGAAAGCTCCCCCTGGCAATCGCTCATGCCAAGGGAGCTATTTCTGCCAGCCACCAGGTCGCTCTCCCGGTGCTGCCTAGACAGTGCCACGTATTACGTGTTTGCTGCCCGGATCCCAAATATGGGGGCTAACGCCGGGGTTTGCAGCGACTTTTTGGACAGGTTTTAGTTTCCGGAAAATCTTCCGTGAACGTCTGTTCAGTGGTATCGCCTACTACTGACGAGACGTCTCTTGGCTTCTCAGAGCGATCTCTCATCCGACGATCACGGTGGGCGTTTCAAGGGTCTGAGCCGACCTGTATCAAAAGACCCGCTTATTGGTTCAAAACGCCGTTAGCTTCATCGGCATGAAACACCTGAACACGGCTGACATCAGTGCTTCGTACGGCGTCCTGCGCGTTCGTGCCGCTGTGGTGATCGCCGCTGTCATGGCTGTGCTGGTTTTCGTTGGCGGCGCCAACGCCTGTCACCACAACGCCGAGACAGCTGAGCAAACCTCCACTGAGGTTCCTCAGAAAGCTGACGAGAAGGCTGAAATCGAAGCCTGATCAGCAATGGAGCTTCTTGGCTTTCTGCTGGGCGCGATTGCGATTGCCTTTGTTATTGCAAAGGTGATCTTCAGCAGTAAGGCGAAGACGCCTGCATCCACCGAGCTGCCGGAAGACAAGAGCGACGACGACAGCTGATTTTTCGACTGAACGTCGATCACCTTGGGTGTTCTACAGAATGCGTGCAGCACTCCTGCTGAAACTGCTGCAGAACCTGTGCCTGGCTACGTTTTTCGCAGTCGGTTTGTATAGAAGGTCAGAAGGGTTGGTATCAAAGATTTTTTAAACTGGATGCACCACCGGATTGAGCGGCGCGGTCGAGTCGACAGCCGGTATGCGTGAACCCGAGTCACGCGATCTGTTGAAGGCCAAAAGCGCCTGATACCAACCAGATACCAACCGCTCAAAACCGCCCAAATCCCAGCTATATCAACAAATGCTTCAGTTCAGCAAATATCAGGGACTTGGCAACGACTTCCTGATCGTTGAAGGCCGGCAGGGACAACTGCCCGATGCCATCAGCAATCCCGATCCCGCCTGGGTGCGGCGCATCTGTGATCGGCGCTTCGGCGTTGGTGGCGATGGCCTAATTCTGGCGCTGCCTGCTCAGGCGGAGGGAGAACTGCGCATGCGGATTCTCAATGCCGATGGCAGTGAGGCCGAAATGTGTGGCAACGGCATTCGCTGCCTGGCCCGCTACCTGGCCGACACCGACGGTGATGCCCCAGGCCGCCGCTGGGACATCGAAACCCTGGCGGGAATGATTCGCCCCGAACTGGTGGCCGATGGCCAGTTGCGGGTGGACATGGGTCCTCCTTTCCTCACCTCCGAGGGCATCCCCACAACCCTGATGCCCGAAGACGGCCTGCCGCAGGGGGTGCTGCTGCTGGAGGGAGAACAACTGAAGGTGGCGGCCGTCGGCATGGGCAATCCCCATGTGGTGGTGCCCGTCGACGACCTGGCCAGCATTCCCTTTGATGCCTGGGGTGCTGCCCTGGAGGTCCATCCGGCCTTCCCGGCCAAGACCAACGTTCATTTCCTCCAGGTGCATAGCCGTGAGCGGCTGGAGATCCGGGTCTGGGAACGGGGTGCTGGCCCGACATTGGCCTGCGGCACCGGTGCCTGCGCCACCCTGGTCGCGGCGGTGCTGCTGGGCCTCGCCGATGACTGCGCTGAGGTGGTGCTGCCCGGCGGTCCGCTGATGATTGGGTGGCGTGATCGCTCCGGTTCCGTGCTGATGACGGGACCCGCCGAAGCGGTGTTTGACGGGGTGCTGACGCCCGATCTGGTGCCGGCAGGATCCTCGATGGCTTCGACCAGCGAAGCCCCTGCCGCTCCACCTGCACCGACGGCCGCAACCGACTTCGATTGCTCCAAGGATTGCGCTGAGCAGTGTCAGCGCCCCGACCGCTGTCTCCGCGATGAGGCGCAGCAGAAGGTGCAGGCTTTCCTCAGCAGCACGTCCCTCGACTCGATGCTCAATCTCGCCAGTGAGTCACTGGAGCAGCGCACCAAGGCGCGGTTCGAGCGTGGAACCCCCTGAGCTCTACCTGGATGCTGCTGCCACGACACCGCCCCTGCCGGCGGTGATCGCGGCGATGCAGCAGTTGCAGCAGACGGCCTGGGCCAACCCCAGCAGCCTCCATGGGGCTGGGTTGGTAGCAGCTGAAGCTCTGGAGCGAGCGCGCTGGAGCATCGCCGAGCGCTTTGCTGTCAATCCTGACCAGTTGATCGTCACCTCAGGGGCGACGGAATCCGTGCACCTTGCCTTGCTCGGCAGTGCCGCCGGTCTTGTCCCGGGCCGGTTGGTGATCTCTGCGGTGGAGCATCCGGCGGTGGTTGCTGCGGCGCACCAACTGGAAGCCCTGGGCTGGAGCATTGCCGAATGGCCCGTTGATGGGCAGGGCGTACTGCGGCTCCATCAGCTCGATCGGTTGTTGTCCGCTCCAACCCGATTGGTTTCCCTGATTGCAGCCCAGGGCGAGGTGGGTGCACTGCAACCGATCAGCACGATTGCTCGGGCCTGCCGCGAGCGCGGCATCGTCATCCATAGCGATGCCACCCAGCTTGTGCCCCAGGGTTGCTTCGCCTTCGAGCGGCTCGGCGTTGATCTGCTGACCCTCTCCGCCCACAAGTTCCGCGGCCCCCGGGGCGTGGGCCTGTTGATTCGTGCCCCGGGTGTGGACCTTTCACCGCTCCAGGGCGGCGGTGGACAGGAGCACGGCCTGCGCTCTGGTACCGAACCTGTTGCGTTGGTGGGCGGCATGGCCGAAGCCCTGATGGCCCTTCCCAGCTTTGACCCCGTCAGCCAGCAGGTTCCACCGGGCAGCTCAACTCAAATCCGTCGTCAACGGGATCAATTGCTCGAACGCCTGCTGGCGCTACCCCAGCTTCAGCTCTGCGGCCCTTCTCCCGATCAGCGTCTGCCCCATCACATCGCGCTGTTGGCCAAAACCGTTGGTGGACAGCCGCTGCCCGGACGCGATCTGGTGCGACGGCTGGCGGCGGCGGGGGTGGCCTGCAGCAGCGGCAGTGCCTGCAGCAGTGGCAGCAGTGCCGACAGTGCTGTGCTCACGGCCATGGGCATTCCCGGGCCTGAACGTCAGTCGGGCCTGCGGTTGAGCCTTGGCCCCTGGTTGTCGGATCAGGATCTCGACGCCGTTCCCGGCCGTTTTGCATCCGTGCTCGAGGCATTTTCCTGACATGCTTTGGCGATGACTCAATCCGATGCTTCCTGTCTCGCCCTCCCCGCGGATCTTCTCGCCGCCGAGGAGGCCATGCTGCAAGCCGCCCTGGCGGCCGTTGGATCCGGCGACGGTCAACGTTGGGCCGCAAGCCTCCGTTTTGAAGGGCTTCGCCTACTTCCGGTGGCGGTACGGCTGGCCCGAGCACTCATCGCTGCCGGTCAGGACCTGTTGATGGTTTGGCCCGATGCCGGCGCTGCCGCCCTGGCCCGGCGCGATGCGGAGGACCTCAAGGAGGTGATCCTTGATTTCAATCAGCTCAAACGGGCGGAGAGCGATGCCCCCGACACCCGCCTTCTGCTTGCGGTGAACCCCTCCCCTGCGGATTACGAGGAGTTCCAGGACTTGTGTGAGAACCACGCAGGAGTGGTTCTGATGCTGAATGGACGTCTCGAAGACGCCGCCGTCGGCATCGGTAGCGTGGCCCGGGAGCGCCGAAAGGGTTTCGTGGCCAGCTGGCAGCAGGCCTACTGGCTCCAGCCCCTGGAGGGAGGCGCGTTGATGCGCTGCTTCCCCGATGACTGGCGACTCTATCGCCAGGATCCCGATGGTTACCGGCAATTGGAGGTGCTCCCCGAACGTCCGGATCCCGACACCACAGCAGCACTTCTGGCCGGTGAAGATCCCGACAGCATCAAGCAACAGCTGTCCGGGGTCGACCGCTTCCTTGATGGTCTGCGCAATTGAGCCGCCTCTGGCTTGATCCAGGCTCAGACCCTCCTTAAGGTTCAAGCCCAGGCTCCCCTTCGATGGTGCTCAACAGGCTTCGATCCCTTTCACCCATCGATGCCGTGGCTGGAGTCGTCGCCTTGGCCGCTCTGGCCGGGGTTGTCTGGTCCCCAAAGCTCTCGAATGAGGTCGCCAAGGCCACTGGTGCTGTGAAACCTGTGCAGGTGAGCGTTGATGTGGTGCGGCTGTACAGCGCTGATCCCGAGCAGCTGCTGAATTCAGTGCGGGAGGAAGCAGCCCTCAACATCGTGATTCGCAATCAACCGGCCGGACGGGTGAGCCTGGTGTCGGTGGATGACGTCACCACTTCACTGACGGCGGTGCAGCCCGATGGTTCGGTGGTGCTCGCCGATGCCCCCGCCACGGCTCTACCCCGCCATGCCCGGTTTGTGATGGAGGCGCAGGCTGAGATCAAACCCTCCGGTGTTGTGATCGGTGGCACCAAGCTCAAGGTGGGTGTGCCCGTTGAGCTGGAGGGTCGCCTCTACCGCTTGAACGGTGTCGTGAGCGGAGTGATGCCTCTGTGATTCGCTCTGCCCTGGTTTCCCTGCTGGTGCTGGTGCCCCAGTTGCCCGTTAGGGCAGCGACTCCACTGTTGGCACCACCTCCGGTGGTGCAGCGTCAGGGCCAGGCCATGCTCAGCGGCGGTGCACTATGTCCGGCCCTGCAGACGGCCCTGGAATCAGCGGTGGGCACGGAAGAGCGGCTTTGGAGCGTCAGCGTTGTCGATCAACGGGGTCAGCTGCTGGCTGATCTCAACGGGGGGATCCCCCGGATTCCTGCATCGAATCAGAAACTGGTCAGCACGGCCTTTGCCCTGGATCGCCTCGGCCCCGACTTCCGTCTGAAGACGCAGCTGTTGCGTCATCCCGATGGATCACTGGAGATCGTGGGGGAGGGCGATCCCGACCTCAGCATTGCCGAGATCCAAAAGTTCGCCATGGTGGCCCTCGGCCAGGGCGGCTCCAGCAGCACCTCCAGCTCCGCCTCTGCGCCGGTTCAGCTGATGGTTCGGGAGGAACCGCGTCAACTTTGGTGGCCTGCCGATTGGGATCCTGCGGATCGCTCTTACGCCTACGGCGCACCGATCACCCGCCTTGCTCTCACCAGCAACGCCCTGCACATGGCGGTGATGGATCCAGCGGCACGGCTGCAGCGGATCCTCAACTCCACCGCGCATCAGCAAGGGGGACAGATCCGCCTGCAGATGGTTGATCAGCGGACCCGAGAGGCGGCCCTTGCTCGGAACTGGCGAGCGAGTGTTGTCCTGCACAGCGAGGATTCCGCGCCGATGCACGCCCTGCTCAGCCTGGCCAACACGGAGAGCCACAATTTCACCGCTGAGGTGCTGATGCGTGAAGCGGCGGACGTTTGGGATGCGAACCGTGCGTCCATCGCCACCACCCGCTGGTTGCAAGCCCAGGGCATCCCGATGACGGGACTTCGGCTGCGGGACGGCAGCGGACTCTCACGGGGCAACCGTCTTACAAGCCGTTCCCTGTCTGTGCTGCTGTGGCGCATGGCGCAACACCCCTTGGCGGCTTACTACCAGGCCTCGATGGCGATTGCAGGCCAGAGGGGAACGCTGCGCAACTACTTCTGGGGCACAACACTTGTGGGTCGCTTCTGGGGAAAGACCGGCACCCTTAGAGGAGTTCGTTCGATCTCCGGCATTCTTGAAACTACCAATGGACCGCGTTACGTGAGCATGATTGCCAACGGGTCCTATGCACCCAACTCCGTGATGGGCCAGATCCTGCTGGCCAGCCAGCGGATCAGCCGTTGCCCCGCATGGACCGCAGCCGTGACGCTGCCCGCTGAGCCCGACTGAACGGAACGGTTTTGCTGTCGTCGCCAGCGTTGGCGCCATGGGCCGCAGAGCGGATCGTCTGAATCTTGGAGAGCTCCTGACGGCCGGCCATGACCACCTGGGCCATTTCCTTGAGGCGAACCTCCAGCTCCCCCAGGGTCTGCTCGGCGTAACGGTTGGCCCCGTCCTGAACGCCGGCTGCTTCCTGGCGGCTGCGTTGGATCAGAGACTCACACTGCTGTTGGGTCTGCTGGCGGAACTGCAGCGCGTCGTTGTGAATTCGCTCGGCCTCATCCCGGCCTTCCTTCTGCAGACGCAGGGCTTCACGGCGAATCGTCTCCAGGTCCTGCTGCGCCTGTTGGCGGCTGGCGTCGAGTCGTTCAGCGTGTTGGCGCTTCAGCTCGATCGCTTCTTGATCCAGCTGCTGGCGACGCTCCAGTGCTTCTTGCTCCAGCTGCTGGCGGCGTGAGGCGAACTGCTGTTCCAACTGGGCCAGTTTGCTTTGCATCTCCTGCTCCAACTTCGCCCCCTGCTCGCGCGTTTTCTGGAGCAACTGCTCACACTGCTGGCGGGCTTGCTCACGCATCTCATTCACCTGCCGTTCCGCTTCCTGGCGGATGGCTGCGTTGTTCACCAGCTGCTCGCGCTGACGCTGGGCCTGTTCAACGATCTCCTCGGCGTTCCTGCGGGCGGTGTTGATGAACTCGTCCCGGCGATCCAGCAGTTTGGCGGCCCGCTCCAGCTCCTTCGGCAATTCATCGCGGACGGCATCCAGCAGCTCGACGGCATCCGTTTCGTTGACCAGACGTCCGCCGGTGAAGGGCAGCCGACTGCCCTCCAGCACAACTTCCTCCAGCTGATCGAGTTGATCGAGAACGGAGAACCGGACGTCGTTCATCTCAGTTGGCATGGAAAGTTGAATTAAAGAGCCTGTTGAGGTCCTTCGCCACCTCTGGCGGAACCATGTGGTCGATCGATCCACCGAAGCGGGCCACTTCCTTCACCACCGAGCTGCTGAGGAAGCTGTGGCGGGCCGTCGTGGCCATGAACACCGTTTCCAGATCGTCTGCCAAGGAGCGGTTGGTGTGGGCGATCTGCAGTTCGTATTCGAAGTCACTCATCGCTCGCAGGCCCCTCAGGATCAGGTCGGCGCGATGGGTGACGGCACAGTTCACGGTGAGGCCATCGAAACTGATCACCTCAACGCCGGAGAGGTGGCCTGTCGAAGAGCGGATCTGTTCTATCCGCTCTTCGACACTGAACGCGGGTCGTTTGCTCGGATTGCTGAGCACCGCGACAACCACCTCTCCAAACAGGCTCACCGCCCGCTCGATCAGGTCCATATGACCATTGGTGAGTGGGTCGAAACTGCCGGGGTAGAGCGCCCGCATCGGGAATCAGCGATGGGCGGATCCTATGCAGTGGATCGCTGTTTAGATTTCAGCCAACGCATCCGTGCCATGAGCCTCGACGCCGACGCCAAGAAGGTCCTGCTTCGCAAGATCCCCCATGGGCTCTTCATCTGCGGCGTTCGCAACGGTGATGAGGTAAACGGATTCACGGCCAGCTGGGTGACCCAGGGATCGTTCGAACCGCCCTTGGTGGTGATGGGTGTTCGGGCTGACAGCAGCAGTCACGCCATCATCGAGGCCACCGGTAAGTTCTCGCTCAACGTGCTGCGGGCCGATCAGAAAGATCTGGCAGCCGTGTTCTTCAAGCCCCAGAAGGCACTTGGTGGTCGCTTTGAAGCGGCACCCTTCGAGGAGGGCGAACTTGGTCTTCCTCTGCTCACCGATGCCGTCGGTGGTGTGGAGTGCGAACTCGTGGGCTCGATCAAGCATGGTGACCACACCGTTTTTGTGGGCGAAGTGAAAACGGCGCGCCTGATCGCCGATGGCGAGGCCCTGAATCTGGCCAGTACCGGCTGGAATTACGGCGGCTGAGCTGGCCCGGTGGATGCCGCCTCCGGTGCACCGCTGCTGACGCAGCCCGAGCGTCTTGAACGCCGGCTCAAGGAGATCCCCGCTGAGCCGGGTTGCTATCTGATGCGGGACGGCGACGACCGGATCCTCTACGTCGGCAAGTCGAAGGCGTTGCGCAGCCGCGTGCGCAGCTATTTCCGCAGTCGGCATGATCTGTCGCCACGGATCCGGCTGATGACACGCCAGGTCTGTGAGATTGAGTTCATCGTCACCGACAGCGAGGCGGAGGCCCTCGTTCTCGAGTCGAACCTGATCAAGAACCATCAGCCGCACTTCAATGTGCTGCTGAAGGACGACAAGAAATACCCCTACCTCTGCATCACCTGGAGTGAGGCCTACCCGCGGATTTTCATCACCCGTCGCCGTCGCTTCCGAAGCCCCCTGGATCGCTTTTACGGGCCCTATGTCGATGTGGGGCTGCTGCGCCGCACCCTGTTCCTGGTGAAGCGAGTGTTCCCACTGCGGCAACGACCCCGGCCGATGTACCCCGACCGCACCTGCCTCAATTACAGCATCGGGCGCTGTCCAGGGGTCTGCCAGGAAAAAATCAGCTCAGAGGACTATCACCGCACCCTGCGCAAGGTGGCGATGGTGTTCCAGGGCCGCAGCGATGAACTGCAGCAGCTGCTTCAGGAGCAGATGGAGCGGTATGCCGAGCGAATGGACTACGAGTCGGCGGCCCGGGTTCGCGATCAAATTCAGGGGCTGGATCAGCTCACCGCCGATCAGAAGATGAGCCTTCCGGATTCCTCCGTGAGTCGCGATGTGCTGGCCCTTGCCTTCGATGAACGTTTGGCAGCCGTGCAGCTGTTTCAGATGCGCGCCGGGAAGCTGGTGGGACGTCTCGGCTACACCGCTGACGCCTCAGGTCTGGAACCTGGACTGATCCTGCAACGGGTGATCGAAGAGCACTACAGCCAGGTGGATTCCGTTGAGGTGCCTCCCGAGTTGTTGGTGCAGCACGCTCTGCCCCAGCAGAAACTGATGGAGGATTGGCTCTCGGAACAGCGCGAGCGTCGGGTGCAGATCCACTGCCCGCAGCGCCAGCAGAAAGCCGACCTGATCGAACTGGTGCAGCGCAACGCGGAGTTTGAGCTACTCCGCGCCAAGCAAGGTCAGGAGAAGCAGTCGTTGGCCACGGAGGATCTGGCGCAACTGTTGGAGTTGCCCACCCCGCCGCGGCGGATCGAGGGCTACGACATTAGTCACATCCAGGGCAGCGATGCCGTGGCCTCCCAGGTGGTGTTCATCGACGGGCTGCCCGCCAAGCAGCACTACCGCAAGTACAAGATCCGCAGCAGCAGCATCCGCGCTGGCCACAGCGACGACTTCATGGCGATGGCGGAAATCATGCGCCGTCGTTTTCGGCGCTGGGCCCGGGCCAAGGCGGAAGGAGTGGATGTGGGTGCCCTGCGTCACAAAGGTGGCAGCGCTCTGCAGACCGACGGCCTCAACGACTGGCCCGATGTGGTGATGATCGACGGCGGCAAGGGCCAGCTCTCTGCCGTGATGGAGGCCCTGCGCGAGCTTGATCTGCACGAAGATCTCAACGTCTGCTCCCTCGCCAAGCAGCGCGAGGAGGTGTTTCTCCCCGGCGAAAGCCAGCCGCTGGAGAGTGAACCGGATCAGCTCGGAGTTGTGCTCCTTCGCCGCCTTCGCGACGAAGCCCACCGTTTCGCTGTCAGCTTCCATCGCCAGCAGCGTGGTGAGCGCATGAAGCGTTCACGTCTCTCGGACATCCCTGGGGTTGGGCCCAAGCGGGTCAAGGATCTCTTGGCCCACTTCCATTCGATTGATGCCATCCAGCTGGCATCGGTTGAGACCCTGTCCAAGGCCCCTGGCGTCGGCCCGGCTCTGGCCCGCGACATCCACGATTTCTTCCATCCTTCCGACGATGGAACCGACGCTGATGCCAGGGCTGCTTTAGAAGAGCAGCCTCAGGAACTCTCCGCATGATCCGTCATCTCTGCATGGCTCTGGCAGGAGTGCTTTTTCTCGCCACTCCGGTCTGGGCATCTCCCGGGCTCTGCACCGGGCCTGTGTGTGCCGACGGCATCACCCGCAGCGCCAAGAACCACTGGCAGTTGGTGCTGCGGCTCAACGATCAGCAGGGCCATCGCGAAAAAGTGGTGATGAATTGCCGGGCTGGTCAGCTGAGCCCCATGGAAGGGCCCGTGGATCGCGCCTACGCCACCGCCCTGGGTCGACGCGCCTGCCGTCTTGCTGGGGAGGACAGCTGACGGTGGATCTCAGTCTCGTTTTTCCCCATCAGTTGTTTGAGCACCATCCCGCGCTTCAGCCGGGACGGGCCGTGGCCCTGATCGAAGATCCGCTGCTGTTCGGCACTGATCCCCGCTGGCCCATCCAGGTACATCGACAGCGCCTGCTTCTGCATCGGGCCTCGATGAATGCCTATGCCGAGATGCTTCAGGCCAGGGGCTTCACCGTGTTGCGGGTGCTGCAGGGGCAGGCGGCCAGCACCACTGAGATCCTCGGGGATCTGGTCGAGCAGGGCTACCGGGCTTTTCATCTGGCGGATCCGGTGGACGATGTTCTGAGCCAACGGATCTCCGCCTTCGCCTCCCGCCACGGCTGCGGTCTGGAGATCGTCGCCACCCCGATGCTGCTCACTCCAGAGGCCGTCATCGAGGACCATTTCGCCTCCGGCAAGAAGCCCCTGATGGGTCGCTTCTACGAGATGCAGCGCAAGCGACTGGATCTGCTGATCAATCCTGATGGTGGTCCTGTTGGTGGCCGCTGGAGTTTCGATGCCGACAACCGCAAGAAGCTCCCCAAAGGAATCCTGGTTCCAGAGCCCCCAGCCGAACGCTCCAGCGCAGCGAACGCCATCGTTGAATCCGCCCGGAAGCAACTCATTCGGGAGGGGGTGGTCGGCATCGGCAGCTGGGACGGGTTCCATTACCCCGTCACCCATGGCGATGCAGCCCGTTGGCTGGATCAATTTCTCGAACAACGCCTGCGCCAGTTCGGGGCTTACGAGGATGCGATCAGCACCCAGCACCAGGTGATGTGGCACAGCGTGCTCACGCCGATGCTCAACATCGGTCTGCTCACGCCGCAGCAGGTGCTGGATCGAACGCTGGAGCGGGCTGCAGCCGGTGACATCCCCCTCAATTCATTGGAGGGATTTCTGCGTCAGATCGTCGGCTGGCGAGAGTTCATGGCCGCGATGTACCGGCGCCATGGGGTGGAGATGCGCAACGGCAATTTCTGGGGCTTTGACGATCGCCCGATTCCCTCCGCCTTCTACACCGCATCCACGGGTCTGCCCCCGATTGATGACGCCATCCGCCATGCCCTGGAGACCGGCTATTGCCATCACATCGAACGCCTGATGCTCCTGGGGAATGTGATGCTCCTCTGCGGATTCCATCCAACCCGGATCTACACCTGGTTCATGGAGCTGTTTGTGGATGCCTACGACTGGGTGATGGTTCCCAACGTCTATGGCATGAGTCAGTTCGCTGATGGTGGCATCTTCACCACCAAGCCCTATCTCTCCGGCTCGAACTACGTGCGCAAGATGTCGGATTACCGCAAAGGCGAGTGGTGTGACATCTGGGATGGCCTGTTCTGGACGTTCATCCATCGGCATCAAGACTTCTTTCGGCGCCAATACCGGCTAGCGATGATGGCCCGCAACCTGGATCGCATGGCTCCCGACGTTCTGTTGGCCCATCAGCGTCGAGCCAGCGATTTTCTTGACGCGCTCACCTGAACCCTGCGTAAGGTCGCCCCAGATCAGTTGTGTTGATGACGTTTTCGCCCGAGGCCTACCTCTGGTTCAAGACCCTGCACATCGTTGGGGTCGTGGTGTGGTTTGCGGGCCTCTTCTATTTGGTGCGCCTGTTCATCTATCACGTTGAAACGGAGGAACTGGCGCCGGAACTGCAGCAGCCGTTCCGCGATCAGTACACCTTGATGGAGAAACGGCTCGCCAACATCATCACCACGCCGGGAATGGCTGTGGCGGTATCGATGGCCATCGGGTTGCTGCTGGCCCAGCCCTCCTGGCTTCAGCAGGGCTGGATGCACGCCAAGCTCGTTTTTGTGGCGGCCCTGCTGGCTTACCACGTGTTCTGTTACCGACTGATGGGCCAACTCCACGCCGGCACCTGTGCCTGGTCAGGCAAGCAGCTGCGTGCCTTGAATGAGCTGCCCACGCTGCTGCTGGTGATCGTGGTGATGCTGGTGGTGTTCAAAACGCAGTTCCCCACCAGCGCAGCGACCTGGTTCATCGTCGCCCTGGTGGTGTTCATGGCAGCGTCGATTCAGTTCTATGCCCGTTGGCGTCGCCTGCGGGCCGAAGCCTCCGCCAAAGCCTGAGATGAGGGTTGAGATGACCCACCCCCTCCAAGCAGTGCTCGAACAGGTGGGACCGTCGAGCTGTCCCACCACGCACAACTTCCACTGCCACACCATCTGCAGTGACGGCAGCCTCGAACCGCTCGAGCTCATCCAGCAGGCCACCGAGCGTGGGCTCAAGCACCTGGCGGTGACGGATCACCACAGCAGCCATGCCCACCGGGAGATCCAGGTCTGGCTGGATCAGAAGCGTGCCAGCGGTGTTGAGGTCCCCACGGTGTGGAGCGGCATGGAAATCAGTGCACTGCTGAAGGGGTGCCTCGTTCATGTGCTCGCCCTTGGCTTCGAGCTCAACCACCCTGCGCTCCAGCCCTACAACCGTGGTGATGCCGTCGTCGGTGAACCGCTAAGGGCTGAGGCGGTGGTGAAAGCCATCCATGAAGCCGGTGGATTGGCAGTGTTGGCCCATCCCGCCCGTTACCGCCTGGGCCATGACGTGCTGATCGATGAGGCGGCCCGGCTTGGTTTCGATGGTGGTGAGGCCTGGTACGACTACGAGATGCAACCAACCTGGTCCGCCAGCCCGTTGATCTGCGAGGCCATCGATCGTCAGCTGAGCAACCTTGGCCTTTTGCGTACGTGTGGCACCGATACCCATGGAATTGACCTTTGCGGCCGCTAAGTTCATTTCATCTCAGTTCCGGTCGACATGGGCTTCTTGGATCGTCTGCTGAAAAAGGATTCCGCAGATTCCGACTCCACGATTCAGCCGCGCAAGCCGGCAAAGGAGAAGCCGGCCGAGTTCTTCCTTGATGCCGACGCTTCCTCCTCCCTCGGGGATGTGAACTACATGCGCGAGTCGAAGACGATTCGCCGCACCTTCCCCGGCACCGTCGACAGTCCCGGCACCAAGGAGCAGATCATGGAGGTGGCTGCCGAAACCGAGAAGCTCGAGAAGCGCAGCGAAGGCCTGGGTGGCGTCGTCAAGAAGGAAGAATCAATCAGTCTCAACGCGGGCATTCCCACGCCAGTGAAGAAAACCTTCGCTGAGCAGGTGAGCACCGAGGAGATGAGCAAGCGCCTCAAGGGCACGGCCATCACGGGTGTGAACACCCCTGCTCCTGCCGGTGCTGCTCCCCTCGGCCGTAAGGAAGAGCTGAATCCCAAAGAGGAACCGGTGGCCAAGGCTGGATCCGCTGCGCCTTCCTCCAAGCCTGGATCGATCGATCCGTTCCGTCAGATGGTTCGCGACCTCAACAAATAGGGCTTCCCCGTTCAATCTGGGCTTCGCTGCTGATCACCAGCTGTTGCAGGTGAAGCAGCTGATCTTTCGTTGCTGACGTCCAAAGGCCTCGATTCGAGGCCTCCAGCAGCCGTTCGGCCATATCCCTCAGCACCCAGGGGTTGCTCCCCTTGAGGAAGTCGAGAATTTTCGTCTGGCTCAGCCACTGCTCACAAAGCGCGCCGTAACACCAATCGGGTACGCGATCGGTGGAGGCGTCGTAGGCAAAAAGGTAGTCCAGGCTGGCCCCCATCTCGAAGGCACCCTTGTAGCCGTGCTGCATCATTCCCTCGATCCAGCGGGGGTTGAGCATCCGGCTGCGCATCACTTTGTCGAGTTCCTTTTCAAGGCGGTGCAGACGAGGGCGTTCGGGGCGTGAATGGTCTCCGAACCACAGTTGCGGCCGTGCTCCTGAAACCTCTTCCACCGCTGCACTGAGGCCCCCCTGGAACTGGTAGTAGTCGTCGGAATCGAGCAGGTCGTGCTCGCGGTTGTCCTGGTTATGGAGCACCACCTGCACCCTGCCCAGGGCTTGCTCGAGGCCGGAACGATCAAGGCTGGGGGCAGCGGCACCGTCGTACGACCATTGGCTCCAACTGAGAAAGGCCTGGCCCAGGTCTGCTCGGGAATCCCAGGCGCCACTGTCGATCAGGACTTGCAGACCGGCTCCGTAGGCACCGGGGGGGGACCCATAAATGCGGCCCTGGGGCCCGCCTTGACGGGTGAGCTCAGCCAGGGGATTCAGTTCATCCGGTTCATCAAGGGCCGCCACCATCGACTGGGCCTGATGCACCCAGCCAACCAACTGGGGGAAGGCGTCGCGAAACAGTCCGGAGATGCGCAGCACCACATCCACCCGCGGTCGACCCAGCAAACGGGCTGGGATCACCTCCAGGTCCACCAACCTTCGGGTGGGGCCGTCCCAAACCGGTCGAACACCGATCAGGGCCAGCAGCTGAGCGATGTCTTCTCCGCCATTGCGCATCGTTGCTGTTCCCCAGACCGATAACGCCAGATGGCGCAGCGGTTCCCCCTGCTCCAGCAGATGGAGATCCAGTAACTGCTCCGCCGATCGTCGCCCCAGATCCCAGGCGGCTTCCGTGGGCAAGCCCCGCAGATCGACGGAATAAAAATTGCGGCCGGTGGGCAACACATCGGGGCGACCACGACTCGGTGCTCCTGAGGGTCCCGCAGCGATGCGCTGCCCCTGAATGCCCCGCAGGAAGGCCTCTTTTTCAGCTGAGGCACAACCGTTCAAGCGGGGCCAGAGGTCGTGGTGCAGGTTCTGCAGGCAGGGATCCTTTCGGCTCCAGGTCCGGAACGGTTTCGCCAGTCCGTCGCCCTGTTCCCCATGGATGATCCATCGGATCAACAACTGGGCCTGCTGTTCCAGCCAGGCGCAACCATCCCCCACCCGTCGGCAGTTCGCGCCACCCAGCAAGCTCAGGCGGGTCTGATCCGCCTCCGAGAGCTTGTCGCCTTCGTCCTGCTGCCAGGGGTCAAAGCCCAGTTCTGCCTGCAGGGCCATGGCCTGCAGCAAGCCGGGCTGCCCCTTTCTGGGGGGCCGGGCCAGGGCGACCAGCAGCTCATCGGCGGCTTCTGTCGATGGCGCCACACCAAACCGATGCAAGCCCGTGCGGATCTGCGATTCCTTGAGCTCGCAGAGATAGGTCTCGGCCTGATCCAGACAGGTCTCCAGCAACTCAGGTTGGCGGCGAATCTCCGCTTGGCTGGGGATTCCAGGCCAGTTGAGGGACAGCAAGCTGGAATGCACTGCCTGTTCCAGCACCCGGGCCCGCTGGCCGCCCAGCTGCCTCACCTCCACCAGTTCATCCAGCAGGCCCTCCAACCGTTGCAGTGGTCCGTGCAATCCAGCACGCCCCAAGGGCGGTGTGAGGTGGTCCAGTACCACGGCATGACCCCGTCGCTTGGCCTGAGATCCTTCGCCGGGATCGTTGACGATGAAGGGGTAGAGGTGAGGGATCGCTCCCAGGGCCAGCTCGGGGCCGCAGGCATCGCTCAACCCCACCGACTTGCCCGGCAGCCATTCCGCACTGCCGTGCTTGCCCACATGCAGCATCACCTGGGTCTGATGCATGCAGCGCAGCCAGAGGTACTGAGCCAGATACCGGTGCGGTGGCGGCAGATCCGGTGAGTGGAGATCGGCGATCTGATCGGCGTCATAACCGCGATCCGGCTGGATCAGCACCACCACATGGCCGAAGCGCAGGCCATGAATGGCAAACCCCTTGTTTGGATCCAGATCGCAGGCGGCTTCTGGAGGTCCCCAACGGGATTCGATCAAGCGTCGAGCCGATTCCGGAACGCTGGTCCACCATTTCTGATAGGTGGTGAGGGGCAGATGATCCAGCGCTGGGCGGTGCTGACCTTCCGGTGCATTGGTGCGGCCGGACAACAGCTGTTGCATCAAGCCATCGCCTGAATCCGGCAAGGCTTCCGAACCGAGGTCATGGCCGGCGTCAGCCAGCCAGCGGAGCATCCGCGCCGTGCTGTCTGGCGTATCAAGGCCCACGCCATTGGCCACACGACCGTCGCGAACGGGATAGTTGGCCAGCACCATCGCGATGCGCCTCTGGGCACAGGGGGTCTGTCGCAGCTCCACCCAGCGACGGCTGTGCTCGGCCAGCCATGCGAGTCCAGATGGATCCGGCTGCAGGCAGGGAATGGCCGTGGCCAGGGGGCCGGTGGTCTGCAGGTGGTCACGAAAACCGCAGGGCCGCGTGGTGATCCGAGCATCCAGCTCCGGCATCACCACCTGCAACGACAGATCCATCGGATTCAGCCCCTGGCTGCTCTCCAGCCACTGGGCCCGGCTGCGGCTGCTGCTGAGCAGTTGCAACACCGGTCGATCGAGCCGATCCCAGAGAGGGCTGCCAAGGCCGGCCTGTTCGGTCTGCACCGAGGCAAAGGACGTGCCCGCAATCACCAGCTGAGCGTTTTGCTGATTCAACAGGTCGTGGACGCCGGCCTGCACAGCCGGGTTTCTCAGGCTGCTGACCCAGAGCAGACAGGGCCGCAGTCCCTCCTTCCGAAGTGCGGCCGTGAGGGCATCCGCCAGGGCAAGGTCTCCGGCTTGAAACTGAGCCCGATAGAGAACAACGCCCACCGCAGGCCAGGCTTCGTCGCGCCAATCCCAGGGCATCGGATCGGGGCAAGGCACCACCGCAACGTTGTCGGGTGATGGGGGGGTGCCCTCCAGCAGAGCCTCGAGAGCTCCAAGGAACCGCCCCATGTTGTCGATGCCCCCTTCCCGCAGCAGTGCCGACAGCTGATCGGCCAGTTCAGCGCTGCAGGAGCCCAACCCATGCAGCTCGTTGTTCTGATCAGCCGTTCCGGCAAGGACGATCAATTGTCGCTGCTTCGCTTCGCTGCACCAGCGCTGCAGTTGCTCCAGGCCGTAGCTCCAGTGCCCACGGCTCCCGAGCAGGCGCACCACGATCAAGTGCGCCGCCTGGGCGGTGGTGTTCAGGTAGTGGTCCAGCTGCGCTGGGTGGTCCAGGCAGCTAAGGGGCAACGCCCGGATCCGCTCGTTCCAGGCCGGGTTGCTCGATAGGCTTGCGTCCAGGCAGCTGATGTCTGTGCCTGCGCTGGTGAGGAACAGCACATCCGCGCCCGGCTGCTCCACGAGCACCACATCTTCCGGTGGGTCCAGACCCGGACAGGTGGCAAGGCGATGCATGACCCCATTCTCCGTGTTGCGGTGCGCGGTGGTGAGAAGATTCAGCGATCGGATCCATCACGGTGATGCATCAGTTCCTGCCCTATGCCTGGTTCCAGGGCCAGTGCGTCCCCTTCGAGGAGGCCAGGATCTCCATTGCCACCCATGCCCTGCACTACGGCACCGGTGCCTTCGGCGGCATGCGCGCCATTCCCGATCCTCAGAACAGCAACACCATGCTGCTGTTCCGTGCTGATCGGCACGCCCGGCGTCTCAGTCAGAGCGCCAGGTTGCTGCTCACGGATCTGAGTGAGGACACGATCCTCTCGGCGCTCAAGGCAATGCTGCAGGCCAACAAGCCTGATCAGCCGATCTATCTGCGGCCCTTTGTGTACACCAGCGATCTGGGCATCGCCCCGCGCCTGCACAACATCGAGACCGACTTTCTGATTTACGGACTCCCCCTGGGGGATTACCTGTCTCCGGAAGGGGTGAGCTGCAGGATCAGCAGCTGGACCCGCCAGGAGGACCGCTCCTTGCCGCTACGCGGCAAGATCTCCGGCGCCTACATCACCAGTTCCCTGGCCAAGACGGAAGCCGTGCAGAGCGGTTTCGACGAAGCCTTGCTGTTGAACAGTCGCGGCAAGATCAGTGAAGCCAGCGGCATGAACCTGTTCCTGGTGCGTGATGGCCAGCTGATCACGCCTGGAGTTGATCAGGACATCCTTGAGGGCATCACCCGCGCCAGCGTGATTGAGCTGGCCAAAGCGATGGACATTCCTGTGATTGAACGTCCGGTGGACAAAACCGAGTTGTTCATCGCCGATGAAGTGTTCCTGTCCGGAACGGCCGCGAAGGTGACGCCGATCCGTCAGATCGAATCAACGGTGCTGAAAGCCAAGCGTCCTGTGATGGATGCCCTGAAGGCCAAGCTCGTGGCGATCACCGAAGGACGGGATCCCGCCTATGAGCACTGGGTGACCCGTATTCCGATCTCCTAAATCAACAGCCTGAAGTTCGCCCTGAGCTTTTCTTAAGATTGGGGCTTCCACGAGGGTGCATGGATGGTGGTGACGCAGGCAGATCGGAAAGCCACCACCTCTGCATTCCTTGAGTACCTGCATGGGCCAGAGCGTCCTGTGCTCGTGTTCGACGGTGCCACTGGCACCAGCCTTCAGGGGCTTGGGCTTACGGCGGAGGATTTCGGTGGTCCTGACCTGGAGGGTTGCAACGAGAACCTGGCGGTCACCAAGCCGGATGCAGTCAAGGCAGTGCATCGCCAGTTCCTCGAGGTGGGCTGCGATGTCATCGAAACCGATACCTTCGGCGCTGCATCGATTGTGCTGGCGGAATACGGCCTGGAAGACAAGGCCTTTGAGCTGAACAAGCGGGCAGCCGAGCTGGCTCGGGAAATGGCTGATGAATTCAGCACCCCTGAGAAGCCACGTTTCGTGGCGGGCTCCATGGGGCCCACCACCAAGCTGCCCACCCTTGGCCACATCGATTTCGACACGATGCGGGATTCGTTCCGGGAGCAGGCTGAGGGACTGATCGCCGGCAACGTCGACCTGTTCATCGTCGAAACCTGTCAGGACGTGCTGCAGATCAAGGCAGCACTACAGGGCATCGAAGCGGCCTTTGCCGCCACCGGTGAGCGGCGGGCCCTGATGGTTTCGGTCACGATGGAAACCACGGGCACCATGCTCGTCGGCACGGACATCGCCGCTGTGGTGTCGATTCTTGAGCCATTCCCGATCGACATCCTCGGCCTGAACTGCGCCACCGGTCCGGAGCAGATGAAGGAGCACATTCGCTACCTCTCTGAGCATTCCCCCTTCACCGTCAGCTGCATTCCCAACGCCGGACTGCCTGAAAACGTTGGCGGGGTGGCCCATTACCGCCTCACGCCGGTGGAGCTGAAGATGCAGCTGATGCACTTCGTTGAAGACCTCGGCGTGCAGGTGATCGGTGGATGCTGCGGCACCACTCCCGCTCACATCGGCAGCCTTGCGGAACTGGCGCAGGAGCTCAAGCCGGCTGAACGCCATTCCCGCTGGGATCGCGCCAGCGCGGGGGATGTGCGCCCCAGCCTCAATTACGAGCCCGCAGCTTCATCGATCTATGGCGTCACGCCCTATCACCAGGACAATTCTTTCCTGATCATTGGTGAGCGGCTCAATGCCAGTGGCAGTCGCAAGGTGCGCGAACTTTTGGCGGAGGAAGACTGGGACGGGCTGGTGTCGGTGGCCCGCGGTCAGGTGAAGGAAAACGCCCACGTCCTCGACGTCAACGTCGACTACGTCGGTCGCGATGGCGAACGGGACATGCACGAGCTGGTGAGCCGTCTCGTCACCAACGTCAACCTGCCCCTGATGCTCGATTCCACCGAGTGGCAAAAGATGGAGGCGGGTCTGAAGGTGGCTGGTGGGAAATGCATTCTCAACTCCACCAACTATGAAGACGGTGATGAACGCTTCTTCAAGGTTCTGGAGCTGGCCCGCCGCTACGGCGCCGCTGTGGTGGTCGGCACGATCGATGAAGACGGGATGGCCAGAACAGCCGAGAAGAAGTTCGCCATCGCACAGCGGGCCTATCGCGATGCCCTCGAGTTCGGCATCCCCGCCCATGAGATCTTCTACGACCCCCTGGCCCTTCCCATCTCCACTGGCATTGAGGAAGACCGGCTGAATGGTCGCGCCACCGTGGATGCCATCCGGATGATCCGGGAGAACCTCCCCGGCGTGCACGTGGTGCTCGGGGTCAGCAACGTGAGTTTCGGCTTGTCACCGGCGGCCCGGATCACCCTCAATTCGGTCTTCCTTCACGACTGTTGTGAAGCCGGCATGGATTCGGCCATCGTCAGCCCCGCCAAGATCCTCCCTTTGATCAAGATCAGCGACGACCACCAGAAGGTGTGTCGTGATCTGATCAGTGACAACCGCCGTTTCGAGGACGGCATCTGCGTCTACGACCCGCTCACCGAACTCACCAAGCTGTTTGAGGGAGTGAGCACCAAGGAAGCCCGTGCATCAGGCCCCTCGCTGGAGGATCTGCCGATTGAGGAACGGCTCAAGCAGCACATTATTGATGGTGAGCGCATCGGCCTGGAGCCCTCCCTGGATGAGGCGTTGCAGACCTACCCCCCTCTGCAGATCATCAACACCTTCCTTCTGGATGGCATGAAGGTGGTGGGTGAATTGTTCGGCAGTGGCCAGATGCAGCTCCCCTTCGTGCTGCAAAGCGCCGAGACGATGAAATCCGCGGTGGCTCACCTCGAGCCGCACATGGAAAAAAGCGAGGGCGAGAGCACAAGCAAGGGCAAGTTCCTGATCGCCACGGTGAAGGGCGATGTCCACGACATCGGCAAGAACCTGGTGGACATCATCCTCACCAACAACGGTTATGAGGTGATCAATCTGGGCATCAAGCAGAGCTGTGAAGCCATCGTTGAGGCTCAACGTGAACATAAGGCCGATTGCATCGCCATGAGCGGTCTGCTGGTGAAGTCCACGGCCTTCATGAAGGACAACCTCCAGGCCTTCAACGATGCGGGAATTGATGTTCCTGTGATCCTCGGCGGTGCGGCGCTGACCCCACGCTTCGTGCAGAAGGATTGCCGTGAGGTTTACGACGGCAAGGTGATCTACGGCCGTGATGCCTTCGCTGATCTGCGCTTCATGGATGCGTTGATGGATGCGAAGCGCAGCGACAACTGGACCAACACCAAGGGCTTCCTAGCTGATGCTCCCCAGGGGGTTGGCCTGGATGAAGAGTCGACAACCTCCGAGAGCGCTGAGGAGACATCCACCTCCTCATCGGATGCTCCGGCTGCGGATCTGCCGCCGGTGAGCTCAGATCGATCCGACGCTGTCCCCGCTGAAACCGCACCGGTGCCGCCCTTCCTCGGCTCTGCGGTGATCACTGAGGCCGACATCGACATCGCCGAGGTCTTCCACTACCTCGATCGCAATGCCCTCTTCGCTGGCCAGTGGATGCTCCGCAAAACCAAGGAGCAGAGTCGGGACGACTACGAGGCGATGCTTCAGGAGAAGGCAGAGCCGGTGTTGCAGGAGTGGATGCAGCGCTGCATCAACGAGTCACTGTTGACCCCCCGGGCGGTGTACGGCTACTTCCCTGCGGGACGCGATGGCAACAGCCTGCGGGTCTTCGATGCCGACGGCACGCAGGAACTTGGGTGTTTTGAGCTTCCCCGTCAACGGTCTGGCAACCGCTACTGCATTGTCGATTTCTTCAACGATCTGGACGCTGAGGGACGCCCAACCGACGTGCTGCCGATGCAGGCCGTGACCATGGGCCAGAAGGCCTCTGTGGTGGCGCAGGAGCTGTTCAAGGGCGATCGCTACAGCGATTACCTGTACTTCCATGGCCTGGCGGTTCAGATGGCCGAAGCGATGGCCGAATGGGTGCACGCACGGATTCGCTCGGAACTCGGTTTCGCAGATCCAGCTGGGATGCCCCTGCGGGATGTGTTGGCGCAGCGCTACCGCGGCAGCCGGTACTCCTTCGGCTACCCCGCCTGCCCGAATGTGGCCGACTCCAGGCAGCAGCTGGACTGGCTCGGAGCTGAGCGGATCGGCTTGAGCATGGACGCCAGCGACCAGCTCGAACCGGAGCAGAGCACCACAGCATTGGTGGCGCTGCACTCCCAGGCCCGTTACTTCAGCGCCTGAGCCCTGAGGGGCGTCCCATAGCCTGAGGCGCCCTGTTTGTGTTCACCATGGCCATTGCCGGACCGGATGGTGTTGATGCCGCCATCAAAGCTGGTGTGGATCTTGATGGAAGTCCAATCCCTGAAGCGATGCTCGCCCTTTACAACCAGGTGATGGATCTGGAAAGTCAGCGCGCCCGCAGTGGTGTTCTGAAATCGATGCGCAACAGGGTGGTCAAGACCGGAGCCAAGCATTTCGACAAGGAAACGCTCAATCAAAGGCTCCTTGAGGCCGGGTGGGACGGTCTGAAGGACAAGGAGATCGCTTTCTTCTACGGATGATCTCCTGCTGACGGAGAAGCACCCTCTGCCGGGCTCAGTCCTGGCAGAGCTTCTCCATCGTGTCGATCACCTCTTGCTGGAACGATTCCAGGGCACTGGACTCGCTCAGATCAAGGCCTTCGCCAGCGGCGTTCTGGGCCAGGTCCTGGAAATGAAAGGCTCCCTCTCCATTGGCAAGGAACTCGATCGCCGAACTTTCACCGCTCTCGCGAAACGCATCGCAGAGCGCCAGAAAAGCAGCGTCTTCAGTGAACTCCCAATCCATCGAGTGGACATGACTGAATGACCTTTAACCCGCTCCCCCAGGGGTTCGTCAACCGTCTGAAGTCAAAATGTGCCAGTCCTTGGGCAGACTCCCCCTCAAACGAGCGCTCAGATGTCCAGCAGCAGCCCCGAATTTCCGCCGGCCAGGAACGTTCTTGGCGACCCACTGGAGAGTTGCAGTTGTGAACCGATGACGGGTTGGTATCGCAATGGTCTCTGCCAAACCGATCCATCGGATCTCGGCCAGCACAGCATCTGCTGCGTGATGACCGAGCAATTTCTCAGTTACAGCAAGGCCCAGGGCAATGACCTGAGCACACCGATGCCCGCGTTTCAGTTCCCGGGCTTGAAACCAGGGGACCACTGGTGCGTCTGTGCACCGCGCTGGAAACAGGCCTACGACGATGGCGTCGCACCGCTGGTGCGCCTGGAGGCCACGGAAGACACAGCTCTGACGGTTGTCAGCCTCGAGCAGCTGAAGCAGCACGCTCACCAATCGATCGACTGACCGTCCCAGGCGAGAAAGGCTCCTGATTGTTCCGGGGTCTGTTGCAGCAACACCTCAACCAACTGACGCGCAGCCCGTTCTGGAGTGAAAAGTTTGTCCGGTGCCACGAAGCTCTGGAAAGGTCGAGACAGGGCTGTGTCGGTCGTACCGGGATGCAACAGGCTCACGGTGGCCAATGGCCAGCGGCGGGCCCATTCAATGCTCAGGCAGCGCAGCAGCTGGTTCTGAGCCGCCTTGGCCGCCCTGTAGCCGTACCAGCCCCCGGTGCGGTTGTCGCCGATGCTTCCCACGCGAGCACTGAGGCTGGCGAAGTGAAAGGGTTGATCCCGCTGCAGCAAAGGCTCGATCGCCTTTGCCAGCAGGATCGGTGCCATGGCGTTGATGCCGAATTGCTCCTCCAACTGAGAACGATCGATCTGTTGAAGACGTTTTTCCGGTTGAAGCCCAGGACCATGCAGACGGCCGCTGCAGTTGAACACCAAACGCAGGGGGAGCCCCTGGGCTCGCAGGCTTGAGCTCAGACCATCCAGATCACTGTCGTTTTGGAGGTCCAGTTGCAGTGAGGAGGCCGGAGGTCCATGACGTCCAGCGGTCAGCACCTTCAGCTCAGGGCAGGTGCGCTTCAGTTCTGCTGCCACCGCCGCTCCGATGCCGCCGGGGCCAACCACCAGAGCCAAGCCAGCCCAAGTGGTCAGAGCTTCTTCGACCATGTGAACTTGCTGCGAAGAGGAGACCGTCTAGCGGAAATCAGGCATCATCGGCTGGTGGCTCTGACAGCAGTTCTGGTGCCGATGCGCTGTCATTTTTGGCTCCCGGCCGCGATCGGAAGTCTTTTCATGGCGGCTTTGATCGGCTGGTTGGTTCGGCCGCTCTCACAGCGGCCTGATCAGCTCAGATCAAGCTTGGCTGATCTGCTCGATCACGATTCAACCGTTGGTTCGAGTGTGGTTCCAAAGGTGCCGCCTGGTGCTGACCATGTGCTCCTGGAGATCCGCGTCGGTTTGGTCAGCCAGAGCCCTATCACCGCCTTCCGACCCGGAGCCAACGTGCTCTGTCGCTACCAGCACGGCGATGTGATCCTTCCCCAAGACCTGATGAAGAGGATCGCTTCCTCACCTCAGCATGAGATTCATTGCTCCGGTGGACCTGTTCAGATCAATCAGAAGCATTATCAAGGCGATGTATCACTCCTGAAAGGCCAAGCTGATTGGCTGCCGGTGGTCTCGCTTGATCTGGAGACCTACGTGGCCTCAGTGGTTGGCGCCGAAATGCCCAGCAGTTGGCATGGGGAAGCCCTCAAGGCGCAAGCCGTTGGAGCCCGCTCCTATGCGATGGCCCATCTCGCCCGACCGGCAACGACGGCCTATCACCTGGGGGATACAACCCGTTGGCAGGTGTTTGCAGGGGAGCAAAGCACCACCCCGGCCAGTCGTTCAGCAACACGGGAAACCCGCGGGATCATCCTGAGTTACGGCGGCGGCATTGTGGAAAGCCTTTATGCGTCAAATGCGCAGGTGAGTGCTGAAGCCCATGGCCATCTCGGCGCCAGCATGAGTCAATCAGGGGCACAGCAACTTGCCCATCAGGGACTCCCCTTCAATGCCATTCTCGGCAGGTACTACGCAGGAGCCTTGCTGGCACGGTTGACATGGCATGACCAGTGAACTGCTTCGAAAAGCGATGGAGGTCACGGTTGCATCGACCGCATCCGGAGCTCTTGTTCCGCTCGACACCTCATTGAGCCATCTGGTCGGGGAAAGAGGCTGTCGCTTTGAGTTGCGCCACCTCCTCAGCGCCACACCAAAACACCTTCGAGCATCGGGTCCAAAGCCGAATCCGTTTCTTCCCTGGGACCAACGTCTGGAGGTTGACCGGATCGGTGAATCCCACGTCGTGATCCTGAACAAATATCCCGTTCAGACCTCCCACATGTTGCTCATCACCCAGGACTGGCAACCCCAGACCGGTTGGTTGTCCCTGGAGGATTGGCACTCCCTCGCCAGGATTGATGCCACGACGACGGGGCTGTGGTTCTTCAACAGCGGGCCTGATGCCGGCGCCAGTCAGCCCCATCGACATCTGCAGTTGTTACCGCGGTTAGAAGGGGAGCGGATCTGTGCACGGGACGATTGGTTCCGTTGCTGTGCGGCTGGCACAACCACGTCTGCTCAGGATCCTCTGTTGCGCAGTGCACGGGTCGCACCGATCAGTTCAACCCTGACGGGTGAAATGCTTCAAGCGTTGTATCTCGCCCTAGCTGAAGACCTCGGTCTGGGGCACCCCAGCACCGATGACTGCCCGCGAGAGGCTTACAACCTGTTGCTCACACGGCAGTGGATGGCCATGGTTCGCCGCAGCAGGGAGGGAATTCACGGCTTCAGTGTCAACGCCCTCGGCTTCGCCGGATCCTTGTTGAGCACTGATGCCTCCGATCGAGAGTGGATTCATCGTTTTGGACCGGAGGCCCTACTTCAAGCTGTTGTTGACACGCAGGACTGAAAAGTTCAGTGGTGGCACGGATGCTGTGGCTTGCTTCTCTCTGCCAAGGCTGGAGATGCAACTCACAACCATCCATTGGACAAGACCTGCCTCAAGCGTCGGAACCGTCAAATTCAGGACAACCAGCATCTGGTTCAACCCATTGCCCGTCATTACGCCCAACAGACAGGCCTAGAAAGCGACGATCTCCTGCAAGTCGGATGTCTTGGCCTGATCAAGGCCTATAACCGCTACGACGCCCAGCGGGGAACTCCCTTTCCAAGCTTCGCCAAGCCGCACATTCGCGGAGCCATTCTCCACTTTCTTCGCGACAGAGTCGGATTGATACGACTCCCCAGGGCCGTTGAAGAACGGGCCATGCAGATGGTGCGCAGTTCGGAGGGCTCTGCTCTGAGCCCAGCCGATGCTCTCGTGGTTGACCACTACCGCAGCAAGCAGCACTGAGTGGAATTCAACGACGACCTTCTCGATGACACAGCGCAAGGTATGGATTTGGTCGAACGTTCGGAGGCCTGGAGCAGGGTGAACAAGCTCTTCCGCAACCTTGCAAACGACGACCAATGTGCCCTGCAGATGGTCGTCATTGATGGGATGAGTCTGAGGAAGACAGCGCGACTGCTTGGGATTTCAGCGATGACAGTTCAGAGGCGCGTGAAACGCGGCCTCAACACCATCGCGAAGAGTTTGAACGCCGATCAGCCGGACGCCTGAGCATCGCGATCCATCTGTTCCTGAAGAGTTTTGATGGCGGCATTCAGGGCCGACAGCTGCCGTTCAGCACCATCACGCCAGAACCGCAGCATCGACAACTTCCGTTCCTGATGCTGGCGACGAAGGCTTGTGTGATCGGTGCTGGGGCTGCAGCAGAACGGAGGAAGCATTTCAGCGTCGACGCTGAGCGCATGCTGACCGATTTTCAGGCACGGTGTGACTCATCAATCTGTTGGCTGTCTCAGAAGGTGGAACTACGGTGTGAATTGAGAGCATCCAAATCGTGGTGTCGACGTTGCTCCGAACACCACAACGGCAAGCCGCATGAGTCTCAGGCAAATCCCAATCTTGGTCTTGACCTGTGTCTCGCTTGCGGGTTTTGAGTGCGTGCCTCAGCGCAACGCTGAGGCCTACGTCGCGCTCATGGCAGGTCAAAAGGCACGACCTCTCAACGGCACCTTCAACAACGTTCCGGTTCTTCATTCCAATCAACCGGAGATCGTCACCGGTCCAGGAATCCTGGTGAACACGGCTGCGGGTTCAGCAATCGCTGCGGAGTCGAACCAGCCGCTTCGCAATGCCGCCCACACCTTCAACGGTGAGTTCGGCGTTCATATGCATCACAAGTATTACCCCCAAGACCAAGCCAAGTTGGGGGGGCGTCGATCCAGAGGCTTGATGACCTTGGCTTTGATCGCGACGAATCCCGGGTCAAGCCCGATCACACTGAAGTTCGATCGAGGCTCCGTCAAAAACAGTTTTGAAGCGCCTTATCACCCGAATCGTTTGATGGGGGTCAAACCCCTTGGGAAGCGTCCTTGGAACACAGGGCCAGGCGATGCCACCGCCGTTCAACTGCTGCGCGGTGAACTGGACCGGAAATTACCCGAACAGGTCGTGATTCCGGCAGGAGGGCAGAGGGTTGTTGTGCGCACTGTGCTCCCTGCCCGTGGCATTGCCAACGGGCTGCTAAGAGGACGCAGCAACGGTCCTTTCACGATGGCTGTCGTTGCCGCCGAGCAATCAGCACAGGATGCCGATCTGTTCGCGGTGCTGCAGTCGGGGCGGCTGGCGCCGGGAAGGATTTATCTCAACCGGATTCGCGAGATCCAGCTGGGTCGTGTTTTCTCCCGGGTGGCCGGCGTTGCCCTGGGCGATGCCTACAAAGCTGAGATCAGCCATGACCTCAACCAGGGGCCACTCCACGTGCCCCTGACCAGCACGAAGCGGCATCACTTCGGCACCAGCGACGTTCAGGTCAATCCGTTGACCACACGGATGGTTGATTCCGCTCTGAACAACGTCGGCACCTATGGGGTTCGCTATGACGTGACCCTCAATGTTGCTGGTGCAGGGCCCCATCAACTGGTGCTCAGTCACCCGGTTGTGTCTGGCAAGAAGACGTTCACAGCCTTCCGTGGATCACTGCAGATTCGTCAGGACCGAACCCTGCAAGAGGTTCACGTGGGCATGCGCTCAGGGGAGAGCCTGGCTCTGGCTGATCTAAACCTGGTTCCTGGCACGCGCAAGGCGGTGAAGGTGAGCTTGGTTTATCCGGCTGATGCCACCCCAGGCCATCTCCTCAGTGTGGTTCCCGTTCAGCAGTTGGCCATGCTTCATCGCCGCAAGCAACAACAGCGAGATGCCCAGGTCAAAATCGCTGACAGTAAATCCCGCTGGGTGGGCCCGAAGACCGCTCCTCCTCCGCCTGAAGCCAAGCCTGTTGTTGTGAACCCTGCAGCTGCGAGGCCAGCACCTGTGAGGCCGGCTTCTGTGATTCCTGCTGTGGTGCCTGCCACCCGACCCGGTTACGGCGATGTGATTCGATCTCAGCAGCAGTGGTTGCTCCAGCTTCAGGGTCGATAACCTGCCCAAAGGTGGATTGAACTTTTGAGCGGCGAGGACTCAAAACGTCAACGCATCTCTGTGGAGATGTCAGAGCCCATGGTCGCGTTGATTGACCAGCTCAAGGGTGAATACGGAGCCCGTTCCCGGGGCCGGGTTCTCGAAATGCTCCTCCAGGATCTGCTCGACCCTGGGGATGCAGCATCGGATCCTGAGGTCGATCCTCTCAAGGACGTTGCTGAACCAGCGGTCGCCACTGGGGCCGATGAGGTCACCAGTCTCGTTCTGATCTCAACGGGGAATCAACAGCAAGGGGGTGAAGACGCTCCAACCTCGGCCTCTGGGCTTCCTTCGGGAGGTGGCTCCTCAGGCATCGACCTGCCGGGGTTCGTCAGCAAGCGCACCAGTCAGCTGAAAGCGACGCTTCGCTCTCCGCAGCAACGCGATTCCCCTCAGAACGACCCCCTTGTCTCAACGGTGGACCTCGCCGATCTAAGAGAGGCCAGTGCTGCCGCAGAAGAACACTGGAGGTCCCTCTATGGCCAACCACCGGGCCCAACAGTGATTGAAGCGGCCATGACATGGCTGGCCCGAGATGTCTGGTCCAGCACCGATGCCAGTGATGGGCGTCCATTCACCTGGTCTGCTGCCAATGCAGCCGTTGAGACACTCTGTGCCAGCTGGGAGTCCAGCGATCCATCGCTGGGTCGGGTGATGGTCGTGGCTGGCGCTCTTGAGGATCCCTTTGCAACATCCTCGTTGGCAGAACGGATGCCGACCCTGATCCGCCGCTTTGTGAACCGTTTCCGCCGCAGCAGACAGGTCACCTCCTTCGAAACCCTTGAGTCGACCATGACGGTGCATGGGGCTCTAAAGCTGTTGGGTTTATCAACCCAAGCAGGGACTTCGGTCACGCTCAGCTCCATCCGGGAGGCTTACAAGCAACGGGCGCTTGAAGAACATCCTGATGCGGGTGGTTCCACCGATGCGATGCGCCGACTCAATGAGGCCTATCGGCTCCTGCGTGAGCTGTACAGAAACCGTTGATCACTTATCTCGACTGAGACGCAAGGCAATTCCAAGCACATGTCTTGGCTGAGACGGCTGCGTTGTTATTCATGGCCAGCTCCGTGGCTTCGAACAATCAACCAAGTACTGAGGGCCAACATGGCCACGGAGCCACACAGCGCCAGTAGATAAGTGGCGTTGTTCACCTCGAAGCCGATGGTCTTTTTGAGCGCGGCAACAATCAGGCCCACAACAATCACATTGGACAGATTGTTCTTCAGGCTTTGGAGGCTGTTCACCGAGAGAATGTTGGTGTGCTGCTCTTCGCCACCCTCCAGGCGTGGATCAAGGTCTGAAATCACAAGCTCGTAGATGCCATAGCCAAAGATCAGCAGGGCGATGCCGATTACGAAGTAATCAACCCCTCCCACCATCTGGGCGATGGTTTTGGCCGCAACGCTCTTGGTCGTGAAGGGAAGGGGCATGATCACAAGGAAAGCGTTGAAGACCTCAATCGCTCCAATGACGAAGCAGCCAACGCTTCCGAGCAGGCTCAATACCACCGGAACGATGCTGATCAGCCGGAATTTCCAGATCAGGTTCAAACCGACGTTCAATCCATCGCGCCGCCACGGTCCTATCCGATCATCCGCTCGCAGTCTGATCAACAGAATCTCAGGTCTTGACTGCGACACGTTTCAGGACCCAATAAAAGTCTTGCCTGCAATGCGCGCTAATCCTCAAGATTCAAAAAATGGTGGTTTTTATTTGCCGCGCATCCGAGATTGTCGCAGCACCCTTCCTTCTGCAAAAAACCATTGTCTTGATGGCTTTACCTGTAGTCCACGGCCAGTCCAGAGATGGCCTGTGACCATCAAAACCGTCTGAAAACGGTGGTTTTCAGTCTTGCGTACCTGCTATAGACACAGGTACGCAATAAGGGCTCACGATTTTGGACCTTGAAACCTCCAATCCGGACCAGTGTCCGGCTGTTGATGCGGGGATCGCTTCACAGCTTCCATCACACATATCTCAATCATCATGAAGTCAGAGACAAGTACCAAGCGGCGCAGTATGGACTTGGTATGAGTCTTGATTGATGTCTCACCCGGGACGAATTGACATTACGAGGCCTAGGCCAGTGCTGTTCAAGAATGTCGACCTATGGATAGGCAGAGACCTGACGCCCTCGAGCAGCCGATCGAATCATCGAGAGGATGCCTTGCATGACTTCAGCAGATGATTGGCAGAAAATAAAAAGCAGATTTTCATCTCTTAGGTCTCAACTGAGGCGCATTTCAGGTCTTGAAAGCTGTCTCAGTCAAGACAAGTGGACAATAAAAAACCGGGCTCGAGGGCCCGGCTCTTTTGAACACGTTCAACGTTGAATCAGGTGGACGTCTGCATGCCCTGAATCAAGAAGTCGAAATACGGAGACGTGAGCTTCACCTGCTGTTCCGACAACAACGACAGGGACGCTTCCTTCATGCACTTCATGGCTTCAACCATTCCGGGCATCGGAACACCAAGGCTGTTGTACATCTCGCGAGCACCCACCAGACCGATCTCCTGGATCATTTCGGTGCTGCCGGCCAGAACTCCGTAGGTGATCAAACGGAGGTACCAGCTGTAGTCACGAAGGCACTGGGCCCGCTGGCGCTGACCGTAGGCATTGCCGCCAGGGGCGACGTACTCAGGTTTGCGACCAAACAATTGCTTGGCGGATTCGTCGACGATCTTTTTTTCGTTCTCGGTCAGAACCTTGACCACAGAAACGCGCATGGCGCCTTGGTCGAGGAAATCCACCATGGTGCGGAGTTCTCCGCTGGTGGGATACCGCAGATCGTCATCGGCCTGGAGGATGAGATCCCGGACAACGCTCATGGAACTGGGCAGGCTTCGTGGAGTTTAGTGGTCTCGACCCGTTCACCTGACCCATCACCGCCCGGGTGTTACGCCATTGCAATGGCAGGGAATCGAGAGCATGACCAAAGTCGACAGCCCGAACAGCAGTGAACCGCGGCCCGGGCTCACAATCGAGCTCGAGGCTGTTGACCTGGATCGCGACGGCAAGGGTCTGGCCCGTTGGAACAACTGGGTGATCGTCGTTCCTGATCTCTTGCCGGGGGAGCGTGCCACGGTCCAGCTGCAGCAACGCCAGAAGTCGCGCTGGTTGAGCCGTCGGGTGGATCAGATCACGTTCTCCGAAGATCGGCGTCGCCCTCCCTGCATCCTTGCCGATGACTGCGGTGGTTGCACCTTGCAACGCCTTGATGACCCCGCCCAAACCCGTTGGAAAGCCCAGCAGATTCAACAGACCATGCAGCGTATCGGGGGCATTGACGTTGCCCCTGCGCCCACGCTTGTTGATGCGGAACGCTGCTTCGGTTACCGCAACAGGGCCTTGATCCCGCTGAAGCGAGACCAGAACAGACGCTTGAAGGCCGGCTACTTCCGACCGAAGACCCACAAGATCGTCAACCTGAACCACTGCCCGGTGCTCGATCCACGCCTGGACGCGTTGGTGGAGCCTCTCAAGCAGGACCTGGATGCAGGGGGGTGGCCTGCCGACCATGACCTGCTCGAAGCCCAGGGGCTGCGCCACCTCGGGCTTCGTATTGCCAGCGCCACAGGAGACGTGTTGATCACGCTGATCAGCAGCCATGCTCAGCTTCGAGGCCTTGAGGACCTCGCACAGAGCTGGGTGGAGCGTTGGCCCGCGGTGAAAGGGGTCTGCCTCAACCTTCAACCCAAGGCCAACAACCTCGTGCTCGGTCGCACCACCCATTGCCTCGCCGGTGTTTCCACCATTGAGGAACAGTTCTGCGGAATCAAGCTCGCCCTCAGCAGCACCACCTTTGTTCAGGTGAATACGCCGCAGGCGGAACGGATCGTTCAGCGCCTCACAGACTGGCTTTTGACTCAGTGCGCTGGAGCACGGGTGGTCGACGCCTATTGCGGCGTCGGAACCATTGCCCTGCCCCTGGCCAAGGCCGGTTTTGATGTTCAAGGTCTTGAACTCAACCCCGACTCGGTGGAGCAGGCCCGGCTGAATGCCATGCACAACGGCCTTTCCTCCCGCTGTGCCTTTGATGCCGGCGATGTGGCCGACCTTCTCGCTGCTCAGCTGGACGACTGTCAGGCGCTGGTGTTGGATCCCCCGCGCCGGGGGCTCGATCGACGCGTGGTGGACAGCATCCTTGAGCGGCCACCTGCCGTGATGGCTTACCTCAGCTGTGACCCCGCCACGCAAGCTCGGGATCTCAAAGCACTGCTCGCCCCATCAGGCCCCTACGAGCTGGAGATGCTCCAGCCCGTGGACTTCTTCCCCCAGACAACCCACCTCGAATCGTTGGCGCTGCTGAAACGGGTCAGCTCCTGAGCTCAGCCTGAAACTGCTTGCTCAAAGCGGCACGCACCTTGTCGTGAACAGGCTGAATTTTGTCGTCGGTGAGGGTCTCGTTCTTGCCGCGGTAGCGCAGACGGAATGCCTGACTCACTTTGTTGTCGCCCAGCTGTTCGCCCTCAAAGCGATCCACAAGTTCCACCTGCTCCAGAAGGGGTTTGCCCGCCTTGCGAATGGCTTGGATCAGATCAGCAGCTGCATTGGATCGGTCGACGATGACGGCAAGATCCCGCTCGCTGAAAGGCACGGTTGGGTAGGGCTTGAAGGCCGGCGTCCAACGGTTGCTGCGGGTTGCAGCATCCACCAGTCGTGTCAGATCCAGTTCAAAGAGGTATGTGGCTTCTGGGAGATCCAGCTCCTCAGCCATGGCTGGATGAAGCTGACCGAAACAACCCAAGGGGCGCCCTTCCAACACCAGGGTGGCGGCACGACCCGGATGCAGTCGTGCGTCATCCGTGAGGCGACGGTCAGACAGCTCCAGCTGCAAGGCCTCCATCACTCGGGTGAGAACGCCACGGGCCTGGAAATAGTCGGGCGCCTGCGGCTTGCCGCTGGTGGCCCAGGTAGAGAGGCGTCGATCTCCGCAGATCACGCCACCAAGAATGGCGGTCTGGCTGACGGCTTCCGGTGAACCGCTGTAGGTGTTGCCGATCTCGAAAACAGAGCAACCGCGCTGTGATGCCTTCAGATTGCGAACACAGATCTGCAGGTGCTCCTCCCAGAGGTTCGTGCGCAGATGGCTTGTGTCGGCCAACAACGGATTGCTGATGGCGATGCGCTGTTCCTGCTCCGAAGCCGGGACGAGAGACAGGGTGGTGACCTCCTGTAGCCCTGTGGAACAGAACAGCTGCCGCAAGCGCCGTTCCGCCTGCTGGCGCGGGGTGAGGGCACCGGGCTCCAGCGGATCCGGCAGGTGAGCCTCAAACCGATCGAAGCCCACAAGACGCGCCACCTCTTCGATCAGATCAACTTCACGCTGAAGGTCTTGCCGTCTTGAGGGCGGTGCAATCACCTGCCATCCCTGCTCATGGGCTGAGAGCTGGCAACCGAGGGCTGTCAGGCAGTTTTCGATGCTGGTGTCATCGAGATCCTCCGGGCCATCGGCAGCATCGAGGGGGCCAAGCAGTTGATGGAGGGCACTGCGCCTCAACAGCACCGGTTCCGCTTCTGCGGGACCGTTACCGCCCACCCAGCGGCCGCTCTCAGAGCAGGAAAACTCCTGACTCAACAAGGTCAAAGCGCGGGCCGAACAAGGCAGGGTCATTTCCACAGGCAACCCTTTTTCGAAACGGCTGCTGGCATCCGTACGCAAGCCCAGGGCACGGGCCGACTGACGAACCCGCGGCGGAGCAAACAGAGCGGATTCGAGCCAGATGTTCCGGGTACCGGCAGTCACCCCACTCTCGAGACTCCCCATCACACCAGCGACGGCGACAGGCCGGTCATGGCAGGTGACGACCTGCACACGGCTGTCGAGGGTGCGCTTCTGATCATCCAGACCCACGAAAATTTCCCCATCGCGAGCGGAACGAACGGCAAAACTCTTGGCGTCTACCGGTTGCCCGGTCAGTTGTTCCAGCGCATCGGCATCAAAGGCGTGGAGGGGCTGCCCCTGCTCCAGCATCACCAGGTTGGTGACGTCAACCACCGCATTGACGCTGTTCACGCCACCACGCTCAAGGCGCTGCTGCAACCAGGTGGGTGAGGGCTTGGATCCGTCCACACCCTCGATCCTGGTGATCGAATAGAAGCACCCGTCCAGTTCTGCGTTCAGCGGAGTGGTGCTGGGATCCAGATCCAGCTCGGGCAGGCTCAAACTGCCACCGGTCAGGGCCGCCACCTCGCGGGCAATACCCACCATCGAGAGGCCGTCGGGGCGATTGGCGGTGATGGCCAGCTCCAGAACGGTGTCGTCGAGACCCAGCAGGGGCGCAACGGGCGTCCCGTTGGCCGGCAGCGACTCCCCAAGCTCATCCAGGATGGCGATGCCGTCGGACTGCTCCGTCAGGCCCAGCTCCGTCAGGGAGCAGATCATTCCGTTGCTGGCCACACCCCGCAATTCACCGGCTTTGATCGTCAAGCCAACGGCGGGGAGGGTGGCTCCGACCATGGCTACCGGAACATGGATCCCGACACGCACGTTGCTGGCACCACACACGATCTGGATGGGTTCCTGAGCTCCCACATCCACCGTGCAGACGCTGAGCTTGTCGGCATTGGGGTGTTTCTCCCGTTCCAGCACATGGCCGACCACCACGCCATGGGCCCGGGCGCTGAGGTCATCAACGTCGTCCACCTCAAAGCCCGCCATCGAGAGGCGCTCGGAGAGATCGTCCACGGACTCATTCACCTGGACCAGCTGCTTCAGCCAGGAGATGGATACCCGCATCGGATCTAAGCCAGACAGCGCGCGATCTTAGGAACTCCCCTTGGGAGAGCTGCTCTGCACCTGTCGGGTCAGGAGGTACGATCGGTGTTTGTAATTTCGCTTCGCACCTGCGGCGCTACGTCCTTTATGGCCAAGAACAAGGGCGTCCGGATCGTTGTCACTCTCGAGTGCACCGAATGCCGGTCCGTTCCCGCTTCCGAAAAGCGATCCCCTGGCGTGTCTCGTTACACGACTGAAAAAAATCGCCGGAACACCACTGACAGGCTTGAGCTGATGAAGTTCTGCCCTCAGCTCAACAAGATGACTCTCCACAAAGAGATCAAGTGAGTTTTTTGCTCATTCAGCCTTTCAACTGTTCCTGATTCATGTCCAGCTCCTTCTTCAAGAAGCGTCTTTCGCCGATCAAGCCCGGTGATCCCATCGATTACAAGGATGTGGATCTTCTCAAGAAGTTCATCACCGAACGAGGCAAGATTCTTCCCCGTCGCCTCACCGGCCTCACCGCCAAGCAGCAGCGCGATCTCACCAACGCCGTCAAGCGTGCCCGCATCGTTGCCCTTCTGCCGTTTGTGAACCCCGAAGGTTGATCCTCGGGCGTTGAACAATTCAATCCAACCCGGAGACACCGTCGCGGTTGTTCTCAAGGGTTCTCCTCTCTTCGGCCGTCTTCTGTCCATCAAGGGCAGCAAGGCGGTTCTTTCTTTTGGTGGTCAACGTCGTGACCAGGGACTGCCCCTGCGCGATCTGATTGCCATCGATCCCGAGCATCTGTTCGATGGCAGTGAACTACCTGCCCCTGAGCAGGTGCAGGACAGCGCTCCATCAGCGCGGGCCATTGTGGAGGCATGGCAGCTGTTGGAAACGGATCAACCGGGGGGATTGGCTCGGCTGAGCCTCTGCGAGCTGGGCGAGTTGGTGTTGACCCCGCTCAACCTCGCTGGTCTGGCAGCGCTGTGGGCCTGGCTGCATGGAAACCAACAGTTGTTCCGCTGGCGTCGTGACCGTTTGATCCAGCCACTCTCCCGCGAAGAGAGGGCAAGCCTGCGGCGCCAACGCCGAGCTGAGCGGCAGGCGCAACAACATGAACAACGGCAGCTCGCATTGCTGCGGGCAGAGCGAGCCCTCAGCGACGCTGAACGCCTGGAGCTGGACCCGGTTTGGGACGAGCGCTTCAGCCACTGGATTCAGTTGCTGAAAGACAATCCCGCTGCGGTTGGTACCGACCTGGATCTCCAGCAGTGCTCGGCAGCGTTGTCGATTGGATCAGATGCCGCCGATCTGCGTCAGTGGTTGATCGTGCGTGGGTTGCTCGATCCCAATGAGCCCATTGGCCTGAGGGGCAGCGTCTGGTCCCGCTGTTTTCCCTCTGATCTGGTGGAGGAAGCGAATCGTCTTATTGCTCTTTCGAATGAAGAGCGACCTGGGGATGAGCAACGCATCGACCTCACTCACCTGGCCACTTACAGCCTGGACGATGCGGGCACTCGAGAAATTGATGACGCGCTCTCGCTGGAGCGTCGTGATGGCGTCGATTGGATCTGGATCCACATCGCTGATCCCAGCCGTCTGATCGACATTGACTCCCCCCTTGATCAGGAAGCCAGACGTCGAGCCACCAGTTTGTATCTGGGGGAGGGTGTGATGCCCATGCTCCCTCTGGAGCTGGCGGCCGGTCCCCTCAGTCTTCGGGCTGGACAGCGCTGTGCAGCCCTCAGTGTGGCCGTTCGCCTCGATGAGGATGGTGCTGTGGCGGAGCAACGGATTGCGCGCAGCTGGATCCGACCCCGCTATGGCCTCACCTACACCGATGGTGATGAGCTGATCGAGTTGGCACCCCCAGGGGATGAAGCCCTCTCGGATCTCTCGGGACTTCTGATGTTGCGCATGCGCTGGCGCCGTTCCAAAGGAGCCGTGATGTTTGACCGGCCTGAAGGACGCTTCCGCCGCAGCGATGGAGCCTTGGCGCTGCAGGTGATTGACCCTTCACCCTCCCGCCTGATGGTGAGTGAAGCGATGCTGCTGATGGGAGCTGTTGTGGCCGGCTTTGGGCAAGAGCACAGCCTGCCGTTGCCCTTCCGCAGTCAGCCTGCGGCGGAGCTGCCCTCCAGCGATGAACTCGATCGAATCCCCGAGGGACCAGCCCGTGATGCGGCGATCAAGCGCTGCTTGAGCCGAGGCGTGCAGGGAACGCGAGCCATGCCCCATTTCAGCCTCGGGCTTGAGGCCTATGTGCAGGCAACCTCACCGATCCGACGCTACGCCGATCTCGTCGCCCACCGGCAGATCATTGCCCAGCTTTCGGCGCTTGCACCGATGGATGAAGAGCGTCTGCGGGAAGTGATCGATGACCTCGATGATCCATTGCGCCAATCCATTCAGATCAGCCGTGAGGATCAGCGCCACTGGCAGCAGGTGTGGTTCGCCGAGCATCAGAACACTGTTTGGTCAGCCGTGTTCCTGCGCTGGCTGCGCCCGCAGGATCGCTTGGCCCTGGTTCATGTGAGCGAGCTGGCCATGGATCTGGTCGGTTGTGTGTCTGCAGACAACCCTGCTCCTGGTGACGCTCTTGAACTCAGGGTGGGGCGTGCTGACCCGGTACGCGGTGAGCTGCAGCTTCAGTTGGCTTGATCCAGAACCCCGGTGATCCGCACCCAGGGCCCCCAGGGATTCTTAATGCCGCGGAGGTTCAGGGTTCGGCCCGAATGATCCTCGTTGGATAGCCAGCGATGGATTGCCGGTTCCAGGGTGATCAGAGGCCAGATCCCTTCAGCGGTTTCCAAGTGGTAGCCCTCATGGAGGTTGCCGGTGAGCACGCCACTGAAGCCAACCTCATCAGGCTGATTTGGCGCCTGGTTCACGCCAGGGGGAAGCAGAATGCTGGCCCTTGGGCCTGAAAGGCGGCCCATGGAGTCCAGGTGTTCAGGCTGAGCCAAGCCCTGCTCCTGTGCCTGAACCCAGTGCGGATGCCAGAACGGCCAGTCCCAGATCGGGAGAACTGCTGCAGGGGCCTGCGGCTCATGGATCAGGGCTGACTGGATGGCCTCAACCTGCAGATCAGCAGGGTCACACCCCTGGCAAACCGCCATGGCCGCCGCCAGACCCGCCACCTGGCCCAGGTTGAGGATCAAAGGCTGCAGGCGCGTGGCCCCATTGGCCATGTGGCTGACGCTGAAGCCTTTCTCTGCCATCACAAGGTTGGGGATTGAGTCTGTGATCAGGGCATCGAAAGGGATGCAGAAAGGCGTACCGCTCCAACGTCCTCCCCAACGCACACTTTTTGGCGCGAGAGGCCAGTCCTCGCCCGGGTAGTGATGGTCATTGGCATAGGTGCCCACAGCGATGCTGGTGCAGCGACCCTGGGCATCGATGGGGAGCGGTCCCCGTCGGGCTTCTGTGGAGATCGGCAAGAGGTCGCGTTCCGTGACCGTTGTGCGACCCATCAGCCGCCGGCCTTCTCGCCAGTACGGCATCAAAGCCAGGCTGGGATCGGCTCCGGGGAAGGCGTTACCGGCAGTGATCCAACCACCGCTGCATTCCTCCAGGGCCGCCAGGAAATCCTTGCTGTGCCGTTGCATCTCCTGGGCCAGCTCCGCACGAACCTCGCCATCAGCACTGATGGCTCGATCGAGGCTGATGTGCCAGTCGTTGCCCTCCAGGGGCCAATTGAGCATGACCAGGCCGCTGGGCAGACGGCCATAGGTGATGGTTTTCTCGAGGCCGAAGCTGGCGGTGCTCCGATCGAACGGAATCCGCGGGATCGCTGCGGCATGGCGCGGAGCGAGTTCCCCATGCAATTGGCCCATCACCACCCAGGTGGGTGACTGAATCGGTTGCTCTTGAAAAAATGCTTCGCTCTCAAGCCGGGACTGCTCGGGGGCGCTGGGTTCATCCCAGATCTCCTTGGCTTCCCACCCCCAGCGGAAGGGGGCGGACGACAGGGCAAGCAGATCACCCAGATCGCTGCCATCCACAAACACGTCGGCGGAATAGTTTTCGACGCCATTGGCGCTGTGGATCTCCACAGACTGGAGGCGACCCTGCTGGCCGTGAACCTGTTCCAGGCTGCTGTGGGGACGCCACTCCAGCCTGGGCTCAGCCGCCACCCAGCGTTGCAGGATCCGTTCGGCTGTTTGCGGCCTGTATCCGAAACAACTCACCCAGTTGTGGTCGAGCCCGCTCGGCTCCTCCAACTCCAACTCCCGCAGAAAGGCGCCCCAGATCCCGGTTTGCCAACAGGTGAGTTCATGGCCATCCGGGGCACAGACTCCTGCTGAACTCACCATGCCCCCCAGCCAGGGGCCAGGGGTGAACAGTGTCGTGTCTGCTCCTGATCTTGCGCTCTGCAGCGCAGCAGCAACGCCGCCGCAGCCACCACCCCAGACCACCACGTCGCGGTGCGTCATGACGAGGGCCGGTTGGCGTGGAGCGAGATGGGCATGCTCGTTAGAGTCTGTCGTCGCTGCGGTGCAGCGGAGTTCGAACTTTTCTGATGCCTTACACCCTTACGACTCCGCTCTATTACGTCAACGATCGTCCCCATCTGGGCAGCACGTACACGACCCTGGCCTGTGATGCCTTGGCTCGTTTCGAGCGGCTGCAGCTGGAGAAGGTGACCTTCGTGACCGGTGTTGATGAGCACGGCCAGAAGATTCAGCGCACGGCAGAACGTCAGCAGCTGAGCCCCCAGGACCACTGCGACAAGATCAGCAGCCGGTACCGCGATCTCTGGAATCAGTGGGGGATTTCTGACGATCGCTTTGTGCGCACAACCAACCCCCGCCACCTGGAATTGGTGGAACAGTTCTACGAACGGGTCAAGGCATCCGGCGACATCGTTGTCGGCAAGCAGACCGGCTGGTACTGCGTCGATTGCGAGGAATACAAGGATGATCCGGCCGAAGCGGAGTCGCCCTCCTGTTCGATCCACCGCAAGCCTCTCGAGTGGCGCGATGAGGAGAACCTGTTCTTTCGGCTCTCCCGCTATCAATCCGCCATTGAGGAGTTGGTGGCGCGCGATGACTTCATCGCCCCAGCCAGCCGACGACAGGAAGTGCGCAACTTCGTCGCTCAAGGTCTGCGCGACTTCTCCATTTCGCGGGTGAATGTGTCCTGGGGACTTCCGGTCCCCGACCATCCAGGCCACACCTTCTATGTCTGGTTTGATGCCCTGCTGGGTTATCTCACAGCGCTTCTTGATGATGGAGAAGCGGTATCGCTCGATCGGCTCGCCTCCTGCGGTTGGCCCGCCTCCGTGCACGTGATCGGCAAGGACATCCTTCGCTTCCACGCTGTGTTCTGGCCTGCCATGTGCATGTCTGCAGGACTGCCGGTGCCGCAAAAGGTGTTCGGCCATGGCTTCCTCACCCGTGAGGGCCAGAAGATGGGCAAATCCCTCGGCAATGTGCTCGACCCCGAACTGTTGCTGGAGCGATGCGGCAGCGATGCCGTTCGTTGGTACCTCCTTCGCGATATCCAATTCGGAGACGACGGCGATTTCCAACAGCAACGCTTTGTTGATCTGGTCAACAACGATCTGGCCAACACCATCGGCAACCTCCTGAATCGCACCTCGTCGATGGCGCGCAAATGGTTCGATGACGGCGTTCCCCCGGCAGGAGCAGCCTCAAGTGCTGACCATCCCCTGGCCCTTAAGGCTGCGGAAACCGTCAGCACGGTGATGGAAGCGATGCCGAAGCTCGCGTTCAAGACCGCGTCCGAGTCGATCCTTCAGTTGGCCATTGCCGCGAACGGTCATCTCAATGACACGGCTCCCTGGAGTCGCATGAAGGAACCCGGTCAAGAGCAGAGCGTGGCCGAGGATTTGTTTGCTGTGCTGGAAACGACCCGCGTCGTTGGACTCCTGCTTGCCCCGCTGTTGCCCGACCTCAGCGAGCGGATCCTGTCTCAACTTGGGGAACGCCTGGATCCAGACAACTGGTCGAAACAGCTGAATTGGGGCAGGCTGTGCAGCGGTTCCGCGCTGCCGAAGCCAACACCGGTGATGCAGCGGTTGGAACTGGATGAACCGCTCTGAAAAAAGCATGTTGGGTCGCTGGTCACGTTGTGGTCTGACAGCAGCCCTTGTGGCGAGTGCATGGCTCACCGGTTGCACAACGCGGCGGCCGATTGCGCTTGAACCCACGCCGTCCTTTGTCTTCCGGTCGCTGGATTTGAGCCAGCGGGCCGTCGATGGCAACCGTGACTGGGATCTCATCAGCCCCGAGGCGCGCTACGACCTAATCAGTCGAACCATCCGTGCGCGAGGTCCCGAGGGCGTTCTCTATCGAAATGATCAACCGCACTTCAGGATCACCGCCGATCTCGCCACGGTGTTGCGGGATGGTGAGCTCGTCGTTCTTGAAGGATCGGTCCAGCTGCGGCAGTTGAACCAACGGGGGCTGACGATTGAGGGAGACAATCTGATCTGGACGCCATCGCAGTCACGGATGGTGATCAATCAACGGCCCAAGGCCAATGATGGTGAAACGCAAATTCGTTCACGTGAGCTGGTGTTCCAGCAGGACACCGAGGTACTGGAGTTCAGCGGCCCAACCCAGCTCAACCGTCTTGATGAAAGCAGTTCTGCTTCCACGGTGGTGAAAGGTGGTAACGGCACCTGGAATCTGAAGAGTGGTTTGTTCCAGGCGCCTGGTCCGGTGCAGGCCATCCGCAGCGATGGCCGCACGCTCAGTGCTTCAGGACTGGATGGCAACACCCGCCAGGGTTACTTCGACCTACAACAACCGGTCACGCTGGTGCTGGAAAGCGACCGCGGTCGGATCAGTGCCGGCCGGACGCGTTGGCTTTTTTCGGCGGAGCAACTTGAATCCGATCAACCCATTCAGGCTGAGTTGAAAAACAGCAAGGTGCAGGGCAGGGGGTTCAAGCTTGATCAGCGCACTGGCACCGTGATCATTTCCAATTCATGTCGCGTTGAGCAGACGTTGGAAACATTGACGGCCCAACGCTGCGCTTGGAACTGGCGGAGTGAACGGGTTGTTGCTGATGGCGATGTTGTTCTGCAGCGGACCGAACCGGAGCAGATCACGCGGGCTTCGCGCATGGAGGCCAAGATTTCGGACGGTGGTGCGATCCGCTTCGGCCAAGCCGGAGCGAGGGTTGAATCGACGATCAAGCTGAGTCCGGCGGCACAGGAGAAGCCTCGCCGGTCGCAAGTGTCGTTCTGAGCCGCTTGGTCCAGCCTTCAATCCATCGCTCATCGGAGCGGGTGAAACAACGGGGCGACCATCCCCCCACGATCACGGCTCCCTCCTTCCCCATCGGGCAAACAACGATGGCTGGAAGTGACGGCAGCATCGCGTCGAATTCCGCTCGGCCCGGAAAGAGCGTTGTGTTGACCAAGGAGATGGTTTGCTCACGCTCCATGGCCCGTTGTGTGATCGCTCCTGGCTCGAAAGCCTCCTGAGTGATCAGGCCCCGACGCAGCACAACCTGATGGCGCCAGAACACGAGCACGGATGCCGCTGGCGTCGCCGTCAACAGCATGTGGCTGCCCCAGGCCAGCTCCTGTTGTTGGTTTTCGCTGAACTGATCCGCCATCAAAAGTCCCTGTTCCCCCTGCAACGGAACTTTCTCTGCTGACTTGGGGTTCGCCCGTGTCCACAGCACCGCCACCAGCATCAGGCCCACCGCTGCCATCCCCGCCAGAACTTCGGCCCGTTGAAATTCCGGTGTCACGGTCTGCGCTACCCCTGCATTGGTCACAGTCAGACCCAGCAACAAGAGCGCACAGATCAGAACGGCTCGGGCGGGACCTGGCATCAACAGAGGGTGCTGTCAGAACGCAATCATCCTGCTCAAATACCGACATGTGCGTCTCTGCCATGACGACTCCCGAGGCTTTTGCCGCTGTTGCCCTTGCCGCTGTTGCCTGTGATGGAAGGCTGGGGCGGGATGAGGCCCATGCCCTGCGCCGTCAGCTGGAGAACCGGTCGCTTTACAGCGACAGCTCTGAAGCGGCCATGGGTGAATTGTTCGACCGCCTGCTGTTGCTGTTGCGGGAGCAGGGAGTTCAGGGCTTGATCACGTCCGCCTTACCTCAGCTCAATCGAATTCAGCAGCAGTCCGCCCTGGCTGTGGCAGCGCATCTGGTGCATGCCGACCACAAGATCACAGCGGAGGAGACCGATCTCCTGGACCAGCTCACCCGTCAGATGACACTGCCCGATAACGAAGCCCGCATGGTTGTTGAGGCAATTGCAGCTTTGAACCGCGACATGCTGGACAGCTAACGGCAGACTGAGGCGGTAATAACGCTTGAAGGGATGCCCCGTTACGCCCGACGCCTGTTGGCCAGTTTCCTCAGTTTCGGGGTCTGTCTTCTCCTCTGGGCCCCTGCCAGCCTGGCGATCTCACCTGCTGCACTGGGTGAAAGCCTGCCGGATGCGTTGGTGATCGACGATGCCGACGTGTTCAGCCGCGCCAGCCGTGGTGAATTGGAAACGAGATTGCGCAGCTTTGAAGATCAACGGGTTGATGCCCGCTTGATCACGATGCGGCGTTTGGATTACGGCATCACCTTGAACAGCTTCGGTGAAGAACTCCTCGAGACGTGGAGCTCACCCAGCGGCAATCCCTTGCTGCTGATGTTGATCGAAACCTCCAACAAGCGTTCCGCTGTGGTGGCCAATCAGGAGCTTGAGGCACAGCTTCCTCCCAGCCTGCTGAAGAGCACCGCCCGTACAACGATGACTCTGCCCCTGAGGGAGGGCGATCGTTATCGCCAGGCATCCGTTGATGGACTCACCCGACTTTCAACCGTCCTCTCGGGTGGCGAGGATCCCGGCCCGCCGAAGGAGATCGAACGGGTCACCCTTCCCACCAACATTCCCACCAAGGCGGAAACCGCTGAAAGCGATGCCACCAAGTGGGTAATCATCCTGTTGGTGCTTGGAACCATCATTCCGATGGCCACCTGGTGGGTGTTCTCGCGCTGATGACCCGACTGCGATGAGCTGACTGCAATGAGCCGCCGTAACTGGATCAACCTGTTCAGCAACAGCCAAGCGATCGAGCTCTCCAGTGATCTTGAGCGTGGCTACGAGGCGGCTCTGCTTATCCAAAGCCTTGAGTTGGAGTACTACGGCGACCGGCAGATTCGGCCGGAGCTCAAGCTCTCCGTGCCGCGCTCTGTTCAGGCCACGATTCTTCGCCGCTTCAAAACAGCGCTGGCCATCTGCCGCAATTCAGCAGCGACTCTCTCGAAACAACGGGGCCAACTGGATTCCCAGGAGTTGCGACAACTTCAACTGATTGAATCCGTCGTGAGCCGCTATGGATCGAGACGAACCAGCAGTTCGCCGTCGATCAGCCGCTCACCGGATGCCCTCCCCCGATCGCTTCTGGGTGTCTTCGACAGCATTCGCCTCCAGTTGGATCCCTCAACGGAAGACAGCGTCGTTGCGGGGTATCGACGCCGCCGGGACAGCACGCTGATTTCCCTGAGGGTTCTGCTTCTGCTCGTTCTGGTTCCCCTTCTTGTTCAGCAGATTGCTGGCACCTATCTGATCTCGCCTGCGGTCAATCAGTTTTCCCCCGAACTCCCTTTCCTGAGCTACCCCAAGCCTCAGCTAGAAGAGAAGGCGGCTGAAAAACTTCGGCTTTACAAGCAAGAACTTGAATTCGATGCCTTCCTCAAGGGCGTGCAGCCCCTTGAGGATGGTGCGCTGCGCGACAAGCTCACCGAAAAGGCGACTGTTCTTAAGCACGATGCCGATGAGGAAAGTCTCAAGGCGATCAAGAATGTGTTTGCGGATCTGGCGGGCCTGATCGCTTTCGCCGTGGTGTGTTTTCTGAGCCGCGATGAACTGCGTGTTCTGCGTGGATTTGTTGATGAGGCGGTTTATGGGTTGAGTGATTCCGCCAAGGCCTTCGCCATCATCCTGTTCACCGATATCTTCGTTGGTTACCACAGCCCGGAAGGTTGGCAGGTCTTGCTGGAAGGGATTGCCGAGCATTTCGGTCTTCCCTCCAGCCAAAGTTTCGTCAACCTCTTCATCGCGACATTCCCGGTGGTGTTGGCGACGATCTTCAAGTATTGGATTTTCAGGTACCTCAACCGTGTGTCTCCGTCTTCCGTCGCGACGCTGAAGGGAATGAATGGCAGTGGTTGACCCCTCCTCCACAGTGGAGCCCCCCGTTGCCGGCCAGACCAGCCGGCTGATCCTGGTGAGTGGGCCAACCCGCAGTGGCAAGAGCCGTTGGGCTGAGCACCTGTTGAAACACCACCCCGTTGTCACCTACATCGCCACGGCGGCCGCCCGGCCGGATGACCGTGATTGGCAAAAGCGTTTGGAGGCCCACCGGCAGCGTCGGCCCGACCATTGGAGCGTTTCTGAATGTGGGGCAGAGCTGGTGAGCGTGATCAACGGCCTGGCTCCCGGGCAATCCGTTCTGATTGATGCCCTCGGTGGCTTTGTTGCCCACCACCTGGACCTCACTACCCAGGAGTGGGATCACCTCTGTGAACAGCTGATCGCCTCGATTAGGGCATCGCACTGCACGTTTGTTCTGGTGATCGAAGAGACAGGGTGGGGGGTTGTTCCCCCAACACGCATCGGAGGCTTGTTCCGTGATCGTCTCGGAACCCTCGCGCAGGTACTTGACCCCGTTGCTGACGCTGCCTGGCTCGTTCTCCAGGGTCGTGCACTTGATCTTCATGCCCTTGGCCAGGTGGTGCCATGACTGAGATCGCTCCCCTGCAGATTGCCCTGTTCGAACCTCAGATCCCTCCGAACACCGGCAACATCGCCCGCACCTCGGCGGCCTTCAGGGTGCCGTTGACCCTGATTGAACCCCTCGGCTTCAAGGTGGATGATCGGAGCGTTCGTCGTGCCGGACTTGATTACTGGCCCCACGTTCAGCTTTCCATCGCTTCGAACTTTGCCGAGTTCCAAGCTGAGCTTCGTCCTGAGCAGAGGTTGATCGGCTGCAGTCGACGTGGTGGTTCATCGCTCTCCTCGTTCACGTTTCAACGGGGAGATGTTCTGCTGTTTGGTCGGGAAGATACGGGGCTACCGGAACCGATTCGCGAAGCCTGCGACAGCATCCTCACGATCGCCATGCCAGGAGCTGCTGATGACGCAGGCCAGGGAGGTGTTCGCAGCCTCAATCTTTCCGTGGCCTGCGCCCTGGTGACCTACGTGGCTGGACAACAGTTGCGGTTGTGGTGATCCCACCACTGCTCCAAAGCCCCTTGCGCGGGGATGTTCGGCTCGTTACCTTCAACGCGTCTCAGTGGTTTCATGCGCGCAACGCTTGCTCTGGCAGCTGCTGTAACCCCTGTTCTGTCCCTGGGTATGTGGAGTTCTCTGCCCGGGATTGCCGATAACGCCACTTTTCATCTTGCCGAGCTGCCCCCTCTGCCAGCTCTCTCCCCGAACAATCCCGTTGCTGTTGTCAGCAAAGTCGACTCCAGCAGTCAGGTCTGGTTCCAAGTTGTTCGTGCCACGTCCTTGCGGCGTTATGCCGAGCTGTTGAAGCTCGATCGTGAAGAGCTGGCCTCGTTGAACAACGTGCCAAGCTCCCACGTTTTTGAAAAAGAGAGTTGGCTTTCCCTGCCGGACTCTGCACGGGTTGTTGCCGTGACGTTGTCGTCACTCAACCGCTCCAGTGAACGTGAGACGCTTCCGTTGGTTGCCCCACCTCCGCTTCGAGAAACGGCCAAAATCAAGACCGGAGACTCTCTGGCGTCATTCCTCAAGCGCCACGGCGTGACGCAACAGCAGCTGTTGAGTTGGAATCCAGGCCTTCAGCTGAGTGCTTTGACGATTGGCCAGGAACTGCAGATCGCTGAAGCCACTTCGGGTCAGTCGCTCCTGGCTGTACGCCCCCTCAGCAGTGGAGGTGCTGCATGGCCTGATCGTCCCCTGTCGTCTTCAGCCGATCAGCCCGACAGCCTGAAGTCGCCGTTTGTTGGTTACCAGTGGCCCACAAAGGGAGTTTTCACCTCTGGTTATGGGTGGCGCTGGGGACGCATGCACAAAGGCATTGATATCGCCAACAACACTGGCACCCCCGTTGTTGCGGCCCGTGATGGGATCGTTTCATTTTCCGGCTGGAGAGGTGCCTACGGGTATCTGGTTGAAATCGCCCACAGTGATGGCGAATTCACGCGTTATGCGCACAATAGCCGTCTTTTGGTCCAAAAAGGGCAGATTGTTCCCCGTGGGTCTCGCATTTCACTGATGGGAAGCACCGGACGGAGTACCGGACCTCACCTTCACTTTGAAATCCGTCGGGCCGGTGGCGCTGCCCTAAATCCCCTGGTCAAACTACCGGCACGCAAGGCCTGAATCAGGCATGCCCGAACTCAACGAGAGTTCGAACGAGCTGATCAACAGCATGAATCAATAAATGTCAGAGGGGAGACTTGAACTCCCGACCTCAGGGTTATGAATCCTGTGCTCTAACCAGCTGAGCTACTCTGACGCAGGCCCTTCAGGCCAGTACCCATCATACATCTCAGGGGTTCTGGCTCAGCGCATGTCGATGGCATTGAGGCGATCGCGGAAGGATTTCGGTTGATCGTCCTTGGTGAGTGGGGCTGCCGTCTCAACAACAGGTGTTGGAGCTGGAGCTGGGTCCGGCTCGATGCTCCGCGTTGCCGTTGAACGTCGGGTTGCGCCGCGATTCCCGCCCAGAGTCTTCAGCTGACCAGTGCGCTGGTCTCGATCCAGGGGTTTCTTGCGCAGATCGCCCTTCAGCTGGTTCAACAGACGGAAATGTCCGGTGGAACTGAACTTGCGCAGGAGCGCAGGATCCCAGCTCGTGAGTTGGTCAGTCATCAACTGAGTTTATGGCGACGGATGGCTAGGGTCGTGATAGGTTCAATCCTGAAACTGGAAGTCGAATCGACTACGTGTTAAGTCGTTTGCGTCCTTCAGCTCACTCATTCACCTCCCGAACATGACCGACACCGGTTGCTTGCGTGTGGGCCAGCAGGCCCCTGATTTCACAGCCACCGCTGTGGTGGACCAGGAGTTCAAGGAAGTCACCCTGTCCCAGTACCGGGGCAAGTACGTGGTGCTGTTCTTCTATCCGCTGGATTTCACCTTCGTTTGTCCTACTGAGATCACGGCCTTCAGCGACCGCTACGCCGATTTCTCCAGCAAGAACACCGAGGTTCTCGGCGTTTCCGTGGACAGCCAGTTCAGCCACCTGGCCTGGATCCAGACCCCTCGCAATCAGGGTGGCCTGGGCGATATTAACTATCCCCTCGTTGCCGATCTGAAGAAGGAAATCTCCACGGCCTACAACGTTCTCGACGAGGCTGAGGGTGTTGCCCTGCGTGGTCTGTTCATCATCGACCCCGACGGTGTGATCATGCACGCCACCATCAACAACCTGCCTGTGGGACGGAACGTTGATGAAACCCTTCGCGTTCTGCAGGCCTTCCAGTACGTGCAGTCCAACCCCGACGAGGTTTGCCCTGCCAACTGGACTCCTGGTGAAAAGACCATGAAGCCTGACCCCAAGGGATCCAAGGAGTACTTCTCCGCCATCGGCTGATCGTTCGATCAACCCGAACGGTCAATTCGTTTCGCCCTGCCCGTCAAACTGGTGGGGCTTTTTTCATGAGTTGATCCAAAGCAAGATTGAGGTCGCGGTCCATGGCAACCAATCGGCCGTCACTCACAACAATTCTGGCCAGAGAAGGCAGCCCCACCTTCTTGGTGCGCAGATACACCGGTTCCACATAGAGAAGTCCGGAGCCCACGGGAAGCACAAGAAGATTTCCCTGCAGGAGTTCCAGATCCTCCTGATCCCATAGACCAAACTGCTCGCTCACATCTGGATCCTGATGAATTAGAGCCTGAACCTGTTCCGGCCCGGGAATGTATTTGTCTTTGGGAAAGTCGATCAGTTTCAATTCACCGTAGTGATCGCCATCGTTCCGAGCCACCAACCACGCCGTGAGATTTGGCCTTGATAAGGGGGTCAGGGGTTGGAGCAGCAGAAATTCAGAATTGTCGTTGCTTTGAAGCTGAGCCGTGATGTGATACGGAGCAACATCAACTTTGCGGCCGCCGTAGATCTCGCTTGGCACCTGCCAAACATCATCACCGTTGTAGAAAATTCTGGGATTCGAAACGTGGTACCGCTTCAATTGGTTGACCTGGGCATTGAAGAAGTCCTCAGGAACTCTGCGGTGATCAAGAAAAGGCTTTGGCATTGCCTCCATCGGCTCCATCAAGCCTGGAAAAGCCTGAGCCCAGGCCATCACGATTGGATCCTCAGGCTCCGAGATGAAAAACCGAATGCTGCCGTTATAAGCATCAACGATGGCCTTCACTGAGTTTCTTAAATAGCGATCGGGATCATCTGCTGATACCGCTGCGCTGTAGGGCAGGGTTGAACTGTGGGTGTAACCCTCGACAACCCAATACTGATGTTGGCTGTGTTGTTCTGAAGTTGCCTTGGTGGTGTTGGAGCTGTCTTGCTGAGGGTTTGGAATGGAGATCAGGTAGGGCTCACCACGAAAATCAATGAAGGGAGCGATGGCCTTAACCCGACTGCGCACATCACGCCGGATCAAAAGTTTGGAATCAGCATTGATCGTTGTGGTGATCAGCAGTCGAGGGTCACGCAGATAAACAGCCGCTGCGAATCGTTGAAGCCAGGATCCAATCGGTACTCCGCCAGAACCCTGATAGTGCGTCATCACATTGATGTCGCCTTCGGGGTAGTCGAATTCTTCAATCTGCGTTGGAGCGATGGCATAGGGCGAAGGAAGCATCCCGTAATAGATCGCTGCATCACCAACGGGGATGGCCTTCTGCACCTCCGATCGTTCAATACCCAGTCCAGGATTTCCCGCAATGACTGTTTCTGGGCCAAGACCTTTAATGAAATACGAGGGAAGGCCATCACTGCTTCTGTCATTCACAGGGCTGACGGTGAATCCATAGCCGTGGGTGAAGATGAAGTGACGGTTCTGCCAGGTTTTGGATTGACGCGGTAACGCGGATTGATCCAATTCGCGGGCCGAGAGGATCACTTGCTGCGATGAATCGCTGTTTTCATTCAGCGGGTAGCGATCAACAGCTGCATTGGAAAAGCGGTAGTACACCCTCAGTTGCTGCAGTTGCCGGTTGGCTTCCAGCAGAGGGCTGCTGTCCCAGAGACGCACATTTTCGAGCGTGCTAACACCTTGCTCGCGATCAGCGGCGCTGAACCTTGTCGGGTCGACGACCTGACTCTTGATCTGATCCAACTGAAAGCCCCATTGCGTGGCCTCAATGGCGTTGTTCAGATAGCGCTCTTGCAGTGCAAATTCCCTTGGCCGCACCACCAGCCAGCGCGTTAACGGAGTTGCCACCGTTTCCAACACCACAAGAGACACCAAGACCAGTGCGAGGCCCTGACGGAGGCGTCGCCGGCACGGGACAAGAAGTGCACATGCGATCAGCACCAGCAGCAGTGTTGCGAAGCTGCGCAACGGAAGGGTCATGTGGGCCTGGAGCCAGCCCGCCCCTGCCACAAGGCCGTGTTGGGTCCACAGCAGCTGATGCCTCGATAACCACACCTGCCCCGCCGCTCCCAACAGGAGAAGCGCCGAAAGCAACCTGATCAGTTGGATCTGTCGCGAACAGAAGGCTGGACTGGCCCAGTCAGAAATCGATTTTGAGCTCGCCAGCACCCGCCAGAGCTCAAAGGCGAGGGTGAACGCGGCAGCCAAGAGCAGTAGGTCCAGGGCCAGATGTAAGCCGGCAAAACGCCCCAAGCCGAAGCTCAGATCCGCTCCCAGCAAGGGGTCTCTCGTGGATTCATCGGGAATCCATAGCGCCAGCGACCAGATGCCCCACGCCCGGCTGACGACAGCCACCAGCGAACCCGCCATGATCCGTGCCAGCCACAGCCTCAACCGCGGCCAGGCCATCGCAAGCCCTATCGCCCCTGCCTGAACAAGTCCTGCAGCTGAGCTGATGCGGTGCTGGAGCCCCGCAACTGGCTGCCATTCCCCAAGCTGAAACGGATCGTGGATGGCCAACGCCAACAGATCCAGCGTGAGCAAGGCACTGATCAGCACAGCACCACCACTGATCAACAGCGTGAATCCAAAGGACCATCCGGTCAGGCTCATCGCCTTGGATGAACTCGAGCTGTGTTGCCTGAATTGCCTTGACCAGGCCTGGGCTGCCAGCAGCGGCAGCATCGCCACACCCGCAAAGAGAAGCTGCAGAAGCCAGCGCTTGAGGAGAACGTCGCTCCAGGCGAACTGATCGAACCAGAGCCACTCGATCTGCATCCGGGCTGCAACAACAACCAGCGGCAGCAGAAGGAGGAGGCGTCTCATGGGAGGCCAGCGATGTCTCTGAATCGATCACCGTTGATCGTTTCCTCGGCAATCAAAACGTCCACCAGTTGATCCATCAACTCACGGCGGGGCTCAAGCAGGGCGATGGCCTGCGCCAGAGCACTCTTGGCGAGCTGGCGGATTTGAGCGTCAATGGCCTGGCCAGTGGATTCGGCGTATCCCGGCCGTTGGTTGAACCAATCGCGCCCCAGAAAAACCTCCGTACCCGGACCCTCGAGGGCCATCGGTCCGAGGCTGGAAAAGCCAAAGCGCGTCACCATCTCCCGTGCGAGTTGCGCCACCATCTGGAGATCTCCACTGGCTCCCTGGGTGATCTCGAGCGACCCGAAAACCACTTGCTCAGCTGCTCGTCCCCCCAGGGCCACCACCAGATCAGCGAGGCAGGAGGAGCGGGTGATCAACCCGGAATCAAGCACTTCCTCGTCAGGCATGAAGCGGGTGTAACCACCGGCCCTTCCCCGGGGAAGAATCGTGACCTTGTCCACCGCATTGGCCGCTGGAAGAAGACTGGCCACCAGGGCATGACCCACCTCGTGATAGGCGATTAGCCGTTTTTTGGCGCTGTCCTGCAAGGGACGATTGCTCAGCCCCATGGTGATCCGCTCCAAGGCCCCCTCCAGCTGGAACTGACCGATACGGAGCATGTTCTGGCGGGCCGTGAGGATGGCCGCTTCGTTGAGAAGATTGGCGAGGTCAGCCCCGGAAAAACCCGGCGTGCGGCTCGCCCAATCCGATAGCGAGACCGCGTCGTCGAGGGGGCGAGTTCTCGCATGAACGGCGAGAATTGCCTCGCGACCTCGGCGATCGGGAAGGCCCACATCAATGCGCCGGTCGAAGCGTCCTGGACGCAACAGTGCGGCGTCGAGCACGTCGGCACGGTTTGTGGCCGCCAGCAGAATCACACCGGAGTTCTCCTCAAAGCCGTCCATCTCCGTCAGGAGTTGGTTGAGGGTCTGCTCCCGTTCATCGTTGCCGCCACCGATACCAGCACCCCGCTGGCGACCCACAGCGTCGATTTCATCAATGAAAACGATGCAGGGGGACTTTTCCTTGGCTTGGCGGAACAGATCGCGAACCCTGCTCGCACCAACACCCACGAACAGCTCAACAAACTCAGAGGCCGCGATGGAGAAGAACGGCACGCCCGCCTCGCCTGCAATCGCCTTGGCAAGAAGCGTTTTCCCGGTTCCAGGGGGGCCGACCAGCAGCACTCCCCGCGGAATCTTGGCGCCCAGGCGGATGAAGGCCTCGGGCTGCTTGAGAAAGGTGACCACCTCCTCAAGTTCCAGCCGCGCATCGTTGATGCCGGCAACATCCTCAAAACGAAGCTGAAGGTCTTCCTGGGGTTTCAACCGAGGTTGACTACGCCCAAACCCAAGAGCTCTGTTCGCCATTTGAGCTGAACGCTTCAACAGAAACGACAAGCCGACCACCACCAGCAGAACCAACATCAGGGTTCCCGCCAGTTCGCGTCCTGCTTGTTCGCGGCGGATGTCAACAACCGTCAGGGGCGTGCCGGAGCTTTCAGCGGCCCGAAGAATTTGGTTGTCGTTGGCGAAAACAGGAACGGTGACCCGTCGGCCATCGTTGTATTGGACTCTTACCTCCCGACGACCGGGTACAAGATCCAACTGTTTGATCTCTTTCGCATCGATATCTCTCAGCAGGGTCGAGTAACTCACCGTGTCCTGCTTCGTCCAAAAACCCTGTATCGAAGAAGGTTGAGCCTTCTGAGGGGCCGCGGAACCACTGGAGTCGTCCGAACCTGGTGCCACGTCTTCATTGCGCTGCACGGAGCCTAGCGATTTGACGCAAGGGGGTTCCAAACGAGACAATCTCGGTTTGGAAATTAACCAGGCGCAATGGCCGTCCCGAAGAAGAAAACATCCAAGGCCAAGCGCAACCAGCGCAGCGCCACCTGGAAGGCCAAGGCAGCCGTTGCCGCCCAGCGCGCCATGTCCATCGGCAAGTCTGTGCTGAGTGGCCGCGCCCAGGGTTTTGTTTATCCGGTGAGTGAGTCTGAAGACGGCGAATCCTGAGTCGAACTCGGGAGGTGGATCCGCCGCAGAGTTCGATCCGGATCCACCTCCACAACAACATCCGCTCGCATGGTGTGAAAACTGCTCGATGGCAGCGAGCAGAGAATCATGCGGATAAAACGATCCAATTCGGCATTCGACAGCGACGCACAGCGTTCCTCTTCAAGGGTGGCTTCCTGTTGGCGCTTCCATCGCCAAGGAGCGTTGAAGTCGGTCGCTCGCAGTTGCCAGAGTTGATCGAAACACCTCCAGGTGGGTTCGTAGTGGGCGAGCACGGGTTGCAGCTTCAGGCGCCACTCCCACTCCTGCGCCGTTAGGGGGCTCTCGAGATGGGGCTCATCCGCAGTTGCGTCGTCATTTGGGCTGCAGCCCACAAACCAACCCTCAAAAATCAGCAAGTCGGCATCGCAACGGCGCCAACCGCTTCGATCTCCTCGGCCATGGCGTTTGGCTTTGTCGAAGCAGGGCATCAGAACGTTCTCACCCTGTCGCCATGTCTGAAGACACTCCTGCAGGAGCTCCAGGTCATGGCTGCCAGGAAGCGCGCGAGGCACACCCCAGGGGTTGCCCTGCATTGCCGCATCAAGCCGTTCGGCCTCGAAATAAAAGTCATCTAGCGAAACCACCTGGATCGAGAGGTGAAGTGCCCGTGCGGCAGCTTCAATCCACTGCCCCAGGGTGGTTTTCCCGCAACCTGGCAAAGCACTGAATCCGAGCAGTCGGCGTTGTCCCTGCCATTGCTGGCCCAGGTTCAAAAGCGGCAGACCAACAGACCACAGCCAATCCGGTGTCGCGTGAGGATGCCAGTGATCGATGGCGACCCGATGCCACCCAGAGTTGCGCTGCAGTGCAGACCAACTCGGAAGGTCGCCCAACTCGAGATGGTGCAGCAACCGCTGCTGATCCTTGCTGGGGATGACGCGTTGGCCCTCAGGATCCAACTTTGAACGCCTCCAGAACAACGGCGTAAACGAATCCAAGCCGGAGGTTGTCCAGCCAGGGAAGACGACGGCGCCCAAGAACCATCAATTCACAGGCGATGAGGGCATAGAACGCTGTGGACGTCCTGAGTTCAACAGCATCCAGGATGTAGACGGGAAGGTTGCTGCCAATGAAAAATCCGAGCAGCAGCAGCAACAACGAAGCGCTGCGGCGCCACCAGGGGCCAGACCAGGACCGCCGGATCCCAGCGCCCCACGCGTTCTGAAGCCCCGCCAGACGTGTGCGCTGGATTGAGCTCATCGATCCGGCACCGACAGCAGGAACTCCAGATACTTCAGCGTTACTGCCCCCTCATGGCAAGAGGCACCGGAAAGCACGGTTGCTGGCTGTCCAGGGTCCCCCAGGTGATTCAACACCGCAGCAGCCTCGCCTCCGGACTCACGTAGAGCATCGGCATCCCAGGGGGAAGGGGTCAGCAGACAACGCAGACCTGCGGCTCTTGCCGCCGAAAGACCTGCCGCAGAATCTTCGATGGCAAGGCTGGCAGCACTGTTGGCCCCACTGCGTTCGAGAGCGAGTCGGTAGCCGTCCGGTGCTGGCTTTCCCGAAGCAACGTCATCCGATGTGACCACCCCATCGAAGCTGGGGATTTGCTTCTGGATCTGTTCCAGCAGAGCCATCACCGACGCCGATCCGCTGGAGGTGACGATCCACTGCTGCACGCCGGCCCTGTTCAACTCCTGCAAAAGCCTCTTCACTCCGGGACGGAGATGCACATGTCCTTGGCGGACCCGTTCCAGGTAATGGACGCGTTTGCGATCACGCACTTGGTCCAGTTGGTTCTGGCTGAGATGCACCCCACATGTTTCAGCGTGGAGTTTCACCCTGCGCAGCCCGCCAGGAATCGCCAGCAGCCTGTTGTAGAGCGCTTCATCCCAAACAAAGGGAAGATCCAGTTCCTGGAAGGCCATGTTGAAGGACGGTCGATGACCGTCCATTTCCGTGTCGGCCAAGGTGCCATCCACATCCCAGAAGACCGCTGAAAGCCTGTTCACCTTGAGGAGCAGCAACGGCACAATGCTGGGACATCACCGCCTGTTGCGTTCCCTTGCCGGCTGTTCCGCTGCATTGGTCCTGGTCCCTTCCAGCCGTGGTGGAACCATCGCCATTGCAAGGGCTTGATTTGCCGCTGTCGCTGCGCTGTGTGCTGCGGCGCAGGGGATTCAGTTCCACATCCGAGGCCGAGAGCTTTCTCTCCCCTGGTGATCTACCGCCTACACGTGATCATTTCCCCGATCTCGAGCAGGCCTGTACGCGCTTGGTAAAGGCCTGCCGTTCCTGTGAACGCGTCGCCATCTGTGGTGATTACGACGCCGATGGGATGACCAGCACTGCGTTGTTACTGCGGGCGTTGGCCCCGTTGGGTGCTGAGCCGGAACCCGCTATCCCCTCGCGGATGGAGGAGGGATATGGCCTCAATCCCGCCATGGTGCAGCGGCTCTACGACGATGGCGTGCGATTGCTGGTCACCGTTGATAACGGTGTTGCCGCGAGGGAAGCCCTCGAACTGGCCGCAAGTTTGTCGATGCAGGTGATCGTGACCGATCACCACACGATCCCGGCGCAACGACCGCCCATGACAGCGCTCATTCATCCGTCCACCACCCCAGAGGGCTCGCCTTACCGCGGACTCGCCGGTGTGGGGCTGGCCTATGTGCTGGCCCATGCCGTTGCCGATGTTCTGAACAAACCAGAAGCCATCCGCGTGGCCCGGGATCTGTTTTGCATCGGCACGGTGGCCGATATGGCTCCTCTGGTGGGGGCTAACCGCAATTGGTTGCTGGAGGGGCTGAACCATCTGCATCGCTCCGAGTGCAAGGGCGTGCAAGCGCTTCAGCGCCTGGCGGGTCTCGGGGAACGTCCGCTGACGGCAGAAGACATCGGGTTTCAGCTTGCACCGCGCATCAATGCAGTGGGCCGCCTTGGGGAACCGAGGCTTGTGGTGGATCTGCTCACGGCTGAAGATCCCGATTCAGCCATGGCCCTCGCGCGCCGTTGTGATGATTACAACCGCCAGCGACGGGATCTCTGCGACGCGATTGAAGCGGAGGCCGTGGCGCTGGTGGAAGCGGAGTCCAGTGACACTCTCCCCTCATTCCTGCTGTTGGCGCAAAGCCACTGGCACCACGGGGTGATTGGCATTGTTGCTGCACGGCTGATGGAGCGCTACCACCGCCCCACCGCTCTTCTGGCCGGTGATGGAGATGGAAGTCTGCGGGCTTCGGTACGGGGACCCATCGGCTTCGCGGTGGATCGTGCCCTCTCCAATTGCAGTGATCTACTGACCCGCTTTGGAGGCCATCCCGCTGCCGGGGGGTTCACCGTTAAAGCGGAATTCGTGCATGCCCTGCATGAGCGCCTCTGCGCCGAAGCCGATGGCTGGTTGATGACCCAGGCCCAGGGGCGTCCCGTGCAACCTGATGCTCTGCTGCACCTGAAGGATGTGAACTGGGATATGTGGCGCCACCTGCAATCCCTGGCCCCCTTCGGCATTGGTCATCCCAAACCGCAGTTCTGGTCACGGGGGGTGAGCGTTGAGGATCGGCGCGACCTCAAAGGAGGACACCTGGCCCTGACGCTGCGCCAGGGTGAAAGTGAGCGTCGCGCCATCGCCTGGCGATGGGATCCAGCCGCGCCTGTTCCCGCATGTTGTGACGTGGCTTACAGCATTTCGATCAACCGTTGGCAGGGTGAACAGCGGCTGCAGCTGGAGCTCAAGGCCATCCGTGCACATACGGAGTTGGTGTTGATCGACCGCGGGACACGGCAATACACCGCCCAGTTGACGGAAAGTTCAGGTCTGAAGCTCACCAATGGCGAGGGTGAGACGCTTCAGGCGAGCATTCAACAAGAACAATCCCTCACCAGCGACAACGACCTGGCGAGGGATCAGCGGGTGATTCAGTTGATCGAGGAAGCCTGCCTGGGATTGGGGCTACGTCCTTGAAACGAGGCGATCAGAGTGCGCCGCGGCGGTAGAAGAGGATGAAGATGACAGCGGGTCCGGCAATGGTGATCATCGCCAGGGCGGCAAAGTTGGCGATCAGGTGAATGTCAAAGCCCATGGCGATGCAGCGCTGTCCAAAATCGTTACGCCTCCCAGGCTACGGGGCTCTGACCCAGGAGCGACGGATTGGTTCTGATCTCTGTGATGGCTTGTCACAGCTTCAATCATGAGCCGTGAGACGCCGCAATGGTCCTGCATCAAACACTGTGGAGCCTGTTGCCGACTCGCTCCGGAGGAACGGGCTGATGCCCTGGCGGCCTTGAACGACGAGCAACAACGCACATATCTGGCCATGGTTGGCCCTGACGGTTGGTGCATCCACTACGACACGGGCAGTCAGCGCTGCAGGATTTATGAGGAGCGTCCTGATTTTTGTCGTGTCAGTGGTCTGGGCCGTCTTTTTGACGTTCCCGATGATCAGTTCGATGCCTTCACCATCACCTGTTGCCAACAACAGATCCGCAGCACCTATGGCGGCCGCAGTGGCGTGATGCGTAGGTTCAAGCGCGCTCAGACCTCGGGAGGTTCTGTTGACGAGTGAGCAAACAAGCCCTGAGTCGCGCAGCTTTGCTGCCGTGCTGTTCAGCACCTTCACCACAGTGTTTGTGGCTGAACTGGGCGACAAAACCCAGTTGGCAACGCTGTTGCTCTCGGCCCAGTCCGGCTCTCCTGTTCTGGTGTTCATCGGTGCCGCGCTGGCGTTGATTTCATCCAGTCTTGTGGGCGTTCTCGTCGGTCAATGGTTGGCCAAAACCCTTCCGCCTGAGCGTCTTGAACTGATGGCTGGGGTGCTGATGGTGGCGCTCGGCATCTGGCTCGGTCTTCAGGCCGCCAGCTCCCTTTGGCTCAATGCAGCGAGCTGACGATGGATTTTCCCCTTCTGATCTCCACGTTCTTGACCGTGTTCCTGGCCGAACTCGGTGACAAGACCCAACTGGCCACCGTTGCCATCAGCGGTACGTCCAATCGCCCCCTGGCCGTGTTTCTCGGCTCATCATCGGCGTTGGTTCTGGCCAGTTTGCTGGGGGCCTTCGCCGGTGGTTCCGTTGCAACCGTGATTCCCAGCGATCTGCTTCAACTGCTGGCTTCCGTGGGTTTCCTCGTGATCGGTGGCCGCTTGCTGGTTCCTCTCGTCCGTGATGTTGAAGCCAACTCGGACGGGGATCAAACTTCTGAGTCCTAAAGTGATCCTTGAAGGGCTGACTCTGCACGGCCTGCTGAAGAGCGTCGACCACCCCTTCCCTCTCTCCCGGCCCTGATGGTCGGTTTCTGCGCACGCCACGATGAAATTTACGGTTGCCGATCTGCTGGATCAGCTCTCAACGGAGCACTCCTCTGAGCCCGACCAACTGGCCAAGATCCTCAAGCTCAGCAACAAGACGGATAAAGCGGCGCTTGAGCTTGCCGTTTCATCACTGATGAAAATCGGTGTGATCGAAAAGACCAGTGAGGGTGGTCTCACACGGCCCCAGGAGAGTGATCTGATTGATGCTCGCCTGCGTTGCAGCAGCAAAGGCTTCTGCTTCGCCATTCGCGATGACGGCGGCGAGGACATCTACATCCGTGACCATCAGCTGAACCACGCCTGGAATGGCGATCGTGTGCTGGTGCGGGTGACGCGGGAGGGCGGACGCCGCCGCTCTCCTGAAGGAGGTGTGCAATGCATCCTGGAGCGGGCCACGCAATCTCTCCTGGCTCAGGTGGAGCAGCAGAGCGACCAGCTGCTCGCCTCCCCCTTGGACGACAGAGTGCTTGCCGGCATTGAGCTGCCAGCTGAGGATTCCAAGCATCTGCCCGGTGATGAGGTCTCCAGCGTTGTCGAGGTGCACATCGATCGCTATCCCGTGGCTCAGCATCCTGCGGCCGGCCACGTTGTGCGATCTCTCCCGCTCAATGGCGGACCAGCAGCCGACCGGGACCTGCTGCTGACCAAGGTTGGTCTTCAGGACCGTCCAGTGGCACCCAGAAGCTCAGGCAAAACCCCTGCGTCCAAGGGCCGGGTCGATTTCACCGCACAACCGTCGCTGCTTCTCAAAGGATGGAGTCAGGACGATGCACCGGGGTTGCCTGCCGTGCACGTTGAAGCGAGGGACGGCGGTTGCCGCCTCTGGGTCCACGCGCCCAGCGTGGGCGAGCGGATCGGTCTGGGCAACAGCCTCGATGCCTGCCTGCGGGACCGTGGTGAAGCCCTTTGCCTCGGTGAAGTCTGGCAACCTCTGCTGACTCCGGCCCTCCACAAGGCCACCAGCTTCTCGGCCGGATCCGAGGCTGATGCCATCAGCGTTCGGCTCGACGTCTCTGCCAACGGTGAGGTGAGCGACTGGGAGTTCATGCTCAGCTCGGTGCGCCCCGTCGCCGAGGTGAGCGCCGATCAGTTGATCGCCCTGGCGGAACGCAAACCCAAGGCGCGCAGCGTTCCGACCGCTCTCAAGCCGATTAAAGACCAGCTCGGTCAGTTGGAGACCCTCCGCTTCTGCAGCACGCTGTTGTTGGAGCAGGAGCGTGCCAAAGGGGATGTGCAACTCGATCTCTGCCCTCCGCAGCTGGAGGCCCTTGGTGACCTGTGCAGCGCAGATCCCTCCGGGTTGCGGCATCGCTGGGTTGATGCGTTCAACCCGGTCGACCCCCATGCGTTCCTTCAGCCTCTGTTGAGGGCCGCCGACCGTGCATGGACAGCACAACGTCTCGAGCTCCAATTGCCGGGCATCACCATCGAGGCGGATGAACCCGATGGCAGCGTGCTTACCGATGTGGCGAAAACAGCCATTGCCCTGGATCTTCCCCTTGAACTGGATGACGACGGCTGTCCATCAGCTTCGGAGCTGGTTCAGGTGTTCAAAGACAGCAGTCAGCGCCGGGTGCTGGAACAACAACTCAGTCACGCCCTGCCACCTCTCACCCTCGTGGCATCCACAGAGGCCCCCACTGCGGCAGCAGATTCCGATGGGGACGAGGTTGCTGCGTCAAGCCGGAACAGCTCACTGACCCCATGGACCTGTGCCACCCAGCACTACGCCCACTTGGTGAATCAACAGGTGATCGTTGCGCTGCTGACCGATGCCAAGGATCGTCCAACCGTCCGTCATAAGACCCGTCTGAAGCTTGGCCTCAAGGGTGCCGGTGCTGATCTCACGTGGCCCCTGTTCACCGCATCCCAAGACGAGAAGTTGAACGGATTGGTGAACGAGCGCACCGTGCAGCGGCTCAACACGCGACGGCGTCAGGTGTTGGAACTGGAAAAGGATCTGCTTTCGATGATCCAGGCCCGTTCAGCCCAACCCCTGATCGGCGAACAGGTGGAAGGGCGGATCAGTGGTGTGCAGAGCTATGGCTTTTTCGTGGAAGTTGGTGAAAGTCGCGTTGAAGGGCTGGTGCATGTGAGCTCCCTCAACGATGACTGGTACGAATACAGATCACGCCAGAATCGCTTGGTCGGGCGCAAGAACCGTCAGACCTATCAACTTGGCGACGCCGTACAGGTGCGCGTGATCAATGTGGATGTTCTGCGCAACCAGATCGACCTTGAGGTCATCAGCCAGGGTTCCAATGGCTCCACGGAACCTGAATCCTCAGCGCCGCTGCCCGTTGCCCTCAGCGAGCGCTGAGTGATGCATCCCTACGTTCTGGCAGTCACCGGTGCATCCGCTCAACCCCTGGCCGAGCGTGCCCTACAGCTGCTGCTGCAGCGCGGGCGCTCGGTGCATCTTGTGCTCAGCCATGGTGCCCATGAGGTGTTTCGTGCGGAACAGGGCCTGACGATCCCTGTTGATCCTCTGAAACAACGTGCGTTCTGGCGAGAGAGGCTGTCGGTTGAGAGTGGCGAGCTCACCTGTCATCGCTGGAATGATCAGGCTGCCTGCATTGCCAGTGGCAGCTACAGAACTCGGGCGATGGTCATCGTTCCCTGCAGCATGGGAACCGTCGGGCGGATCCATTCCGGTATCGCCGCAGATCTGATCGAACGTTGTGCGGATGTGCATCTCAAGGAGCGTCGGCCCCTGGTGATTGCTCCCCGGGAGATGCCTTTCAACCTGATTCACCTCCGCAACCTCACCGGCCTCGCTGAAGCTGGAGCCACCATTGCCGCTCCCATTCCGGCCTGGTATACCCGGCCCGATTCCTTGGAGGAGATGGTGGACTTTCTGGTGGTGCGCCTGTTCGACGGCCTGGAGGAGGACCTTGCACCCCTGAAGCGCTGGCAGGGCCCCCTGGAATGAGCATGTTTCAGCGGTTGCTGCTGATTCCCTGCCTGGCGCCACTGCTGGCGTTGCTGGTTCTTTCGGCCACCAATGTCGGAGAGAAGACCCGGATCCGTCTGCTGGTTTGGACAACACCTCCGCTCCCCGTTGGGGCGTGGACAGCGCTAGCTGGCGTTGGTGGTGCGGCCGGAGCCGCTGTCGCAGCGGTTTTGGTCTCCCCAGTGGAGCGTCCTCTGAGTCGCCAGAGGCGTTCCCCTGTTCAGCCGGAGTTTGAGGAGAGGGGCTACACCGACTACGAACCGACACCCAGATCCAGCACAAACCCAGGCCCCGAAAGAGATGTGAGAGAACCGGCTCCAACGGTGTCTGTGGCCTACCGCGTGATTCAACGCCCTTCGTCAGTCCCCCCGCAGTCAGACGCTTCATCAAGCACTTCAGCCATGGGCTCTCCTTCTCAGGAGTTCAGTGATTGGGGAGATGATCCGGAGGCGAACTGGTAAGCAGCGCACCAAGCTGCTTACAGTTGCGCCAGCAATGCTGGATCGGTGAGCGAAACCCCAGTCGAGAAGCAGTCTTCAGGTCAAGAGGCCCCTGCCAAAGCGGCGCCGAAAGCGAAGCCGCCCAAGCCGGAGGACAAGCCCTTCCCTGAATTCATCGACACACTGTTTTTGCCGGCCGTCGCCAAACAGTTTGCCGAACATGACATCACCGCTGATCGGCTCGAGCGCGTGGATGGGCAGCGTCCCGTTGTCGGTGGTGAATGTCCAATGGTGGTTGGTGAGCTTCCAGGGGGCCGCCGCTTCTGGGTCTGCTTCTCCAAGGCCGACATCAACAGCGCCAAAGTGATTGCCCTGGCTGATGCCGGCAGCGAGCCAACGCTGCTGGAGAGCTTTCTGATCGATGAGAAGCGGATGTCTTTGCCCCTGCTCGTTTCCCGTCTCTTGCAACGGCTCAACGGCCAAAAGTGGCTGGGAGGTAACTAACCGCCCGGCTCGGCCTCGGGGGTTGGGCTGACACGCCTACATTGGCAAGATCGTGAACCGCATCTGATGGTCCCTCCCACCGCCGTGGCCGAAGGCAGCGCTGTAGCCATCAAGGATCCTGTCAAGGACACAATCCTGACCCCTCGCTTCTACACCACCGATTTCGAAGCGATGGCGGCAATGGACCTTCAGCCCAATGAGGCTGAACTTGAAGCTATCTGTGAAGAGTTCAGGAAGGATTACAACCGCCACCACTTCGTTCGTAACGAGGAGTTCGAGGGTGCTGCGGACAAGCTGGATCCTGAAACCCGCAAGGTGTTTATCGAATTCCTTGAGCAGAGCTGCACATCGGAATTTTCAGGATTCCTGCTCTACAAGGAACTCAGCCGCCGCATTAAGGCGAAGAACCCTCTTCTGGCCGAGTGCTTTGCTCACATGGCTCGGGATGAAGCTCGCCACGCCGGCTTCCTCAACAAGTCGATGAGTGATTTCGGCATGCAGCTTGATCTCGGGTTCCTGACCGCGAACAAGGACTACACGTTCTTCAAGCCGAAATTCATCTTCTACGCCACCTACCTGTCTGAAAAGATCGGCTACTGGCGTTACATCGCCATTTACCGCCACCTCGAAAAGAACCCCGACAGCAAGATCTTCCCGATCTTCAACTTCTTTGAGAACTGGTGTCAGGACGAAAACCGACATGGTGATTTCTTTGATGCCCTGATGAAGGCCCAACCAGACACGGTTCGTGGCCCCATCGCCAAACTCTGGTGCCGCTTCTTCCTGCTTGCGGTGTTCGCCACCATGTACGTGCGCGACGTGGCCCGCAAGGAGTTCTACGAGGCTCTCGGATTGGATGCTCGCACCTACGACAAGATGGTGATCGAGAAGACCAACGAAACGTCTGCGCGCGTTTTCCCCGTTGTTCTTGATGTGAACAACGACAAGTTCTGGACACGCCTCGAACGGCTGGTGGCCAATAACGCCGCATTGGACAAGGCTGATGCCAGCGATGCCATCGCTCCTCTGAAAGTGCTTCGCAAGCTGCCCTTCTGGATCGGAAACGGTGCCGAGATGGCCAAGCTGTTCCTTATGCCAGCGATCGACAGCGATCGTTTCCAGCCAGCTGTGCGCTGAGGGGACTCCCCCGGCCCAATCGAGGAGATTTCTTGACCAACGCCTTTTCGAATCAGTGGCAAGGACTCTTGGAGTCCTTGCTGCACCGTGGTAGCTCAGCAGGAGCCGACCTGGTGGAGGTGTTTCTTGAGCGCACCGACCACATCGGTTTGCTTGCCGAACAGGATCGGATCACCAGTGTGAACCCGTCGTTCGCCCGTGGAGCTGGCCTCAGGGTGTTCCGTGATGGCCGTGATGGCTTCGTCAGCACCAATGATCTCAGCGAAGCTGGCCTCCAGCGCGCCCTCGATCAGGCCCTCGCCATGCTCGGTCTTGAGGCGCAACAGTTCACGTCCCCTTCAGCTTTTGAAGGGTTGAAGAAGCTGACCGACCACGGCTTGAACAAAGCCGACTGGCTGGAACGCTGCCCATCCCTGGATCAGGCCAGCCAGTGCCTGCTCGAAGGCACAGACCATCTCAATCGTCTTGGTCAGCACCTGCAGGTGCGCCGTGGCAGTTACGCCCGCGACTGGCAGGAAGTACTGGTGGCTGCAACCGATGGCACTTTTGCCCGCGACATCCGCCTGCATCAGTCGACCGGTCTCTCCGTTCTTGCCGCCGACGGCGATCACCGATCCAGCATTGGCCGCCGCTATGGCAGTTCTGATCGTCCAGACGATCTTCGGGACTGGGATTCCGAAGCCAGTGCAGCTGAAGTGTGCAACAGCGCTGGAACGATGTTGCGGGCCGACTACGTGGATGCCGGACAGATGCCGGCTGTTCTCGCCAACCGGTTCGGTGGCGTGATTTTCCACGAGGCCTGCGGCCACCTGCTCGAAACAACCCAGATTGAACGGGGCACCACGCCCTTCGCAGACCGGGTTGGTGAACTGATCGCTCACCCTGCAGTCACTGCCATCGATGAAGGGCTGAGTGGTGGATCCTTCGGTTCCATCTCGATGGATGACGAGGGAATGGAACCTGAGCGCACCGTGCTGATCAAAGACGGGGTGCTCCAACGCTTCATCAGTGACCGGGCCGGTGAACTGCGCACGGGCCACAAACGCACCGGAAGCGGCCGGCGTCAGAGCCATGCCTTTGCAGCTGCGAGCCGGATGCGAAACACCTTCATCGACGCCGGTCCGCATACCCCTGAGCAGTTGATTGAATCCGTCGATCAAGGCCTGTACTGCAAGGCCATGGGTGGAGGAAGCGTCGGCCCGACAGGTCAGTTCAATTTCTCCGTTGAAGAGGGGTATCTAATTGAGAACGGCAAACTCACCAAACCGGTGAAAGGGGCGACGTTGATCGGTGATGCCAAGGAGGTGATGCCACGCATTTCCATGTGCGCCAACGATCTGGAACTGGCTGCCGGGTTCTGCGGATCCGTGAGTGGAAGTGTGTTCGTCACCGTGGGCCAACCCCACATCAAAGTTGATTCGATCACGGTGGGGGGCCGTTGATGATGAGCAGCAACAACAGCCTTAACGCCACGGATCTCAGGGATCGCCTTCAGACCCTCGCCTCGCGTGAAGGCATTCGTCGTTGGGATCTTGGTGCCGCCTGCAATGACGATTGCTCCGTTCAGGTGGATCGTGGTGAAGCCAAACAACTCAAGGCTTCGCAGCGGAGCTCCATCACCGTCCGGGTTTGGAACAGCGATGGCCTGGTAGGCATCACCAGCACCACCGACCTCTCCGATAGCGGCTTGGAACAAGCCCTGGTGGGAGCCCATACGGCCAGCCGTTTTGGCAATCCCGAGGACATCCCTGAGTTCTCCCCCCTCGCCACAGCTCCACTCCCCGAGCTCGATCGCCCGCTTCAACCACGCCAAGGAATCCTCCCCCTGCTGGACACCCTTCGGGATGCGGAAGCCGATCTGTTGGGTCGTCACCCTGCGATCCAGACCGTCCCCTACAACGGACTGGCGGAATCCCTGTCCCAGAGCCTCTATCTCAACAGTGAGGGAGCACTGCGCCAGATGGAGCGCACCCAAGCCAGCCTGTATCTCTACGCGAGGGCGGAAGAAACAGGTCGTAAGCCCCGCAGTGGAGGAGCTATTCGTTTGGGTCTTGGCAGCATCGAACTGGATGTTCAAGGCTGCATCAGCGAGGCTGTTGATCGCACCGTCAGCCATCTGAATTATCGACCGATCGAAACCGGGAGCTACCGCGTTTGCTTCACACCCGAGGCCTTTCTCTCACTGCTTGGTGCCTTCAGCAGCATGTTCAATGCGCGTTCAGTGCTCGATGGGGTGAGCTTGAGCCAGCGGGATTCGATTGGATCCGATGTGGCGGTTCCCTTCTTCAACCTCCACGATGACGGCCTCCACCCCGGACACATCAGTGCGGCAGCCTTCGATGGCGAGGGAACACCAACCCGGCGTCTCTCTTTGATTGAGGGCGGAACCCTGCGGAATTTCCTTCACTCGGAAGCCACGGCCAGAGCCTTCGGTGTTCAACCCACCGGCCACGCTGGACTTGGAGCCAAGGTTTCGGTGGGTCCAGACTGGTTCGTGGTTGGTTCCAACCCGCAGGTGAGCAGCGGTGACAGCCTCAACCACCGCACCGAGTCAGGCCCCTTCGTGCTGATTGAGGATCTGTCAGCGCTTCACGCCGGTGTGAAAGCCACCCAGGGATCCTTCTCCTTGCCCTTCGATGGATGGTTGGTGAACAACGGCGAACGGGTTTCCGTTGAAGCAGCAACGGTTGCCGGTGACATCCGCTCTGTTCTCAACGGCATTGCTCATCTGGAAGCTGATTCTGAAATCACCCACCGAGGCGTTTCCCCTCATGTTTGGGTGGATGGACTCTCCATCACCGGCGAAGCCTGACGTTGAAGATTCTGTTCTGGGGGACACCGGTCTATGCGGTGCCAACCCTTAATGCACTGCATGATGCGGGCCACACCATCGTTGGGGTCGTCACGCAGCCAGATCGTCGGCGGGGTCGAGGCAAACAGCTGGTTCCATCACCGGTGAAGGCGAGGGCGGAACAACTCGGTCTTCCTGTGTTCACCCCTGAACGGATCCGACGGGACGACGATTGCAAAGCCAAGCTCGCTGCACTCGGTGCTGATGCCTCTGTGGTCGTAGCCTTCGGACAAATCCTTCCCAAGGATGTGTTGGAGCAGCCTCCTCTGGGCTGCTGGAACGGCCACGGATCACTGCTACCGCGTTGGCGCGGTGCAGGGCCCATCCAGTGGTCCCTGCTCGAAGGGGATCAGGAAACGGGTGTGGGGATCATGGCCATGGAAGAAGGGCTCGATACTGGTCCGGTTCTGCTCGAGCAACGCACCCCGATCCAGCTGCTGGAACCTTCCGTCGCCTTGGCTGAACGGCTCAGTGCTCTCACTGCAGAGCTGATGGTTCAGGCGATGCCGCTGATTGAAGCGTCGGGACCGGGTCCAGTAGACGAGAGATTGGCAAGGCTCAACGTGCGGGTTCAGGCCGAGGGGTCGACCTATGCCCGCATGCTGGAGAAGCAGGATTTCCAATTGGATTGGTCTGCCCCTGCTCTCAGCATTCATCGCAAGGTGATGGGGCTTCATCCCGGAGCGTTCACCCAGTGGCAGGGCAAACGCCTGAAGGTGTTGCGCACGGAGCCGTTGATCGAGCGCCTGCAGGATCAACTCAGTCCTGAGGGACGCAACCTCGTGGGCCAATGGCCCACCGGCGGGCATCCCCCAGGGACGATCCTTGCAGTGATTGAAGATCTGGGGCTTGTGGTGAGCAGTTCAGGCTGTCCCCTTCTGATCCGGGAGGCACAGCTGGAAGGGAAAGCACGCAGCACAGCCCCAGTACTGTTGCAGCAACTCAACGCCACTCCCGGAGATCGATTGGGCGAAGGTTGATTCAGGATTCCGTATACAACATCCGCGCTTGAGTCCAGACCCGATCGAGATCCTGCTCGGAGAGCTGAAGAGCATCCGGGAACATCGTCGAGAGCCATTGTTGGCGCTTCAACAGGGTGTCAGCTTCAAAAAATGTTTGCTGCGAGGCCAGAACTCTGAATTTGAGAAATTCCAGCAACCTTGCGCGCAGGCGAACCGTATCGATGAGTTTGATCCGTTGGCCTTGATCACAGAGATGAATGGTGCCGCCTGTTTCCACTCCGCATAATCGCGGTGCAAGCAATTCCAACGTTGTCGGCGGTTGCCAATGGCGCAACTTTGTCTCGGGGTGGGGGTAATAAATCCAGCCGTGCACAACCTCACTTTGGGGCGTCTTGATCTGAACACTCCAGAACGAGAACGTTTCGGGGGGGTGGAGGTCGGTCCATCGCACCTTTTCAAACAGGTGATCTGGATTTGAAAGTGAAACCTCGAGGGGGGCAAAGTCGAGATTCAGCGTGCCGAAGTAACAGCCCGAAAGGTCCAGCCCTAAGGACTGGAACACGGGGAATTGCATTCGAATCGTGCCATCCGGATACGGTGAATCGTTGCTTGTTCCGGAGGCGACGCCATGGCCAGCACAGAGTCGCCCAGTGAGCCAGTCCGGTTTCATCAATCAGCGAAGTTCACGGTGGCTGCAGTTCTCGCAGGGGCCTTCCGGCCACACAGCACAGCGGAGCAAAGGACTACGGGCATTGAAACGGCATTTGGGATCACCGATCACCCAGCCATGTCTCCAGGGTGTTGCATCGGCGGGACGCGTCTGGGGTTTCACCAACAGGGCCACTGAGGCCATCACATAGCGACCGTTGCGAAGGGCGTAACGGTGAAGACGTTGCATCACGAGGAAGGATTGCTGTTCCACAACAAGCCATCGCCCCGGTTGTGGCGGATCCTCAAGATCAACGCGATGGAGCAAACGGTCTCCACTGATATGGCGAAGTTCAACAAGCATGGCCTTCGTCCTGATCGAGTTCCTTGCTGCGGATCGACATTCCCCAGGAAAACAGCAACAGCACCACCACCAAGGTGAGCCAATCGGGTTGATTCAGACTGGGCACGACAACATGAACAATCAAGCGCAGCGCCACGAAAGCAACGGCGAGAAACCCAGCCGTCTCAAGCCGTGGATACAGATCAAGCCAGCGGATAAACAGGGCGGATGTAAAGCGCAGTGCCACGATGCCGATGAAGGCACCTGTGCTGATCAACACAATCTGATCACTGATGGCCACGGCTGCGGCGACGCTATCGATGGAGAAGGCCAGATCTGTGAATGCCAGCAGCAAAACCGTGTTCAGAAACGGGCGAGACAGACCGTTGGATTCATGTCCTTCGCTGGACTCGGCATCATCTCCTGATCGGTTGTTGAAGTGATCAACCACCAGCCAAACCAGATAGGCCGCAGCGAGGAGTTGCACCCAGGCGTTTTGCAACACCCACTGGGCCACAACGATCAAGGCGATCCGCAAGACCAGTGCAATGCCAATGCCCAGGTTGAGGGCAAGGCCTTCCCGCTCCGGTTGGCGGCTGCTGCGGGCGATGGCCGCGAGGGCCACGGCATTGTCAGCCGACAGGATCAGCTCCAGAAGTACAAGAACAGGCAGCAGGGCCAAAACCTCACCCCATTGATCGGCACCTTCGAAGAAATCCGACAGTGAGGGAAGCGAAGTGATGTCCATCGCGGCAGCCTAGAAAGTGCAAGCGCTGTTCCATTGCGATGCAGATCCGGGCCGAGCTGTGTCACGTCGACACCTTGAGATGCATCGTGCGGGTCGAGGCCTGGCTCGACGGTTCTCTGCAGGGCAGCTCCCTCGGTGAAGCCGCCACTGCTGAAGAGGCTGAGGAGAGAGCGTTGCGACGCCTGAACTCCAGGCTGGGGTCCACTGAGGGGCCACAACAGCCCGTGAATTCAGCTCGCCCTGAAGCCCCCCAGGTGGATGAGCCAAATCCGAAGCAGGTACCCGTGGAGCGGCCGAGAAAAATTGAGCAGACCCAGCCCTCGTCTGCTCCACTGCCCCCTGCCACCCATCAGGTCCCCGTCACCCCTGCTGACAACGCCCCCTCTGAAACACCAACGGATCCTGACGACTGGAGTGATGAGCTGACCGCCATTGATATGGAAATCAGACGCATTGGTTGGTCTCGAGAGCAGGAGCAGGAGTATTTGACACGGGCCTTCGGTCTCGGCAGCCGCCACAAGCTCACGCGCTATGCCGATCTGGTGGCCTATCTGCGTCAGTTGAAGTTGATCCAAGCCAACGACGACTCGTCCACGGCACCAGCACCCATCCGTCGTGGTGATCTGCTTCAACAAGGAGACGCAATGTTGAAGCAGCTGGGCTGGAGCTCCGATCAAGCCAGGACCTTTCTCCAACAACAACTGGGGGCGACCAGTCGTCAACAACTCAGTGATGAACAGCTTCTGCAGTTCAACATGCTGCTGGAAGAGCAGACGCTCAGCCAGGCCAAATAAGAATCAATACTCAGGAAGGGTCGAAGCTAGTGGCCTACAACGGTTTTGCGGCAGGGACTTATACGGCGTCCATGCCGATTGCAGCAGGGTGAATCGTCTACACACTCTGCGCAGCCAGGTCGTTCCCTCCGCTTCTTTCCTGAAGGGGGGAATGGCCCCTATGGGGCGGTAATAAGATCAGAGCTCTGTCGCGAAGGGATGCTCAGCTAATAACTCAACTGCGGAAGTTGAACTCCAGTTTCGTTTTGGGCTTTTGGTACTTGATTACATTCATCACCTGAAGACCAGTATTTTCAGACTTCCTCTCCTCGGCAAGCGCTTTGAGGATCATGGAGCCTGAGGCCTGCCAGTCTTGATCGACTTCGATCAATAGCTTGGCTCGTGAGTAGTACTCCGCAGCTTTAGCCAAATAATCAGATTTATGGCTTGATGTCTTTGAAGATATTGCCGTTGTGATGGATCTCACTTTCTCTGGAAGAATTATACAGCATGCTTTTCAGTGCAGATAAATTACTTGAGGCCTGCAATCCCGTAAGCGCGTTTTAGACCAAGGTGATTGGCCAAACCACGAGGAATCGATAACCAGCTGAGGCGGATGCTCCTTGTGAGCGTTTTTGGCCTGAATGTCACCTGATATATCAACGTTTTGAATCTTTAACCTGCAAAATCCACCAGCTGCACTTGCGATAAGGTCAGTCATGGATGACCCCACCCTTGTTGTACGGCAGCTGATCAATGAGCTTCGGGATGACATGTCCGAAGCGGGCCGTGAACTCAGAAATCGCAGCACTTGGGATCTCCAATGCCCCGTCGTCATCATTGATGCACGTACCGAACCCAACCGGGTAGTTCGTACCTCAGTTCGCGGCATCACTGGTGCCATCGCCACCAGCAACGTGATCGATGATCCCTTGATGCGGTCGTTTCTGGATCGCTTTCGTGAAGTCGGGGCTGATGAAGCCCTCAATGAATTTCGGCAGGGTCCGGAGGCAGAACGTTTCTCAGAGCTCTGGGACATCTACAACGACGAAGCCCAACAGCAGGGTCTAGCGGTCTGGTCCCACAGTGACGCCGCCAAATTTGTGCTCAAGTCGAAAACTTGTTTTGACGATGGTCAGCTGGCCTGTGTTGCCATTACGTCGGGAGACCATCGTGATGCCCACGACGTGCTCACCTTTTCAGTGGATGCCTGCTGGTTGTCTTGAGCGCCGGTTCGGCCTTAAACGCACCGGAATTCAGGAGCGAATCAGTTGCACAACAACAAAAAGCGCTGAAGCTGCCAGAGGCCAAAGCAACCAGGTCAACTGAGGAATGGTGAGGGCGAGCACAAGCCCGATCACGAAGAAAATCAGAAAACGGCCGAGGGTCATGAAGTCACCAATACCGACGTATTGAACCGAAAACCCCGCCTCAGGCCAGTTTTTCGCGCCTTGAGCTGGGAGCTGGTTCGGGGGTGAACAGGATCGGGACCGAGGAAGCAACCAGCACGCCGCCCACAGTCAGCAACACCAGCAGCGGAATGGGCCGGACCAGGGGCTGACGCTGCAACGGTGTCGCGCAGCTGGAGCAGAGCAGAACACCCCCCTTGGGTGGATGCAACACCAAGGCCCGGCCGCAACAGCAGGAGGGGCAGCGGTAGCGCGGCATCGACCGGTGAAACGCAGCTGCAGGCACCTTATTGCGAAGATCATGGATTGCCGAGGCCTGCTCCATGCCGCTCCGTTCCCTGGTGACCAAGTTGCAGGAAACTGCACTCACCGGTGAGCTTGATGAGCGCTCAAGCCGCCCCGAACGTTTGCTGATGCGCGGGGCTGGTCGTTGCAGCCGAGCTCTGGTGGCCAGCGCGCTCTCACAGCGGCGGGGCGCACCTCTGCTCGTGGTGGTGCCAACGCTTGAGGAAGCGGGACGCTGGACAGCGCTGTTGGAATTAATGGGATGGAGCCAGGCCAGCCTGTACCCCACCAGCGAAGGCTCTCCCTATGAACCCTTCGATCCCACAAGTGAAATCATCTGGGGGCAACTTCAGGTTCTGAGTGACCTGCTGGGGGAACCCAACGCGGCGTCCTGGGCCATCGTGGCCACGGAACGTTGTTTGCAGCCCCATCTCCCCCCGCCGGATGTTCTGAAAACAAAAACGCGCACCTTGCGCAAAGGGGATGAGGTTGATCTGGAGGCACTGGGCGAGACCCTGGCCCAACTTGGCTACGAGCGGGTCACCACCATTGAGCAGGAGGGGAGCTGGAGCCGTCGCGGCGACATCGTCGACATCTTCCCGGTGAGCAGTGAGCTGCCTGTTCGACTCGAATTCTTCGGAGAGGAGCTCGACAAACTGCGGGAATTCGATCCCGCCAGCCAACGCTCACTGGATCCCGTCGATGCGCTTCGACTCACACCAACAGGGTTTGGGCCTCTGATTGCGGACCAGCTCAGGGAGACGATGCCCGATGGACTAGAGCAATTGCTTGGTAGCGAGGGCACAGAGCAGCTTCTGAACGGCGGGACCCCGGAAGGAATGCGCCGGCTGATGGGGCTCGCTTGGGAGCAACCCGCCTCGCTTCTCGACTACCTGCCGGACACCACAACAGTGGTGATCGATGAGCGACGCCAGGGCCTAGCCCACGGAAAACAGTGGCTCAGCCATGTGGAGGAACATCACCACGACATGGCTGCAGAGGCGGGTCTGGACGAGGGCGATCGTGATCGGCTCTGGCCAGCGGTTCTGCACCGTGAGATTGAAGCCGCCTATGCCCTAACGGAGGTCTTCCATGGCTTTGATATGGCAGAACTGCTCGAAGTCGACCAGCACCCCAACAGCTTTGACCTCGCCAGCCGCCCTGTTGCGGCCTACCCCAACCAATTCGGAAAACTCGGGGAACTGATCAAGGGATTTCGATCCGAACGCACCGCGGTTTGGTTGGTGTCTGCACAACCCAGCCGAGCGGTTGCGCTGCTGGAGGAGCACGACTGCATCAGTCGGTTTGTGCCGAACGCGGGAGACAGCAATGCCATTTCCCGTCTGATTGAGCAGAACACCCCCGTCGCCCTGAAGGTGAGGGGCACTGCCGAACTTGAGGGTTTGCAGCTGCCGGCTTGGCGGATTGCGCTGGTCACCGACCGTGAATTCTTTGGCCAGCAGAGCCTCAGTTCCAGTGGCTATGTGCGCCGTCGTCGCAAGGCCGCCAGCCGCACGGTGGATCCCAACAAGATGCGCCCGGGCGATTTCGTGGTGCATCGGAACCATGGCATCGGCCGCTTCAAAGCCATGGAAAAACTCGCGATGTCAGGCGACATACGCGACTACCTCGTGGTGCAGTACGCCGATGGAATCCTTCGGGTTGCCGCCGATCAACTCGGCAGCCTTGGGCGTTATCGGGCCACGAGTGAAACACCCCCGCAGCTCAACCGTATGGGTGGCACGGCCTGGAACAAGGCCAAGGAACGGGCCAAGAAGGCGGTACGCAAGGTTGCCCTTGATCTGGTGAAGCTGTACGCAGAACGGCAACAGGCCGCAGGCTTTGCCTTCCCCTCCGACGGCCCCTGGCAGGTGGAAATGGAGGAGTCGTTCCCCTATGACCCGACGCCGGATCAACTGAAGGCCACGGCCGACGTGAAGCGGGACATGGAACGGCAGGAGCCGATGGACCGACTGGTGTGCGGGGACGTTGGCTTCGGCAAGACCGAAGTTGCGATCCGCGCCATCTTTAAAGCCATCACCGCTGGGAAGCAAGTGGCGATGCTGGCCCCAACCACGGTGTTGGCTCAGCAGCACTGGCGCACGCTCTCGGAACGCTTCGCGCCATATCCGATCAAGGTGGCTCTGCTGAATCGTTTCCGGACAGCGTCGGAACGCAAATCCATTCTCGATGGCCTGAAGCAGGGAACCATCGACGCCGTGGTGGGAACCCACCAGCTGCTCAGCAAAGGAGCGTCATTCCAAGAGCTTGGTCTGTTGGTGGTGGATGAAGAACAGCGCTTCGGTGTGAACCAGAAGGAAAAGATCAAAGTGCTGCGGAAGGACGTCGACGTGCTGACCCTGTCGGCAACGCCGATTCCCAGAACGCTCTACATGAGCCTTTCGGGGGTGCGGGAGATGAGCCTGATCACCACACCACCGCCACTGCGCCGTCCGATCAAGACGCACCTGGCTTCTCTGGATCCGGAGGCGGTGCGCAGCGCCATCCGCCAGGAACTGGATCGTGGGGGCCAGGTGTTTTATGTGGTTCCCCGGGTGGAAGGAATCGAGGAGGTGGCTGCAGGCCTAAGGGAAATGCTGCCAGGCCTGAAGCTTTTGGTGGCTCACGGTCAGATGGCCGAGGGCGAACTGGAGAACGCCATGGTGGCGTTCAACGCCGGTGAAGCCGACGTGATGCTCTGCACCACGATTGTGGAAAGCGGCCTGGACATTCCTCGTGTCAACACGATCCTGATTGAGGACGCCCACCGCTTTGGCCTGGCCCAGCTGTACCAATTGCGGGGACGGGTCGGTCGCAGTGGGATTCAGGCCCATGCCTGGTTGTTCTATCCGGGCAACGCATCGCTGAGCGACACCGCTCGTCAGCGGCTGCGCGCCATTCAGGAGTTCGCCCAACTGGGCAGTGGATACCAGCTCGCCATGCGGGATATGGAGATCCGTGGGGTCGGAAATCTCCTTGGCGTGCAGCAGAGCGGCCAGATGGAAACTATCGGCTTTGACCTTTACATGGAGATGCTGCAGGAATCCCTGGCCGAAATCCAGGGTCAAGACATCCCCAGCGTTGAAGACACCCAGGTAGACCTCCCCGTCACGGCCTTTGTGCCTGCGGACTGGATCACTGATCCCGATGAGAAGATCGCGGCCTACCGAGCTGCCGCCGACTGCCTCACCGCCGAGGCACTGGTGGAGCTGGCTGCGGGTTGGGCCGATCGCTACGGAGCGCTGCCCGCTGCCGTGGTGTCGCTCCTCCAGCTGATGGAACTCAAACTGCTGGCAAAGCGGTGCGGCTTCTCCAGGATCAAACCGGAGAAGCCCAACATCGTGCTCGAAACTCCCATGGAGGAACCGGCGTTCCGTTTGCTGCGCCAGGGGTTGCCCCAGCATCTGCATGGCCGCTTGGTGTATCAGGCCGGCAGCGGCATCCAGCACAAGGTGATGGCCCGCGGTCTTGGTGTTCTCCCCATGGAGAAGCAACTGGAACAGCTGATGGAATGGCTGCGTTTGATGGCAGCCCAGATTCCCGATGCCGATGGCAAAACGGAGGCACAGCGGCAGGAGGAACTGCGTGCCAAGAATGCAGAGGTGGTTCAGGTCTGAAGCCTGAACCCAATTCTGAGAAAAACGTTACCAACCACGCAATTCTTCGTTACATTGGTGCCAGCGAAATCCGTTGGACATGGGTGAATTCGTCGAAATCGGTGCTGGTGGCGTCTCTCTGGAACTGATTAGCGGCGTTTTCTGTGCCACCGCCCTTGGTGTGTATGCCCTGTTCCAGCCCGGCGCTTCAGACGACGACGACTCCAATGGTGGTGGCGGCGGCGGACTGATGCAGCCGATCTCCTGAGCTACTGCAGCGCGTAGCTGAGGTTGGCTCGACCGGGTTGATAGGTGTTGCCCGCCTGAATCTTCTTCAATTGGTTCATCAGGGTCCCCTCAGCTGTCCGGTACTGACTGTCCTTCTGGGTACCCAGGTCTTCAACCGAGAAGTTCTTGATCTCCTGCTTCGACATCGCCGCTTCGATGTCCGGTTGGATTCCGTTCTTATGAATATCGGTTCCCTTGGGTGTCAGGTACTTCGCGATGGTGACCGTCAGACCCGATCCATCGGCCAATCCGCGAACGGCCTGGACAAGCCCTTTGCCGAAGGTCTTCTGTCCAACGAGTTGGGCACGGGAATTGTCCTGAAGTGCACCTGAAAGAATTTCGCTGGCACTGGCGGATCCCTGGTCAATCAGCACGACCAGAGGTTTATCGGTGATTGCACTACCCGTGGCGCGCCTCACATCGCGGATTCCTGCGCGGGTTCGGGTGCTGACGATGGTGCCTTCGTTGAGCCATTGGCGGGCGATGTCCACACTGGCCTCAAGTAAGCCGCCGGGATTGCTGCGTAGATCCAGCACGTAGCCCTCAGCAGCCTGTGATTCCAGATCCTTGATGGCCGCACGCATCTCACGCGTGGCGTTGGCATTGAATTGCTTGAGACGGATATAGCCCACTTTGCGGCCATTGGGCGCCGTGTTGAGCATCGCTTTCACGGCATGAATCTCAATGCGCGCCCGTTTCAAGGGCACATCCAGCACCTGACCCTGGCGCCTGAGTCCCAGCACCACATCGGTGCCTTCCGGACCACGGATCAACTTGACGGCGTCCTCAGTGGTCATGCCTTTGGTGGAGGCACCATCGATGGACACGATCACATCCTTGGGCTGAATGCCCGCACGGGATGCAGGGGTGCCCTCAATCGGAGAGACAACAATCAGCTCTTTCGTGTCTTTGTCGAGACTGAGCTGGATCCCCACGCCCATCAACTCCCCGGAGGTGTCGATCTGCATCTCCTTGAACTCCTTCGGATCAAGGAAACGCGTGTAGGGGTCATCAAGGCTGGTCAGCATGCCCCGGATCGCCTCGTAGGACTCGGCGCTGCCCCCGTAGGACTTGCGCAGCAGATTGCTCCGCAACTGGCGCCACGTTCTTTCGTCGTAGGAGCCCGTGGAATCCAGGTAATCGCGATAAACGATCTGCCAGACCTGATCAATCACCTCCTTGGGGCTGTCGTGAATCGATCCGCCGGAGACCGATGGCAGGGAAAGACCTGGCGAGCTGATGCCCAGGGCGGTGACCACACCACCAACCCCCAGCATCAACAGCAACGGAGTCGACCGAACCAAAGAACGCAGGCGCTGACTCCGAACCATGGCCCTTCAGGACTGATTCTTCAGACTAACGAGATTAGGCGGGCTCCACCCAGCGACCGTCCTCTTTGATCAACTGGATGAGGGCTTCAACGCCCTCAGCTTCAGGCACCTTGCGGATTTCATCTCGACCGCGATACAGAGCAATGGTTCCAGGCCCTTTGCCCACGTAGCCGTAATCAGCATCGGCCATCTCTCCGGGTCCATTGACGATGCATCCCATCACAGCAACGTCAAGACCCTGGAGATGCTTGGTGGCATCCCGAACCTTATGCAGCACCTCTTCGAGATTGAACAGGGTGCGACCGCAGCTGGGGCAGGCGACGTACTCAACCATGGTCTTGCGCAGACCCAGGGATTGGAGAATCGAGTAGCAGACGGGGATTTCCTTTTCAGGAGCCTCCGTCAATGAGACCCGGAGGGTGTCTCCCAATCCATCGGCCAACAGGGTGGCAATGCCTGCGGTGCTCTTGATCCGGCCGTAATCACCGTCACCGGCTTCGGTCACGCCCAGGTGCAGAGGGTAATTGAAGCCTTCCTTGTCCATGGTGTCCGCCATCAGGCGATAGGCCGCAAGCATCACCGGCGCCCGCGAGGCCTTCATCGAAATCACGATGTTGTGGAAATCAAGTTCGTGGCAGATGCGCACGAATTCCATCGCTGATTCGACCATCCCCTCAGGGGTGTCGCCGTAGGTGAACAGCATCCGCTCCGCCAGGGAGCCATGGTTCACACCAATTCGCAGCGCCTTGTTCTGATCCCGCAGCAGGGTGACCAAGGGCTCGAACGTCTCACGGATGCGCTGGCCGATGGCGGCAAATTCTTCTTTGCTGAACTCCTGCCGATCAGGATCGGGCTTGTCGAAAACAAATAGCCCGGGATTGATCCGAACTTTGTCGACATGCTTGGCGACTTCAAGGGCGATTTTGATGCCGTTGTGGTGGACATCCGCCACCAGGGGAACCATGCAGCCCTGCTCTCGAAGTGCAGCACGAATTTTGGCCATGGCCTTCGCATGGCCAATCGAAGGCGTCGTCACCCGAACGATTTCACAGCCAGCTTCCACAAGCCGAAGGATTCCTGCGACGGACCCATCTATGTCGAGGGTGTCCTCGTTGATCATCGACTGAACAACCACAGGATGCTCACTGCCGATCGGCACATCACCCACCATCACGGTGCGGGTCACACGTCGATGGATCTTGGTGTCGTAACGCCGATCCAGGGCAGTCATGAAGCTCAGCTAGAAGCAACCCAAGGCTCGCACAGGCGCTGTTGGACTGCGGCCAGGTCCTGTTGTGTCAGATCCAGGGGCGCGCCGGCTGCTTTGGAGGGATTGCGCAGCAGATAAGAGGGGTGAAAAATCGGCATCACCGCCCGTCCATTCCAGCTCTGCCACTGCCCACGAAGCTGGGTCATGCCCCCCTTGATGCCAAGGATGGTCTCCACAGCGGTGGCTCCCGTCAGCACGATCACCTTGGGGTCAACGGCCTCCAGTTGAAGGTCAAGCCAGGCCCGACAGGCGGCCAACTCAGCTTTTTTCGGCCGTCGGTTGTTGGGCGGCCGGCATTTGATCGCGTTGCAGATGTAGAGGTCATGCTCGGGATCCAGATCCACATCCCGCAGCAGTTGATCGAGGGCACGTCCTGAACGGCCGACAAACGGGACGCCCTGAGCATCTTCCTGAGCCCCTGGTGCTTCACCGATCAGCATCAGATCCGCTTTGGGATTGCCGCGGCTGATTACGACGGTCTGGCGCGAACTGGAGAGGTCACAGGCAGTGCAAGAACTGCAGGACTCCAGGCTGGAGAGAGTCATGACATCGAAGCAACAGAGGCAAGGGGAGCCAGGAGCAACAGGGGATTACCCTCCGGATCTTGGATCCAGGCCTCAGCACCAAAGGGCTCAAGCCGCGCCTCCTCGAGGAGCGATCCACCACGCTTCAGGGCGTTACTGAGCAGCCGTTGAAGTTCAGGCAGGGGTTCCTGCGATGGGGAGAGCCTCAAACAGGGCGCCAGCGCTCGCCCTCGGATGGGAAAAGAGCGCCGGCGTGAAGGCCTGTAGATCTCCAGCTGGGTGCCATCGCTGAATTGAACGATGCAGTGGTGCTCCGCCAGCCCAGGCTTCAACGTGGCTTGAAACAGCTCGCTGTAGAACGTCGCCAACCTGGCGCTGTCTTCCGCAGCCAAGACCCAGCTGATCTGTATCGCATTCATGGGCGCTGAGAAATCAAGGTTGTCTGCGACACCATCTGCGGCAGGATGATGACGTTTTAAACGCACCGCGGGGAGGTGCGTTACCGATGCCGCGCCCGCCAGAACTTTCCGACCGGGCTGTCGCCCTCAAACCGTCGCTGACGCTGGAGATCAGCGCCAAGGCCAAAGCACTGCGCGACAGCGGTAAGGACATCTGCAGCCTCAGTGCCGGTGAGCCGGACTTTGCGACGCCTCCATTCATCGTTGAAGCGGCTCAGCATGCTCTGGGATCCGGCTTCACCCGCTACGGCCCCGCCGCGGGGGACCCCGATCTGCGTGCTGCTCTGGCCCACAAACTGAGCGTCGAAAACGGGATTCCAACCCAGCCCGAGCATGTGCTGGTCACCAACGGTGGCAAGCAAGCCATCTACAACCTGTTCCAGGTGCTGCTCAATCCCGGCGACGAAGTTCTGGTGCCGGCGCCCTACTGGTTGAGCTATCCCGAGATGGCGGCCTTGGCCGGGGCGAGCACCAAGATCATCCCCACCAAAGCGGAAGAAGGCTTCCGTCTCGACCTCGATCTGCTGGAGCAGCAGATCACCTCACGCAGCCGACTGCTGGTGATCAATTCCCCTGGCAACCCCAGCGGCCAGGTGATGACACGGGCCGAACTGGAGGCCCTGGCCGCGCTGGTGGACCGTCACCCCCAGCTGATGGTGATGAGCGATGAGATCTATGAATATCTCCTGGCCGATGGTCAGCAGCACTGCAGCTTTGCGGCCATTGCCGAAGAGATCCGCTCGCGCTGCTTCACCGTGAACGGCTTTGCCAAAGGCTGGGCGATGACCGGCTGGCGCCTCGGTTATCTGGCTGGAGATGCTGCAGTGATCAAGGCTGCTTCAGCCCTGCAGAGCCAGAGCACCAGCAATGTGTGCAGCTTTGCTCAACGGGGTGCCCTTGCAGCGATCGAAGCGTCCCGAGATTGCGTGCGCGAGATGGCCATCAGCTACAACCGCCGCCGAACTCTGCTCACTGAAGGGCTGCAGGCTTTGGAGGGCATCATCCTGACGCCCCCTCAAGGGGCCTTCTACGCCTTCCCCCGGTTGCCGGATGGTGCGCCTGATTCGATGGAGTTTTGCCGGCAAGCCCTGGAACAGGAAGGCCTGGCCGTGGTTCCCGGTCTGGCCTTCGGCGACGACCGCTGCATTCGACTCTCCTGTGCCGTAGCGGATGAGACGATCAACGATGGACTTATGCGATTGAAGAGACTGCTTCGTTCCTTCTGATCCGATCTGATCACTTCCTTTTTCTGAATGTCTGTACGAGAACGCAGGGCCGTGGTGGCCACCGGTTTGATTGCCGGCCTCGCCCTCACGGCCAATGTTTCCAGTTGCGGCGCACCCCAGAACGACGCCGAACAGGCCGTTCTGCAGATCGGTGCCATCCCCGACCAGAACCCCGAGAAACTCAATCGCCTCTACGGCACGCTCTCTGCGGAACTCAGCGAAAAGCTGGATGTTCCCGTGCGGTATGCGCCGGTGAGCAATTACGCGGCGGCGGTGAGTGCCTTCCGCACCGGCAGCCTTGATCTGGTCTGGTTCGGTGGACTCACCGGTGTGCAGGCCCGGCTGCAGACGCCTGGAGCCCGGGTGCTGGCACAACGGGACATCGATGCAGAGTTCACCAGTGTGTTCATCGCCAATGTCGCCAGTGGTTTGCGCCCCTTCACCAGTGCCGACCAACTGGTTGAGCTGAAGGGACGCCGACTGGCCTTCGGTTCGGAGAGTTCCACCTCTGGCCGCCTGATGCCCCAGTTCTTCATGGGGGAAAACGGCGTGAAACCTGAGGATCTGGCGGGGGGCGGCCCTGGATTCAGCGGAAGCCACGACGCCACCGTTGCCGTGGTGCAGAGCGGTGCCTACGAGGTGGGCGCCTTGAACGAGCAGGTCTGGCGTAGCAATGTGGCGGACGGCCGCGTGGATCCCGGCAAGGTGTCGGTGATCTGGAGGACACCGCCCTACGTGGATTACCACTGGGTTGTACGACCCGGTCTGGATGAGCGCTTTGGCAAAGGTTTCACCAACAAGCTGCAGAGCGCGTTGCTGGACTTGTCGGCAGACACAGAGAACGGCGCCACGATTCTTGAGTTGTTCGGTGCCGAACGCTTCATCCCCGCCAAGGACGAGGACTACGTGATGATCGAAACGGTGGGTCGCCAACTCGGAAAGATCCGTTGACGGCGCTGCTGGAGCTGCACCAGGTCTGCCTGGGGCAACGGCTCCAACCAATCACCCTCACCCTTCGTGCTGACCAGCGTGTGGTTTTGCTCGGTGCCAGTGGCGCCGGAAAAACCACGTTGCTGAAGCTCTGCAACGGGGCCTTAAGCCCCGAAGCAGGATCCGTGCACTGGTGCGGTCGCCCCCATCAGCAGTTGTCCCGCCGGCAACGGTGCCAAATCGGCACGCTCTGGCAGGACCTGCGCCTGGTGGAGGAACTGAGTGTGATCCAGAACATCAACAGCGGTGCCCTGGGACGCCATGGGCTGCTCTGGGCGATTCGAAACCTGCTGGGTCCGCTGGACCCAAACACCTGCCTGGAGCTGATGCACCAGGTGAAACTGGAGGCCGATCTGCTTGAACAGCCCGTGCGTGAGCTCTCCGGAGGGCAGCGCCAACGGGTGGCTCTGGGCCGTCTGTTGCATCAGCGGCCTGAACTCGTGCTGGCGGACGAACCCCTCTCCGCCCTTGATCCCAGCCTCGCCGAAGACGTTCTCAACACCCTGCTTCTCTTGCCGGGCTGTCTGATCAGCCTGCATCGGCCGGATCTGATACACCGTTTCGATCGGGTTCTGGGGCTCCGTGGTGGTGCCCTGGTGATCGATGCGGCTCCAAACACCATTCATCGGGATCAGTTGGAATGGCTCTACGCATCGGCCTGAAGCCAGCCCTGCCGCTGATCCCATTGCTGCCGGGCCTCAGCCTGCTCGGCATTCTTGGGGTGCTGTTGCGCGATGGTCACGGCGGCGGACTTTCAGTTCTTCAACAGTTCGCGGCTGGGGCCGTGCAGCCCTCCATCGATCCCATCGTTCTGGGCAGCTTGCTCAACGGGCTCCAGATCACCCTGGTGATCGCTGTGATGTCCTGGGGCATCAGCAGTGTTCTCGGCGTGGGTCTCGGACTCCTGAGCTCAAGCACCTTCTGGGAAATCCAGGCGGGCGTGCGTTGGCCTGCCGTGATCTTGCGCCGTTGGCTGGCGCCCCTGCGCGCTGTGCATGAACTGATCTGGGGGCTGTTGTTGCTGCAGGTGTACGGGCTGAATGGCTGGGTTGCAATCTGCGCCATCGCGATTCCCTACACGGTTCTGATGGCGCGGGTGATCGCCGATCAGGTGGATTGCCACGTTTCACCGGCCATTCCCGTCCTCAAGGGAGCCGGCGCCTCGCCATGGGCGGTGATGCTCACCGGGCTTGTCCCACCGCTGGCAGAGCCGATCAGCGACCACATCGGCCACCGCCTCGATTGCGCACTTCGTTCAGCCTTGATTCTGGGCGTTTTCGGCCTCGGAGGACTGGGGACAGACCTCAGCCTCAGCCTGCGCTCGCTCCAATTTCAGGAGCTGTGGAGTGGGCTTTGGATGCTGGCCATCGCCATGGTGGTGCTCGACCGACTGCTGCGAACGCTGCGCGGCTGGTCACGCATGCTGATTCTTCCCGTGGCCATGGCCAGCCCCGGGGTTGCCCTTGGCTGGGGAACACAGCTGGATCTGCAGCTGGCCTGGCCAGTGGCTGAGTGGTCGATGGTTGTTGGCAACCTCATCGACGGATCCCAGGGATTCAATGCTGCCCTTGAGATCTCCTGGCCCGGGGTGATTGGTGCCACGGTGTGGATCACCCTGATCGCCGGTTGTGTTGCCACCGGCCTTCCACCGCTGTTGCTGCTGGTTTGGCCCAGCCAAGCCAGCCTGCGTTTGCAGGGAGTGGCGTGGGGGGCGTTGCGACTGATCCCGGCCCCTCTCACCGCACTCCTGCTGCTGATGCTGGCCAAACCAAGCTTGAGCCTGGCGGGGCTGGCCCTGGGGCTGCACCACGGCGGTGTGATGGGTCGGGTGCTGATCGACGACATCCGCAGCACGGGAGTGAGTTCCGCCCAGACCATGAAGGCCTGCGGCGCCCCCAACCGGGTGAGCTGGCTTTACGGCCCCCTGGCGGATGTGAGTCGCGCTTACCTCACCTATGCGACCTACAGATTGGATGTGATCCTTCGCGACACCGCGATCATCGGCATGGTGGGGGGAGCTGGTCTGGGCTGGCAGCTGATGGAAGCCCTCAGCTCGTTTCATTGGTGGTTGGTGCTCTGGATCGTGCTGATCTCCGCAGTGCTCACACTGCTGGGTGAGAGCCTGGGGGAACGACTTCAGGGGAGCTGGAACAGCCGGGCCATGGCCTTATGAGCGGTGCGAACGACGCCCCCCGTCAGCTGATCGTGCTCGGGGACAGTGGCGTGCATGGTTGGGGTGACCATGAAGCGGGTGGCTGGTGCCAGCGACTGCGCCTGCGCTGGATGAACCTGCCCTGCGCTCCAGTGGTGTACCCCCTGGGCATCCGCGGGGACGGCCTGGAACGCGTGGCCGCCCGCTGGCGCAGCGAATGGAGCTGCCGCGGCGAACTGCGTCGCCAAACGCCGGGCGGACTTCTGCTAAGTGTCGGGCTTAATGACACCGCCCGCGTTGGTCGGACCGACGGCAGACCCCAACTGGATGTGGAGGCCTTTTCGTTCGGCCTGGGACAACTTCTCAATGAGATGACCCAGGAGGTGCAGGTGTTTGTGCTGGGCCTCACTGCGGTGGATGAGCACGTAATGCCCTTTGCCGGCTGCCTCTGGTACAGCAACAGCCAGATCGCGGCCACGGAGGCCGTGATGGCTGAACAGTGCCGTGAGGCTGATGTGCCCTTCCTGTCCATGCATCAGGAGATGCAGGAGGAGCCCGACTGGTTGACCTGGATGGAACCCGATGGGATCCATCTCAATGCCGATGGCCACCGCTGGCTCGACCAGCGCTTGGTTCAGTGGGCGCCTCTGCAGGAGTGGGCCGGACTCGCTGCTCTTAACACATCAACACCTATCAGCATGTAAACGAGACCGACGGGGGCGACTAATGTGTGGCTCTCCTGACATTGGTGATCGGACTTGGGACCTGACCGCTCTGCACAACGCGCTGCCGGCCACCCCCCTGCCCAGCGCAAAACCACGCTCAAGTGGGACGAAAACGGTGAACTCACAGCCCTGGATATGGCACGCATCGTTGACCGCTTGACCCAGCCGGAACTGCAGCGCTGCGATCTCGACCCCTCCTGAGGATCAGCTCGGAGCCATGGCCTGCTTGGCGGATTGGTAGAAATCCAGGTCGATGTCGGAACGTCCATCTGAATCCGCCATCGCCTCAACGCGTTTACGAACAGCAGGCCGTACGAAGAACGGAACATCTTTCTTGAGTGCTGCCAGTGCTTCTGGTTGCCAGTCCATCAATCCAAAACCGTTGCACCCATGATCCGGCACGAAAGTGCCGATCTGCGGCACCAAAGGGCCAACCGCTTCGGGGCTGAGGGTTGAACCGTTGGATCAGTTGCACTGATCCTTTGATTTCTCAACGTCACCTGCGCCAGGAGATCCGGCGTGGACTGCCGCCCTGCATTGCACGACGCAATCAGCAGGCTCTCAAGCACCTGGGCCTGGCCCACTGCGCGGCCCGTCGCCAACAGCAACGCGGGCCTGAAGAGTTCGACGACCTGCTGCAGGAGTCCCGGGTTGGATTGATCCGTGGCCTTGATCGGTTTGATCAACAACGAGGCCTCCGCCCCAGCAGCTATCTGCTCTCGCGGGCCACCGGCCAAATCCTCCACTTCCGCCGCGATCGATCACGCACCATTCGGATTCCCTGGCGACTGCGTGATCTTTACGCAGCCGGAATGAAGATCCAACGGGAACGCGAACAGAACCGGCAACCGCTTCTCAGCAATCAGGACCTTGCTACCGAACTCTCGGTTCGACCAGAGCGCTGGGCTGCCGCCGTTGAGAGCCATGGAGCCAGCCAGGTCGTCGACCTGGCTGCCAGCCCTTGAGAGCCAGCAAGCTCGAGGGCGGAGGATGAACACCTGGACTGGCTGAAGAGCGTGCTGCACCAGGTGGATGGCCTGGCCGGCACGGTGCTGCAAGCCCACTTGATCGAAGGCCAGACCCTCAAGGATCTGGCTCAGGTTATGAATTGCAGCCGTTCAACCCTGCGCCTTCATCTCCATGAGGGCGTTCAACTGCTGCAGCAATGGGCCCATCGCGATGGTCTGATGCCCATCCAAACCAGCTGATCAGAGCACCATCAGCAGCATCGCCAGAACTGCGGCCAAGAGGGTCTGGAGAGCATTGACCAGCTCATTGCTCAACCAGGCCACACGATCCTGCACCAGGGCACCAAGCAGGCTTTCGCCGAGGGTCGCCACCAGGCCAACCAACATCACCAGCGCTGCCACAGGCCATGAAGGAACCAGCTGCAGGGCCAGCATCACCAGGGTCATGGCGATGCTGCCGGCGGCACTGGCCAGGGTTCCCTCAAGGCTGATGGCTCCTTCGGTTCCTGGTGGAACAACCCGCAGGCTGGTGATCAAAACCGTGGTGCGCCCGAATCGTTTGCCGATCTCACTGCCGAAGGTGTCGGCCAACTTGGCGGCAAAACTCGCCGCAAAACCAACCAACATCAGCTCACGGGACTCGACACCAGCACCGATGAGCAGTGCCAGGAAGGCTCCAACGGCCGCAGAACCCCAGACGTTTTCAGGGCCGCGCTGCCCACCGCGGGCTTCGGCAAGGCCCCGGCTCTGCTTGTTCTGAAAGCCGATCTTGGTGACCAGACTTCCCAGACAGAGATAGGCGACCACGGCCAACCAGCCCGACCACCCCAAACACCCCCACAGGATCGTGCCCAAGGCAGCTGCATGGACCCAACCACTGCGGGTGAGCACAGATGTCCGCTGCGCCAGGGCGATCAAAACCGTGTTCACTAGCAGGGCCTGAATCCAGAGTGCTGACATCACACCGTGTTGCAGTGCCCTAAGCATCTCCTGCCTGCGGCCATTGCAGAGGGAGAATCGGGTGCGTTCGTTCTCTGGTCGACCGGATGGTGTTCAACAGCAACAAGGGCTTTTTCCTCACCCTGGATGACGCCGCCGCTCCGGCCACCCTCGAGCTGCCTCAACAAGAGGCTCCAGCAACCGAAGACGTACCGGTCGAGGCAGCAGTGGTAGCAGCCTCCGAGCCTTCGGTGGTTGCCCAGCCTTCAGCCCCCGAAGCTGTTGAAGAGACCGTTGCAGAAGCCAGCGCTGCATCCAGCGCTCAGCCCGCAGCCATACTCACCACAGCAGAAGCGATCGCGGCTGAACTGGCTGCAGCAGAGGCAGCCCGCCCAGAAGTGACCTACTCCACCTTTGCCCCCAGCAACCTCATGCCTGGTGGCGGACTGCGCCAGCGCAGCCGCCGGCCTGGAGCAGCTCTGAAATCCTTCCGGGGGATCGCTCAGGATCTGTTCAAGAGCTGATCAGCTGATCACGCCAACGAACCAGTTCCACGGCACCAGCCACCGCGGCTGTCGAACTGCGCAGGATGGTTGATCCCATCTGGACAGGCTGAATCTGGGCTTGGGTGAACTGCTTCAGTTCCTCTTCGGTCCAGCCCCCTTCCGGGCCGACCATGAGCCATGTGAGCTGAACAGGATCGGCCTGGTGACGTAACCATTGATCCAAGGCCGGTGGTGCCGTCTCGCGGGTCACCCCCACCAGACGCTGGCCCCGCTCATCTCCCATCCATTGGGATAGGTCATTGAGATCGAGCAGCTGTGGCGTCCACAACCGTTCGCACTGCTCCACCGCTTCACGAATGATCGTGGCCCAGCGCTCGGGTCGGTGGTCGGCCTGGGGAACACAGCGATCGCAGCGGAGGGGCTGAATCCGATCAATCCCGAGCTCACATGCCATCCGGACGACCTCATCCATCCCACGCCGCATCAAGGCCACGGCCAGACCCAGCTGAGGTTGGGCCTGTGGCTCAATCAGTTGCGCTGGCCGATCGAGCTCGAGCAGCTTGGCTTCCATCAGGGTTGCGGTGGTGAGACGGCCGCAACCATCGATCAGATCCACCTGCTCGCCAATGCGCAGGCGCAACACTCTCCGCAGGTAGTGCTGCTCTTCGGTGTTGAGCAGAACCGATCCACCCTGCTCCAGACGATCCGGCGACAGAAGCAAGCGCCGGCGTTCAGCCATCGGCAGGAAAAACGCTGTCGGGATGGTCTTCAACCGGCCAATTTTCATTGACCCCACCAACGACCAGCTCTTCGATCTGAACCACGTCGGAGTCCAGTTGACGCAGAGCATTGATCAGAACATCGATGGCAACTCCATCCGACGTACCGAGATCTACCCAGCAACGTCCCCAGTCGTTCTGGTATTCGAGCTGCCCCATGTTGTGCATCAGGGCTGGCATCGCCGACTCAGCCCCATCGTTGTCGTAGGTCATCCAACTGAGATCGGAGCCCGCTTCATGCACCTGCAGGTTTTCTGCGTTGAAGCCGCCCAAACGCCCGATCACGTACCAGCTGTCGAAGACACCATCGACGTAATTCCGTTCCCCCTGACTGGGGGGTTCCGAAAAACGGATCCACAACCAGCAATTGAAGGGATCGACTTCACGAAAACGAATGTCCATGGGGCCATCGCGACACCGTCATCATCGTTCAAGCTGAACGCATGCTCGAGCTCTCAGGAATCACTTATGCACCTGCTACTGCCGGTGCTCCCATCCTCGACGGCGTCGGTTTTCAGACGCAGAAGGGACGGCCGCTGCTGATTGCTGGCGCCAGTGGATCCGGAAAGACATCGCTGCTGGAAATCATCAGTGGCCTGGCATCAGCCACATCTGGCAGCATCCGCTGGAACGGCAGCGCAGTGAAACGACGGCAGCTGCGCTGGCTTTGCGGCATCGTTTTCCAGTTTCCTGAGCGCCATTTCCTCGGGCTGAGCGTGGCTCAGGAACTGCGGCTGGGGCATCGGCGGCTCGGTCATGAGCGCGAACAGAGCGTGCTCGAACGGGTTGGCCTCGACAGCATCGCCTCCACAACGGCGCCAGAACGGCTGAGCGGCGGACAGCAACGGCGGCTTGCCCTCGCCGTGCAAATGCTCCGCGGCGCTGAAGTGCTCCTCCTGGATGAACCCACCGCAGGTTTGGATTGGTCGGTGCGACGGGACGTGCTTGATTTGCTCGCCGACCTCGCCCGTGAGCAGGTGTTGATCGTGGTCACCCATGAACCCGAGCTGTTTCAGGACTGGGACTGCCAAAGACTGCGCTTGCAGGGCGGGCGGCTCGAACCGATGACTACATTGCCCTGAGCTTCCGAGGGGATATGGCCGACCGGCTGGTGCGTGCAACAGCCGCTGAGGGCGGCATCCGATTGGTGGCGGTATCAACAACCAACATCGTGCGTGAGGCGAGGGAGCGCCATGGTCTGTCGTTCCTCGCCAGCGTGATGCTCGGACGAGCCATGGCCGCTGGATTGATGCTGGCCAGTTCGATGAAGGTGCGGCACGGCCGGGTGAACCTGCGCCTCGGTTCCGACGGACCGATCAAGAATTTAATGGTGGATGCCGGCCGTAACGGAACCGTGCGTGGGTACGTGGGCGAGCCGGGCCTGGAACTCGACCCGATTCAGGATGAAGCAGGCCATTTCAGCTTCAACTTCAAGGAGGCCGCTGGCACCGGCTACCTCCACGTGATGCGTGATGACGGTAAGGGTGAGCCCTTCAACAGCACCGTTGAACTCGTCAGTGGAGGAATTGGTGAGGATGTGGCCTCCTATCTGCTCCACTCCGAACAAACTCCTTCAGCCGTGTTTGTGGGTGAGCAAGTGAACAGCGCCGGCATCCATGCCAGCGGTGGCCTCCTGGTTCAAATCCTTCCCAAAGCAGCGGAAGAGCCGGCCCTAGTGGAGCTGATTGAACAGCGTTGCCGCGAGATCACTGGATTCAGTCAGCGGCTGGCGGCAAGTGGAGACCAGCTGGAGGATCTGCTTCGGGACGTCTTCCCCGACCTTGATCCCAAACCCCTCGACGATGCCGAGGCCAGTCAGGAACTTCGTTTTTTCTGTCCTTGCAGCCGTGAACGCAGCAAAGCGGCACTGCTCCTGCTGGGCAGGGACGAACTCACAGACATGCGTGACAAGGACGGTGGCGCGGAACTGACCTGCCACTTCTGCAACGACCGTTATGACGTGAGCGCTGCGGAGCTGCAGGAGCTGATTGACGGACTACCGACGGCGGCCTGATGCTCAGGCCAGGAACAGGGCTGCAGCCCACAGCAGCAGAGCTGCAGGCAGAGCCTGGATCTGCAGAGGGCTGAGAGCCAGCTGTTCAACAGCAGTGGGGGAGAGCGCCAGGTTCAGCAAAGAGCCTGCCGCCAAGCCCAGGATGAGCACCAACAACGTCCAGCCCAGGGATGCCAGTGGGCGGCGACCACGGCGAACCTGACTGAGAAAAACGCCGATGGTTGCCAGGGCCAGCACCAACTGAATGCTCCCGGCCGAGATCAGCAACAGAGCAACGCCGACGATCCCTGCAATCAGGCGAACGGAACGCCCCTGCCCTTCCACCAGGGCCCAGTCAGGCTTGAGGCCGGAGAGGGTCGGGGAGGGATCGGGCAGCCTGTTGCGGAGATTCGCCAACACGTTGCCCATCGGTGCCTGAGCTGGCGGAGAAGGCATGGATCCCGCCATGGCCTCCCGCTCCGATGCCGTCGCTGCAGCAGCACTCACCTGACCCTGTTGCCGGTCCCGCAGGCGAGCCATCAGGACAGCGTCGTAGGCCGCTTCGATCTTTGCTCGGGCCTGATCATCACCGGAAACCTCGGCGAGACAGCGTGCTTTGGCCGCCTGAACCTGATCAAAGCCCGCATCACGGCTCAGGCCGAGACGGGCAAATGGATCATCTGCGTTTGCATCGGGACCAGATTCACCCAGGGCTGCCATTGCGTCGATCGGGTTCCTTTTGATGAGCGTATCGGGGCCTGTTCAGAAGAGGGGCGCACCGTGACGAAAACCTTCGCTGCGTTCCAGCCTGCTCCGACAGCTGAGGGCATCCACCCGGTTCATCCAGGAGCGGCGCTTGATCAACGGCATCTGAGGAGGAAGGTGGTAGCCCTCCAGCATTTCCACCGATTCGTCATCACCACGGAAACACACGTATTCGGTGCCGCCGTCAGCGCTGTTCCTCAGCAGCCAGAACGTACTCACGGAAGTTGAAGGCGCGGCACGATTCTGGCGAGAGAGCCGTGGAGGTGTGGATGGGGTGATCGGCGCGATTCAGAGACTGATCGGCTCCACTCCACTCACCACCGGGGCAACACTGCTGAGTTCAAGATCGGGGTGGTCTTCCCGAAGCTGGTTGAGATTCCACTCGTTCTTGAACAACAGCACAGGCCGATTCCAGGCATCACGCACGGTTTTGCAATTGAAAATCCGGCCCACCTTTTCGAGTTCAGCCCAACCGCCGTTGATCCAACGGGCAACCTGGAAACCCATGGGCTCAAGACGGGTTTCCACGCCATATTCGTTTTCAAGCCGGTGCTGCACCACCTCAAGCTGGAGTTGTCCAACGGCCGCCAGAATTGGATCCCGCTTGCTCTCGTCGGTGTCATAAAGGATCTGCACAGCTCCCTCTTCCCGCAGCTCGTTCACCCCTTTTCGGAAGTTCTTGAAGGCTGAAGGGTTGGGGTTGCGCAGCCAACTGAAAATTTCAGGGCTGAAACAGGGAATGCCTTCGTATTCCACTTTCGAACCCACATAGAGGGTGTCGCCAATGGAAAACATGCCGGGGTTGTTGAGACCGATCACATCACCCGGATAGGCGTCTTCCACCACGGCTCGGTCCTGACCGAACAGCTTTTGAGGACGTGAGAGACGGATCGCTTTGCCCGTGCGGGCGTGCTTCACCGTCATGTCTTTTTCGAAGCGGCCGCTGCAGACACGAACGAAGGCCACCCGGTCGCGGTGCCTGGGGTCCATGTTGGCCTGAAGCTTGAACACGAAGCCGCTGAACCCTTCACGCAACGGGTCCACCAGACCTTCGCTGCTGGATCGGGCGATCGGCCGTTGCGCCATCTCAAGGAAGGCGTCGAGGAACGGACGGACCCCGAAGTTGGTCATGGCCGAGCCGAAGAACACCGGGGTGAGCTCACCGGCATGGACCATCTCGATGTCCAGCTCGGCACCAGCCGCCTCCAGGAACTCCATTTCTTCAATGGCCAGATCCAGCAGGTCCTCTTCCACCAACTCGCGCAGGGCAGGGTCGTCCAGCGAGAGGCGTTGCTCACTGGCCTGTTTGCCGCGTTCAGCACGGCTGAACAGAACCACCTCCTTGCTGCGGCGATCGATCACACCTCGGAATTGCTCGCCACTGCCGATCGGCCAGTTCACCGCCCAGGGGGTGAGGCCGAGTTCCGACTCGATTTCATCGAGCAGGGTGAGCGGTTCCCGCCCCGGGCGGTCCATCTTGTTGATGAAGGTGAAGATCGGGATCTGCCGCATACGGCAGACCTCGAACAACTTCCGGGTCTGAGGCTCCAGGCCCTTGGCGGCATCCTCCAGCATCACGGCGTTGTCCGCCGCTGCCAGAGTTCGGTAGGTGTCTTCGGAAAAATCCTGGTGACCTGGCGTGTCCAGGAGGTTGATCGTGGTGGCGTCGTAATCGAACTGCAGCACCGTGGAGGTGATTGAAATGCCCCGCTGCTTTTCAAGCTCCATCCAGTCGGAGGTCACCTTGCGCTGCTCACCCCGGGCTTTCACCGCACCGGCCTGTTGAATGGCACCGCCGTAGAGCAGCAACTTCTCTGTGAGGGTTGTTTTTCCCGCGTCCGGGTGGGAAATGATCGCAAAGTTGCGACGGCGATCCACCGCCGAGGCCAAAACCTGGGCCAGATCACCATCAGTGGTCGCTTGACTGCCGCTCATCGGATTTCAGGACTTCACCAAGCCTGACACCACCAGATAACGGTCGTCCTCCGCCGACACCGTCAACTCGTCGAGATCAAGCCGGTGGAGCTCTGCGGTCACCTCCTGAGGTTCGAAGGCCGCCGCCAGCGAGGCAGCGAAATCGTGCTGCAACACCTCTGGAGCCGATGGCAGGTGTTTGAGCAGCAGCTGTTGAATCTCAGCGTCGGAAGCAGGACGCCGCAGATCGCGGTGCAAGGTGCGACAACCCGGTGCTGCCAAGTCTCTGGTGACCATCCAGAGCAGATCAGGCTGGTGCAGGTGATGCAAAAGGCTGTTGCTGACGATCAGATCAGCCTGCTCAAGCAAAGCACCTCGAAGCACCTCCTGAAGGGTCTGACAAAGGAAGGAGATCTCCAGCTGCTGCTGCTGGGCCCGCTCCCGGGCGACAGCCAGCATCGATTCGGCTCCGTCAATGCCGATAATCCGAGCCTTGGGGAAGAGGCCGGCCAGCCGAAGCGTGATGTTTCCAGGGCCACAACCCAGGTCCACCACCAGTGGATCAGGCGGCAAAGGCGATGTGCGTGAGAGGAGACGCTGAATCGCTTCGATGGTGGCTTGATCGCCGGAACTGAAGTCGGCAGCGGCATAGGCCTGCACCTGCGTGTCGCCGTTCATCAACTCAGGCTCCAGCCGCCGCTGCATCATTTGCTGCCGATTCGGAGCTTAGTTTGAACGGGACACTGTTGATGGTGGTAAAGAGACCTTGCTACCCCCATCTGTGGCGTTAGGGTTTCGATACTTGTCCTTCGCCCCAGCACCGCACGTGACCCTCACTCCAAATCGTGTGGAGACCTCTGCGGGAGCTGTCGCCGGGTTCGGCGACTTCCCCGCAACCGCTCCTGCTGCCAACCCGGTCTTCTATCGCACCTACAGCCGCAAAGCCCCCAGCGGCCGTGAGAGCTGGAGTCAGGTGGGCGCGCGAAACCTGGAAGGCCTGCGTCAATTGGGCAACCTCAACGATGCGGAAGTTGCCCTGCTGGCTCGCATGCAGGCCGAGAAAAAAGCTCTTCCCTCCGGCCGCTGGCTCTGGATCGGTGGTACCCGCTGGATCGAGCAGCCCGAAAACTTCTCGGGTTCCTACAACTGCACATCGACCAACCTGGTGGATTGGCAAGCCTTTGGTCTGATGATGGACCTGGCGATGATGGGCTGTGGCACCGGCGCCATCATCGAGCCGCACCTGATCGACCGGCTTCCGGTGGTGCGCAACAGTTTTGAAGTTCTCAGCGTCAGCGAAATCGGCATCACTCCTGCCGCTGAGCGCCAGGACGACTGCACCCACAGCATTGATGGCAACAAGGTAACTATCAAGGTGGGTGACACCCGTCGCGGCTGGGTGGACAGCTACCAGCTGATGCTCGAGCTCAGCAGCGATGAACGGTTCAACGGAGGTCTGATTCAGATCGAGGTGGACCTCAGCGATGTGCGGCCTGTTGGGGAAACGCTGAAGGGTTTCGGCGGCATGGCCAACCCCGTCAAGCTGAAGGATCTCTACGGGCGCGTTGCTCGGCTGCTGAACAAGGCCCAGGGCCGTCGGCTCACCTCAGTCGAGTGCTGTCTGTTGATCGACGAAGCCGCCGTCACGATCGTGGCTGGAAACATCCGGCGCAGCGCCGGCATGCGCCAGTTCGCTTCGGACGACCAGGCGGCTGCGTCCTCCAAGGACAACCTCTGGCAGCAAGACGAGGAGGGCAACTGGAGGATCGACCCCGAGCGTGATGCGTTGCGGATGGCCAACCACACCCGCGTGTATCACACCCGTCCCAGCAAGGACGTGGTGCACGCAGCGGTGACCAAGCAGTTCCACTCCGGCGAAGGCGCGATCCAGTTCGCTCCCGAAGCGATCGCTCGCTCCAATGCCGATCTGCTCACCACCCCTGAGCTGCGAACGGAATTCATTGAGATCTACTGCGACCAGGGTCGTGAGGAAGCGGGGCGTTGGCTGTCCGATAACCATGGCCCCATCGACGCCGACGAGCTGGAGCACCGCCTCAGCCGTTACGGCTTGAATCCCTGCGGCGAGATTCTGGGTGCCGATTTCCACTGCAATCTGGCCGAGGTACACCTCAACCAGATCGACCCCAGCGACGAGGAAGGACAGGCCGATGCCTTCCGTGCAGGTGCCCTCTCGGTTGCTTGTCTGCTCAACCATCGCTTTGAGGTGGAGCGCTACCGCCAGAGCCGTGAATGGGACCCGATCGTTGGCGTCAGCTTCACCGGTCTGTTCGACTTCTTCGTCCATGCTTTCGGCACGGAATGGCTGAGCTGGTGGGAGGCTGGCCGGCCTGATACCGAGGAGGGGCTGCGCTTCAAGGAGCAAGAAGCCGCTTACCTGAGCCGTTGGAAAGAGATCGTCAATCAAACGGTCTGGGACTACTGCGACCGTCATGGCCTGCGTCGTCCCAACCGCTGCACAACCGTGCAGCCTGCTGGCACCAAGAGCCTTCTCACCGGTGCTGCCCCCGGCTGGCATCCGCCCAAAGCTCAGCGCTTCATCCGTCGGATCACCTTCCGCAAGAACGACCCCGTGGCCATGGCCTGCATGGACTACGGCTACACCATCGTTCCCTCCCAGTCCGACAAGGATGAGGAAGGCCGTCTGCTGAATGACCCCTTCGATCCCCGCTGCACCGAATGGCTGGTGGAGATTCCCACCGAGGTGAGCTGGGCCAACCTGCCCGGTGCTGATGCCGTTGACATCAACGGCTTCAGTGCGATGGCGCAATTCGATTTCTACATGCAGGTGCAGCGGCATTACACCGCCCACAACACCTCCGCCACCATCGAATTCCGCGAGCACGAAATCGAACCCTTGGCTGATGCTCTGCATCAAGCTATGGACAAGGGCGAGGGCTACATCTCAGCAGCACTTCTGGCTCGCTTCGATGCCAATGCCACCTTCCCCCGCCTGCCCTTTGAGCCGATCGATGCAGCCACCTACGAGGAGCTGCAATCGGCTGTGGTGAAGCGTCGCGTCAGCAGTGATTTCTTCGAAGCACTGCAGCGTTACGACCAGGGCGAGCTGACCGAAGCGGGCCCGGCCGGGTGTGATTCCGATAAGTGTCTGCTGCCTCTAGCCAAGCCGGAAAACTGAACTGGGAGCACGTCCCGATACAGTTGTCAGGTGTCCTGCGGGACACCTGACACCCTCTGGAGAGGTGGTCGAGTGGTTTATGGCTCTGGTCTTGAAAACCACTGACGACTAAAGCTCCAAGAATTTGACCAAAAGATTTGAGCCCCGTGAGCGCGGGGCTTTTTTATTGCGCTGGAAGGGATCTCGGCGTTTTCTCTGGGTAGTTAGAACCTGGATCTAGCTTGTCTACCGGTTGTAAGTAGGTCGTCACCCGGTAGCTTTTAGGGCACGTTTTTAGGGCACGCTCCAGTTGGAGGACATATCGGAGCAGCTCAAGCAGTCCAACGTTGTTCTCAAGAACAGCAAGGCTGGCGTCACGATCCGGCAGAGACGAAACAAGCTCTGCCTCAGATCAGTATTACCAGCAAAAGATGGAAGCCAAAAACTCACCCAATACGACATACCAACAGGATGTGATGCCAACGCTCCAGGACTGAAGCGATGTCTAAAACTCGCTCAGAAGCTTGCGGCTGAGAAATCTCTTGGATCGTTTGCCTGGTCCAACTGGATCGCAGCACCAAAAGAGGTCCAATCGAGAGCAGAGGTTCAGACCGAAAGTCAGACCGTTGAGGCATGGGTCCAACGGTTCAAGGTTGATTGGTGGGATGACAAGACTCTCGACACAACAGCTCAGAGGTCCCAAGCCAAGCGCTCTTGGTACGCCTACGAGGTGCAGTTCAACCGGATTCCAAACCAGAAAGACCTGCTGACTGTTGATCTGCTGGTTGAAGTGGCGAAAACCACGAAGCCAGGAAGCAAGCCACGGCATGAGTTCTGCCAGAAAGCCAAGGCGTTAGCGAAATTCGCTGACCTCCCTGGAATCAAGAAGCTGGAGAAGGTTCACACCAAATACGTTGCCAAGGTTCCGAAGCTCCCAACTGATGAGGAGCTGTTCGCCTTTGCTGAGAAGCATCGGCATGACGGGCGTTTCGGTTGGTGCTTCGCTGCTTTGGTCGTTTACGGCTGCCGAGTCAGTGAGGTGTATTCGCTGGTTCCAACGGGTGATGGTGGAACGGCATCAGTGCTGACGTTGAAGCAGAAAGGGTTTGACCCCAAGCCAAGAACGGCAATCGCACTGCCGTTTGATTTGGTGGAACGGTTGGACTTATTGAACGTGCAGAAACCGTTTGAGATTTCTGATGGCGAGGACTACGACAGCGATGCTGCCAAGAGCCAAACCGACATGTTCAACAAATGGCTCCAGAAGCGATGGAACGGAAGCACCAAGCTCTCGAACAAGAATGTTCGCCATAGCTGGTGCATCCGCTCGATCTTTGATCCGAAGTTCAGCGATGGACTAGCTGCAAGAGCAGCAGGACACTCTCTGGCGCTCCACACCTCCACCTACGCCAATGCGATAGAGAAGAGGGATATGGAGGAGCAAGCCAAGTTGCTCAGAAACACATAGCTCAATTAGCTATCCCCGCATGCGCGCTGCAATTGGGGACAACATTTGAAGTGCCATTTTCTTTGTATCTTCGCTGGCGATACTTTGAGCAATCGTAATAACAACCCCATCCGTGAAGTATTTAGCCGCTTGATCACAAGGCTTGGTTTTGCCAGAAGCAAAATGCCCAACCATCATCATCATCAGAGGAGTGCCAAACATCTGCATGTATGCGTCGTCCTGAACGTACTGGTTCAGACAGATTTGAATCACTTCACTGGAACTTGGCTCGGCAATGTAAGCTGCAGCCTCAAGAAACTGAAAATACTCGATATTGAATATGTTTTGATGTTTTTCAAATGCAGCTTTCGCCAGCATATTGTAAAGGCAGCGCACAACCTTGCCGAACTTGCGATCACCAGCATCGCCAGACTCGGAAAACAATACATCTGCATATTCACCAGCCCGAAAGATGGAATAAGCGAGAAGATCTTCGTGCCGCATCTTAGAAAGAACACTTACATCGGCCTTGCCGCAAAGTGATCTAAGTTCTCCTTCGCGAGAAAGAATGTCATCACGAGAAGCCCGTTTTGCAGCTTCAATAACAACATCCATGTCCGGAGCTGGGATTAGCTCATCAATGGCTTGAGCAAAGGAAACCAGCCACCCAAGATTCATCTGCGAGAGCTGAAGTGCCATGTAGAACACAAACCACTGAACCAAAGCAAAGGTAGACCACAGGGAATTTTCCGGGTAGTGTCTTGGAAGACCACCTTTCCTCTTTGGTGGGACGGTCCCTGAAGAGCTAGTTACTCCAAGGGATGCTGCGCAATTAAGGCATCACGATCCTGCACACCAGATTGATGGTGAAAAAGGCAGGGCCAGCTGGGGGCAATCCAGATGCGTTGCTAGACGTAGCCGACACTTTCGACGGAACGAGAGGAGAGAAACCAACACAGTTCCGTCGCTGTTTCCATAGTGTCCGAGTCGCTCATCGCGACGTTGACTGCCGAAATTCGGCAGATGCGTCATGACATCAATCTGCTGATTGAGAAATCACCAGATTCGATCAATACGTGGATTCCTCCACGTGAGCTGGGTCGTCTTCTTGGCCTAAGCACCAAGACGATTACCAGTTATCGCAACGAAGGTCGTTTTCGTTCCAGCAGCATCAGAGCCGTCAAACGAGGGCAAAGGACTGACTGGGAATACCACCGCCATGACGCCGTTGAAGACGTCAGGGGGTTGGCATGACCTACCGCGACTATCGAATCGGTTTTTCTGGAACGGACCTCATCAGTCCAACTCAGTTCGAGTATTACCCCGAGCTGAAATATCGGATGCCTCAAGCGCTGGCTCATGCGTTGTATCGCCTCGAAGAGGTTCAAGGCGAAATCAATGACATGGAGCTGTCTGAGGAAGTGAGGCGTGTTGCTCGAAAGCGGCGTCACATCCTCAACGGCTGGATCCGTTATTACCGGGAGCAACTCCAATGAGGTGGCTTCCAACCAACCAGGCGAGTGCTGCGCTGTTCTTGCACCGCAACACCCTTCACAAGTACAGACGAGAAGGTCTGTTCAAGGCTGGAACGCATTGGATCCGTAAAGGCCCCTGGCGTAATGCTGGGTACCTCTACGACGTTGATGCCTGCAAGGAGACATTCCAGCAGTGGGCCGTTGACCCACCACTGCGTCTTCAGCTCATTAACTGCACAAGGTTGCACAGGGCTGAACGTGATTTGCAGGGCGATGTAGTGCACACGAATGGTTTCTCATACGTTGTTAGCGATGAGTAGACATTCCGAAGTGGACTACTACCAGCGGGAGAAATTAGGTGCTCCACTTGCAGATCAGATGACCTTTCGAGTGCAGAAACGGCTTGCCGTATTTATTCGAACGGTTGCTCTTACTGAAGGTCGAGACCCTGCCCAACTGATACGTCGGATGCTGCATGAGGCGTGCCAAGAGATTGGCTACGACCCAGACGCTTTTTGACAAGAAAAAGGCCCCTGAAGGGTTAGGGGCCCATCTACTTATCCAGGTCCATCATGGCAGAGATAACAACTTCAGCCGAATGGCTAAAGGCAGCTACCCATTGCGTTCTGGAGCATTGGTGTGATGCCGATGCTTGGCTTTGGAACGTTCCTGAAGGAAAGCGTTGCCGACCCAATACACAGCGTTGGAAAGGGTTCCAAATCTGGAAGGATCACTTTGATTACTACGACTGGGAAGACCCAGTACATGTAGCGATCTACAACGCTCTGTGTTTCCATCTCAACCCAGAGAGTGGGCCCAAAGACACCAGAGCACCTGAATGGACTCATGGAGTGCGTCCAAAGGATGAAATCATCCAAGGACTGGAACGTTTGATCAATGGCGATCCAGAACCTGAACCGGAGGTTGTTGCTGTTAGCGAGAACCTGCCGGATTACGAAGACCTACCGATAGAGGTCATCAAGGAAACGTCTAACTTCCAGCCATTTGATGACGCACCGGTCAGACCAATGCGGTCTGAGTTTGAGAAAGCCCTCTCTTACACAGGAAGGTTGAGTCGCAAAGCGCTCTGCCCCCTGTTCAAAGAGATGGACATTCTTTGGACTGTTCTCAATGAGCTGGAAGATGTCGCACCTGATTGGACCAACCAGGAGGTTCGAATCAGTGAATGGTTTGCCAATGCCTGTTGCGAGGTTGAGGAGCTTCTCGAAGCTCACCAACGCAAGACCCAGGCACTGAAGGACGCTGTACCCGACAAAGACTGCGGTTACACGGTTCTGTTGGAACGGATGTTCAAAGCCCTGTTACGGGACAACAGAGACCAGTACGAGTTCACTTCTGCGGTTATGCGGCAGAAGTTCCGCAAGAACGACAAACAGCTAATGCCAGACCTCTTAGGGCTCCTCAGAGACCATTACGGGGCCAAAGAGCACAAGGTGGGAGCCATTGACCTCTCCAAGGTCACATCACTGAAATACACGCTTCCAGGGTTCTGGCCGCGTGGTGGTGTGACCCATTGGTTTGGTGGCTCTACTGACGGGAAGACCAGCACAGCATTGGGTGCTGCAAGAGCCGTTATTTACGGCACTGGTTTCCTTGATCAAGAGTTCCCCGGAACTCCGGGGAAGGTGCTGTTTGTTCAGGCAGATGCTGGAGCGCCAAGGTTCAAAGCCGAGTTTGAAAAGCTCGGAATGGACGTTGATCCCCTCATTGCTGAACGATTTGAGGTGTGGGCTCCTGATGCTGAACAAGGTGTTTCAGGCTTCAAGGCATCCATTCCTGGGTTCATCCAGATCAGGAAAGCGCTTGAGGAAAAACAGTTTGATGCGGTGATCATCGACTCCGTTAAGGGCATGTGCTCTGGAACGGGGTTCGATTACGCCGATAACGCCAGCGTTAACTCACTGGTGACGATGCTCAGGGAGTCAATCGCCATGCCCTGCAAGTGCGCCATTGTTCTGATCAATCACCTAGGTGTTGACCAAAACCAGGGTGCTGGAGCGAAGGCATGGTCGGAAGCTGCCGATCAGACCGTTCAGTTCAAGTCTGTTCAAGGGCGTAACGCCAATGAACTGCTCGACATACGAGAAATCGTTGTCTGGAAAGACCCTGTGTATGGACGCCGAGCGTTCCACACAACAATCGAAGACGGCCTGCATGTGTGTTGTGACGACACAGCAGTGGTCAAAGACAAGTCAGACATGGTGCTGAAGTTTTTCCGTGATCAAACCCGTGAAGGCCGTAACCGTTGGAAAGCCAAGGATCTGAAAGCTCAGATCAAAGACGTTTCTTCAGCAACAGTGGAACGATCGCTGGCTGATCTGAGTCGTCACGGTGGACAACTGCGAAAAGTCAGTCGTGGTGTCTATGAGCTGAAGGGGGCCTAATGAAAACCACTAGGGGGTGCAGCTCCTTTGATGGTGGAACGCTCCAGAGGCAAGCAATACCAATGGATCTAGACGTCTATTGGTGTGATGGAAGCGTGAGGGAACGATGGAAACAGGACGTTCCATCAACCATCACCCGTTCCATCAGCGGTTTAGACAGCCAGAACCGTTCCAGGGCAAAGGATCTAGTCATATCAATCATCAATAACCAACACCCCCTTAAGAGGAGAACTAATAAGAGGGGTTTGGAACGGATGACGTACAGCGGTTCAGAACCGGTAATTCCGGTTTCGAAAACTGTGATTCCAGCCCTTGCCCCTGGAACGTCGAGTGCAGGCGAAAGCGCTGTAAACACTGAAAACAGTGATGACAGTGAAAACAGTGATGACACTTCCCGCACGGGTGCGGGTCAAGTGAGAGCAGTCCGGCGGTTTTTGGGACGTAAAACGCCCAAACCGACTGCAACACAATGGATCTACCCCCGGCGCTCTGATGACAGTGGTGTCACCAAAACCACTAAGTGCAGACCATTGGCTACCCGGTTTTTCGACGTTCTGACGGCCCGCGTTTTTCAGGAGAAAAAATCATGAGCCTGGAACGTGAACTGGCGGCCCTTAATAGACGCCTGAAAGACCTCAAGCGGAGGCAAGAGGCCATTCACATGCGTGTATTCACTCGAAACCACGACGAGCCATACCCCGCTGATGCAAGGGATGGCGACTTAGTGGTGACGATTGAAGCGCCATTGAACTGGGAGTGATGGTATGGCCCATTTCGGCCACACCACCACTTAGGTGCTGCTTTGACGAAACCGTCAAAAACGCCATTCACGCACCAGCAAGAACACAGTCGTTCTTCGCCTGATCAGAGACTTCCAAATAGGTTGAAAGCTGACCGAGACTCCGATGTCCGGAGATACTTTGAATCGCCCTTAATGGGATTCCGTTCTCACTAGAAGAAGTCAAAAAAGAACGGCGGAACGTGTGAGTGCTGACACCCACCAGTCCCACCGACTTGGCTGCTTTCCGTAATGCGTGATCGAAACCACGCCTAGTGAGATGTTCTCCAGGGTTACGACCAGGGAAGACCCATTGATCTGGATCGTTCTCTGGATTCGCAACTCGCTTCCAAGCTGCTAACTCGGCTGCAAGTTGTGGATGGATTGGAACGGTTCTGGTTCTTGCTGATCCTTTTGTTGTTGGAGCGGTCAGGAGCAACTGGTTCTCCATGACGTACCTCCACTTGAGCTGCAAGCCTTCGCTCACCCGAGCAGCAGTGCGTCTCAGCACTGTGGCTAAGACACGATGGTTCTCAGGTAAAGCATCCAGAAGCAGATCAAGCTCGGCAGTCGAGAGAACACGTGCTCGACCGAAGCGATCTTTCTTCATAGATCTATTTAGTTACCGAGGTTCAGAGGCCAGGCAGAGACTGCGTTGTCCTCTTCCATAGGGTAGAGGACTTATTACCTACTTATTACCCAGTAGACCTACAGACTATTTAATCAAAGTCGCAATCATTATCACTGATGTCCATATTATGAGACTTTGGGATCTGCAATACTTAGTTCAATTATTATCTCTAAACTTATTAGCAATGCCTATGCAATTAGGGGGTAGGGTAGCGATTTGCTAATCGCAATTCCTAGCGCGGGGAACTTACTGGGATAACAATACATACCCAAGGAGTAATCGTCAACATGCAATCTCTAGTTAATTCAAATGCACTGCATTTAGATGGATGCCATGGGGCAATAAAGGCAGGTAAGATTTAGTTGCGGTCATTTCTTCCACTCGCATGAGTTCCGATTGGGATCTCACTTCTGCTGAGTGGTCAATGATGAGCAGGGCGAACAAATGTGCCAAGCAGTTGTATCCCTACTCATCTCAATCTTCTGAAGCATGGGCCGCTCGTGCTTTCCGTATTTGGAGAACACAGGGGGTACCGCCAGAAGTTCAACGGGACAAACAAAGCCCAGGAATTCTGAACCTCATAAACAAGAGGCCACCTAAACCATGAGCAACATCGAAGCCTTCGTCAGCACGTACCAGAGCCTTTTCCCTGGAACGCCTACTCCTGCAATGCCATCCAAGCCGGAAGATCTTGGTCTCTCGGTTCAAGTGGCGATCAGAGAGAAGAACCCTCGTTTGTGGCAGGCGATGTTTGGCGGTCATGGAGCGCCACTACCTGCTGATGTCGCCATGCGTATGGCGAAGGGTGAGATCTATCCAGAAGATGCTTCTGCCCTACGTGCCAGCAACTACGACGACTGGGCAGCCGTTGCTGATCAGCATCGTGAATCAATCCTGGAACGCACCAGGCAAGCCACTCGTGAACGTGAGAAAGCAATCCACCAGGAGCAACTGAAACGACAACGCGAATGGTCTGAGATGTCGCTGCTTCAGCGCATGGCAGCCAACCCTGTTTCAGAGGTTGCAGCAGCTCAAGCGCGTGAGCAGTGGGGAATCACTGGTCACTGATGACTCAAGCCTTCGTACAAATGCCAGAAGGACGTAGAGGCAGGCCATTCCGTGAGGAACAGGATCTGCCACCACAAATCCAACAGGCGCTTGTTTTGCGTGCTGCTGGAGCGTCTTGGATTGATTGCGCTGCTGGAGCGGGTGTCGATGTCCGCAACCTTCGGAAGTGGCGAAAGCATCCACAGGCAGAGCCATTTCTGAACGAACAGATCAGAGGCAACCTCCAGCAAGCACAGACGCTGTTTGCCGAAGCAGCACCAAAGCTGGCTGAACGTCTCATCAAGTTGGGACTAGATGAGCGGGTGAAGGGTTACACCGCTGTGAGCGCTATCTCAGAGGCGTTCAAAATCCTGCAAACCGGTGTTGTGGACCAACAGCAGCGAGAGCAGATCGAAGCGATCAAAGCGCAGCTCACTGCTCTTGAAGACGGCCAAACGATCGATATTTAGAGTCGATCAGCAGAGTTCAGCCGGTGCAGTGGACCTGAAGCCCGTCGACTGGTCAAAAGTCGAGTGCTGCTTCGTCTACTGCTATCTGCGAGAGAAGGATCAGACCCCTTACTACGTAGGGATTGCCAAGAGGCGCGACCGCATAACGGCCCACCACACAGTTCATATCCCACCCAATCGGGCTTACATCCGGTGCATGCGATCAGGCCTGACGCATAAGGAAGCTCAGGCATGGGAGCAGTTCTATATCGCCCATTACGGGCGCAAGGACACTGGAACCGGGATTCTTCGGAACCAGACAGATGGTGGTGAGACAGGAGGTCTTGGCCGTGTCTGGACAGAGGAGATGCGCAAGAGGCACTCCGAGGCCCTCACAGGACGGACATTGTCCGAGGAGTGCAGAGCCAAATTGTCGGCAACCAAGACGGGGCAAGCGATGACCCCAGCAAGGAGGAAGGCTCTTAAGCCCTACTGGGATGAAGTCGCAAGACCTCAAGCAGAAAAGATGGGTGTCGATGTGGAGGCCTACTGCGCCTTGCCCACGGAACTGAAGAAGAAGGTCGTCGACCGCTTCAAGTACGGGGGCTTCAAGCCAGAGGACCTAATGAAGGACCTTGATGGCGAGAACCGATACGAGCGGGCTGGCTTGCGACAGAAGCTCGGTGCCGCCGAGAAATACGGAATCGATCCTGACTTCTACCTGACTCTCAATGACAAGCAACGACTGAAGATCGCAGGGCGCTATTCCGAAGGGATGCGTGGTGAACGCTTAACCCAGCACCTAGACCTAAACATGCGTACCGCCCGATCGCTCGAGCGATACGAATGCACGCTTGAGCAGTGGAACAGCCTCACCACCAATCAGAAGGCCAAAGTCAAGCACCGCTGGAAGAAGGGCTTGCGCGGAGCAGACCTCTTCTACCAATTGCCTGACAGCTGAAGTCAGCCCCTCGGACAATTAGGGCACGTTTTAGGGCACGCCCGATTTAGGGCACGCTTGCAGCCAAGTTGTCGAGGTGCTGGAACGAGCTGTTTTGAAGCCTGTTCTCCTCATACACTAGTCCAGCAGACCCATTGGCAGCACTAGCTTCAAGCCACGTTGACGATTGGGTAGACTAATCAAGTCGATCCAAGGGATTGACCCGCCTGGAGAGGTGGTCGAGTGGTTTATGGCTCTGGTCTTGAAAACCAGCGTGTCTTCACGGGCACCGTGGGTTCGAATCCCACCCTCTCCGTTTTGAACCACCTGAATCAATGATCTAGACGATCGTTGGTCTTGAAATGAATCAGGAAATGTTGTGTGGCCGACGGTGATGCACCACCGGAGCGATTCGACCACGTCGATACCTTGACGGGCCAATCACTGCAGATCGATTCATCACCAGGTTTCTTAAGAAACAAATGGATTTGACCACTGCAGTAGCAGGAGTCAAACACAAAGGCGTCGGACATCGCTCTGTCCGGCTTCCAAGCCCGATTAGCGACTTGGCGGTGCCACTATGAGCCGAATCGTCCGCATTTTTGAAGGGGTTGCGCTGGGATTTCTGGACATCCACAAATTGCGCCCAAGACTCAATCTGATTCCTACCTCGTCGGCCTCGATCAATCTCTTGACGTTAAGGCTCGTGCATCGATGGGTGAAGTGACTAAACAATTGAAATCTGATCAGCCCATCTGGGTGGGAGCCTCAATACTGCTGCCGTCAAAGTCGAAGATATAAGCCGATTCCTCAGCAACCAATTCACGGATCTCCTGGCGGGGGATATAAAGTGAATCAGTTTCACCAGCCATGCATGACTCTGCATGGCGGCAGTAATAACAGGCGTAACTAAAACAAGGCTTACGAGCTCTGGGGTCTTGTTCGATCCCATGCTCATCCATCAAAGAGCGCACAAGGCGGCAACAAAAGCGTTGCTTCTGGATTTGCATTAACGCGAAATCACGAAGCACGTCTTGCATGCTTCGATTCATCGAAGCGCAATAGGCCTTCAACAGAGTGTGCTCCGATTCAGACATTCTGACGTTGACGACCTTGTCAGCCTGAACCGAAGTTGCGCCCATCTGCTCCCAAGAATCCACGCCTACATCATATCCATGGATATGCAGATTTTGCATAAAAAAACTTCGCCTGGGTGCTCAACAATCAACACCTGGAATCACCGGGACAAGGAAAGATGGCAGCCCAGACAGGGCTGAATTGACGGCATAGAGGCACAACAATTGCAGCCAGATGGTTCAGGCCTGGCACCTCAACGGGGTGGCCCACGAATCAGCTATGCAAGCAGCACCCTGGCGGTCACGCCACAGGGCCGAGCAATGCAGAGGAGAAACCCCGAAGCAACCCCAAAGACACCCGACAGATACTCAAGAGTTGCTCAGCAGCATCTCTCGAGCTACCCTGGGGATGCTCCGGCAGCAGACGGGTCATGATCAAAACCTCCACTCGAGAGACCCAGGTGAAGCTCACGGTCTCCGTTCCACCGAGCCTTCATGTGCTTCTTCGCGGCTGGGCCCTGTGCGAAGGACGTGAGCTGACCAGCGTTGTACTTCAGTGCGTGGAGCTGTCGGTGCGCCAACTCAAAAGCAATGGTTCCATTCCCAGCGCAGCCATCCGCGCCTATGAGGCTGCCTGTGATGAACGTTTGGCTGTGGGAGGGTTGTGATCGTGCAGCTTGATCAGATCGAACAAGCGCTTCAGGCTCCGGTGATGGACGCCGTGATTGCCCTGAGCGAAAGGGTGCAAACCCTCGAGAACAATCCTGAGGGGCGGATCTACACCGCCTATCGCGCTATTGATCAAACTCTCTCCTTGGGGTATTCCGAGAACATCGATGCGATCGGTGAACAGCTCCGCGAACGCGACTTCGTGCTTCTCGCGAACCGTCGGGGTACACGTCGAGAGCAGAGGTTGCTGTTACTCACCCTCAAAGAGATCGGTATCGCCAGCAGCTACAGCGAAAACTGCTTTAGCGCATCGCCGAACACGGTGAGCCATCTCAGGCACCTGGGCTGGCCCTTGGGCAATCTCAAGCAAAACGCCAACGGCACCAAGACGCGCAAACGCTTCAACCCGGGGCGCTGAGCAACGATCGACAGCGTTGCACCATCGCTGCCACAACGGCAGGATCAGCGGCGGCTCGATCGCCGCGATCCATGTCCCGGTACGAGTCGGCAACCGCCCACGCTTTGGAGGCCGGTTCATTCAGATGTCGTGGGATGAGATGGAGATGAAGGTGCTGGGCTGCCTCACCAAAGGCAATGACATACACGCGCTCTCATCCGCTGATCTGTTTCACAAGATCGCTGGCATCGCGAACAGCGCACCCCCAATCAGAAGCCTCGGCCGCCGTGAAATCCACGGGGCCGGAACAGTGCCTTTGTGAATCCAAGAGAAGCCAACCTGGTAGGGGTGCTGGGTCCGGGTGATGCCGCAAAACCCAGAGTTCAGAGCGCTGAATCTCATACCGCGCTTGCGCGGTGGGATCAAGATGAAGCTGGCAGATGGCGCAGTTTTCCACGGGGATGATCTTCAACGACGAACAGCACCACGGCCATTACCGATCAGCCCAAAGTCGATGATCAAACCGATCAACACCACCAACAGGCCACTGAACGACGACACGCCCCCGAACGAGGCCGCAGCCCAGCAATAGCCGAGGGTTGTGGTGGGGAGAAACAACAGACCCAGGATGGGAAGCAACGGGTTGGGAACACTGGTGCCACTGAAGGGCTGCAGCACGAAACTGCTGTTGATCAACCACATCAACACCAAAACCAGGCGTGGAGCCAGCAGGCCAATCGCCGCCAGAAGACACATCGCAAGGCAGGGACGCTGGGCGACATCATCTGACGGCGACATCGTCCTCACTGGAAGATTCAGGTTTCAAGCGAGCAATTCATCGCCAACTCGAACGGAACGGCGGCGTTGGGGATCGACAACAGGCTGCTCGAGAGAGACGCAAGATCCTCGGGTTGGGTCATCGCGGCAGGTTCAACGGCCGTCACCGCACGAGCCATATCGGTGTTGACCCAACTGGGACAGATGGCGGTCACTCGAATCCCCTTGTCCCACCCTTCATTGCGCATGCTCTGACAGAGCCCCATCAAGGCGAATTTGCTCACGGGATAACCCGCCATTCGACCTTTGACGCGTTTGCCACTCATCGACACCAGCATCTGGATTCGTCCATGGCCACTGCTGACCAGATACGGCCAGGCCGCACGGGTCAGCCACCAGGGCCCCTTCACGTTGATTGCCCACAGTTCATCAAGCTGCTGCTCTTCGCCATCCGCAAACAACAACGGGGTTCGATGCAAAATCCCCGCACAGTGGATCAAGGTGTCGATGGCACCCCAGCGACGAACGGTGCTGTCAACCCAGGCTTCAACACTGGCTGGATCGTTGGCGTCGTAGGCGTGATGCAGCACCGTACCGACGTCCAGGTCTGTTCCCCTTAGAGCCTGCGGATCCCGCAGACCAAGGCTGAGGCGGTGACCATCCTTGAGCAACCGTCTGGCAATGGAACGTCCGATGCCACGACTGGCTCCGGTAAGCAAAACCATGCGTTGCATCAGGACGCGTTGAGGAGTCGATCGATCAGCAATTCTGGCGTTGTTGCATCCAGGAGGAGCTGGCGATTCCGCTGCGAGAGAAAGCCCGTCGAAACGCTTTGATCCAAAAAGCTCAGCAACGCATCGAAGTAGCCATCGATATTGAGCATGCCGATCGGCTTGGCATGAAAACGAAGCTGAGCCCAGGTCAAGGCCTCAAACAACTCGTCGAGGGTTCCCAGGCCTCCGGGCATGGCAACGGCTGCATCGGCCAGGTCGAGCATTCGCGCTTTGCGCTCGTGCATCGATCCCACAACCTCGAGATGGGTCAAACCGGAGTGCACCACTTCATCCTGCGTTAACGCCTCGGGGATCACCCCGATCACCTCCCCTCCAGCCGCCAAAGCGGCATCAGCAACAGCGCCCATCAAACCAATGCGAGCGCCGCCGTAAACCAGGGCCATGTCCTGGGTGGCGATCAGTGCACCCAGCTCAGTGGCAGCAAGCTTGAACAGGCTCGAGTCGCCGCTCGAGGAGCCGCAGTACACAGCGATTCGATTCATGGCGCCTGGCCGTGATCCATTCATCCTCACCTGGCATGGCTGGCAAAAACGAGCCAAGCCTCGAGAATCACCAGGAACGGGTCCCGATGAGGATGACCTCGATGGGCCTTGAGCTGCTGAGCCGTCACAGGATTCGAGACCCAGGCCTCGGCCTGAATGAGCCATCCGGACTGACGCTGAACGCGGATGGATCAGCGCTGTACTCCGTCAGTGATGACACCAAGGCGATTTTTCGTTTGGATCTCAAAGGCAGGGTGTCGGTGAGCGACTCGTTCTTCATCGGCCTCGACGGCTTGGAAGGCATTGCACTCCGTGGCGATGACAGCGAGCTACTCGTGGTGCAGGAGCGGAGCAATTCTGTGGTGGTGGTGGTGGATCTGAACAGCCAGAGCGAACGGGCTCGGCGCCCGCTGTCAGCCATGACCAACTACGACACGATCGCGCACCACTTCCCAGACCCTCCGGACAACAACGGATTGGAGGGCATCACTGTGAACACCAGGAACAACCATGTGGTTGCGGTGAAAGAGCGCAAGCCCGGTTTGCTGATCGAACTGGATTCCACACTCACCACAATCCTCTCCACACGAGTGCTGCAAGCCAGCCAAGGGTTCATGCATCCCGAACTGAAGGCCGAGAAGCTTGATTTCTCGGGCCTGAGCTACGACAGCAGCAGCGACACCCTTTGGATCGTCAGCGACAAGGGGCGGTGCCTGTTCCAGTACGACTGGGCAGGCGACACTGTTCTCCAGCGCCTCGATCTCACCATCAGCACGGGAGACAAGCCAAAGCGGATCCCCAAACCAGAGGGTGTTGCCTTCGATCCCGGGCGGAAAAGGATGTACGTGGTGAGCGATCGAGACGCTGATCTCTACGTGTTCAAACTCCATGACGACTGCTGAACAGCGCCGCGTTCTGATCACCGGTGCCAGCAGCGGCATTGGCCTTGAAGCGGCAAAAATCCTGCTGGCCCGTGGTGATGCACTCACCGTTGTTTGCCGCAATGCAGAGCGGGCGAAGCGAATCCGCACGGCTCTGTCGGGTTCCGTTGACACCTGCATTGCCGATCTGGCGGACCTTGCGTCTGTGGCCGAGACGATCGAACAACTCCGCCATCACGAGATGCCATTCGATGCACTGGTGCTCAATGCCGGGTTGCAATACGCCGGCCACAGCTCCCCCCGTTGGAGTGCACAGGGCATTGAACTCACCTTTGCAGTGAACCACCTGGCCCATCAACTTCTGGCGGAAGGATTGAAGGAGCAAACCCAAGCCATCGTGATCACCGCCTCCGAGGTGCACAATCCAGCCACCGGCGGAGGACGGGTTGGCCAGCCTGCAGGGCTGGGCTCGCTACAGGGACTGCGCCAGGGCCCCGGGGCACCGATGGTGGATGGAGAAAGTCCGTTCAATGCAGACAAGGCCTACAAAGACAGCAAGCTCTGCAATCTGCTGATGGCCCTGCAGATCCACCAGCAGCGTCCGGACATACCAGTCGTGGCCTGGAGTCCGGGGCTGGTGATTCCACGCACGTCAGAGGGGTTTTTCAGAAACAGTCGCCAAGCCAATCCACTGGGGCAGGCCTTGTTTGGGTTGGTCGCTCGGGATCTCTTGCGATTAACGGAAAGCGTTGAGCGGGCAGGGGCACTGCTGGTGCAGCTCATCGATGAACAACTTAATCAACCGGGATTCAGCTACTGGAGCAATGCCCTGTTGGGCCCTGGCCGGCATCAATTCAAACCAACGGAACCCTCCGAGGAAGCGAAGAACAGCGACACAGCGACGATGCTCTGGATGTTGTCGAACAATCTGATCAACTCGTTTTTAACGCCATCCCGCTGATCGCCAAACCGTTCACAAACCAGCATCCATTGCATCAGTTCATTGACTGATTATCAAACTTGTACACACGGTTGGGAATCACACTGATGTTGACGTCCAGGTCATCCAAGCCGAAGTCTTTGGCTCTTTTCAACATCTGCTGATTGACATCGTTCATAAAGGATTGATCCAAGATGTCTTCGGGTGCATTCAGCACAATATCCAGCCTTGCCTCGTTGTTAACAACACTGACGCTGCTGTACATCAGACGAACTTTTGACCACAACCTCTGGTTGCCTCGCGCGAGGGCGACACGTTTGAGTTGTCCTGCTTTGAAGCGACCAAATTCCGCATCCATCTGCTGCCGCACACTGAAGTCATGCAATGCCGATGACAAGGGCAGGCTCAACAGCCCGAGCAATCCCAACCAGACCAGAAGATTGCGCCAACAGCTGCGGAATGAGCCGTAACTCTGCAGCAAAAACACCACATGGGTGGTGACGGTGATGCCGATCAGGTTCGCCAGAAAAAGCAGAAACGAGCCCTCCGCGATCTGGTTGGTGAGACCCGCCACCGTTCCACGGCCAAACACAGCAACCATTTCCGAGCCGAGCGTGAGGCCAATGCCGGTGACACAGAGCGGTGGCACAAGGGCGACAGCAATCGCCACCCCTGCAATCGAATTCGACAATTGCTTGCGGGTCATCGAGAACGACCCGGCAACGGCCGCCGCGATGGCGATGCCCAGATCAATCAAGTTGGGAGACGTGCGGCCAGTGATCTCCGACTGCACATGGCTGATGCCCAGTCCCAAACTGATCAACGCGGCGGTTCCAATCACCGCCAGAACGCCGAAGCCAATGGTGACGGCGGAACGTCGGATCAATCTCCCATCGCTCACGGCCAAGCCAAAAGCCAGCTGAGGATGGGGTCCATCAACGGAGCGACGATCATGGCACCGATCACAACCGCCGTGCTGTTGGAGATCAGCCCGTGGCTGGCGATCACTGCAGAGCTGATCAGAAGAATGAAAAAACCAAGCGATGGCTTGGATGAAGCGATCCGAGCTTCATAAAGCTCCGTGCGAGGAACACGACTTTCAAGATGAACCGCCCAATGCCCCGACAGGGTTTCCAGCAGATGCCCCAGCACCGTGCACGTCTCCAGGCCTCACATTTCTGAATTGTGCACAGAGTTCTCGACTGCGCAGCAGACTGCACAACGATCAACACCAGACCATGACGGGTGTACTGGCAGCCCTGGGAGCAGCCATGGCCTGGACGGGAGCCAGTGCGCTCTGGCGATCGCTATCAGGGCGAGTCACGGCGATCCGGCTCAACGCCATGAAGAACGGCTTGGCCAGCCTGTTGTTTCTGCCGGTTCTGCTCACACTTCCGCACAACACCGAGGTGCATGCTGTTCTGCTGCTGTTAATCAGCGGCTTGATCGGCATTGCGGCCGGAGACAGCTTCTATCTCGGGGCGTTGCGGCGACTCGGCACCCGACGAACCCTCACCGTGGAAGCCAGCGGTCCGGTGCTGGCCAGCATCGCTGGGGTTCTGGTGATGGGGGACAGCTTGGCCGTGAAAAATGGTCTCGGCGCGCTTTTGGTTTCAAGCGCGGTGGTTCTCATTGCCATGCAGGCGAAAGAGACGAGCCAAGTGGAGAGGGGGGGCAGCGCTGCTGACTTCGGCATCGGTCTGCTGTTGGCACTCACCGCCGTGGTCTGTGGCCTGAGCGGAGCATTTCTAGCCCGTCACGTGCTGATCAGCAGCGACCTCACCCCATTGCAGACGGCATCGATCCGGCTGCTGGGCGGATGGCTTGGTCTTCTTCCCTTCCTCAAAGGGATCTGGAGACAGACCAAGCTGAAGCAACGGGAGCAATGGAAGCTTGTGATCGCCACCGTGGTCGGAACCAACGGGGGAATCCTGTTGCAACAGGTGGTGCTGCAAACGATGCCCGTTGGAGAAGGGGTGACCCTGATGGCTACGGCACCAGTGATGGCTCTTTGTGTGGGCCGAATGGAAGGAGACCCGATTCAGCTCTCCGGCGTAGCTGCCGCGGGGCTGGCCTTGGCCGGTGTGGCCTGCACAAGCCTCTGAAGGCCGGATTCCAGGGCCGGAGCTGCAGCCTCGTTCAAAGCCAGCACCACCAGATCAGCACCACAGCCCTGATCGGGACGCCAGGCATGGCTGGGAGCTGCTTCAAACCAGCTGTTCAACCGCGGACCCACCATCTGGATCTGAAGCGGAAGCGTTTTGCTGGGCAGCCAGACACGCCCCTTGAGTCGAACCACCTGGTGATTGCTGACCAGGCTGGGCAACAGCTGCTCGAGGGCCTGACGGTCCAAGGCCCCTTCCACACGAACATTGCTGCCGACCATGTCGACATGGCTGTGGTCGTGATGGTCGTGGTCGTGGTCGTGATGGTCGTGGTCGTGATGGTGGGTGTGGGCCTCCTGGGGAGTGGGCTTGTGATCAAGGCCCAACACAACGGATGTCTCCACCTGTCCGTGAGACACAGGAAGCAGAGCGGTACCCGGGCGCACTTTGTCTTTGATCCGCCCCTGCACCTCAGCCATCGCTGATGCGTCCAGGCAATCAGCCCGGCTGATCAAGACCAAGTCAGCGGCCTGGAGTTGATCCTCAAACAAGTCGTCGATCGCTGTGAGGTGATCGAGGCTGGGATCCTCGGCCCGTTGCCGCTCCAGCGCTTCAGCATCAGCCACTGGGCTGCCTGCAGCCAAAGCTTCGCCATCCACCAGCGTCACCACACCATTCACATGCACACGGCTGCGGATGGCCGGCCAATCCAGGGCCTGAAGCAGAGGCCTTGGCAAAGCGAGACCGCTGGTTTCAACAACGATCCCATCCAATTGATCCGCCCGTTCCAGCAACGTCTCCATGGTCGGCAGGAAGTCGTCCTGCACCGTGCAGCAGAGGCAGCCGTTGTTCAGCTCAACCAAACGGCCGTCCACCTCCTCCTCAGGACAAAAGCCGCAGCTGCGAATCAGATCACCATCAAGCCCAACGCTGCCAAATTCGTTGACCATCACGGCCAATCGCTGACCGCCACGGGTGAGCAGATGGCGGAGCACCGTGGTCTTGCCGGCCCCAAGAAACCCGGTGATCACGGTCACCGGAAGACGCTTAGCCATGACGATTAGGGGCGGCAGCCCAGGCTCTCACGGGTGGAGACACCACTGATCGGATTGGATCCATCCGCCCGAGCGCAGAGGGCCCGCTGTTGGGGAAGGTCGATCACGGCGTTGGTGAAATCAGCACCGTCGATCTGCGCGTCCGTGAAACGGCTCTGCATCATCATCGCGTTGGTGAAATTGGCCCCCCGGAGATCGGCGCCCTCGAAGTGGCTGGCAAAGCCCACAACATCGGAGAGATCGGCATCACGGAGATCGGCCCCCTGCAGTTGCGAGGTGTTGATCACAGCACCGCGCAGGTCTGTGCCGCTGAGATTCACCTCGCGCAAATCGGCCTTGAGGAACTCTTTTTCCTTGAGGTCAAGACCGTGCATATCCGCGCTGATCTCCTGAACTGCGAACTGACCACGCAGCTCGGGAGCGGTGATGGCCTGCACTGATTCAGCCCAAGCAACAGTGCTGAACGCCAGCGTGATCACCGCCAGCAGCGAGGCCATACGTCGAAGGGCGCCCATGAGACCGGTAATTTGAGCAATCACGTTATGGCAACTGTCCGCGGAGCGAGTCGATATGGCCATGAGCTTGCGGGTGGTGGTTCCACCCCATCCCCTGATCGGCCATTGGCTGACCATGCTTCGGCATCGGGAAACCCCTACGGCCCTCTACGCCACAGCCCTGCAGGAACTGGGCCGGTGGCTCACCTACGAAGCCCTGCGGGACTGGCTGCCCCATCGCCGGGAGATGGTGCCCGGACTCCATGGGGACACCGAAGGCACCCTCGTTGAAGCATCGGTACCGCTGATCGCCATTCCAGTGCTGCCAGCAGGTCTCGAGCTTTGGCAGGGAGGACGATCCGTCCTTCCCGATTCCTCCCTCTGCCTGGGGTCCTGCCCACAGGAGATCGAAGCCAACGCCGGGGTGATTCTGTTCGTGGATCAGATCAGTGATGGTGAGGCCACCCTCAAGCTTCTGCAGGAGCTCCAGAGCAAGGGTGTGGATGGACGGCGGCTGCGGCTGATCACTGCCCTGTGCGCCAGTCCTGGACTGAAGCTGTTGGGTGAAGCGATTCCAGACCTAACGCTGCACACCGCCTGCATTGACGAGGGCGTGGGGGAACAGGGTGAGATTCGTCCGGGAATCGGTGACCCTGTGCGACGGCTGAACCTCAGATCTTGAGGGCATGACTAACCTTCAGGCAGGTTGAACGCACCCATGGCCCAGCAGCACGACACGGGCTCAGGCACCCTGGCAACCCTGGTCACCGGAGCAGTGCTCGGTGCTGCAGGGCTGGCCTGGTGGCTCCTCAACGAAGCCGACAGGCGCAGGCGTTACGGCGCGCAAAAATCGATGTTGCACGCACCGCGGATGCAGGACGGTTCCGAAGTGCTGGACAGCGCAGGCAACGGACACCTCGAGGAGCGGGTGGAAAAACTCAACGCGGAGATCGCCCGCGTTCGCGCCCAACTCGAGGGACTCGGTAGCGAAGGATGAGCGCTCGGTAGGTTGGCTTGATTGCCACTGGTCCGCTCCGTTCCATGCTTCGCTCCGACGCCGTCACCAAGGGGATTCAGCGGTCTCCCAACCGCGCCATGTTGCGGGCCGTGGGCTTTGGAGACAGCGATTTCGGCAAGCCCATCCTGGGCATCGCCAACGGCTACAGCACCATCACCCCCTGCAATGTGGGGCTGAACGACCTGGCCAAACGAGCTGAGGAAGCGGCCCGGCAGGCCGGAGGCATGCCACAGATGTTCGGAACCATCACCGTGAGTGATGGAATCTCCATGGGCACCGAAGGGATGAAGTACTCCCTGGTGAGCCGTGAAGTGATCGCTGACGCCATCGAAACGGCCTGCAATGGCCAGAGCATGGATGGGGTGCTGGCCGTTGGTGGCTGCGACAAGAACATGCCCGGCGCCATGCTCGCGATGGCACGGATGAACATCCCTTCTGTGTTCGTCTACGGCGGCACGATCAAGCCGGGCAAGCTGGGCGGCTGTGATCTCACGGTGGTGAGCGCTTTTGAAGCGGTCGGCCAACTGACCAGCGGCAAGATCGACGAAGAGCAGCTCACCGCAGTTGAGAAAAATGCCTGCCCTGGGGCTGGCAGTTGCGGCGGCATGTTCACCGCCAACACCATGAGTGCCGCCATCGAAACGATGGGTCTCAGCCTCCCCTACAGCTCCACGATGGCTGCCGAGGACGAGGAAAAGGCCGACAGTGCCGCTCGCTCCGCCGAGGTGCTGGTGGAGGCCGTGAAAGCCAACATCCGCCCCCTGGATCTGCTCACCAAGGAAGCCTTTGAGAACGCCATCAGCGTGATCATGGCGGTGGGTGGCTCCACCAATGCGGTGCTGCACCTGCTGGCCATTGCCCGCACCGCCCGCGTTGACCTGAGCATCGATGACTTCGAACGGATTCGTCAGCGGGTGCCGGTGATCTGTGATCTCAAGCCCAGCGGCCGCTACGTGACCGTTGATCTGCACAACGCCGGCGGCATTCCCCAGGTGATGAAGCTGCTGCTGGATGCAGGCTTGCTGCACGGCGACTGCCGAACGGTGGAGGGCAAAAGCCTGAAGGAGTTGCTCGCCGATGTGCCCTCGGAGCCGCCCTCCGGGCAGGACGTGATTCGCCCCCTGAGTAATCCGCTTTACGCCAAAGGGCACCTCGCCATCCTCAAGGGCAACCTCGCCAGCGAGGGAAGCGTGGCCAAGATCAGCGGTGTGAAGACACCTGTTCTCACCGGCCCGGCGCGGGTGTTTGAAAGCGAGGAAGACTGCCTTGCCGCCATCCTCGACAAAAAGATCCAGGCCGGGGATGTGGTGGTGGTCCGCAACGAGGGTCCCGTCGGTGGACCGGGCATGCGGGAGATGCTGGCTCCCACCTCAGCGATCGTTGGTCAGGGCCTTGGGGACAAGGTCGCCCTGATCACCGATGGCCGCTTCAGCGGCGGCACCTATGGCCTGGTGGTGGGTCACGTGGCTCCTGAAGCCGCCGTTGGCGGAACGATCGGGCTGGTTCAAGAAGGCGACAGCATCACGGTTGATGCCGATCAGCTGCTGCTCCAACTCAACGTGGATCACGCGGAACTGGATCGCCGCCGGGAGGGATGGAGCAAGCCGGAACCCCGTTACCGCAACGGAATTCTCGGCAAGTACGCACGGCTCGTCTCCAGCTCAAGCCGGGGTGCGACCACCGACCACGCCGATTGAATTCGGCGCGATCAAACAGCCGGTTGCACCAGAGCCCGTAGGCGCCGACCCAATGCTTCAAGCGGGGCGGCATCCTGCGGTGCCGCACAGCGCTGCCCCGATGCGCCATCCATCCAGACCGGATGGCGCCCGTGCCAGAGCATTGGACGTTCCGGTTGGTCCCACCAGCTCAGCATCAGATTGATTTCATCGCCACTCCGATAGATCTCCAGTTCAAGATCCTGATCGGAGCAACGCTGGCCGTCACCATCACGGCATTCAATCCGCACGTGCAGATCGTCGATCTGTTCTGGAGCCGAAGGATCGATCAGAACAACAGCATGGCTCCAAGGCTTGAGGCAAACATCAGCCGCCTTGGCAATCAACACCAGAAGGTCCATGGACTCAGGGCAAGGCGCGGATTGAACGGATCAGCACCCGGATGGACCCAGCGCGAAACCCCGGATTGAGATCCCCAGCATCGCCGAATTTCGAGTGCAACACCTGGATGCGGGTGATGCCACTGGGATCGAAGCGCAGCGGTAAGCCAACGGGCTTGGCACGCACCGTGGGTCTGAGGTCGGCGAATGGCACCACAACAGGGGTCAAACCGGACGGTTTGGTCGCAACATCCACCACCCAGCGGAGACCACCGGGAATCAGTTCCGTGAGTCCCATGGCTCCATCCCGGCAACCAAGGGCAATCTTCAGGGTGCGTCCCTCACCCTCAACATCCAGCTGAAGTGCTGAATAAGGGGACAGATCGAGCGGGGGCTGCAGGCGAGGGGAGCGGCAGCTCACGAAACCACCGCCGGTCTCCACCAGCTCCCCGTCCAGCACGAGTCCGTCGGGGGTCACGCGGCAACCGGCACGGGATCGGCCGCCCATGATCGTGTCGTTCAGGCTGGCCCAGTCAGCAAAGTCGCTGCCCTGGAAAAGGATCTGTTCAGAGGCCGGCGGCTGCATCCTGATCAGCAAGGATCAGCACATCACTAGCAGGTTGAACCAGCCGAGCGGGAGTGCGATCGGAGGATTCAGAGGGATCGACCAGTCGCCGGAGGGCCTCCTGTTTACCGGCACCACTGACGAGGAAGATCACCTGACGGGCGGCACTAAGCACAGGAGCCGTCATGGTGATGCGATCCAACCCCTTGCCGCGCCCGATGGTCGTCCAGCGATCCAGCACCGCTGGAGCCTCGGTGCCGGGGAACAGGGATGCGGTGTGGCCGTCATCCCCCAGGCCCAGCAGCATCACATCGAACACCGGTGGGGCTCCTGAGCACAGCTGAGAAAGCTGGTCAGCAAAAGCCTGGGCACTGGCCTCAGGGCTCTCCAGTTCCACGGTGGGCACGGGATGAAAAGCAGCTGAAGCTCCAGGCCCGGGTGCGAGAAGGGTGCGGCGCAGCATGCCGGCGTTGCTGGAAGCATCATCGGCAGCCACCCAGCGCTCGTCACCCAGAACGACGTCCACCCGGTCCCAGGGCAACCGTTCCTGACCGAGCAGGGAGTAGGCACTGGCGGGGGTGCTCCCACCGGAGAGAGCGATCTGGCAGCGGTCCCGTTGATCCAAGGCCAGATCAATTTGGGCGGCAACAGTTTCACAGGCCTGACGGGCGAGGTCCTGAGGATCTTTCGCCCGCTCGATGCGGTAGTTGGTCATCGCTCAACCACTCAGCTGAGCCATTCGGTGTGGAACGTGCCCTCCTTGTCGACCCTTTGGTAGGTGTGGGAGCCAAAGCAATCGCGCATCGCCTGAACCAGGTTCTGAGGAAGGCGACCGGAGCGGTAGCTGTTGATGTAGTCGAGGGTGCTGCTGAAGCAGGGAACGGGAATGCCGGCTTCGGCGGCACCGGCCACCACTTGAGCCAGTCCGGGAAGCCGTCGGTTGATCTGTTCAGCGAACCAGGGATCAACCATCAGGTTGGGCAGCTGGGGATCCGCGTGGAAAGCATCCTGAATGCGCTTCAGCAGACGGGCCCTAATGATGCAGCCACCCTTCCAGATCTGAGCGATCGACGGCATGTGGAGTTCATAGTCGAGGTCCTGGGAGGCGATTCGCAGAAGCTCCATGCCCTGGGCATAGCTGGCGATGCAGCTCAGCACCGTGGCATCCATCAGCGGAGCCATGGCATCGTCAGGCGTTCCCAGGTCAAAGTCCTTGATGGTTGGTCCTTTGAGGATCGATTCGGCCGCCACGCGTTGGGGCTTCATCGAGCTCATCACCCTTGCATTGAGAGAGGCATAGATGGTGGGAACAGAGGCACCCATTTGCAGTGCCGTCACCACGGTCCAGAGGCCCGTGCCCTTCTGGCCAGCCTGATCGGTGATTTTTTCCACCAGATCAGTGCCATCGACGGGATCCTTGGTGCGGAGACACACCTCGGTAATTTCCACCAGATAAGACGACAACTCTTCTGTGGCGTTCCATTGACCGAGAACGTCGGCCATCTGCACACCGGTCATTCCTTTGACCCGCTTCATCAGGTCGTAGCCCTCGGCAAGGATCTGCTCAATGCCGTATTCGATCCCGTTGTGGACGGTCTTCACCAGGTGTCCTGACCCGCCGGGACCGATGTAGGTCACGCAAGGTCCGTCTTCGACCTGAGCCGCCATCTTGTTCACAAGGCCCTCGATGGCCTCGTAGGAGGTCTTGGTTCCTCCGGGCATCATGCTCGGGCCCTCCAGGGCACCTTTGGCGCCACCGGACACACCCATACCGATGAAACCGAAGCTCTTGCTCTCGAGTTGCTTCACCCGACGTTCTGTGTCGTGGTAGTCGGAGTTGCCTCCATCAATCAGCAAATCGCCTTCTTCGAGATAAGGGGAGAGCTGATCAACAACAGCATCCACGGCAGGCCCCGCCTTCACCATCATCAAAATCCGGCGGGGGCGCTCCAACTTGCCAACGAAATCTTCGAGGTCAGTGGCGCCCTGAATGTTCTTGTCCTTGCCACGCCCCTGGAGGAAGTCTTCGGTTTTGGCGTAGGTGCGGTTGTAGACAACGCTGGAGAAACCGTTGCGTTCCGCATTAAGGACGAGGTTCTCGCCCATCACGCCAAGACCGATGAGGCCGAAGTGAGACTTGGACATGGCCTGAAGGACCACTGAGGACTGATCTCAGTGTGTTGATCTCGCCTGGTCTCGACCGCAAATCAACCAATAAATGTCAGGAATGAGCCATCGGCAGAAAGACGTCGGCTCATTCCTGAAAACGATTGCTGCCTTCAGATCACCGTTCCATCAGCGATGGTGGCGTTTTTCTGAACCACTACAATGCCGTTGCGGATGTAGAAGCCCTGATCGGAACGGTCGGCTTCTTCCACGTTGTCCTTGTTGATGATCGAGACACCTGAACCAATGCGGGTGTTCTTGTCGAGGATGGCGCGTTTCACCGTGGTGCCCTTGCCGACGCCAAGAGGAATGCCTCCGCGCTCTTTCAAGACAGCGCGTTCGTCTGGAGATTCGAAGAAGTCGGCCCCCATCACCAGCGTGTCCTGAAGCACGCAGTCACTTTCAATTCGACTGCGTACCCCGAGAACACAGTGGTGGATGCTGCAGGACTTGAGGATCGAGCCTTCGCCAACAATCGAGTTGGTGATCTGGGCGTCAACCAACTTGCTGGGGGGCAGATAACGAGGACGGGTGTAGATGGGGAATTTCTCGTCGTAGAAGCTGAAGGGGGGCGTGGGTTGTTGGGTCAGGGCGAGGTTGGCTTCATAGAACGCACCGATGGTGCCGATGTCTTCCCAGTAGTCGTCGAACACATAGCTCTGAAGCTTGTCGCCCCGCGCGAGAGCCTCGGGAATGATCTCCTTGCCGAAATCCTTGTGCCCGGGATGCTTGTCGAGCAGATCAAAGAGGGTCTGACGGCTGAAGACGTAAATGCCCATCGAGGCCAGATAGGGCCTTTCCTTGGCTGAATCGGCACTGAGGCCGAAGCGAGAGGTGTCGACAGCCATCTCCAGCAGCGAATCACCCTTGGGCTTCTCGCGGAACTCCTTGATCGAGCCGTTTTCATCGGTCCGCATCAGACCGAAAGCCTCTGCCTGCTTGGGATCAACGGGAAGGGCAGCAACGGTGAGATCAGCACCTGAGCGTCGGTGGTGCTCGATGAAGAGGCTGTAATCCATCCGGTAGAGCTGGTCACCGGAAAGGATCAGGTATTCATCAACATCCCATTCCTGGAACAACCACTGGTATTTGCGTACAGCGTCTGCAGTGCCTTCAAACCAAGTGGGACTGTCGGGGGTTTGCTGAGCTGCGAGCACCTCAACAAAACCGCCACCAAAGGAATTACTGAGGTTGTAGGTCTGACTGAGGTGACGGTTCAGTGACGCACTGTTGAACTGCGTCATCACGTACATCTTGTTGATGTCGGAGTTGATGCAGTTGCTAATCGGAATATCAATCAGTCGATATTTGCCTGCCAGAGGGACGGCCGGCTTGGCGCGCATTTTTGTGAGCGGATACAGGCGCGTGCCTGCACCGCCGCCCAGAATGATGGCCAAGACCCGCTTCATGCCGCTGTCCCAAATCGGCGTTGCCGCAAGAACTTACCGGAGTTTTTGGCTTCGCAACCGTCTTTCGGAAGAATCAGTCGAGATTACTGGGATTCAGATCGCGACTGAATCGCTCAAGAGCTCAAGAAGCTTCCAAATCGAACAGTCGTTCGACAATTCGGAGGGCCTGTTGGCGATCCTGACGGGTCTGGGGAGCACGCAGCTGGGTCACCGGCGTGTGGAGGATTTTGTTGATAATTCCTTTGCTCAACGCTTCGACAACCTTGCGTTCCCGGGCTGAGAAATCAGGGCCCATTCGGCTGAGGGCTTTCTGGAGTTCCTCCGAACGGATCGACTCCATCGACGAGCGCAGCTGGTTGATGGTCGGCACAGCCTCAAGGCTGTCCCACCACTCGAGGAACTGCTGCGCTTCTTGCTGAAGCAACTGCTCAGCCTCGCGGGCCATGGCCTGACGGGCTTCCTGGTTACGGGCAACGACCTCTTGCAGGTCGTCCACATCGTGGGATTCAACGCCGTCCACATCGGCAGCATCCGCAGCGATGTTGCGCGGCACACCGATATCAATCAAGCGCAGCTTGCTGCGCCGGTTCAGAGGAGCCAGACGTGCGGCATCAATGATCGGATCATCGGCGGCGGTGCTGGTGAACATCAGCGAGCAGGTGCTCAGGTACTGATCCAGATCCGTAAGCGGCCTGCACTGAACAGGAAGATCAGGGAAATCAGCCGACAGCTGCTCGGCCCGCTCAACGGTGCGGTTCAGCAGAACAACACCCGAGGCACCTTTGGCCTGAAGGTGCTGGAGCAACAGACGGCTCATGCGCCCTGCACCAACAACGGCGATCTGCTCGCTTTCCAGGGTGACCAGTTGATCTAGACCTCGGGATTGACCGAGCTTGAGCTGGGCGAGCTCAACGGCAGCTGAGCTGATCGAAACAGCCCCCGTTCCGAGGTTGGTTTCACTGCGCACCCGTTTGCCGGTGGAAACAGCTTGGGTGAGCAAGCGGTTCAGGATCGGACCCAGGGATTTGTGCTCCTGGCCGAGCCGCATCATTTTTTTCACCTGGGAGAGGATTTGACCTTCCCCCAGCACAAGGCTGTCGAGACCTGCTGCCACCCGCATCAGGTGGTCGACAGCGTCTTCGTGGTGGTAACTGAACAGGTGGGGCGTCAGCTCCCCTGTTTCAAGACCGGAGTGGCTGCTGAGGAAGTCGCTGACAGCAGACACGCCGAGGTCCGGATTGCGGACCAGGGTGTAAATCTCAAGACGGTTGCAGGTGCTGAGGATCGATGCCTCGAGCACCTGCTCATTGCCACGGAGGGATTGAAGGGACGTCTCCATGGTCTGCTCAGGGATGCTGAGCCGTTCCCGGATCTCCACCGGTGCCGTGCGATGACTGAGGCCGACGACGGAGATATGCATGAAGACGTTCCTCTCAACCAGTTGATGACGATCAGCTCAGAGCGATGCTCTGGGCGCCGTCTTTGATGTGCACGGTGTTGGTGAAGCGGCAGGTGTTGTCCAGGTTGCTGATCACCAGGCTGCTTGTGCGGGTGCAGTCCTTTTCGAACTTAACGCCATCAAAGAGCAGACCATCCGTGATGCCGCTGCCAGCGAAACAAACATGCTCACCGCAGGCCAGCTCCTCAGCCTCATAGACCTTGTCGGGATCGGCGATGCCCATCTCAGCGAGACGCGCCAGGTTGCCCTCTTTGGTCATGTCAGCCCACTCGGAGGTCTGAGCAATCGCAGGGTCATACACCAGTTGGCCCTGGAAGTGACCACCAAGAGCGCGCATGGCAGCGGCGGAGATCACACCTTCAGGGGCAGCACCGATGCCCATCAGGCAGTGGGTTCCGGTACCAGCGAAACCGCAGGCGATGGCGGCCTGAACGTCTCCATCGGAGATGGGCTGGATGCGAGCGCCGGTTGCACGGATCTCAGCGATCAGGTCCTTGTGACGGGCGCGATCCATCACCACGATGTTCAGCTCGTCGACGGGGAGACCCAGGCACTCGCTGAGGATCTTGATGTTTTCAGTGGCTGATTTGCGGATGTCCACCTTGCCCTTGGCTGCCGGAGGAGCAGCCAGCTTCTTCATGTAGAAGTCGGGGGCGTTGAACAGACCGCCACGGTCGGAAGCGGCGAGAACAGCCATGGAACCGCGCTGGTTGAAGGCGCAGAGGTTGGTGCCTTCGCAAGGGTCAACAGCAAAGTCAACGCCTGGGCCGGTGCCGGTGCCGACCTCTTCTCCGATGTAGAGCATCGGAGCTTCATCACGTTCACCCTCGCCGATCACGATGCGGCCCTGCATCTGGATCTGATTCATGCGCTTGCGCATGGCATCAACGGCCAATGCATCGGCTTCATCCTTCAGGCCTTTGCCGGAGAGCGAGGCGGAAGCAATGGCGGCCTGCTCGACGATCTCGAGAATTTCCTGAATGAGGGTCTGATCCACGGGTCTCCGGATGAGGTGGGACGGGTTGGCGAGATCTCCTGGACGGGCAGTTGGCCGTCGCCGCAGTGGATCTCGACATCTGAGCGCGGCTCACTGTATCAGTGGTTGCAGGAGTCCCTAAAATCTCCCGGCACTTCGCGCTCCTCATCCATGAGCACCAAGCCCCTGGTGATCTCGCCGTCAATCTTGTCGGCTGACTTCGCACGCCTCGGCGAAGAAGTGAAAGCCGTGGACGAAGCCGGTGCGGATTGGATCCATGTGGATGTGATGGACGGCCGCTTTGTTCCGAACATCACCATTGGACCGCTGATTGTTGAGGCGCTGCGGCCGGTGACCCAGAAGCCCCTGGACGTTCACCTGATGATCGTTGAGCCGGAGAAGTACGTCCCCGACTTCGCCAAAGCCGGTGCCGACATCATTTCCGTGCAGGTTGAAGCCTGCCCTCATCTGCACCGCAACCTGGCTCAGATCAAGGACCTGGGCAAAAAAGCAGGTGCCGTCCTGAACCCATCAACACCGATCGACACCCTCGAGTACTGCCTCGAGCTCTGCGATCTGGTGCTGATCATGAGCGTGAACCCCGGTTTCGGGGGCCAGAGCTTCATCGAAAACCAGGTTCAGAAAATTCGCGACCTGCGCCGCATGTGCGACGAAAAGGGTCTCGATCCCTGGATCGAAGTGGATGGCGGCATCAAAGCCGGCAATGCCTGGAAGGTGATCGAAGCAGGTGCCAACGCGATTGTGTCCGGCTCCGGTGTGTTCAACCAGCCCGATTACGCCGAAGCGATCAAGGGCATCCGCAACAGCAGCAGCAAGGAAGCTGTTCTTGCCTGATCAGGAGACCATCAGCTGAACACCACAAGCCCGGCAGCCATGCCGGGCTTTTTTTATGAGCACTTCAAGCAAGAACCCAACGCTTGAACAGTTTCAACATCTCCAAAGATTTGGTGGCCACAGTGATGCGAACAGGCCTCCGATAATCACTGGATGAATGATGACGTCAAATTGGTTGCCGCCTTCCTGGCGCTGAATGCTGGTGTGATCGCATTGGCTTTTGCCGGATATCTCAAAGGGAGCATGAATATCGGTGCAGTCCTTCAACATCTTGCTCAATAGTTCCGTTGACTTTGCGCATAGGGCAGGCCCAGGCTCTGTTACCTGCCGCTGAGTTGAAATACGGATGATCAAAACATCTCCTCTGGAAGAGACTGGGAGAGTCGAAGTCGAAGTCGGAGGCGTCCAATGCGTGACGACGGTCCAACTGAGCAAGATCTAGAAGCTGCCTGACTGGTCTGACAAGCCATACAGCCAGACGCTTCGTTCAGCTTCAAAGAACGCCAACAAGGTTTAGGCCATCCCTTTTTTCAGGGGTGGCCTTCCTTTTTGCCCGTTGGCTTGATGCATGGCCTGAGAAGCCAACAACAACTTGGAAGGGCATCATGCCAATCAGTTACGTGGATCACAAAACAAGACTGAAGATCATGGAATTATTCAGTCACGCGATGGACCACAGGTCACGGCGCGAGATTCACGCATAACTGAGAGAACAGCATGAGCAGACGAGGCATCCATCCACTGCTTCGGGGTCTTGATCGGCCTCAGCGGGTCGCACCGTCAAGACGCGCTGTCTTGCTGTCTGGCCTGGAATCAGCGCAACGGAAGCGTTATCTGCGTTCGGAAGCAGAAGAGAGCGAAACCTCCCAACAAACGACCCGGCATCGCGCATCTCAGTAAGGACTGCCCCCTGCAGGCGCTGATTTGTTCGTTCCTACTGCATAGGAGAGGGTTGTGATCACAACCCAGAGTTGATTGGTGGGGGGGGAGAGTCCAAGTGGACCTCGATCCCCCCTGAGTGGTGGGGAGAGTCCGTAAGGCCTCGATCCCCAGGTGGCGGCCGCTTCCGCTTCCAGACCCACATCTCCACCATGGTTTCCATCCGCAGCTGCAGGCATGCAGCTCAAGAATCTCTTCCACTGATGGTGGGCCATCTTCACAAACTGAACCCGGGTGAAACATCCCTGGAATAAGGGATCTGGGCCAAAGGATCAATCGCTCATCCGAGGGTGGAAATTGTGACTGGAGAGCATGCCTCGTTATTCACTGGATTTCAGAAAAACCAGCCGTAGCTGTGCAAACCAATGCCCAACAGATTGACGCCGATGTAGCAAACAGCGATCACCACAAGACCAACAACGGCAACAAGAGCTGGGCGTCGACCCTGCCAACCACGGCTAAGGCGGGTGTGCAAATAAGCGGCATACACCAGCCAGCAAATCAAGGCCCAGGTTTCCTTGGGATCCCAACTCCAGTAGCTGCCCCAGGCTTCATTAGCCCAAACTGCACCACTCACGATGCCCACTGTGAGCATCAGGAACCCAACCGTGATCGTGCGGTAACTGAGGCTGTCGAGTTGCTCGTTGGTGCTCAGCTCAACCGATTGCAGCTGAACAGAACCACCATTCGCGATCGAGGCCGCCTGACGAAATCCACCACTGCCAATGGAACTGCTCCGCAGTTCCAGGGATTGGCCGCGATCGGTGACCAACACCGCCAAGGAGAGCAGGGATCCCACCAGCAGTGCGGCGTAACTCACCATGATCACGCTCACATGCATGACCAACCAGCTTGAGCGCAGGGCAGGCACCAGAGGAGCCGCTGACTGCAATTGATCGGGCAAGGCAAAGCTGGCGAAGGCAATGCAACCAAGGCCCATGGGGGTGGCCGCAGCCGCCACGATGGGAGAAGGCCAGGCCCGTTCCACCAGCAGCTGGGTGAGGGTGCAAGCCCAGGCGAGAAAGCACAGGGATTCGTAGAGGTTGCTGATCGGGAAGTGGCCGGATTGCCACCAACGCAAAATCAGCTGAGCCGTGAACAGAAGGTTGGCGACGGCCACCAGCAGTCGCACCAAGCCAGCCCGGGACTGGCTGGACACCGCCCAGAAAGCCATGGGCATGGCCAGCAGCAGCAACACAAAACCAGCGAAACCAAGACTGGTGACCAGCTCAAAAGGCGTGTTCAGCACACCATTTCCAGAAGACACGGGGATTCTGCCTCGGCCAATCAGCGGGTGGCCTGTTTCAGCAACAGACCACCCGCCCCGAGGAACAACATCACAGGCAGCCAGGCCGCCAGAACCGGGGGAAGGGTTCCCTTCACCCCGAGGGAACTGAAGCTGAAACCAATCACGTAATAGACAGCGATGATGCCGAGGGTGAGCACAAATGAGAAGCTTCGGCTGCTTCGGTAACTGGGCTGAGCGCCGAGGGTTGCTCCAAACAAGCCAAAAACCAGACATGCCATCGGAACAGTGAACTTCTCTTGAATCCGCACCCGGATTTTGCGGGCTTCCTTGATGCTGCCGGCCTCTTCGTACACCCTTTGGGCCTGCAAGGCTTCAGCAACGGTCATGTTCACGGCATCGTTCTCAATCCCCGCCAAACGCAGCGGCCCAGATCCCAGGGGATAAACGTAACGATCGAAATCGGCCTTGGTTGAGCTGCCGTTGGCGGCCAAGGTCAGAATCTGGCCATCCAGGAAAACCCAGCTGGCTTGGGCCTCATTCCAGATGGCCCGATCAGCACGCAACATCTGGGTAAGACCGGGTCTGGTGAAATCCAGAACCGTCACATCCAGCATTTGGCCGTTCTGGAATTTGCGGGAATAAAACAGTTGAAGCAGGCCCTTGTCACCCTTCTCACCATCTGAACCAATGCGTCTGCCGAAGCGGGGATAAATGACGTCGCGTCCCGTCTCACTGGCGAGAGAACGCCCCAAGGCGCGCTTCAAGCTCACCTCTGCAAAGCGTTGGCTGCGGGGCACCACCACGTCGTTGAGAACGAAGGTGAACAGGGTCATCGCCATCGAGAGGGCGAGAGCGGCACTGATCATCCGCTTCGTGGTGATGCCGAGGCTTCTCAGGGCGGTGAGTTCGTTGTTCGCCGAAAGGCGGGTGAACACGAACAGCGAGGCCATCAGCGTTCCAATCGGCACAGAGAAAGCCAACCAACGCGGAATGCTGAACAACAGCACCTGAGCCGCAACTGTGATCGGCAGGTTCTTATCAACCATCTGCCGCACCAGTTCAAACATCACGCCGCCTGTTAGCAGCAGCAGGGTGAACAGGGCAATGAAGAACAGAAGTGGACCAAGAAGCTCCTTGAGCAACCAACGATCCAGAAGATCCAGCCGCATCCAGGTGGCGCGTTTGAGACGATCCAGAATCACAGTTGGAATCCCTCCCCGAGGTAATAACGACGCACCTGCGGATCAGCTGCCACCTCCTCGGAACGTCCTGCGGCCAGCACCGCACCATCGTTGAGGATGTATGCCCGATCGGTGGTGGCCAGGGTTTCGCGCACGTTGTGATCGGTGATCAGAATCCCCATGCCCCGGGAGCGCAACCCCTCGATCAGCAGCTGCAGATCCGCCACCGCAAGGGGGTCGACGCCGGCAAACGGTTCATCCAAAAGCAGATACGTCGGTCCGTTGTCACCCGATGCCAGTGCCCTAGCCACTTCGCAACGGCGACGTTCTCCCCCGGAGAGTTGGAAACCAAGACGATTGATGAACGCGCTGAGGTGAAAGTCTTCAATCAGCTGCTGGCGCCGATCCCGACGCTGCTCGGAACTGAGACCGGTCTGTTCAAGGGCGATATCCAGATTTTCACGCACCGTGAGCTTGCGAAACACACTCGCTTCCTGGGGCAGGTAACCCACACCAAGCCGGGCTCGCTCCGGCATGGGCAGATGGGTGACCCGCTCACCGTTCACGGTCACCTCCCCCTGATCAGGGGAGAGCAGACCGATCACCAGATTGAAGGTGGTGGTTTTTCCAGCTCCATTGGGACCAAGCAGGCCGACCACCTCGCCGGGGGCAAGCTTCAGATCCAAGCCCTTCACCAACTGGCGGCCCCCAAGGGTGATGGAGACATTCGACAGTTCCAAGGTCATGGAGTCACCGGGTTGGTCTCGGCCTGAACGTCGAGCACGGGTTGGCTGGGAGTGAGCGACCACTGACTGAACACCTGCTGGCCAGGAACAGGGCTGGCAATCGCGCGACCTTCATCCAGGAGATAAGTAAACCGATCAGCGCGGAGCTGGTTGCCATCAGCCTGGATCACATCAACATCACCACTCAGCACAATCCGGTCTTCCTCTGTGAAGTACTGGGCTTGTCGGCTGGTGGCCACCAAACCACGACCGGCATGCACCAAGCGAACGTTGCCACTGGCGGTGATCACACCCGTTCCGTTGTCGGCCGATTGCAGGTCGGACTCAATCGTGATGACGCCAGCGTCAGCTGTTTGCTGAGCCTGGGCCGACAACAGGGTCCAAAGGGCGGCCAGAAGGGGCAGAGCTAAAAGAAGCCCCCGAGAACGGAGCATTGCTTTCACTGCCACACCACCTGCCCAAGTTCGTCGAGATTACCGGCGCTTCAGCGCATGGACTCAAGAACGGGGACAGTGCATGACTCGGGATCCCCATCCTGCTGAAGCGCCTCAAGCCTCTGTTGCGCAGCACGGCACAGAGACGCAAGATCCAAGCCAAGATCCGGGGTTCCAGGACGTTTGAGACGACCCAGAGCTTCACCAAAAAGAATCGTGGCACCGCGCCGGTTTCCCCGTTGCAGGTGCAACTGCGCCACCGCCACCTGCAGGATCCCCTGAAGGCTGCGCCTTTCCGGATCAGCTGTTTCATGCCAGAGCTCCTCAAACAGATCATGAGCGGCGTACCACTCACCTGCATTGAAGAGCTCCACACCCTGCTGAAAGCGAGGGTCCGCCTGAGGCATCAGCGCTTGGACTTGGCCGGCTTCTTGCCGGGAAGTTTGCGCAGACGGATCGACTCGGGCGTGACTTCGAGCATCTCATCGGGACCGATGTATTCCAGAGCGCGCTCCAGCGTCATCTGCACCGGTGCTTGCAGCGTGTCCAGTTCCTCAGCGCCCGCGGAACGCATGTTGGTGAGCTGCTTGGTCTTGCAGACGTTGATCTCGAGGTCCTGAGGCCGGTTGTATTCCCCGATGATCATTCCCTTGTAGACCTTGGTGCCCGGGCTGATGAAAAACTGGCCGCGATCCTCGGCGTTCTTGAGGGCATAGAACGTTGCTGTTCCTTCTTCGAAGGCGATCAGCACACCGTTCCGGCGGGTGTCGAATTCACCCATCATCGGCCGGTATTCATAGAAGGAATGGCTCATGATTCCTTCGCCGCGGGTGGCCCGGATGAATTCACCGCGGAAACCGATCAGACCGCGGGAGGGAACGATGAACTCCAGCTGGGTGCGGCCATCAGCGCTGGTTTCCATGTTCTGCATCTCGCCCTTGCGGGTGCCCAGTTTTTCGATGCAGCTGCCCACCGCTGGTTCAGGCACATCCATCACCAGGGTTTCCACCGGCTCGCAGGGGGTGCCATCGATGGTGCGGTAAATCACCTGCGGCTGGGACACCTGGAACTCATAGCCCTCACGGCGCATGGTCTCGATCAGGATGCCGAGGTGCAGCTCACCGCGACCACTCACCGCAAACCGGTCCGGTGAATCGGTGTCTTCCACACGCAGGGCAACGTTGGTGAGCAACTCACGCTGCAGGCGGTCACGCACCTGACGGCTGGTGACGAACTTGCCTTCCTTGCCCGCAAAGGGTGAATCGTTGACGACGAAGGTCATCTGCAGGGTGGGCTCATCCACCTTGATCAGCGGCAGAGCGGTGGGCTCATCGGGGCAGGCGATGGTTTCGCCGATGTTGACGTCGTCAAAGCCAGCCACGGCCACCAGATCACCGGCAGACGCCTCTTCGATCTCGACGCGCTGCAGCCCCTCGAAGCCCAGCAGCTTGCTGATGCGGCCCTTCTTGATGCTGCCGTCGTCCTTGATCAGCGCAGCGTTCTGACCCTGCTTGATTTTTCCGTTGTGAACGCGGCCAATGATGATCCGGCCGAGGAAGTCGGAATAGTCAAGGGTGGTGATTTGCAGCTGGAGGGGCTTCTCCGAATCACCAACCGGGGGCGGAACGTGGCGCAGGATGGCATCGAACAGCGGACGCATGTTGTCGCTGTCGGTCTTCATGTCGGGCTTGGCGAAACCTCCGAGACCGCTGCCGAACAGGTAGGGGAAATCGCACTGATCATCGTCAGCGCCGAGTTCGATGAAAAGGTCGAGCACCTTGTCGACGGCGGTCTCGGGATCCACCCGGGCCCGGTCGATCTTGTTGACGAACACGATCGGACGCAGGCCCTGCTCGAGGGCCTTCTTCAGCACAAAACGGGTCTGGGGCATCGGCCCCTCGTTGGCATCCACGATCAGCAGGCAACCGTCAACCATGCCCAGCACCCGCTCCACTTCTCCACCGAAATCGGCGTGACCAGGGGTGTCAACGATGTTGATCCGGGTGTCGTCGTAGGTGACAGCCGTGTTTTTCGACAGGATCGTGATGCCCCGCTCACGCTCCAGGTCGTTGGAGTCCATCACACAGGTGGGGACGGCCTCGTTGTCGCGGAAAATTCCTGACTGCGCCAACAGCGAATCGACCAGAGTCGTCTTGCCGTGGTCAACGTGGGCGATGATCGCGATGTTGCGGATCGCCTTGTTGTTGGCGCTCATGCGGGCTGACCGTAAGTATTTGTGAAGAACGCCAAAGGCGCAGTGCGAAAGGTTATCTCAACGTGAGAATCGACTGGTGCGCTCCGGACCCTTGCTGCGCAGGCTGCCGCGGGTGACGCCCAGCTGGTGGTGGATCTGCTCCTGGGACCAGACCTCCTGGGTGGCCATCCGACCCGCCAGAGCCTCGACGTAAAGGCTGACGCGCCGTTGCGTCGCAGCGGCATCCTCATCGAGAAGTTCGAGCCGGATCCTGCGCACGCCGGCCCGCAGCAGCGACGGAAGCGCTTCAACGCCCGATTGCGCCATACCATTGAAAAGGGTGTTCCGACAACCCAGATCAGCCCGCAGTGGGTGTTCAACGCCACTGCGATCCCGCAGGGTGACGTGGTGCTTCTCACAGGGACGACCGCAATCGGTGTGGTCCTTGCCGTCCGAGAGGAATGCACAGAACAGGCAATGCTCCATGTGGAACAACGGCATGTGCTGGTGCAGGGTGACCTCCAGCAGCGCCGGATCAACGGCGGCGGCGAGATCCAGCAGTTGCTGAAGGTTGAGGTCGTAACTGGCCGTGAGTCGCTGCAGCGCCCAATGGTCGCGGTACCAGTGGAAACTCAGGGGGTTGGCGGTGTTGAGGGAAAAGTCACCAATACAGGGGGCCAGCGCCGTCAGCACCTCCAGCTGATCGGCATTTCGCACCAGGAAACCGTCAGGACGGGCCCGAATCAGTGGCTCAAGCGACCAGCGTTCATCAGGCCGTGTGATCCGTGCACCGGCCAGCCATACACCCTCAGGCCAGCAGCCTCGACCGATCGCCACCGCTTCCCGCAGCTCCCGAGGCTGCTCGAGATCCGCCACCACCGAGCGAATCGGCAGGTCCGTGCCGGAGAGATCTACCAAGGCCTGCAGCTGCTCCAGGCTGCGCACCAGCACCACCAAGCCTGGCTTGGTCTCGCTGAGGGGAGCGACAGCTGGTGGGCACATCTGAGCCAGCAGCTCCGTTGGGTCTGCCGTTTTGGTGGCTGCAGGGACAGGGCCTGAATCGGTGCTGCAGTCCCCTGTGGCCTCCAACTGCTCCAGCAGAGCCCTGCGCATGCGGTTCAGTTCCGCCACGGGCAGAAAAAGCTCGCCCTCCAGTTCGATCTCCAGATGCTGAAGCGACCAACCGGTTCCCCCCAGGCGTCCCAGTTGCTGCTCAAGCCGTTCCCGGTCAAGGGGGCGCTGCGAAGCACTCTGGAGCGGCATGGTGCTGCAGAGCTTCAGCTCAAATTCCTGGGGCTCCAGCACCTGCAACTCCAGCGGGGCATCCAGCCGACCGGACACCCGCAGCGCCAGATCCCTGGACCGAGCCTCCACCGTGCGACGGGCGGCACGCTGCCAACGGGACTGCCAATCGGGATCACTGGTGAGCCAGACCGAGGCGCCAGCTCTCAAGCCAGAGCCATCCACACGATCGGGCCCCAGGCGCAGCTTCCAGCGTTCGTCGCCCATCCGCTCACACACCATGATCCGGCCACCGATCTCCCGAGGCGGATGCAGCGGGTCGGACGACAGTTGTTCCAGCACAAGGCCCTGCCCGGGATGCAGCTGTTCCCGGCTGCGCAGATGCAACCAACCACCCCGCTCCACCCGCAGCAACTGCCCCAGTAGCGGGCCCCGCTTCTTGCTCCAGCGGCCATGCACCAGACGGCGATGGTTCACCCCTTCAAGCCAACCGGTGGAAAGGCCTCGGGAAAAGGCCAGCTCAAGCTGGCGTTGCACCTGCGGCGCCGAAGCGGGGGTTTGATCCAGGCGCTGGCGATAAGCGTCGGTGACGGCAGCCACGTAGGCAGCATCCTTCAGACGCCCTTCGATCTTGAGGCTGGCCACGCCGATGCGCTGCAACTCCGGAAGCAGCTCCCAGGCCGCCAGATCCTGGGGCGAAAGGAGGTAGCGCTGGTCTTCAAGGGGGTGGGGTTGCCCATCCACCACCATTTCGTAGGGCAAGCGACAGGCCTGGGCACACTCTCCTCGATTGGCACTGCGCTGCCCGAGAGATTCACTGGTCAGACATTGACCGGAATAGGCGACGCAAAGGGCGCCATGCACAAACACCTCCAACGGCATCGCAAGGTTCCGCTGAACCAGTTGTGTCTGCAGTCGCTCGAGATCACGCAGGGCCAGCTCACGGGCCAGCACCACCCGCTGGCAACCGAGCGCCGCAGCCTGGGCAATCCCCGCGGCACTGGTGATCGACATCTGGGTTGAGCCGTGCAAAGAGAGGTTCGGCACCAGCCGCTGGGCCAGGCGACACAGCACCACGTCCTGAACGATCACCGCATCCACGCCGGCTTGATCCGCAGCGATCAGCAACTGAGCCGCTGCCTCCAATTCATCGCTGAACACCAACACGTTGAAGGTGAGGAATCCCTTCACCCCCCGCTGATGCAGCCAATGCATCACCTCAGGAAGGTCTTGCAGTCGGAAATTCTCAGCCCGCTGGCGGGCGTTGAAGGCATCAACGCCGAAATACACCGCATCGGCACCGGAGGCAGCGGCCGCCTTCATCGCAGCCCAGTCGCCGGCAGGTGACAGCAGTTCGGGAACGGTCAAGGGTCCCGCCTGGAGAACCGACTGGCCGGCTCGAACAAACGCAGTGCATCCGCATTGCCCTCGTAACGCCAATGCCAGGGTTCGTACATCACACCCTGTTTGTTGCCCTCAGGGAAGGACAACACGAAGTGATATCTCGCCGCATGGTCCTGCAACCAGCGAAAGGCGGCGGTGTCTTGAAAGCTCTGGGAGAGGTTGGTCTCAGGGAAACGGCCATCGCCTAGATCGACGGCGTAACCCGTGCTGTGCTCGGAGTACCCCGGTGGAGCTGACACCTGGGCTCGCTCTTCGGCGGTCTGGTTCCGTTCGGAGGCCACATCAAAGAAGATCGATTCCTGGAGGGCCAGGGAGCGGAATCCACTGAGCAGACGCAGATCGATCCCGTCAGCCAAGGCGGAACGCATCATCGTGTCGAGGGCCGCGGCGGCTTTCACATTGAGCTCGATCCCCGGTTCAAAAACGATGAGTTGATCAGCGTCAGCCTCTCCATAGGGGAAGTGGCCCAGGAGTCGGCCATCGGCGTCAGGACGTTCGCGAAAGCCTGAAATCTCAAGGCTCTGCGTGGGCTGGCGCCGCGACAGCAGCGTGGGAACCAGCATCACCACAGCCAGGCTTCCGGCACAGACGAGAACGAGCCCAAACAGCAAGCCAGCTGCGCCATTTCCCTTGCGTTGACGCGGCTGCCGTGTTCGTCGAGCGACCGGAATGTCCTCCCGCTCGATGCGTCGCGCAGAGGAGGCCCGAACCAAGGCGCTGATGCGTGTTGTTTCGATCGTAAAGGCAGCAGCCAGCTCAACCCACAATGGTTGTTGTGACAGTGATAGCTTCACAAAACAATCCAGCGGAGACGGGCTGAGATGTTGCGAGTTGCGGTGATCGGTGGTGGCCCAAGTGGCTCCTGTGCTGCCGAAATTCTGGCCAAGGCGGGAATTGAAACTTGGCTGTTCGAGCGCAAACTCGACAACGCCAAACCCTGTGGTGGGGCCATTCCGCTCTGCATGGTCGAAGAGTTCGACCTGCCCGACGAAATCATCGACCGCAAGGTCCGCAACATGAAGATGATCTCCCCTTCCAACCGGGAGGTGGACATCAAGCTCGATCCGCTCGGTTACGACCAAAACGCCTACATCGGCATGTGCCGTCGTGAGGTGTTCGATGCCTTCCTGCGCAACCGCGCCGCCGATCTGGGCACAACCCTGATCAATGGCCTGGTGCAGAAGATCGACACCGGTGCAGACCGTCAGGGCCCTTACACCATTCATTACGCCGACTACAGCGGTGGTGGCCCCACCGGTGAGCAGAAGACTCTGGCTGTGGATCTGATCATTGGTGCCGATGGCGCCAATTCCCGGGTGGCGAAAGCCATGGACGCCGGGGATTACAACGTGGCCATCGCCTTCCAGGAACGAATCAAGCTTCCTGCTGAGGAGATGACTTACTACGAAGATTTGGCTGAGATGTACGTCGGAACAGACGTCTCTCCCGACTTCTATGCCTGGGTGTTCCCCAAATACGACCATGTGGCCGTGGGAACGGGAACCATGCAGCAGAACCAGAGCTTGATCAAAGGTCTGCAAAGGGGCATTCGTGAGCGGGCCAACAAGCGCCTGTTCCAGGGCGAAGTGATCAAGGTGGAAGCCCACCCGATTCCTGAGCACCCTCGTCCGCGCCGAGTTGTGGGCCGCATGGCCTTGGTGGGCGATGCAGCGGGCTACGTCACCAAGAGCTCCGGGGAAGGCATTTATTTCGCTGCCAAGAGCGGCCGGATGTGTGCCGAAGCGATTGTGGAAATCTCCAACAACGGCGCCTCCATCCCCACCGAAAAGCAGATCAAGTCGACCTACCTCAAGCGCTGGGACCGCAAATACGGTGCCACTTATGCGGTGCTCGACATCCTGCAGCGAATCTTCTATCGCAACGACGCTGCCCGGGAAGCCTTCGTCGAGATGTGCGACGACAAGGACGTGCAGAAGCTGACGTTTGACAGCTACCTGTACAAACGGGTGGTGATGATGAACCCCTGGCAGCAGATCAAGCTCACCCTCCGCACCCTGGGCAGCCTGATCCGGGGCGAGGCTCTGGCTCCATCCGTCTACAACCCTGTTCCTTCGGCCGTTGGCCGTTCCGACGGTGATTTCCTGGCGGAGGAAGCGGCCCAGCAGATCAAGTCTCAGGCTGGCGAATCCAAGGAGGGGAACTCCAAAGGTTCCGAGTCGAAGGAAAAGGCCGGCGTCTCCTGAGGGAGGCCGGCCCTCAACATCACTCCAACACCAATGACAATGCTGCTGGTCAGTTGAGCGACTCGATCGCCTTGCCAGCGGCATCCTTGATCCGCTCAATCCCCTGCTCAATGCTCTTGGCGGGGGATGTTTCTTTCTTGGTCGTCGACCAGACGTTGATGGCGTAAACGGCGGCAGCAGCCAAGATCAGCGCCGCAATCACGCTGCCCTGACCATTTCCTCCTTGGCGGATCACCACAGGCGGCTGGGTGGTGGTCGTCTATTGATCAGACATTGCGGCTCAAGCGGCTGGCCCCTGCTTAGCCGCAGAGGCCATGGCTGCCTTCATTTGGATTGTATCGATTCAAATTCGGCAAAGACCGAAGCCTGATTGCGCAGGACCGCCAACAGGTTGAGGCGATTGAGCCTCAGCGCGGCATCGTCGACCATCACCATCACGCTGGTGTCACCATCAAAGAAGGCCTGGAGCGCCGGGGTTGCCGCGACGAGGGCATCGGCAAGGGCCTGATACGACCGCTGCTGAGCCAACGGCTGCAGCTGCTCGAGAGCTGCGAACAGATCCTTCTCACTGGCGGACTCGAACCGTTCGGCCTCAACCACTTCGCCGGCCACAAGCTGATCGCGTGCCAGATCACCTTTTTCGGCAAGCTTCGCTGCCCGCTGCACCACCGCCTGGACGGCATCCAGCTGACCGCTGTCCCGAAGGTCACGCAACAGTTGAATCCGCTGCTTGACATCAAGGGGATCACTGAGCAGCCGCTGACTGGAGACAGCATCACCCGCCACAGCCTGCACCAGATCAGGCGCAAAGCCGTCGTCTTCCAGTTGAGACACGATCCGCTGCCGCATCAGCTGACAAAGGTCGTTGTGCAGTTGGCTGGAATCCACCGCAAAGGCCGGGAACAGAGCAGCCCACTCCTCCACGGCGTTGCTGAGGAAGGCCATGAGGTCTAGGCGCCAGGCCATGCCCCAGAGAATCTGCACAACACCATTGCCGGCCCGCCGCAGGGCATAGGGGTCGGAGGATCCGGTTGGTCGCTCTCCCTTGGCAAAGATGCTGAGCAGCAGCTCGAGCCGTTCCGCCAAGGCCACAACGGCTCCCGCGGGGGTTGCGGGCAGAGCATCACCGGCTCCCCGGGGCAGATAGTGCTCCACCACAGCAAGAGCAACATCGCGGGGTTCTCCCTCCTCCAGGAGGTATTTGCCCCCCATCAGGCCCTGAAGTTCAGGGAACTCACCCACCATCTGGCTGACCAGATCGTTCTTGCAGAAATGAGCAGCACGCTGGGCCGCATCCACCACGCTCTGATCAAGACCGAGTTGCTTCAACAGCAGGCCCGTAAGCCGCTCGATTCGATCGGAGCGGTCCAGAAGACTTCCCAGGCCCTCGGCGAAGGTGACACGGTCGAGGGCTTCACGCCGGGATTCGCTGGACTGACGCCGGTCAACATCGAGGAAAAATTCGGCATCCGCCAGGCGAGCTCCGAGCACGCGTTCATTGCCGCGAACAATCAAGGACGACGCCGGGGCCAGGCCATTGCCCACCAAAAGGAACTGGGGCCGAAGCACAGCCTCAGCGGTGAGTCGGAGCGGATCAGCCTCCAGACCAGGCACCTGCAGCGGCACATAACGCTGGTGGGCCTGCATCACCGTGCTGATCACCTCCGGAGGAAGCTGGAGGAACCGCTCAGCAATGGTTCCCTCGAGAATCCTGGGGTCTTCAACCAGGTCCACGAGTTCCTCAAACAGAGACTCCGGACAGTCGGGAGTTCCGTTGGCGGCCTGTGCCGACTGGTCCAGGCTGGTGCGAATTCGTTTGGCCCGCTCCGCACGATCGACAACAACGCCAGCGGCGGCAAGGGTCTCTCCAAACTGCTCCGCTGATGCGATGGAGAGTGGCTCGTCACCATGAAGACGGTGGGCACGGCTGAAACGGTCGCTGCGGACCTCAGGGTCAGCGCCGCCCAGCACCACCGGGATCACCTCTGAACCCTTCAGCGCCAGCAGCCAGCGAATGGGGCGGCTGAAGCGCTGGGCTCCGGTGCCCCAGCGCATGAACCGCCGACCCTGCAAAGCATCAATCCATTGGGGGATCAGCCCCTGGAGCAGTTCAACGCAGGCTTGACCGGGGGTGAGCACGGTTGCGAAAACACAAGGCCCCTTGGGAGTGTCACGCTGCTCAAGAGCTGAGGGATCAACCCCGCAGCGCTTGGCGAAACCGATCGCCGCTGGCCCTGGAATGCCGTCCTTTAAGGCCTGAGCCACGGGAGGGCCCTTGCGGTCTTCCTCAAGATCTGGTTGGCGGTCCTCCAGATCAGCAACGGAGACCACCAGACGCCGGGGGGTGCCGAACACCGACACCGCTCCATGGCCAAGCCTTACCTCACGCAGATCACGGCTCACCCGTTGCTGCAGCTGGTCAAGCGCTTGCCTGACGAAATCGGCAGGAAGCTCCTCGGTGCCGATTTCCAGAAGAAAGGTTGCCGTCACGCCAAGGTCAGAGCCGGAAGCGACTGTATTGGAAGCCGTTTCGCTACGTTCAAATCAAGAAATCCTTTTCGGGGTGGGGGAAGGCTCCTTGGCAGTGGCGGAAACAGGAACTCAATCGCTGTCCAAGGCGGAGCAGCGCAAGCTGGACAGCGACCATCTACGCGACCCGTTGTTGAGCGAGCTCAGCAACGACGATGTTCGCTTCACGGAAGATGCCGTTCAACTGCTGAAGTTTCACGGCAGCTACCAACAGCACCACCGAGAACTGCGCAAGACGGACAAAGTTCGCAGCTGGCAGATGATGCTGCGGCTGCGCAGCCCGGGCGGACGCATCCCTGCCCGACTGTTCCTCGCACTCGATGACCTCTCCAACCGCCTTGGGGACGGAACTCTGCGGGCCACCACCCGTCAGGCCTTCCAGATGCACGGCATCGCGAAAGCCGACCTGAAAGAGGTGATCGGCACCATCGTTCGCAACATGGGCTCGACCCTGGCGGCCTGCGGGGACATCAACCGCAATGTGATGGCACCACCAGCTCCTTTTGAGAAAGGCGGCTATCCCGTGGCACGGCGCCTGGCCGATGAAATTGCCGATCTGCTCAGCCCCGAAGCGGCCGAGGGGGCCTATCTGGACCTCTGGGTGGATGGTGACCTGAGTTATCGCTTCAAGCCCAGCCGAGCCGTTCAGAAGGCCAGAAAGCGCCAGAGCGAGGGCGGCGTTTTTTCCGGCAGCACTGAGGAACCTCTCTACGGAGACACCTACCTACCCCGGAAATTCAAGGTGGCCGTCACCGTGCCGGGGGACAACTCCGTTGACCTGCTCACCCAGGACATCGGCTTGGTGGCCTTCACCGACCCCTCCGGCGATCTGCGGGGCTGCAACGTCTACGTGGGCGGTGGCATGGGCCGCACCCACAACAAGGAGGAGACCTTCGCCCGCACGGCGGATCCTTTGGGTTACGTCGATGCTGCCGACGTTCTGGATGTGGTTCAGGCGATCCTGGCGCTGCAACGGGATCACGGTGATCGGGAGGTGCGCAAGCACGCTCGCATGAAGTATCTGCTGCACGACAAGGGAATCCAGTGGTTCCGCGACACCCTGTGCGCGACCTACTTCAAGGGAAGCCTCAAGGGGCTGCGTAATGAGCCCAAGGCCAAACTTTTGGACTATCTCGGCTGGCATCGCCAGAAGGCAGGGATGTGGTTCGTGGGACTTCCCCTGCTCTGTGGCCGCCTGAACGGAGATCTCAAGGAAGGGCTAAGGGAGCTGGTAGAGACCTACCAGCTGGAGATTCGCCTCACCGCCAACCAGGACCTGCTGCTGTGCAACATCGGCACCTCCCAGCGAGCCAGCATTCGAACCCAGCTGGAAGCCCTCGGGTTTGAGGTGCCTGAAGCTCCAGCACCTCTAGCCAGGCATGCCATCGCCTGCCCAGCTCTACCCACCTGCGGGCTCGCCATCACCGAATCTGAGCGCATCCTTCCGGATGTTCTGGATCGCCTCGATGCCCAGCTGCGACGGCTCGAGATTGAAAAGTCCCTGCTGGTGAGGATGACCGGCTGCCCCAACGGCTGTGCCCGCCCCTACATGGCGGAGCTGGGCTTGGTGGGCAACGGTGTTAACCAGTACCAGCTGTGGCTCGGCGGCACCCCAAATCTCCAGCGTCTGGCGCGCCCTTACCTGGAAAAACTGCCCTTGGATGATCTGGAGACAACCCTTGAACCGCTCCTCCTTAGCTGGAAAGCCGCCGGTGGACGTCGCAGCTTCGGGGACCACATCGAGAAGCTGGGTGATCAGGAAGTGAGCGCGCTGTTGACGGCCTCGGCGTAGACCGCCACAGCTGCACCTTTTCGCCAGGCCCAGAGCTGATCACCGAACGAGTAGTGCCACCACTCGTTCGGATGCTGGGCAAAGCCGGCTGCTCCCATCACTTCAGCCAGCAACTGCCGGCGTTGATGCCAGAGCCGAGCTTCGGAATCCTCCCGACCGGCGTAGTGCTGCGGTTCAGACACCGCACCAATGGCATCAATCTCTCCCCCCATGGCCAGCGGCGTTCCATCGCTGCTGCTGAGGGTGAGATCAACAGCCGCACCGGTGCTGTGGGGAGGCGGGGTTGCAGGATACCGACTGGGAGCAGCCCAGAAGCGCCCCACATCGGACACCACCTGATCGAAGGCGTGCCCTGAGCGCGATTCCACGCCGCGTTCACGGCAGAGTTCCGAAATGCTGTGGTCCACCATGAAGGCTTGCACGGCGATCGGCCGCCAGGCATCAAAAATGCTCAGGCGCAGGCAGGGATCGTGCTCGAGCAGCTGCTGCTGAGCATCAAGCAGGCGCTGAACGACCCCCAGGCGCAATTGAAAGGGATTCCCCGACGTCCCATAGGGCGCCCCCAGCGCCATGTACGGGTGAGGTTCCATCCGCAACAAAGCGGGAGGCAGCGCTTGCAAAGGCTCGCCGCAATCTTCGATCGGGATTGAACTCCAGGGGCGCATCGAATCGCGGCAACGGGATGGATCAGTTCAAGGGAGTGCCACCGCTGAGGCGACGCTGCTGGGCCTCCAGGGTCTCGCGCAGCAACGGGTGCTGCTTGAGCTCAGGATCGTTGTTCAACAGCTCCTGGGCGGCTGTTCGTGCGTCCTCCAGCACAGCACCATCATCGGCAAGGCTGGCCAGGGCCAGATCAGGCAGGCCCGATTGTCGAGTTCCCAGCACCTGGCCAGGGCCCCGCAAGCGCAGATCCATCTCGGCGATCTCGAAGCCATCGGTGGAGCGCACCAGCACATCCAGACGCTGGCGGGCCAGGGGATTGGAGCTGCCATTGATCAACAGGCAATGGGAGGCAGCGGCGCCACGGCCAACGCGCCCCCGCAACTGATGCAGCTGCGCCAGGCCGAAACGTTCGGCATGGTCGATCACCATCACGCTGGCTTCGGGCACGTCCACGCCCACTTCCACCACCGTGGTCGAGACCAGCACCTGAGTCGTGCCAGCAGCGAAATCGGTCAGCACTGCCTGCTTTTCAGCACTGGAGAGACGCCCATGCAGCAAACCAACGGCCAGATCTGGGAACACCTCCGAGGCCAATTCAGCGTGAACTTCAACGGCTGAGCGAAGCTCGAGCTTTTCAGACTCGTCCACCAGAGGCAGAACGACATAGGCCCGCTGGCCCAGCTGCACCTCCTCACGGATCAACTCATAGGCCTTCTCCCGCTTTGCGGCCGTGAGCATGCGGGTGCGAATCGGTGTTCGCCCTGGCGGCAATTCATCGATCTGGCTGACATCGAGATCCCCATGCATCGAGAGCGCCAGGGTCCGAGGGATCGGTGTTGCCGTCATGGTGAGCAGATGGGGCTGCAAGCCCTTATTGAGCAGGCGATCCCGTTGATGCACTCCGAAACGGTGCTGTTCATCCACCACCACCAGCCCCAGGCGGTTGAAAACGACAGGATCTTCGAGCAAGGCATGGGTGCCCACCAGCACCTTCAGCGACCCGTTGGCCAGGTCATCCAGCAGCTCCCGACGGCGGGGCCGCGGCGTGGATCCCGTCAGTAAGGCGACGCTCACATGGAGCTGCGGCAGCCAATGACAGAGGTTGCGGTAATGCTGCTCGGCCAACACCTCCGTTGGGGCCATCAGGGCCCCCTGCCAGCCCGAGGCAATGGTGCTGAGCAACGCTGCAATGGCAACCACCGTTTTGCCCGAGCCCACGTCACCCTGCACCAGACGGGCCATGGGTTCGCTGCGCTCCAGATCAGCTTCGATCTCCTGAAACACCCGTTGTTGGGCTGCGGTGAAGCGGAAGGGCAAAAGATCCATGAACTCCCCCACAAGCCCATTGGCACTGGATTGCAGATCCAGGTCAGGACCCGTCCGGGAGCGCAGCGCCTGGCGTCGGCGCAACAGACCGAGCTGCAGGAGCAGAAACTCATCGAACACCAGCCGGCGCCGTCCCCGATCGAGGCTCTCGCGGTCCTTGGGCGCATGCAGGGCCTGCAGGGCCTCCGACAGTGCCGGCAGCTGGAATTGCCGCAGCATCGCGGCGGGGAGAGGATCAGGCCACGATGCCGCGAGGGGCAGAACCTGATCGATCAGGCTGCGGAACCGATCCGCGCCAACTCCTTCGGTGAGGGGATAAACCGGGAGAAGCCGGCCGATGCTGGGGGATTTGACCGGAGACGAGGGGCTGTCCAGCACCTCGATCAACGGATCCTGAAAGGTGATGCCGTAGGGGCCGTCTTTCACCAGACCACTGACGGCCACGGTGGCACCAACGGGGTAGAGACGCTGCTGGCCTTTGAGGTAAGCCGGAGAACTGAAGCGTTTGCCCGCCAGGAAACGGCTCACCTTCAGGCGACCGGTCGGGTCCTGCAGCTGGAGCTCAATGATGGAGAGGTTGGTGTTCCGTGGGCTGACGAATCCGTTGCAACGGCGAATCGTGGCGACGATCGTGGCTGTTTCCCCCGACACCAGCGCCTCAATGCGGCGCATCGCGGAGTAATCGACATGATCACGGGGGTAATAGCGGAGCAGGTCGCGGACCAGAAGCAGGCCGATCGAAGCCAGCCGTGCCGCGAATTTCGGACCCACACCACGGATCTGGGTGATGGGACTGTCGAGCTGCAGTGGTGAGCTGGCACGCTGCTGGGGCGACGCCTGAACCTTGAGGCGTGGCGGTGCCATCGGAGCCGAGGGTTCCAGGCGATGGCGCAGCTCATGCAGCCACTGACGGGCATCGGTGACCAAGCGACGGCGGGCCGGATCAGCGAGCTCCGGATAGTCGGCAAAGCCAGAGCTGAGCTTGGACATGCGTTCACTGATCCCCTGGGGGAAGGGAACGGCCGGAGGCGCTGCGAGTTGCTGCTGCAGAAAGGCGTGAAAGCGCTGCTGGCGACCCTGCAGATTCTGAAAACCACGGTCGGCCTCCAACCCCAGCGAGCGCTGAATGGGAAGCATCCAGGTGAGGAGCAGCGACAGCTGCTCGCTGGTCAGTCCCCGCTCAGCTGCTGCGTTGAATCCGATGGGGTCTGCCAATGGGTCCGGGCCTCACGATCCAGGGAGCGACGCTGCCAATGACGCTGCTGCCGCACCATTGTGAGCAGAGCATGGTGGTGAGCGCGCAATCGTTTGCGGCACTGACGCAGACGTGGGCTGTCGAACTCCAGATCGTTGCTGCGTAAGAGCACACAGAGCACATCCATGCCCTGGTCGAGCTCACCGACGGCCAGAGGGAGGCGCAGGCGAAGCACGTTCGTGGCGGTTGGCTGCGTTTCGACCTGCCCCTTCAGGACAGCATCCAGAAGGCTGATGGGAAGAAGGGTCTGGGCCAGTCCTGACCGCAGCATCTGCACATTCACCGCATGGGACAGGTTGCGAAGGCGTCGCTCAAGCGCCTGATCCATGGCCTGGCTCCAGTGCAACAGCGCATCCGGTTCATTCGGGAGAAAGTGGTCGTTACCGTCCACCGAAGGATCAAGAACAGCACCGGGATCAAGGGGCTGTTGGGCCTGCTGCATCGCATCACCGGCCAGCTCGAACAGTGAGCGGAGCACATCCAAATCACCAGAAGATTTGTTGTCTGCGGGTTCAGGGACCGGTTCTTTAACGGGATCCGGGGAAGCGGTCCTCGGGGGGGATTCAAGCGGTGAAGCCAAGCTCAACTGAATGGATCCGCTCGGTTCTTCCCGTGGGAGCTCAGAGGTGGGTGGCTCGGTTTCAGGCGCACTCTCCTGGGACTGGCGACTGAGCTTCTGCAGCATGGTTCTGCTGGCATGGGCCTGCTGGCGCCGTTGCTCCTGCTGCATCTGCCGCACTAGCTGCATCAGCTGCTCAACAGTGAGCAGAACGCAGCAGCGGTCGATCAGGTCTGTGACCGCTGCATGGAAATTCTGACGGGTCGACTCCGGCAGCCGACCAAAACGGGAGGGATCAACCTCACCGAGAAGATTGAACAGGGCCTGACGGGTGGCTCCTTCAAGCAGTTCCCGCAGCACCTGAAGATAGAGAGCCTGCTCCCTGTACAGGGCGATGGCCCGCAGCCGGCACAACCGTTGAAGGCGTGCCAGCTGTTCTGACGGGTCGTAAGCAGGCCTGACGTCCGGGTCGGACAAGGGAATCAGCCGGCGTTCTGCATGGACGCCACTTCAGCAGCGAAATCGTTCTCTTCCACCTCGATGCCCTCGCCCAGGGTGTAACGGGTGAAGCGACGAACTTTCACATTCTCGCCGATCTTGCCAGCGGTTTGCTTGACGAGGTCAGCAACGGTGATGGAGCTGTCCTTGATGAAGGGCTGCTCCATGAGGGCGAGTTCCTTGAGGCGCTTGCCGATGCGGCCCTCAACGATCTTTTCCTTCATCTGCTCAGGCTTGCCCTCGAGATCGTCACGACCCATCTCGATCGCCTTTTCCCGCTCACGGATCTCGTCGGGAATCTCGTCGGTGGTGACGTACTCAACGTTGGGGCATGCCGCCACCTGCATGGAGACATCACGCAACAGCGACTGGAACATGTCGCCCCGGGCCACGAAGTCGGTTTCGCAGTTCACCTCAACCAGCACACCCACGCGGGCACCGGTGTGGATGTAGCTGCCGATGGCACCCTCGGCGGCGGTGCGGCCGGATTTCTTTTCAGCGCTGGCGATGCCTTTCTGGCGAAGCCACTCAACGGCCTTGTTGGCATCGCCTTCCGTGGCGGCCAGGGCCTTTTTGCAATCCATCATCCCCGCGCCGGTCTTGTCGCGCAGTTCTTTGACAAGCTTGGCGGATACGGCAGCAGCCATCGGTCGGAGCAGTGAGAAGGGAAATTGAATCGCCGCCGATTCCCTGATTGGAATCAGCGGCGTGAACTTAGCGGTGAGAGGAGATCAGCCTTCGCTGTCGCCACCACGCTGATCGTTGGAACCGTGGCGGCCCTCATTGATCGCATCGGCCAGACGGCCAAGGATCAGTTGCACAGAACGAACAGCATCGTCGTTGCAGGGAATCGGCACCTCACAGAGGTCCGGATCACAGTTGGTGTCCAACATGGAAACCAGGGGGATGTCGAGCTTGCGGGCTTCGAGCACCGCATTCGACTCACGACGCTGGTCCACCAGGACCACAACATCGGGAAGGCGACGCATGTTCTTGAGGCCACCCAGATACTTCTGAAGACGCTCGAGTTCGCGACGTAGCACCGCACCTTCCTTCTTGGGGCGCATGGCGATGGCGCCGCTGGACTCCATCCGCTCCAGATCCTTGAGACGGTCGATCCGGGCCTTCATGGTGGTCCAGTTGGTGAGCATGCCGCCCAACCAGCGCTGGTTCACGTAGGAGGCTCCGCAGCGGGCGGCTTCCAGCGCCACAACTTCAGAGGCTTGCTTCTTGGTACCAACGAAGAGGAAACGCTTGCCGCTGCGTGCCGCAGAACGGGTCCACTTGTAGGCATTGTTCATGCAGACGGCGGTCTGCACGAGGTCGATGATGTGAACGCCGTTGCGCGCGCAATAGATGTAGCGCGACATCTTGGGGTTCCAGCGACGGGTCTGGTGCCCAAAGTGGGCACCAGCCTCCATCATCTCGGCGAGGGTGACGACAGCCATGGTTTGAGGGTTTCGGGTTCGCCTCCACCTGCCAGGGACCTGAACAACCAGCAGGGGCTGGTCTCACGGTGCACCCGAAACGGGCAGGTGTGCGGAGTGAAAGGACCTATAGAAGGTATCAAAACGTTGATCAGCGAAGCCCTGCCGCTCTGGCTTCACGGAACAGGGCACGCACACCGATGCGATTGAGAGGCAATCGAAGCAACTCCATCGCCGTTCCGGGATAGCCATGCCGGATCAGCCAACGGAGCAGCGGGCGAAGGCTTGAGGGATTGATCAGCCCACCGAGGGTGAGCACTTCCCAAAGGATGCGATGGAACCAGGTGAACTGGATGATCAACCGCACCCGCCTGGTGGGATGTTTGCGGTAAAAAACAAGTCCCATACGGGCCCGTTCACCCTCCACTTCCACCAGTCGGGGGATCTGGTCGAGACTCAGGGCGGGGTGCCAGTGATAGCCGACAGCGTCCGGGCACTTCACCAACTCAACCCCCATCCGCCGCAGACGCTCTCCCAGTTCCAGGTCCTCCCAGCCGTAGAGGCGGAAACCAGTGTCAAACAGGCCTGAGCGCTCCAGCACCTCCCGATCGATGGCCACATTTCCAGTGGCGAAATAAGCCCAGGACAAGTCTCGTAATTTGTGGCGCTCCGAGCAGGGTGCTTCGAAGTTGGCGGTGTTGATGACAGCGCCGTAGGTGAAGCAGAGCCGATCACCGCGCCGTTGCCAGCACTGCTGCAAAGCCCGTGCATGGGTGGCCAGAAAGGTTTCTGTGACCACCAGATCGCTGTCGATGAAGACGATCACATCTCCACGGGCGTGATCCACACCGCGGTTTCGGCCCTCGGCAGGACCACCGTGCTCCTGCTCGATCAGGCGCACATGGGGAAAACGCTGGGACTGCTCGCTCAGCCATGACGGCGTTCCATCGGTGGAACCGTCGTCAACCACAACAACCTCGTAGTCCTGAAGAGCCCCAGAAAGCTGCTGATCTTCCAGTGCCGAGAGGCATTTCTCGAGGATCGGGCGTCGGTTGTAGGTCGGAATAACGACGCTGACGAACATCGCGACGGCCGATGCAAATGGCCACCCACCCTACGAACAACAAAAAAGGGGCCCGCAGGCCCCCTTTTTGATGCATGGTCTGATCCGTTGATCAGTCGGCGGCACCACCGTTGTTGGCGGTTCCGGTCACACCGTTACCAGCGCCTTCACCACGGCCATCGTTCCGCATCTTGCGCTTCTTGAACTTGCGGGCGTAGGCGCGGTTCCGCTCCTGCTTTTCTTTCTTCAGGTTTCTGCGCTTGGCCATGCGGAACTGCGGGCTCTGATGTCAACTTTCATCGTACTAAACAGCATTCTTTAATCGCCCGTCCTCCATCTGAAGCAGGCGATCGGCCACATCAACGATGCGCGGGTCATGGGTCACCATCAGCACCGCGCAGGATTGTTCACGGGCGAGTCGGCGAAGCAGCTCCACCACCTCCCGGCCCGTACGGCTATCCAGGGCAGCGGTGGGTTCGTCAGCCAGGAGAAGGCGGGGGTTTGCGGCAAGGGCACGGGCAATGGCGACCCGCTGCTTCTGTCCACCGGACAAGTCATGGGGGACTTTGGCCATGTGGTCCTCCAGGCCAACGGCACGGAGCCACTGACGAGCCTCATCCCGGCGCGCCCTGTAACTGAGATCAGGCAGAAGATCGGCTCCCATCTGCACGTTCTGTTCAGCAGTGAGGCAGCGCAGAAGGTTGTGCCCCTGAAAAATCATTCCAATGCGCCGGCGCACCTGCTGGCGGCGCCGGCGGCCTGCACCATGCAGGGACTCACCAAGCACCGACACCTCACCCTGCTGAACCGTCCGCAAGGCGCCGATCAAGGTGAGCAGTGTCGTCTTGCCACAGCCCGAAGGACCGGTCAGCAACACCACTTCGCCCGGCTCGATGCTGAAGCTGATGTTCTGAAGAACCGCGCGGCGCATCTCCCCTTGGCCGAAAGCGTGGGAGAGGTTGTCGACAACAACAGCTGCCATCAGAAGATCTCCGCAGGGTCTGCATCGATGAGACGACGCATGGCCAGGAACGACGACAACATGCACATCACCAGGATCATCACCAGAACGGTCAACGCCCGGGACAGATCCATGCCGACGGGCAGCTTGGTGGCGTCACGAACGAACCAGTACAGCCCCTGACCGGCCATGTAGGCGGGGACGTACCCCATCGCCGCCAGATAGAAGCCCTCACGAACCACCACTCCCAACAGATGGCTGAGGCGATAGCCCATGGCCATCAAAGTGGCGTACTCCGGCAGGTGATCACTCACATCGGTGTACAGCACCTGATAAACGATCACGCAGCCCACCACGAAGCCCATGGCGGCGCCGAGCGTGAAGATGAAACCAATGGAGGTGCTGCTCTTCCAATAGTTCTGCTCGAAATCGATGAAGCCCTGCTTGGTCAGCACCGAAACATCCTTGGGCAGTCGCTGTCTCAATCGGGACACCACCTGCTCAGGATCCGCGCCGGGCTTCAACCGCACCAGACCCACTTCGATCGCCCCAGGCGGCTTCTGAGGCATCAGATCGAGGAATGTCTCCGTGCTCGTGAGCAGGTTGCCGTCGGCACCGAAGCTGGTGCCCAGGCTCACCAGACCCGCCACCCGGACGCGGTTGCCAGCGATCTCGGTTTCCACCACACGGCCATCGCGATACCAATCGGCAATGGGTCCGAATTCAGGACGTGACAGCTGATCGAAGAGGATCCGACCCTTCTGCTTGAGAGCGTCAGTTTTCTCAGCCAGGGAGGGATCGACAAAAAAGGGGTCGTCGGGATTGAAACCCAAGGCCAGGATCGACCGGTTGCGCCGCGTTTCCGGGTTCCGCCACAGCATCAGCCCCCAATGCACCGGGGTCACCCCATCGACGTCTGGATCAGCCAGGGTCTGAACTAGCCGCCGCCTTGGAAAGGCCTCCATGCTCACGGAGCTGGCAGAGCGGGGACTGATCAGAACAACATCAGCATCGAAGAGCCGGTGCGCTGTGACGCTGGCGTCAAAGAGGCCATCACGGAATCCAAGCTGCATGAACATCAGAATTCCTGCGAAACTGATGCCAGCAAGCGCCACCAGCAAGCGAACGGGCTGGCGCGTCAGCAACAGCCAGGAGAGGGGAATCCGACGCCCCCGCCAGAACCGGTTCATGGATCGAAGCGGGCGATCACCTTCAAACCCGCCAGACGACTGACCTTGGCGGCATCTTCAGGGTTCAGCACCACATCAACCATCACAACGCGGGCGTCGGCATCGCCGGTGGGATCGGTGGAGAGAACAGACCGTTGTTCCACCTGCGGGCTGATGCGCAGGACACGCCCGACGAGTTCACCTCGGAAACCACCGTTCTCGCTGATGAGGCGCACGGACTGGTCGAGGCGGATCAGGGAGATGTCGGATTCGTAGACCTCGATGCTGGCCTGCATCGCCTGATTGGCCCCCACATCCATCACCCCCTCTGCACCAGGGCGCTCGCCTGCACGGGCATGCAGCTTGAGCACAACACCATCAAGGGGCGAGATCAGCTGACTGAGCACGAGGTCGGCCTGAAGCCCTTTGCGCTCCGCCAGGGCCTGATCCCGCTGTCCCTGAAGACGCACCAGCTCCTCACGCTTGTTATCCACCAGAGTCAATTCGGCCGCACCCCAATCGGCGGCTCTGCTGAAGCGCTCTACCTCAAGGGCTTGAAGCTGTATCTCCTGATCGAGGCTGCGCAGCTGCGCATCGACGCGGTCCAGATCAGCGAGCAGTCCATCCCGGTGATCGAAGGACGCCAACACCTGGCCGGTCTTGATCAGATCACCCTCATTCACATTGAGGGCTGCCACCCGGGGTGTCCCCGCCATCCCCGCATTGGGAGCCGCCAGATTGCGGATGTCCCCAGCGGGCTCCAGCTGCCCCAGGGCCGCGACCGCTTCGGGACGAACCGTGGGTGCAGGCATCGGTTCAACCGGCTTGGGTTCGGGCGTCGGCCGCAGCAACCAGCCGCCGATGACCGCAATGACCAAACTTCCAGCCAGAACAGACCAGCGCTTGGGGGTCATCAGAGTTCCGGAGGGTTGTCGAACAGAAGCATGTCGATGTAGCGATCGGCCCAGGCTGAATCGAAGGCCTTCTCGAGCACGCGGCGGGTCTTGTCGTTGCGTTTCTGCTGAAGGCAATAGTTCAACTGACCCTCGTACCGGCGGACTGTAGTGAGAGCCGTGGACGGTTCGGGAGTCGCCTCGTTCACACTGGTAGCCATCACCTGCAGGTAATGGCTCACCAGTTCCTGAAAGGCTGCTTCCTCGTCAGCACCATCGGGGCGGATGAAGCACACCTTGTTCGAGAAGATGGCTGATCCCCAGGCCGGCAGCTCCCGAACCTGACGGAACGCCGGCCATGGCCTGGCCTCAAGCCGCTGGATCAGCTGCTCCGGCAAGTCATCGGAGGTGGGGGACAGATCGACGATCGCGGCGGAGATGCCTGCAGGGCCGGCCACGATGTCGGCCCCGAAGATCGGCAAGTCGTAGTGGGGATCGGGGAACCAGACGCTGTGGAGGATCTGCAGGCCGTTGCCGAGTCGCGCAACCTCCAAATGAAGTTTGCGAAGGCCGATGCAGCGAAAAAGCTCGTTGCCGATCGATAGGCCCTCGCCATCGAGTTGCCCCTGGATGAAGCGCAAATCCTCATCGCAGGGGAGGATTTCCAATCCGGGCAATCCCGCCCAGGCACTCCGGATCGACGCCGCTAAGGCCTGCACGAGGGGATGCTGTCCTGGCGGTGGCGCCAGCGGCTTGGGCTGCATCGAAAGGGCAGGCACAGAATGGAACTTTGCCACGCAGTTCTGAACCTTCCGTTCTCCGGTCCCCCACTGGACCATTGGACCCTCCCCAACGGAGTGCGCTGCGTGACGGCGGACATGCCGGATGCACCCCTGACCTGTCTCGATCTCTGGTGCCGTGCCGGCAGTGCCAGTGAGCAGCCAGGGGAAGAGGGCATGGCCCATTTCCTGGAGCACATGGTGTTCAAGGGAAGTGAGCGACTGGCCGCAGGGGCATTCGATGAAGCCATCGAAGCTCTGGGGGGCAGCAGCAATGCCGCTACAGGCTTTGATGACGTTCACTTCCACGTGCTGACACCCCCGGATCGAGCCCGCGAAGCGTTGGATCTGTTGTTGGAACTGGTGTTGCAGCCAAGCCTCGAGCCTGACGGGTTCAACACGGAACGGGGGGTGGTGCTTGAAGAGATCGCTCAATACGCCGATCAACCCAATGAGCAGGTGCTGCAACTGCTGTTGAGCAAGGGCTGTGACCAGCACCCCTACGGCCGACCCATCCTGGGTACCCCCCGCAGCCTGGAGGCCATGACGCCCGAGGCCATGCGGGCGTTTCATCAGCGGCAGTACCGCGGTTCCAACTGCTGTCTGGCGATGGCCGGGCCTTCGTCAGCGGAGCTGCGCAGTGCCCTGGGTTCCTCGGCTCTGGCGGACCTCCTGGATGCGCCTGAGCCCTCATCACCGTCATCGCCCCTGAGCGTGCGTCCTGGACGCGAAAGCGTTGTTGTGGACCGGCTCGAATCCGCCCGACTGCTGATGCTCTGGGAAGCTCCACGGGCCCAGGATCAAACAGGCGTGATGGCCGCTGATCTCGCCACAACCCTGCTGGGGGAAGGAAGACGCAGTCGTCTCGTGAACCGCTTGAGGGAGGAACTGCAGATCGTTGAAAGCGTGTCGATGGACCTCTCGGTTCTGGAGCAGGGAAGCCTGATCACGCTGGAGGTGATCTGTCCAGACGAGCATCTGGAGGCTGTGGAAGACGAGGTGAACCGGCAGCTGCGCGCCATGGCGGAAGAGCTCGTGAGCGATCAGGAGCTGAAACGGGGCCAGCAGCTGGTGAGCAACGGACTGCGCTATGCCTTGGAATCGACGGGCCAGGTGTCTGGGCTCAGCGCCAGCCAGACCCTCTGGGACCGGCAGCAGGATCTGCTCCATCCTATTGCTTTCCTGCCGCCATGGACGGCCGAGCGGCTTCGCTCAGACCTGTTCCCAAGGCTTCAACCCGAACAGGCGTTTGTGCTGACCGCCCAGACAAAGACGAAAGACGGATGAGCAACCTCGAACTGCTGATCGAACCGGTCTCAAGCCCGGGGATTCTGGCCGCGAAACTGCTGCTTCCTTTCGGCAGCGCCGACGACCCTGCAGAAACACGGGGGGCCCATGACCTGCTGGCATCTCTGCTCAGCCGCGGCTGTGGACGACACAACCACGTTGACCTGGCGGACCTTGTTGAGGGATGCGGAGCAGGTCTGCGCTGCGATGCCCAGGAAGATGCGCTCGTGCTGAGCCTGCGCTGCACGGTGGAAGACGCGGAGCAGCTCCTGCCCCTGCTGGCCCAGATGGTTCGTTCCCCCCGGCTTGAGCCTGGCCAGGTGGCCCTTGAACGTTCGCTCACGATTCAGGCCTTGCAACGGCAGCGGGAGGATCCCTTCCATTGCGCCACAACCGGATGGCGGCAGCTGACCTATGGCAACGGGGGCTACGGCCACGACCCGATGGGCATCGCTGAAGAGCTGGATGATGTGGATCGGGAGGCACTTCTCCCCCTGGCCGAGCGGCTACCGAGGGCATCGAGCGTTCTCGCCCTGGCGGGCAGCGTCCCACCGCAAATCATCGACACGATTGGCTCCCTTGAGGACTTTCGCGACTGGCCAGAAGGGAGCGGCAACGATCGCTCAGGCCGCCGTCCCTACGCCGAAGCAGTAGGAACCGAAACGATCCAGCTCGAAGCAATGGACACCGAACAGGTGGTTCTGATGCTTGGGCAGGCGACGCTGGGGCATGGACACCCGGATGAACTGGCGTTGCGACTGTTGCAATGCCATCTGGGGGTGGGGATGTCGAGCCTGCTGTTCCAGCGCCTGCGGGAAGACCATGGCGTGGCCTACGACGTGGCCGCGCACTTCCCTGCCCTGGCAGGACCGGCGCCCTTTGTGCTGATGGCCTCGAGCGTGGAGGAGCGCTCAGAGCTCGCGCTGGACTTGCTGCTGAACATCTGGGACGAGCTGAGTGAGCAACCCCTCAGTGAGGCCGCACTCGAGCTCGCACGGGCCAAGTACATCGGTCAGCTCGCCCAGGGCCTGCAGACCTGCTCCCAACGGGCAGAGCGACGGGTTCAGCTGAAGGCCCAAGGGCTCCCCGACAATCATGACCAGCGCTGTGTGCGGGCTCTTGCGGAACTGACACCGACGGATGTGCTCCATGCCGCCCAACGTTGGCTGAGGGAACCACGACTCAGCCTGTGCGGAACTTCCGCTGCACTGAAGCAGCTTGAACGGCGCTGGGATCGGCGGGACGCTGCTTAGTCCACCTCAGCGGCATCCACCGGATCCAGCCGATCGAGGGGGATCAGAAATGTGCCCCGGCGAAAACGCACAGCAACCGTGTCCATCGGATGAAGTGCAACCACCTCGCCCACTTCACCGGCGGCCACCAGATCCGGCGGTCGCAGCATCGGCATCGGATCCGCCGACTTGAGGTACGGAAGCTGCTGCGACAGGCGCAGCTGATCACCAATGGATACCGACATCTGAACTGGGCAGGATCTGCATTGTCGAGCAGGATGGGCCGAGTTGAGTGAGTGATGTGAGGGCTCTCGCCTCCTGGTGTGGTGCCCTGGCGGGTCTGCTGGCCATCCTCATCGGTGGTCTTGTGCCGGCCGCGTTGTTCCTGCCTGCTCCCGAGCCGATCCTTCTCCCCCTGCCGGTCACGTGGCAGGTGCCAGCGCTGCTTCTCTGCGCCATGGTCAGTGGCCCGCGTGCCGGCGTGATGGCCGCTGTTGGCTATCTGAGCCTGGGATTGTTCAGCCTGCCGGTGTTCCATGGCGGTGGAGGGCTGAACTACGTGCTTGAACCGGGTTTCGGCTATCTCGCGGGCTTCGTGCCCGCAGCCTGGCTCACCGGTCGACTGGCGCAGCAGGACGGCATGGATGACCTGCCCAGACAGTCGCTCTGTGCCCTGGCAGGGCTGCTCGTTCTCCAGATCTGCGGGGTGCTGAATCTCGCCCTCGGGGCACTGCTGGGGCGATGGAGCCTTGATTTTCCCCAGCTGCTGATGCAGTTTTCAATCGGTCCGCTACCGGCTCAGATGCTGCTCTGCATCGGTGCAGGATTCCTTTCAATTGTGCTTCGTCGGTTGCTGATCATCGAGCCATGAAGAGACCACTTCCACGTCGCTCAACCCTGCTGATTGCCCTTGTGATCGTGGTGGTGGATCAGCTGAGCAAGGCGGCGGCCTCGAGCGCTCTGCGAGGGGGTCAATCCCTACCCCTGCTGCCAGATCTGCTCTCGCTGCAATTGGTGCACAACACCGGCGCAGCCTTCAGTGTTTTGCAGGGCTCCACTGCCCTGCTTGGGCTGCTCAGCTTGGGGGTGGGCATTGGGCTAATCCTGTGGATCTGGCATGAACGGGTGCTGCCGTTCTGGCAGGCCCTCGCCGCAGCAGCGCTTCTAGGCGGAACCGTGGGCAATGGGATCGACCGTTGGCGTCTTGGCCACGTGGTGGATTTTCTAGCCCTCGAACCGATCAATTTCCCGATCTTCAACGGGGCGGATGTCGCCATCAATCTCGCCGTGCTCTGCTTTGCCATCGACCTCTGGACCCGCCGGGGTGACAGCAGCCTCCGTGACAAGAGCCTTCGTGACAACAACCTCCGTGACAACAGCCGTGGCTGACCCAAACTTGCCCTGAGGCTGGTGTGACGCAGGCATGAAACGCCAAACCCGGTTGCTGCTCGGTCTCGCCGTTGCCTTTGTGGCACTCGTGCTTATCGGCGCTGCCGTTCAGACCATCCGCAGCCTGCTGTGGGATCTGAGTTACTTCCTGCCTCCCTGGTTGCTGACGCCGGTGCTGCTGCTGGGGTTCGCGCTGGTGGCCACTCTGGCGGTGCAGGTGGGTTGGCCGATGTGGAAGCGCCTGAAATCACGCCCAAGCCAACACCCACGCCAAGCCACCCCGGCTCCACAGAACCGGCGGGATGCCGCGACCACCAGCCTCGGCCATGTGGATCGTCTGATCGAACGCATTCAGGACGACATCAGTCGCCGCAGCCTTCAGTACGAACGCGACCGGGTCGCCGAGGAACTGAAGCGAGGCGATCTGGTGGTTGTGGTGTTCGGCACTGGATCTAGTGGCAAGACATCGCTGATCCGTGCCCTGCTCAATGAAATGGTCGGCGATGTGGGAGCGCCCATGGGCGTGACCAAAACCAGCCGCGCCTACCGGCTGCGTTTGAAAGGCCTGGAGCGTGGTCTTCAGCTCGTGGACACCCCAGGAATCCTGGAAGCCGGAGACGAAGGACTCAGCCGGGAGGAAACAGCCCGTCGTCGGGCGGTTCGTGCCGATCTATTGATCGTGGTGGTAGATGGGGACCTCAGAGCCTCGGAATACGCCGTCGTGACCTCGCTCGCCGGGCTCGGCAAGCGGCTGCTCCTGGTGCTGAACAAGCGGGATTTACGCGGAGTTGACGAGGAGAAAAGGCTCCTGCAGGTGCTTCGCTCCCGTTGCCAGGGACAGCTCAACGCTGCTGATGTGGTGGCCTGCAGCGCCTCTCCTCAATCGATTCCTCAACCCGGCCGTCGCCCGCTGCAGCCGCTGCCTGACGTCAGCGATCTGCTGCAGCGCCTCGCCGTTGTGCTGCACGCCGAGGGGGAGGAATTGATTGCCGACAACATCCTTCTGCAGTGCCGATCCCTCGACAGCCGCGGGCGTGACCTGTTGAACAACCAGCGGTCTCGGGAAGCCAAACGTTGCATTGACCGCTACAGCTGGATGGGAGCGGGGATTGTCGCTGCCAATCCGCTACCCGGGGTGGATCTGTTGAGCACCGCAGCGGTGAATGCCCAGATGATCCTTGAGATGGCCAAGATCTATGGGGTCGAGATGTCCCGTGATCGCGCCAAGGATCTGGCCCTGTCCCTTGGACAGACCCTGGGCAAGTTGGGCATCGTCAAAGGTGCCATGAGCTTGCTGCGCACCAGCCTGAGCCTGAGCTTGCCCACTCTGGTGCTGGGGCAGGTGCTCCAGGGGGTGGTGACCGCATGGCTAACCAGAATCGCCGGAAGCAGTTTCATGCGCTACTTCGAACAGGACCAGGACTGGGGTGACGGTGGCATGCAGACCGTGGTTCAACAGGCCTTTGAGCTCAACCGACGGGAACTCTCACTGCAGCGCTTTCTGGCCAGTGCCATGCGGCAAGTGGTTGAACCGCTTCAGCAGTCTGCGGCGGGACGTCTTCCCCCCCGGCCAGGGCCTCAGCAGGAGGGGGAAGCATCGGCCCCCGGGCATCCAGAACGGTGATCAGAAGCAGATAGAGCACACCAATCGCCACGGAGATCGCCCCGGTGACGATGGCAACCCAGCGTGAACCCTGCTGCTGTTCCGGCATCGAAGCGTCTCCAACGATGGCGATTGTGAACGATCAGGCTGGAGCCAGCGATTCATTCAGTCGTCCCGACAGGTCGCTGAGGTGCTGAGCCGTGGTGTGGGGGTTTCCAAAAACCGCCTTGAGGCAGAAACGGTCGCCGTAGAACGGTCGCGACAGCATGTAGCCGTGAGACAGCAGCATTTGCCGGGTGTCTTCACTCCAACGGCCGGCTGCAGCAGCATCTCCATGTTTGGGATGAAAGGCCAGCAGGTGCAGGTCACCCGCCAGCAACGTGAACTTCTCCGGGTCCAATTGGGCTGCGAAGGCGGTTCGCCGTTGCAAAGCTCCGCTGAGCGTTGCTTCGATGCCCGCCTCGCCCAACTGGCGCAGGCCCAGCCAAAGCTTGAGGATCTCTGCAGGTCGGGTGCCCTGCAAGCCGATCTCACCTCCGTGATCCATCCCCCTGGGCGCCTCCATGTAGGGCAATCCTGTTGAAAAGGCCTGACGCAAATGGGTTCGATCCCGAAGCAACAGCAGGGATGACGCCTTGGTGATGCCCAGCAATTTCTGTGGATTCAGCGTGATCGAATCGGCAGATTCCATGCCATCCATCAGAGAGGCATGGCGGGCCGTGAGGGCGAACACACCGCCGATGGCCGCATCAATGTGCAACCAGACTCCGGCATCACGGCAGAGGATTGCCAGATCCGAGAGAGGATCAATGGCTCCGCGCACCGTGGTGCCGGCCGTGGCCACCACCGCCAGACAAGGCCGCCCCGCCGCTTGCAGAGCTCTTAAACGCTTGGCCAAAGCCTCGAGGCAAAGGCCACCATCCGCGGCCACGGGAAGCGTCTGAAGGGCATCATCCGCCAGCCCCATCACCTTTGCCGCCTTGTTGATCGAGACGTGAGCGTCTTGGCTGCACAGCAGCACAGGATCCCGATGGCTGGCCTTCGACGCCGCCCGTGCGGCCACCAGGGCCATGAGATTGCTCAGGGTCCCGCCGCTGGCCAGCACCCCTCCGGAACCGGCGGGCAGGCCAATCCTGTGGCAGAACCAGCGGCAGAGGTCATGTTCCAGGCCGGTCAGACCAGGCGAAAGCTCCTCGGCCAGGAGGTTGTTGTTGAGACCTGCACAGACCAATTCCGCCGCAATCGACGCAGTAAGCGGGGGCGGATCGAGATGGGCGAGAGCACCGGGATGGGACGGCTGATACGCCCCATCCATCACCTGCTGAAGATCACTGAGTAGCGATTCAACGCTGGCCCCATCAAGCCCTGGTGCCACGTCAGGCAAGGGCCGCATGACGGGGACCGGGCTTGATCGATCAGCGGAGCCGATCCAACGGCAGAGCAGATCCGAACTGCGATGCAGGAAGTTCCTCAGCACCGGGTCTTCGGCCGAGGGGATGGCGAACGGAGCAAGCCGATCCGGTGGGTGCTGAGACTCGGAACAGGCTTGCAACGGAGATCCGTGAACTGCACCGATCTTCGCGTCTCGTGGGATGGTGCTCAAAGGACAACGTGGAACAGCAGTGGATCAGCGGGATGAGTTCACTCGCTGGATGGATGTTCTGCTCCAGCGCGCTGAGGAGGCTGGAGCGGAAGGAGAAGTTCCGGTGGCCGCAGTGATCCTGGATGGACAGGGCCGAGCCATCGGCCATGGGCGGAACCGGCGCCAGAACGACAGGGATCCCCTCGGGCATGCCGAACTGGTGGCCTTGCAACAGGCAGCGATCGTTCAGGACGACTGGAGATTCAACAACTGCACCCTGATCGTCACCCTCGAACCCTGCCCCATGTGTGCGGGGGCCTTGGTGCAGGCCCGCATGGGAACTGTGATTTTTGCGGCATCAGATCCCAAGCGCGGTGGCCTGGGGGGAAGCCTTGACCTCTCCACCCATGCCAGTGCCCATCACCACATGAACGTGATTCAGGGCGTGCGCGAACCCGAGGCGAGGGAGCAGCTGGAACGCTGGTTCAGGCGGCGGCGGCGACGGAACCGCTGAAGCGAGGCAGCTCTGTCTCAAACAGGTTGAGCAGACGGTTCACGTTTTCAGGGGTGGAGTTGTACCCCATCAGGCCGATGCGCCAGATTTTGCCGGCCAGGCTGCCGAGTCCACCACCAACTTCAATGCCGTGGTTGTTGAGCAGGTGCTGACTGAAGGCCTTGCCATCCACACCTTCAGGGATGCGAACTGTGGTGAGGGTGGGCAGTCGGCGCTCGGCCGGCACATGCATCGAAAGACCGAGACTTTCCAGGCCTTTCCAGAGCATCTCCGCATTGCTGCGATGGCGAGCCCAGGCCTGGTCGAGACCTTCTTCAGCCAGCAGACGCAGGGCCTCACGCATGCCGAAGTTCATGTTGACCGGCGCGGTGTGGTGGTAGACGCGGTCGCTGCCCCAGTACTGGTTCAGCAAGGAAACGTCCAGATACCAGTTGGGCCCCTTGCCCTGACGGGCTGTCATCTTGGCCTCGGCACGGGGGCCCATGGTGAAGGGTCCGAGACCGGGAGGGCAGCTCAGGCCCTTCTGGCTGCAGCTGTAGGCGAGATCGACTTTCCACTCATCGATGTAGAGCGGAACGCCCCCGAGAGAGGTGACAGTGTCGAGCAGCAGAAGGCAATCATGCTTCCGACAGAGGTCGCCGATGCCCTCCATGGGTTGACAGACACCCGTTGAGGTTTCGGCATGGACCATCGCCAGGATGGCGGGCTTGTGCTCAATCAGGGCAGCTTCCAGCTCATCGAGGGAAAACCACTCACCCCAGGGCTTTTCAATGGTCTTCACCTCAGCGCGATAGCGGCCGGCCATGTCAGCCAGTCGCAGGCCGAAATATCCCTTCACCGCTACCAGAACGGTGTCTCCAGGCTCGACGGTGTTGGCGATGGTTGCCTCCATGGCAGCACTGCCGGTGCCGCTCATCGGAAGCGTGAGGCGGTTATCGGTTTGCCAGGCGTAACGCAGAAGTTCCTGCACTTCGCCCATCAGATCCACATAAAGAGGATCAAGGTGACCAATCGGGGTTCGCGACAGAGCCTTCAGAACCGTTGGGTGGGCGTTGGAGGGGCCTGGTCCAAGCAGGAGGCGGTCGGGTGTGCCGATCGGTGCAAAGGCTTTGCGGTGACGATCGTCAACAGAGAGGAGTGAGTTCGTCGTCGCCAAAGCCCTGTTCATTGGTTCGAATGTTGAGCCTACGCAGTCACGCCCCTTGGAAGGGGTGAGGGAGGCTTGATTGCAATCTGTTCAGATCTTGCGTTGAGCGTGCTGGATCAGCGCTGGCGCACATTGGTTTCACCCAGGCCCTTGGCCAGGTGATCGAACGGCTGAAGAACGGTGGCGAGCTGATCGGATGCAGCACCGTTTGCCAGAAGCATCTCGGAAACAACCTCTCCCAGCAGAACGATGCTGCGGACCGTTGGGCCTGTGGGAACGCCGAGACTCTTGTAGGTGTCGTCGAGTCCGTTCAGCACACGCTCATTGAGGATCGTGGAGTCACCTGCCACCAGGGCGTAGCTGGCGTAACGCAGGAAATAGTCCATATCCCGCAGGCAGGCGGCGAGCCGACGGGTGGTGTAGGCGTTGCCGCCAGGCAGCAACAGGTCGGGTTCATCCCGGAACAGGCGCTGGCTCGCCTCACGCACAATCTCGGCCGAGGATCCGTTGATCAGCTCTACGGCCTGAATCCGCAGCGCCGATTCATCCAGATACACATTGATGCTGTCGATCGCCGGGCGGTCGAAATAGCGACCCAGCTGGTCGTAACGACCGATCAGACCGCTGATTGCATCGCGCATGTCCCTGAATCTCCAGAGGATCCCCAGCGGAAGCTAACACCGTTGAGGCGGGCAGATCCTTTGGCATGCCTGCATTTCAGCCAAGTTGACAGAAACGGTTACGCAGTCGCCTTCCAGCAGCTGAAACGTACCTCTTGATACAAAATGGTGTCTTGTGGCTGTATACGGTCACATCACTGCACAATTCAGTCGAGCAGTCTCTTCTTATGTCGAAATCCCCCCAGGACGTCCTGCGCCAGATCAAGGACGAAGGCATCGAACTGATCGACCTCAAATTCACCGATCTGCACGGCAAGTGGCAGCACCTGACGGTGTGCACCGATCTGCTGGAGGAAGAATCCTTCACGGAGGGCCTGGCTTTTGACGGCTCATCCATCCGCGGCTGGAAAGGCATCCAGGCCTCCGACATGGCCATGGTGCCGGACGCCAACACGGCCTGGGTTGATCCCTTCTACCGGCACAAAACCCTGAGCATGATCTGCTCGATTCAGGAGCCACGCACCGGCCAGCCCTACGAGCGCTGCCCCCGTGCCCTGGCCCAGCGGGCACTGAATCATCTGGCCAGCACCGGACTCGCCGACATGGCCTTCTTCGGTCCTGAGCCGGAGTTCTTCCTCTTCGACGACGTCCGCTACAACTCGGCTGAAGGGGGTTCCTTTTACAGCGTCGATACGATCGAAGCGGGCTGGAACACCGGACGGATCGAAGAAGGCGGCAACCTCGCCTACAAGATTCAGGAGAAGGAGGGCTACTTCCCTGTCGCTCCCAACGACACCGCTCAGGACATCCGCTCCGAGATGCTCCTGCTGATGGGTCAGCTGGGCATTCCCACCGAGAAGCACCATCACGAGGTGGCAGGCGCGGGTCAGCACGAACTCGGCATGAAATTTGCTGAGCTGATCCAGGCCGCCGACAACGTGATGACGTACAAGTACGTCGTGCGCAACGTGGCCAAGAAGTACGGCAAGACAGCCACCTTCATGCCCAAGCCGGTCTTCAACGACAACGGCTCCGGCATGCACGTGCACCAGAGCCTCTGGAAAGGCGGTCAGCCCCTGTTCTTCGGCGAAGGCACCTACGCAAACCTCTCGCAGACGGCACGCTGGTACATCGGTGGCATCCTCAAGCACGCCCCCGCCTTCCTGGCCTTCACCAACCCCACCACCAACAGCTACAAGCGTTTGGTGCCCGGTTTCGAAGCCCCGGTGAACCTCGTCTACTCCGAGGGCAACCGCTCTGCCGCCGTGCGGATCCCGCTCACCGGCCCGAGCCCGAAGGCCAAGCGCCTCGAGTTCCGCTCCGGCGATGCCCTCGCCAACCCCTATCTGGCCTTCAGCGCCATGATGATGGCTGGTCTGGACGGCATCAAGAACCAGATCGATCCCGGCGATGGAGAAGATCGCGACCTGTTCGAACTTCCGGCTGAAGAGCTCTCGAAGATCGCCACGGTCCCCGCATCCCTCAACGGTGCCCTGGAAGCGTTGAATGCCGATCGCGGCTTCCTCACCGCCGGCGGTGTATTCAGCGACGACTTCATCGACAACTGGATCGACCTGAAGTACGAGGAGGTGCAACAGCTGCGCCAGCGGCCGCACCCCCACGAATTCACCATGTACTACGACGCTTGATCAGCGCCCCTGCAACCCACGACCCGCCTCCAAGGAGGCGGGTTTTTTTGTGGACTGCTGGCCACGCGATTGTGCGCCTCATTCGTTGGAATGGTTCCGTTGTCTGAATCCGCGATGGCGTCAACGCCCCTGAGCAAGCTTGCGTACCAAACGCTTCAGCAAGGCAAAAGCATCGCGGGCCTGGCCCACAAGGAGCTGAGCACCAAGCTGATGGAGCTGTTGGCGCCGGATGCGGTGCCGAAAACGGAGCCCGTGACCGCCGAAGTTCTTGGAGAGCTGCAGCTGGATATGAAGAAACTCCAGGAACAGGACTGGCAGGACGCCGAACAGGGGATCTACCCCGAGCAGTTGTTGTTTGATGCACCCTGGCTCGACTGGCTCAGCCGCTACCCGCAGGTTTGGATGGATCTTCCCTCCACCTGGGATCGACGCCGCGAGCGCAATGTGCGGGATCTCCCCAAGGAAACCGAAAAAGCGCTCTACCCCGAGTACTACCTCCAGAATTTTCACCATCAAACCGACGGCTACCTGAGTGACCATTCGGCTGGTCTTTACGACCTGCAGGTGGAAATCCTCTTCAATGGCACCGCCGATGCCATGCGACGCAGGGTTTTGGCTCCCCTGAAACGCGGCTTGAAGCACTTCGCAGACCGTGCTCCGGGTTCCCTCAAAATTCTCGATGTAGCTACTGGCACCGGCCGGACCCTGCAGCAGATCCGCGCCGCTATTCCCCACGCGCAACTGATCGGAACCGATCTCTCCGAGTCGTACCTGCGTCAAGCCAACCGCTGGCTGAATGACGGCGATGCATCGCTAGTTCAGCTGATCCGTGCCAATGGGGAATCACTGCCCTTGGCTGATGAATCGGTTCAGGCCGTCACAAGTGTGTTCCTGCTGCACGAACTTCCGGCGCACGCCCGCCAAAACGTGCTCAACGAGGCCTGGCGGGTGATTGAACCCGGTGGTGTGTTCGTGCTTGCCGACTCTGTGCAGATGGCCGATTCAGCCAAGTTCGCCTCCGTGATGGAGAACTTCAGGCGCGTCTTCCATGAGCCCTACTACCGCGACTACATCGGCGACGACATCGACGCCCGCCTCTCAGCTGCAGGGTTCGAAGGCATCACCGCGGAAACCCACTTCATGACGCGGGTCTGGTCGGCACGCAAACCCATCGCAGAGGCCAGCTGAGGGGATTCCCTGACAGCGTCCCTTGCACGAACGGCTGCGAGCCATAGGGTGTGATGGATCCCGAAGGGAACGTCATGACCAATCCCTTCCGGCTGCGTTGGCTTCAGGGCTGGACATTCCAGGTGGTGCTGATGGAAGGCCATGTGCAGGTCGAAGCCCATGGGTTCGGCATCTGCCTGCGCACGGCCGTGATGCCTGGGGAAAGTCCTCAGGCTGCAGCCGATCGTTTGGTGTTGTCTGAAGATCGCCGCAGGCGAGCCCTGCACAATGCCTGGCTTCGCGGTCAGGACATGGCACAGCCCGCGGGGGTTACACCCACGAAGGAATCAGCACCGGCCTCGAATTCGCTGGTGGTGGTTGGCCAAGCTCATCGCCAACGTGTGGCCTGATCTTCTGATGCGTTCAAAGCTGCGCCAGCAGCCAGGCCAAGGCAAAGCCTGCCCCGCCGAAGCGTAGGGATCTCCAGAAGCGCTCTCCAGACACTGGGGAGAGGGCCCAGCCCACAGGCCGTTGCGTGATCAGATTCGCAGCAAGTTTGCGGCGCTGCAGCCATCGCCGCGCCGCAACACCAGACCGGGCATGGGCCTGACATTGCCCTTGCAACACCAGCCGTGAGGCATGGTGCAACCAACGCAGTTCACGAACGCGTCGTTGGCCTTTGCGCTGTTCCACGCCATTGCACCCACAGCAACCGAAACTAGATCGATCTGCTGATTCAGGGATGACTTCACCTGACGCCCCATGGCCCGACTCCGCTACAGCCAAGGCGGAAGAACTGCACCAGTTGCTCCGCATCGGCGATCGCGACTGGCATCAGCTGAAGAGCAACCGACAGCGGCGTGGAGCTGAGTTACTAGCAGCAGCGATGGTGCAACTGCTCCGCCAAGGGGACAGCGCCGAAGTGGAGAACCTGACCCAACAGGCACTGGGGTGGTTCAAAGGAGAGCTGAAGGATCCGGGCTGTCCGCGTCATTGACGGGCCGACGGCAGGCCAGCTGCAGGCGATTCCCCCGACGGCTCCAGCGCACATCATCAAAACATTGATGGATCAGGAACAACCCACGCCCGCTGGGAGCATCGAGAGCCGGCGGCAGGGTGGCTGTGCGGGACTGTTGTGGGAGGCCGCAACCCTCATCCTGAACCTGCCAGACCATCCAGTTGGGCGTGAGGATGCGGCGAACACGGAGCTTCTTGGCGGGGTTCTCGGCATTGCCATGGCGAACGGCATTGACCAGGGCTTCATGCAACCCCAGCTCAATCCGCTGACTGGTGAGAACACAACCGACGGGCTCTGTCAGCAGCTCCAGCAGAGGAGCCAGCTGCAGGGTCGACGGCAAGGTGAACTCAGCCCAGCGAAACCTCTTGGACGGCACAGTGGGGCCCGTTGACGTCGGTGTTTCGAACTTACCGTTGATGGGAAGCCCCGTCAGGATCTGCGGGCCACAAGTGCCGGATGCTTCAAGAGGGAATCCATCAGGCGAACGCCACGGAGCTGGTTGATCAACGGCATGTGCCCCTCTGGAGCCTCGATCGACCAGGTAAAGGCACCGGGATAACGCGTCCAGACGCCATCACATTTCCAGCCAATCCGGGGCCAAAGGCGTTCGTAACGCCCATCGAGGGCTGACAGCAACTGGGACTGGGCTGTGAAGCCGAAGCGACCTTGGGAATAGACCGTCCAGAGGCGATCAAGACTGACCAGATCAACGCCTGACATCGGCGCAACTTCTGTGAAGTAGACGTAGCCCCGCTTCAGGGCGGCATCACCGGCCAATTCACGCAGGCACTGGCTGGTGACGCGATCCGCCTCTTCAAAGTTCTGATCGAGCAGCTCCTGCTGGAGCGGCCCGTAATCCAGGCCAACTCCGGAATCAGTGGTCAACCAACCTCGATCGGACGACGGAATGAGAGCGGTGATTGCATCGGGCTGGTGGCGCTGCAACACCTGCAAGATCCAACCTGCAGCCCAGTCATCACCGGCGGGGTCAAAGCCAGACAGAAGGTCTGGCCCCACCGCAGCCAACTCCTCGGCGCGGGTTTCGATCTGCTTGATCAGCGGACGACGCTGGCGAGGTGTTCCCTTCGCGAAACGATCCAGCAGCTGATCGATGCTGAGTTTGGTGGCGGGTGTGGAACCGGAGAGCATGAGTGGCAACCGGCCCCAACTGGCTCGGTGTTGGCCACTATGTCAGGCATGGGCGAAACAAGTTCAATCGAGATCCAGCAGCTTCGCGAGCTGAAAGGTCCACTGGTGGACGTTCGCAGCCCCAGCGAATTTGAAAAGGGGCACTGGCCCGGCGCCATCAACGTGCCGCTGTTCAACGATGAGGAACGTGCCGCAGTGGGCACCGCTTACAAGCAGCAGGGACGCACACCAGCGATTCACCTGGGGCTTGAACTCACCGGCCCCAAGCTCAGCAGCCTGGCCCGCCAATTGGACAACCTGCGTCAGCAGGGGGAACCACGGATCTACTGCTGGCGGGGCGGAATGCGCTCGGCCAGCGTGGCCTGGCTGGCCCAGCAGATCGATCTCAAGCCAAGGCTCCTTCAGGGGGGCTACAAGAGCTATCGGCGCTGGGCACAGAGCCGCTTTGAGCAGATCTGGCCCCTTCGCGTGATGGGAGGCCGCACGGGAACAGGGAAAACCGATCTGCTGTTGGCCATGGCCGCGCGCGGTGCAGCCGTGGTTGATCTGGAAGGGCTGGCCAACCACCGCGGCAGCAGTTTCGGCGGTCTGGGTCTGCCGGATCAACCCAGCACCGAGCACTACGAGAACCAATTGGCTGAGGCTTTGGACCAACACCAACGCTGTGGAGCCACAGCCATCTGGTTGGAAGCGGAAAGCATCCAGGTGGGCCGCTGCCGCATTCCCAAGGCCCTGTTCGATCAGATGCAAGAGGCGCCTGTGCTGGAGATTCAGCGCGACCTCGGGGAACGGGTGAACCAATTGGTGCAGGTGTACGGCCACCAAGGGGGAGCCGCTCTAGCTGAGGCGACCGAACGGATCAGCCGACGCCTGGGGCCTCAGCGCACCAAGGAAGCCCTTGAAGCGATTGCCAGGGAGGACTGGGCCACCGCCTGCCGCGCCACGCTCGATTACTACGACCGGTGTTACGACCATGAACTGGCGCGATCGCCCAAACGCGACACGATCGATCTCTCAGGGCTCAGCGCTGATCAAGCCGCCGAGACCTTGATCGACGGCGGGTTTGTTGATATCCCCGATTAAGATCGCCCCCATCGACGGTTCGAGAACGGCATGAGCAAAGCGGCGATTCAGTTCTTTCGGGGAGTCAACGAGCCGGTAGTGCCCGACATCCGTCTGACCCGCAGCCGCGACGGCCGCACCGGTCAAGCCACCTTCCGTTTCGAGCAGCCTGCTGCGATTGCTCCCGAAACCATGGGTGACATCACCGGAATGTGGATGGTGGATGAAGAAGGCGAAATGGTCACCCGCGAAGTGAATGGCAAATTCGTGAACGGCACCGCCAGTGCCCTTGAAGCCGTTTACTCATGGAAGTCCGAGCAGGACTTCGAGCGGTTCATGCGCTTCGCCCAGCGCTACGCCGATGCCAATGGCTTGGGTTATTCACAAAGCCAGGATTCCAATCAGACTGAAGGGGCCGACGACCAGCAAGCTTGAGACTGCCCCAGTGGCTGTTACTGACAGCCTTCATTGCAGCCATCGTTCTGCTGTGGTCGCTGCGTGAGCTGCTGCTGCTGATCTTCGCAGCAGTGGTTCTGGCCATGGCTCTGTGCACTTTGGTGGGCATTCTTCGCGAGCGGCGGCCGATGCAAAGGCCCCTGGCCCTGCTGCTCTGCATCGTTGGGTTGTTGTTGTTGGTCGCCGGTGCGACTGGTGTTGTTGTCCCCCCGTTTCTCGAGGAATTCGCGCTGCTGTTGCAGAAGCTGCCCGAAGCGGGTCAGACCCTGGTGCGGCTGGGACTCGGTTGGATCGACAGCATCAGTGAGGCCATTTATGGGGCCGATGCATTCCCCGATCTGGATCAACTGGGCCTGAACGGTCCACGCCAACTTGTGCCCGACAGTTCATCCCTCGCCGCTGGTGTGGGCAGTGGCTTGCTGGGTCTGCTCGGTTTGGCAGGCAACCTCGGCAACGGCGTCCTGCGGCTTTTGTTCGTAGTGGCGGTGGCTCTGATGATCAGCATTCAGCCCCAGGCCTATCGGAATGTTGGCCTGCAGTTGATTCCCTCCTTCTACCGACGCCGGGGGCGTCGCATCCTGGATCATTGCGGTGCTGCCTTGAGCAGCTGGATGGTGGGTGTGCTGATCAGCTCCCTGGCAGTGTTTGTGCTGTGCAGCATTGCGTTAACGCTGTTGGGCGTGAAGCTCGTTCTGGCCAATGCACTCCTGGCAGGGCTGTTGAACGTGATCCCCAATGTGGGACCAACCATGAGCACGATCTTCCCGATGGCGGTGGCTCTGTTGGATGCCCCCTGGAAGGCCGCTGCGGTGCTGGGTGCCTATGTGGTGATCCAGAACATCGAGAGTTACGTGATCACACCATCGGTGATGCACCACCAGGTGAAGCTGCTGCCCGGATTGACTCTGGCGGCTCAGTTCCTGTTCACACTCCTGTTTGGCCCCCTCGGACTGCTGATGGCGCTGCCTTTGGCGGTGGTACTGCAGGTGATCATCCGTGAAGTGGTGATCCACGATGTGTTGGATCGCTGGAAACGCCTGGAGCCGGTTCGATGACCGCCGGCACATTTCTCATCGCACTCACCTTGGTGGTGCTGGTGCTGTTGCTCTGGCACCTGCGTTGGGTGCTGCTGGTGCTCTTTGGCGCCGTGGTGGTGGCCGTAGCCCTGGATGTGCTGATTGTTCAGGTTCAGAAGCGAACCCCACTGGAGCGCCCCCAGGCCCTAGCGGCCGTGCTGGGGATTTTAATCTTGGCCGGGGGGCTGCTGGGGCAACTGCTGGTGCCGGAACTGATCAGCCAGTTTCAGCAACTGGGACGGGATCTGCCGCAGTTGGTCAGCAAGGTGTCCGACCTGCTGAGCAGTGAGCCGCGCCTGGCGCAGCTGAATGACGCTTTGGGGAAGGACCTCAATCTGAAAGGACTTCAGCCGTTGCTGGGGTTCGCAGGAGGTGCAGCGCACTCGCTGATTCAACTGTTCTTGATGGTGCTGCTCGCGATTCTGCTGGCCTTGGATCCAAGCGCCCACAGGCGCATGGTGGTGGCCATGACGCCCCGACCTGCCCGGGAGCGGATGGAGCACCTGCTCGACGAGTGCAGGCAAGCGTTGGGGGGGTGGCTCAGTGGCATGACCCTCTCCGCCACCACCGTCTTTCTGCTCACCTGGGGCGGCCTGTTGCTGCTGAAATCACCCCTGGCCCTTTTGAGTGCCCTGGTGTGCGGGCTGCTCACGTTCGTGCCAACCATCGGGCCCACGGCGGCAACGCTGCTGCCCACAGGATTGGCCCTGCTGCAGTCGCCGCAATTGATGCTGTCGGTTCTGGTGTTCCGGCTGGTGCTGCAGAACCTGGAGGCATTTCTGCTCACACCACTGCTGCTGCGCAAAACCGTGAATCTGCTGCCAACAGTGGCCTTAACGGCTCAGCTCAGCCTTGGCGCTCTACTCGGGCTTCCGGGCGTGCTGCTAGCCCTTCCTTTGGTTGTGGTGCTTCAGGTGTTGATGCAGCGGGTGGTGGTGCAGCAGGTCATGGACCGCTGGACGTGAATCCAGCCATGAGGTCTGTATCCGAACGAACATCCGGTAGCAAGGGTCACACCTGAGACCCGACCTGCATGCGTATTTTTGCGGAGTCGTGAGAACGACGCGTCGAGCCTTGGGACTCTTGGGAGAGGGTCCCATTTTTTTCGACCAGATCAGAGCAGCTGACGCCGCTTCTTTTCTCTCGAATCACGCTCCCGCTCAACCGCTTGCCAATAGGCCGCAGAAACCGCGACCTCTTGGCCACGCTCAATCTTGTTCAAGCGCGTCTTCAAAGCCTCAACCTCAGCACGCAAGCCGAAGACCACCTCGCTGAGACCAGGATTCAACTCCATGGAACCTGAGCAACCAATTGAGTCGTAACTCAGCCTTTGCAGGCCATGACGTTCACTCCGATACCAAAGAGGCCAGCTTGAAGCTCTTCAATCCAATAGTGTGTCCAAGAGGTCGTGAGACGAGCGGGCTTGGACGTCATCTTCAATTTCTCCCGTTACGAGGAACTGAGGCAGGCCGTGATGCAGCTGGTTCGCGAGAATCTTGACCCCGATTTGCTGCAAGAGGAAGCCCACGATCTGTTCGAATCGTGGTGGGCCTCAACCCACAGCCAGGGCCAGTGGAACGCCGAGGTGAAACAACGCACCTGGGATTCGATCTGGCGGGAATTCGGCACCAGCCCCAAGCGCTAACCGAAACGACGCCAGAGAGAGCCGGAACCCAGCAAGACCACCACAGCAAGCTGATGATGCCGAATGGCATAACCAAGCCCTGTGATCGTGAACTGATCACTGAGCAGCAGAACTTCGGTGCGCAGATCAGCCAGAGCCAGCAGGATCAACAGAATTGGAAACCAACGGGCCAAAACAGCACGGCGTCTCCGCTCTGAATTACCGCTGGATTTAGTCACGGGAGCGGTCCCACAGCGTGAGCAACGAGGGCGCCAGGGCGATGCTCGACCAGGAACCAACAACAACCCCGAGGGCGAGGGCAATGGCAAACCAATACAGCGTTGCTCCACCGAAAAACACGAGCGCCAAGAGAGGCAGCAAGGTGGTTCCGCTGGTGTACAGCGTGCGGGTCAAGGTGGCGGACACCGCTTGATCCACCTGCACCGAAAGCGGCAGGTCGGCAGCATCCTTGCTGCGTTCACGGATGCGATCAAAGACCACCACCGTGTCGTTGACCGAATAACCAGCAATGGTCAGCAATGAAACTGCAAAGAGGCTGTCCACCTCCAGCTGGAGCACAACCCCGAGCCAGGCAAAAACTCCACAGACGATCGCCACGTCATGGGCCAGCGCCACCAGAGCGAGAAACGCGTAGCGGCGGTCGTAGCGGAAGCTGATGTAGGCCGCAATACCGCTGAAGGCCACCAACAGAGAAATCAGACTGCTGCGCAGCAATTGTTTGCCCAGGCTCGGCCCGATCGTGTCGACCGATTGACCACCGGAGAGGAATGGTCCTGCAACGGGTTCAACCGCCTCAATCACCGCTTGGCCCTGGGCAGCCGACAAGGTTGGCAGGCGCAGCAACAACGACTGACCGCCATCCAGAAGCTGAACCCGGGGAGCGCCCAGGTTGGGGAGAGGTTGACCCTCCTCCTGGGGCAGCTCCAGGCTGCGGATCACATCCGAAACCTGAATCGCCTTGAGCTCGGTGCAGGCATCATCACAGCGACGCTCCAGTTGAATCTGCGTGCCACCGGTGAAATCCAGGCCGGGACGGAGAGGAGCACGAATCGCAGGATCCAACCAGCTGAGCACCAGGCCCAACAGGCTGATCAGAACCACCAGACCAGAAACGAGCCACACCTTGCGGCGCATGCTGCTGAGGGACCAGCGCAATCTGAGGACCGTGGCCGCTTGTGCCGATGACGATGCTTCAGTCATGGTTCAGGCGGTGGGGGAAGGAAGTTGCCCGGTGGGCAGAAAGTTGCTGGCACGACGCAGACCGGCGTAGCCCATCAGGAAACGAAGCAGGGTGCGGGTGCAAGTCAGGGCCGTGAACAAACTCAGCAGAACACCAATGCCCAGGGTCGCGGCAAAGCCCTTGACCAGGCCGGTGCCAAGGAAGAAGAGAGCTGCACAACTGATCAGCGTGGTCAGGTGACCATCGACGATCGATGAAAAGGCCTCGGAGAAGCCTGTATCGATCGAGCGGATCAAGGTATTGCCCCGCCGCAATTCGTCCTTGATCCGTTCAAAGATCAGCACATTGGCATCCACGGCCATGCCGATCGAGAGGATGAAACCAGCGATTCCCGGCAGGGTGAGGGTGACCGGAATCAAGGCGTAAACCGCCAGGTTGAACAGGGCATAAAGGCTGAGGGCCATTACAGCCACCGCCCCTGGCAGGCGATAGGCCACCACCATGAACACCGCCACCAGAGCCAGGCCCGAGAGGGCGGCCACCAGGCTGCGGCGGATGTTCTCTGCTCCGAGCGTGGGCCCGATTGTGCGGACCTCGATCACTTCAACGGGGAGGGGCAGGGAGCCGCCGCGGAGCTTAACCTCGAGCTCACGGGCCGTTTCCGCACTGAAATTGCCACTGATGGTGGCTGCACCACCAGAAATTCCAGCACTTTTGAACTGGGGGCCAACGCTGGCGGCACTGATCAGCTGATCATCCAGAGTAATGGCCAGCAACCGGTCGGTACCGGCAATCGATTTGGTGAGGTCAGCGAAGGCCTCAGCACCCTCACCATCGAAATTGAGGGTCACCTCCCAGCTGTTCGGGTTGTTCTGGAGCGGTTGGCGGCCTGCTGTCACCAGCTGTTTGCCCGTCAGGGCTGCCGGCTCAAGCATCGTGAGCAGATCGGCATCAACCTTGTTCAGGAGCTGGCGGAGCTGCTCCTCTTCCGAGCTGGCCTGCCCATCCAGACCCAGGGTCTGCTGGGTTGACTTCAGCTGAGCCAGATCCAGAGGCTCCGGGGTCTCACCACGGCGGATCTGATCTTCACGCAACCTGAGGATCGCTTCCACCTGGGAACGGAGCTGCCTCAGACCTCGGAACTCTGCTTCGGTGTCGGCCTCTTGGGCACGAAACTCCAACAGGGCTGTGTCGCCGAGAACCCGCGCAGCAGCGGTGGGATCCTGCTCACCTGGGAGCTGCAGCACGAGCTGCGACTCACCCACCGTCTGCAGGGTGGACTCAGCCACACCAAGACCGTTGACCCGACGATCGAGCACGGCTTTCACCGCTTCCATCTCTTCGGCGCCAACCCGGGTGATTTCTCCGGCTGGCTTCACCTCAACGGTGAGCTGACTGCCGCCCCGCAGATCGAGGCCCAGTTCCAGCGGCGTCCGAACCAAAAACATCCCGGCGGCGATCGCCAGGGCAAGAACAAGGGCAAACCAACCCTGATAACGCGCCATCAACGTCAGATGCCCTTGTTGACCAACGCCTGCGCCGCCTCAACGATCTGATGCGGCTGAATGATCGTGAGGTTCTCGAGAGAACCGTTGTAGGGGGTGGGGATGTCCTGACTGGAAAGACGCACAGGCCGGGCATCCAGATCGTCGAAGCACTGCTCGGTGATCAGCGCAATCAACTCGGCCCCGATGCCGCCGGTCTTCATGCATTCCTCCACCACGATCACCTTGTTGGTCTTGCGGATGGAGCGGCTGATCGTCTGCATGTCGAAGGGCTTGAGGCTGATCAGATCGATCAGCTCAACGCTCACCCCCTCTGCCTCCAGTTGCTCCACAGCCTTGAGACAGTGGTGACGCATCCGGGAGTAGGTGAGGATCGTCACATCGGTGCCTTCCTTCACCAGATCCGCCTGGTCGAGGGCACAGGTGTAGTCGCCTTCGGGAAGTTCCTCGCTGAGGTTGTAGAGCAGAACGTGCTCGAAGAAGAGCACGGGGTTGTTGTCGCGAATCGCGGCCTTCATCAGGCCTTTGGCATTGGTGGGCGTGCTGCAGGCCACGATCTTGATGCCGGGAACGGCATGGAAGTAGGCCTCCAGCCGTTGGCTGTGCTCAGCGCCAAGCTGACGACCCACACCGCCGGGGCCGCGCACCACGGTGGGAATGGTGAAGTTGCCGCCGCTCGTGTAGCGGAGCATCCCCATGTTGTTGGAGATCTGGTTGAAGGCCAGGAGCAGGAAGCCCATGTTCATGCCCTCAACGATCGGCCGGAGACCGGTCATCGCGGCACCAACCGCCATTCCGGTGAAGCCGTTCTCAGCAATCGGGGTGTCGAGCACCCTGAGATCGCCGTATTTCTCCGCCAGATCCTTGGTGACCTTGTAACTACCGCCGTAGTGACCGACGTCCTCCCCCATCACGCAGACGTGGGGGTCTCTCCCCATCTCCTCGTCGATGGCTTCCCTGAGGGCGTTGAAGAGAAGTGTTCCTGCCACGGCGTCACAGTGATCCCGGCCAATCCGGGTGGTGAGGCCAAGCTATCTCAGTCAGCGCAGGGTCAACCGCCCGCCGCGAAGGTGAACAACAACAAAACGGAAAGCAGCATGGCCGGAGACAGCAGCAACGCCAGCTGGCCGAGGTCGTGGGGCGTCATCGAAACCCTGGCAATGAGCGGACGCTAGGCAGGGTTCTGATCGCGAGCCGTAAAGAGACTGCGAACAAACACCAGGGTCAGGCCAAGGGCCACAAAACCCGTGCTGAAGGTGGCCAGGAAGGACAAACCCACCAGAAGTGTCTTCAGGGTGACAGCGATGTTCTGGGCAATCGGCGAGCTGTAGTGCGGGGGATGAACGGCGAAATACACCACCATCCTCCGACTCAGGCCCAGGGCCAGCCAGGCCAACAGCCCGGCCGTCAGCGCTCCGGAAAGAAAACTCAGCGGACCTTTGCGCGGATCCTGTGGTTCGGGGCTCTCTGGTGTGGTGACATCAGTCATGCCTCGATCCTCACGCCATCGCTGCGAAGGGCGCAAGACCAGGCCTTCAGGCCGGCGCGGTCCAGCTGGGGAGTGAGCTGATCCTGCGCCTGGCGACATGACTCCAGATCGGAGAACAGCGCGAAACAACTGGGTCCAGAACCACTCATGGCCACCGCCAGGCTTTCGGGAACGCTGTTCAACAGATCGAGCGCTGAACGCACCGCAGCTGTTTCAGGAGCAACCACCTCCTGCAGGTCATTGCGGAGGGGCGGTGGCAGCTCGCTGCGCAATGGCTGGAGCCAATCAACGCTGCGCAAGGCTTGCCGGCGTTGTTCAAAAGCCGCCTCGTCAGCGAGGTAGTGGGATTGATTGAGCTCACGGCAACGCTTGTAGGCCCAGGGCGTTGAAACGCTCACCGTGGGGTCTTTGACCAAAAGCACGGCCAGGGGTTGAGGCGTTGGTGGCACGGCTTCCAGTTGTTCGCCTCGCCCGAAGCAGAGCTGACATCCTCCGGCCACACAGAAGGGCATGTCTGAACCGAGCTCAGCGGCCATTCGCTCCAGATCCGCGGAGCTGTGGCCCAAGCCCCACAGAGCATTCAGACCAACCAGTGCCGCGGCGCCGTCGCTGGAGCCACCAGCCAGGCCAGCACCGATGGGGATGCGCTTCTCGAGATGAATGGACGCCCCCAATTCACTGAAACCCGAACGGTCCCGCAGCAACTGGGCCGCCCGGAGGATCAGGTTGTCGTCGCCGACGCTGAGGCTGGCGTCATCGCAGGTGAGGCTGAGTTGTGCATCAGCGGTGTTCTGAAAGCTCAGGCGATCCGCCAAGTCGATGCTCTGCATCACCATGGCCAGCTCATGGAAACCGTCCGAGCGCAGCCCCAGGACCTCCAGGTGCAGGTTGACTTTGGCCGGGGCCGTCACCGTGATCATGGTGGTTGTTCAGTCGCCCCGATTCAAACCCCTGGCCAGGGCGACCCAGGTGGCGGGCGCGAGTTCCTGGGGGCGTTGCTGCAGGCTGAAACCCGCGGAGGCCGCCAGCTCCTTCAAGCGGTCTGGCTCAGCCACACCCGCCAGGGTGTTGCGCAACATCTTGCGCCGGGCCAGAAACGCCTGCTTCAGCAGCGATTCCACCCGAGCGGCCAGAGCCGGCTCCACCCGCTCCGAGGCCGGCAAGGGCTCCAGGCAGATCACTTCCGATTGCACCTTTGGTGGTGGCTGAAAACAGCGCGGCGGCACCGGACACACCGAACGGCACCGGGCCAGCAGCTGCATGCGCACACTCAGGGCACTGAAACTGCTGTGGCCGGGCCGGGCACGAATTCGCTCCGCGACTTCTTTCTGCACCAGCAACACAAGCCGTTGGTAGGGCGGATCCACCGGCCGGTCCAGTCGGCCCACCAACCGCTCCAGCAGTGGGCCAGTGATGTTGTACGGAATGTTGGCCACCACCTTGTCGGCGATGCGGCCATCACTCAATTCCAGTGGGGCTTCAAGAACATCGCCCTGATGGAGGCTGAACCCAGGCTGAGCCTCAAAACGTTCCTGAAGACCATCCACCAGATCGCGGTCGAGCTCAATCGCATGCACCGCCTTCAGCCCCGCGGCCAGCAGACGCTCGGTTAATGCCCCGCGACCGGGACCCACCTCCAGCACCCGATCGCTGGACTGCAGGTCAGCAGCCTCGATAATTCGTTGCAGCACGGATTCGTCCCGCAACCAGTGCTGACCAAAACGCTTGCGGGCGTGATGTCCGGAGAAACCCATGGGTCAACTGTGCATCAGCACAGCCGCTCCACATCAATCCAGCGAATCGTTCGGCGGGACGTCATCAAGGGAACGAGGGCCAGCTTGACCCGGAGCAGCTGCTCAGCAGATGCCGGATGCACAGCTCTCCAGCAACTGATCGCGCGAGCCATGCGGCGCCGTTTGGCGGAATGAAAGGCATCAAGGCCATGGCGGTCCCTATGCCCCGTGCGACGGCCCTTCACCTCCACCACCAGCAGCTGCTGCTGCCGCTGCAGCACCAGATCGAGCTCGCCCCAGCGGCAGTGCCAGTTGCGGTCCAGCAACCGCCATCCCTGCGCTTCCAGCTGCTGCAATGCCTGCTGCTCCGCCCAGCCACCGCTGCATTGAGACCCCACCGGCTTGAACCCTCACCTCTTGGTTCAAACCATTCCCCCCTGGAACGGTTCTAGGGTTCAGCGGTGATGGTTCCGATCATGGGCAGACGCTTCACGGCCGTACTGATCTCTCTGGTGGTGTTCACATGCCAGTGGCTGATGCCGGCTCCGGCCCACGCCGCGATGGATGTGGCCAAACAGGTGCTGATCGGTGCCGACTATTCCAACAAGGACCTGCGGGGGGCCACCTTCAACCTCAGCAACCTGCGCGAAGCCAACCTGTCCGGGTCTGATCTGCGGGGAGCCAGCCTCTACGGCGCCAAGCTGCAGGATGCCGACCTCAGCGGCACCGACCTGCGCGAAGCCACCCTGGACGCCGCTGTGATGACAGGCACCAACCTTGAGGATGCCGTACTGGAGGGGGCTTTTGCCTTCAACACCCGCTTCAGCGATGTGTTGATCACGGGGGCCGACTTCACCGACGTTCCCATGCGCGGGGACCAACTCAAAAGCCTCTGCGCCGTTGCCGACGGAACGAATTCCGTCACGGGCCGCAGCACCCGTGAAAGTCTCGGTTGCGCCTGAACCATGAGTTTTGATCCCCGCAGCCTCGAGCGCCTGCGTGAGTTGGGGCGTCAACTCCCTGCACGCCTGCCGGAACCGGAGAAGCCTGCGTCAGCTCCCAAAGCCAGCCAGGTGCGCCATCGCGTTGAAACGGAGAAGAACCCCGAGGAGCTCTTCCGGGAACTGATGAAGGCCAGCCAGGACGGCACCGTTCCTGAGCACCTCATGGACCGCCTCAAACAGTTGGAGGCCCAACGCAAACCATCGGCTCAACCATCGCCGTTCAACAACAACGACACCACCCCAGCCCTTACCGCACCAACGCGCAGCCAGCCCGGACCGGGAAAAAACACCCAGCCGAAACGGCCGAAGGTGGACCCGGGCAGCGAGGAGGAAAGCCTCTACGTGGCTTTCGGGCAGCTGCTGCTCGAGGATGAGGGAGACGACGTTTGAACCCGGCCCGTTGCCGGATTCTTGCGGTGGGCAAAGTGCGTCGTAGCTGGATTCAGGACGGCATTGACCTCTACCTCAAACGCCTGCCTGGGTTGACCATCAGCGAACTGCGCGACAGCAATCCAGACAAGGAAGCCGATGCCATCAGAGCGGCCCTGAGACCCGACGAAACCCTCATTGCACTGATGGAACAGGGCGACACCTTGGCGTCGGTTCCCTTCGCGCGACGTCTCGAGCAATTCGGCAACCAACGGCTGGCCTTCGTGATCGGTGGGGCCGACGGTCTGACGGCTGAGCTCAAGGCACAGGCCAAATGGCGCCTGAGCCTTTCACCGATGACCTTCCCCCACGAACTGGCGCGGCTGATGCTCGTGGAACAACTGTTCCGAGCCCAGGCGATTGTTCAAGGCAGCCCTTATCACCGTGCCTAGGGTTCGGCGATGGCCGCTGATCTCTCAGCTACGACCATGCTGCACATCATCGACAACCTTCTGCCCGCCAGCGCCCTTCAGGACCTACGCGACCTCTGTGACATCCACGGGCGACTCAAGGAGGAACACGACGGTGATGCTCAATTCAGCTGGCGACCCGAAACCGGTTCTCCCCGCTCGATTCACGCAGCGGCTCAGCAAGCCGTCGTCGATCACTACCTCGACGAGGCCCTGCTCCCTCTGGCAACACCGTTCGCACCACAGCGGGCCGGAGTCGAGTGGTAATGCAACACCAACAACGATCTCGACTGGCACATCGACAATGACGAGCTGGAAGGTCGACGCAGCGGCCGTTTCCTGCTGCCGTTGCTGTCCACCGTGTTCTACCCCCACGTGAGCTGCGCTGGCGGCGAACTGCTGGTGGCCGACAGCCCTCCGATCGAGAACGGATACCAGGGGCCGTTACCCACATTCCGCTCGGTGATCTCGATCCCACCGGTGGTGAACCTCCTGGTGCTGTTCTCCCCCGGCATCCTGCACCGGATCAACCCGTTCGAAGGCGAGCGCTATTCCGTGGCCGTGAACATCTGGGAGCAAGCGCCCCTCACCACAACGGCTGCAGAGCCACTGGCTTGAATTTTTCGATCGAAACCGTCCAGGCCCGCGGGGAGAAAGCCTGCAATGCCGCTTTGAACGCGGCCGTATCCCCCGTGTTCAACCAGTCCGCCTTGAGCCTGGGCACGTCCTCCGGCAGCCGTTCCATCGGCAGCTCCACCAGCAGCAGACTGTCGGCTCCAGCCGCACGCTGCAGCACACCCTGATCACTGCGCTGCCACACCCGCAGCAACAGCTCCAGCACCAGTGCATGACCCAACGCCTCCGGGGCCTCACCCTGCGGAGCCACCTCTTTCTGAGACCGTCCCCCGAGGGGCAGGGCGCGCCGGCCCTGCTGATCGATCAGCGCCATGGCCACGAGGTAAGGGGAGTCAGCCAACACCAGATGTCGAAGGCCACCATCCTCACCGGATCCTCCCCACAGCGAGCAGTACATGCGTACTATTTAGCCAGTTGTCGCTGCTGCCGTGGAGCTCCTACACAGACCGCTTCCCCTGCAGCCCAAGCGCAGTCGACTCACGCTGCCCCTGGCCGGGGAACGGGTCGCCGCAGGCTTCCCGTCCCCCGCCGATGACTACGTCGACGTGGGGATCGACCTCAATGAACAGCTGATCCGGCATCCCACCAGCACCTTTTTCCTGCATGTGAGCGGCGAATCGATGACCGACGCCGGCATCCATGACGGCGATCTTCTGGTGGTCGATCGCAGCCTCGACCCGCGCCCGGGCCAGGTGGTTGTGGCTGTGCTCGACGGTGCCTTCACCCTCAAACGCCTGATGCGTCATCGCGGCCGGTTGCGCCTGGAAGCCGCCCATCCGAACTATCCGCCACTGGAGCTTCACCGCTGCGGCGAAGTGCAGATCTGGGGCGTCGCCATCCACGTGATCCATCCGCTCTGAAGCGACATCGCCATGCCTCAGGCCACGGCCCTGATCGATGGAAACAACTTCTATGCCTCCTGCGAACAGAGCCTGGATCCGGCTCTGATCGGTCACCCCGTGGTGGTGCTGTCCAACAACGACGGCTGCATCGTTGCACGCAGTGCCGAAGCCCGTGCCCTCGGCATCCGCATGGGGACGCCGTACTTCAAGGCGCGCCGGGAGCTTGAACGGCACAACGTGGTGGTGCGCAGTTCGAACTACGCCCTTTATGCCGACATGAGCCAGCGGATGATGAGCCTGCTGGAGGCCCACTGTGAAGAGCTGGAGGTGTATTCGATTGACGAGGCCTTCGGGAGAATTCGTCGTCCCCGCGATGGCGACCTGCAGGGTTGGGCCCGCCAGCTGCGGGCACGGGCACGGCAGAACCTTGGCCTACCGATCGCCATCGGCTTAGGGGCCAGCAAGGCCCAGGCCAAGCTGGCCAATCGCCTGGCCAAGCAGACCCCAGACCATGCCGGGATGTTCGACCTCGGCCAGTGCGACAACCCCGATCGCTGGCTGGAAACCATTGCGATCGAGGATGTCTGGGGAATCGGTCGACAACTGGCCCATTGGTGTCGCCTGCGGGGCGTCAGCAACGCACGACACCTCCGGGACATGCCGAGCGGTGAACTGCGCGCAAAATGCGGCGTGGTGGGTCTGCGGCTGCAACGGGAGCTGCGGGGCCATGCCTGCCTGCCGCTGGAGCTGGCACCAGCACCGAAGCAAGAAACCTGCGTGAGCCGCAGCTTCAGTCGCCCCATCACCAGCCAGGAGGAGCTGCACCAGGCCATCGCCACCTATGTGGTGCGCGCCGCCGAGAAATTGCGCAGGCAACGGCAACGGGCAGCAGCGCTCACCATCTACACCCGCACCAGCCCGTTCGCTCCTGGGTTTTACAGCCAAGCCGCCAGCACGCAGCTGGACCTGCCGAGCAATGACACAGCCGTGCTGCTGGAGGCGGCACGCCCCTTGGTGGCACGGATCTTTCGCCCCCACCGTCCACTGGCCAAGGCCGGCGTGCTGATGCAGCACCTGCAGAGCCACGACATCCTGCAGACCCATCTGATGGTGCCGATGAGTGAGGAGCAGCAGCAGAAACGGGAGTGCCTGATGCAGACCATCGACCGGATCAATCGGCGTTACGGGCGTGGAACCCTGCAATGGGCCGGTTGCGGACTGCAGCCCAGCTGGTTGATGCGGCGTGAGCAACTCAGCCGCGCCGCCACCACCCGTCTGCAGGATCTACCGGTGGTGAAGGCCTGACCCACAGCGTTGATCCAGGCCTCAAACCTCCTGCAGCAACTGGATGACCTGCTCACGGGTGCTGAGCAGCAAGACCATCCGCTCGCCGTGGGCGTTGAGACCCGTCTGCTCCCGCACCAGATCGGTGCTGGCCAACGCCAGTCCTCCGGTTTCAGTGAACAGCACCGGCAGGGTGCCCTGGTGCCCTCGCATGCCCTGAAGATCCAGCGCCTGACGAACAGCCCGCTGAGCCTTCTCGGAACCCAGACGCTCCACAAAGGCCGGCCAGAGGTGGTTGACCGGATCGAGCGCGGCGAAATCCAGCTGCGAATCAGTCATCAGGACGGCAACAACGCAAGGGCTTCGCTGATCATCTGCGGGGTGACGGCAATGCGCTCAAGCGGATCAGCGTTGTCGAGGTAGGCGTCAAACGAGGCGAAGCGCTCGATCACAGGGTCGGCCCCCTCGGCGGCGCAAGCCTCAACCCAATCCCCCTCGTCCGGCTTCACCGCGACGTAGGCCTGCAGCGCTTCCTCCAGATCACCGCCGTCGCCGACGCCCTCACCGTGCCAGATCGCTTCGAAGAATTCAGACATCTTCAACTCGAGGAACAGATCCTGATGCAGTTTGCCCAGACCACCGGCCCATGGCTCAGGCGGCCGGGGGAACGGTGTAGCTGGCGCAACGTTGCTGATCCAGATGGCCGATGTGTTTTCGCTCGGTGTAATACAACTCCTGGTAGCGCAGCGCATCACGGTTGAGGTCATCGAAGAGGGCCTGAATCCGCACCTCCATGTCCACGGAGGCCTGATCTGACGAAGCCTCCTGATCAATCAGAACAGCGATGCAGGATTCCAGGGTTTGGAGACGCTGGCCACCCCAGGCCTCCAACAGGTGCCGGCAGCGCTTCAAGCTTTTCTGACGCTCCAGCAGGGCAGCAATGCCCCGCAGCTGCTCCAGGGGCTCCGCCAGGGCAACACGCTGCAATTCACCTGGCTCCAAAAGGGGCGTCAGGCGGGACACCAGCGCACTGCTCTCCAGCAAGAGCTGATCGGTGAGCAAGCGGGGCAGATCGATGAGATCCAGACCCTCGCCGTCGTCGTCGCAACGGCTGATCGACTCCATGCGCCCCTCACCCAGGTTGGTCTCCTCGAGATCCGTAATGGCCGCCCAGAGATGGCGGTGATGGGGAATGGCGAAATCCTCCAGTTCGCGTTTGCGCAGTTCCTGGCGAATCGTGGCCCGATGTCGGGGGCAATGCAGATACAGCCGCAGCAGATCGGCCTCACAGCGCTCCCGCTGTCCGGATTCACCGGGCTGCTCGTGACGGCTGGAGCGCCCATGCCAACGCTGGCCCTTCACCTGCTGCCGCAGGTCGTCCTCGAGCTGAAGCGCCAGGCGTCCCTGGCCACCACTGAGGCGCTCCGCCACCCGTTGGAGGTAGTGGGTGCGCACGGCGGACTGGGGCAGTTTGCCCAGCAGCCCCACCAGGGCCGTGACCGCCTGTTGGAACTGGTCGGCCCGGCTGAGATCGCGCTCCTCCAGCACCTGCTCGATCTGCCAATCCAGCCAGAGGGGGGCCTGATCGAGCAGAGCGCGGTAATCGCCGGCCCCGTTCTGTTTGAGGAACTCATCGGGGTCCTTGCCTGAAGGGAGGTGCAGAACCCGCAGCTCCAGCTGGCCCTGCATCGCCAGCTGCTCCACCTCGCCAATGGCTCGATTGGCTGCACGGACACCGGCACCGTCGGCGTCGAAATTCAGAACGATCCGCTTGCTGTCGCTGACGCGGCACAACTGGGTGATCTGCTGACTGCTCAGGGCCGTGCCGAGGGAGGCCACAGCGTTGGTGATGCCGGCGGCATGCAGGGCAATAACATCGAAATAGCCCTCCACCACCACTGCCCTGTCGTCCTTGCGGATGGCATTGGAGGCCTTGTCGAGACCGAACAGGTGCTTCCCCTTCTCGAACACTTCGGTCTCGGGGGAGTTGAGGTATTTCGGTTCGCTGCCATCAAGGCTGCGTCCCCCGAAACCGATCACCCGGCCCTGACGGTCATGGATCGGCACCATGACCCGATGGCGGAAGCGGTCATAGAACCCGTTGCCCCCCTTGCGGGGAACCACCAGCCCAGCAGCCTCGAGAAGCTCAGGCGCCAGCCCCTCAACTTGCTGAAGATGCTTCAGCAGACCATCCCACTGATCCGGCGCATAGCCGAGTTGAAAGGTCTCCTGGGTCGCGGGACTCAACCCTCTGGCCCCACTGAGGTACTTGAGGGCCTCTGCACCAGCAGGCGCCATCAACTGGCTGCGAAACCAACCGGCAGCTAGGGCCAGGGCCCGCTGCAGCTTGTCCCTGCGGGACAACTGTTGGCGCAGACGTTCCTGCTGCGGACCATCCACCGTCTCGATCGGCAGCTGATAACGCCGCGCAAGATCCAGCACCACATCGCTGAAACTCTGGCGCTGGAACTCCATCAGAAACTTGATGGAGTTGCCGCCAGCACCACAGGAGAAGCAGTAGTAGAACTGCTTGGCGGGCGACACCGTCATCGACGGTTTGCTGTCGTCATGGAACGGACAGATCCCGACGAATTCCCGTCCCTTCTTCTTGAGCACCACGTGCTCGCCCACCACATCAACGATGTCGGCCCGTTCCTTGACGGCCTCGATCGTTCTTGGGTGCAGGCGGGCGTTCACCATCGGTCCATTCTGCGAAGTCGCAGGGTTCCGTGCACCCCGTCATCAGAACAGCCATGGCCGAACCGCAGACCCCACAGCCCTGGTGGAACCGGGACTCGGTGCAGGGCAGCCGAGCCCTGATCCTGAGCTCCCTGGCCTTCAGCCTGATGACGGTCTGCGTCAAGCAACTGAACAGTCGGCTTCCGGTGGCGGAAATCGTGCTGTGCCGGGCCCTGATCAGCATCGTTCTGACCACTGTGGGCCTGCGCCTGGCCGGGGTCTCCCCGTGGGGCCAGCGACGGGGGCTGCTGGTGGCGCGGGGGGTGCTGGGCAGCTTGGCCCTGCTCTGCTTCTTCGAAGCGATTGACCAGCTGCCGCTCGCTTCAGCGACGGTGCTCCAGTACACCTACCCCACCTTCACCGCCGTAGCAGCGCTGTTGCTGCTGGGCGAGCCCCTGCGCCGACGCATCAGTGCAGCGGTTCTGCTGGGCTGGATCGGCGTCACCCTCGTGGTGCAACCGCAGTGGCTCACGGGAACAGCCCAACCTGCGCAACTGATCCCTGCCCTGATCGGCATTGGTGGCGCTCTGATGACCGCCCTGGCCTACGTGAGCGTGAGGCGGCTGTCGCAAACCGAGCACCCCTTGGTGATCATCCTCTATTTCCCGATGATCTCGGTTCCCCTGACCCTGCCCTGGGTGCTGCAGCAAGGGGTCTGGCCCCAAGGCATCGAATGGTTCTGGCTCCTGGGGGTCGGGGTGATGACCCAGCTGGGCCAAATCTGGGTGACCGAGGGCCTGCGCTGTCTGCCCGCCGCCCGAGCCACATCGATCAACTACGTGCAGGTGGTCTTTGCCGCAGGCTGGGGCTGGCTGTGGTTCGCCGAATCGATCAATGCCTGGCAAGTGGGCGGCGGGATGCTGGTGCTGGCCGCCACCCTGATCAGCCTGTCGGCGCGACGTTAGAGCTCAGGCTTTGTCCAAACCCAGGGGGTACGTCAGCCAGGCCTGGCGGTCGTCGGATCCGCCTTTGGGTCTGGCCAGGCGCCAGCTCTGACCACGGGATCCCCGCTGCAGAAACAGTTCAAACGGGCTATCCACCTGCACACGGTCGCCGGGGAGCTGCCAGTCGAAGCGGCCTGAAATCCTGAGGCCCTGCTCGTCACCCAGGGCAAAACTTTCCTGGTCCTCCACCCGCACCCGACTCACGCTTGGGGCGATGGGCATCGGGGTGAGATCGAGGGAGCTGGCAATGGCCGACTGAGTGAGCTGAATCTGCATGGCCAGCGCTTCATTCAGGAGAGCCCGTGGCGGCTGAGATCCATTGCATGCCGTCAGTGAAACCACGATCGATAAAACGCACAGCACCTGAAGCAAACGGCGCACAACGCGCTTGAAAGCAGAGACAGGCAATGACAGCTGCGGCAACATGACGCGGTTGAAACCTCTCCCCATGATCGGCTGGCTGCAGGGACGACCGATGGAGTGCTGGACTCAAGGCAACCGTAGCGGCGTTCTGCTGCTCTGCGGTGGGGTCGGATATGAGGTGCACCTGACCGAGCGGCATCAGCAGAACCTTCCGGATGGCGACCTGAACTTGTGGATTCATCAGGTGCAGCGGGAGGACGGCAGCAGCCTCTACGGCTTTCCCCTGCGCCAGGAGCGGGATCTGTTCCGGCTGCTGATTAGCGTCAGCGGTGTGGGCCCCCAGGCCGGTCTGGCGCTAATGCAGGAATGCAAGCCCCAGGAGCTGGTGGAAGCGATCAGCAGCGGTGATCTGCGTCGCCTCTGCAAGGCACAGGGCATCGGCAAACGCACCGCTGAGCGTCTGGCGGTGGAACTCAGGGCCTCGATTGCGGCCTTCGCGGGCGTGGATCCCGCCCCATCGCTGGCGGAAGGCGTCAGCTCGGAGCAGATGCCGGCAAGCGGTGCCGACGTGGAAGCGACCCTCTCGATGCTGGGTTACGACGATCTGGAAATCCGTCGAGCCATCCGTGCGATCGCTGAGGGCGCCGATGGCCAACCGCCTGCTGGAAACGACCAGGACGCCTGGCTGCGGGGCTGCCTGCAATGGCTGAGCCGCGAATCGGCCTGAGCCGCCCCACGCGAAGGTAAGCTGGTTGTTTGCACTGACAGGGCCGCCCCCCGCGCATGTCGCTTGATACCACCGAGAAGCAGCAGCTGATCAACACCCACCAGACCCACGGCACCGACACCGGTTCTGCCGAGGTCCAGGTGGCCATGCTGAGTGAGCGGATCAACCGTCTCAGCAGCCACCTACAGAACAACATCCATGACTTCTCCTCACGGCAGGGGCTGCTCAAGATGATTGGCCGTCGCAAGCGCCTGCTGAGCTACATGCGCAGCAAGAGTGAGCAACGCTACGCCGACACGATCGCCAAACTGGGCATCCGCGGCTGATCGACGTCCCCCATGCCTGAGCAACGCAACGCCCTCCCCTTTGAGCCCAAAGGGTCTGGGAAGGGAAGCAAGCCTGCTTCAGGTACGCCTCGGCAGGAAGCCATTCCTCGCTACGTGGCCGATCGGATGGCTCGCCGGGTTGCTGTGTTCACAGGACTCCCGTCCCTCGCTGGGATGGGAGTTTTTGTTGGCAGTTATTTCGTTGTTACCCGTGGCATCGCCGATATCGCTCCAGGGCTCACGCTGACGGGCTCCGGCCTGTTTTTCCTTTTGGGTCTGGTGGGCCTCAGCGTCGGCGTGTTGACCGCCAGCTGGGATCCCGAACCGGGTTCTCTGCTTGGCTTCGAGAACTTCAAGCCGAACATTCAGCGGATGAAGGAGTCGATCCGGGCCCAGAAGCAGCAGCAACATCAATCGAAGTCCTGATCCAGTTCTTTGGATCAGGACCTCCTGATCAGACGATCAGGTGAGCACCAGACGATCGCTGCATCGGGCTTCAAAGGATTGGGTGCGCAGTGACGCGATCGCTGCATCAACGTCTTTGACGCAGAACTGGGAACCGAGTCGCACATAGCGAACGTTGTCGCCGTGGCACACCTCGGCGACCACAGGCACCTTCACGCCCAGCTCATCCCGCTCAGGGCGATGTTGGTTCAGGCATTCCCGCAGCTTGTGCTGAATGGCAATGTCGCTGGCCTGATCGGAGGGGAGCTGAACCAGCAGCAGATTGAGCTCATCGACGGCACGGCAGTCGTCAATGATCAGCTGCACGCGCTCGTCACGGCGATCAACCCCAGCCCACACCAAGAGGCGGGCTTCAGCCATCAGGTGATCTGCGAGGCGCGCGTAACTCTTGGGAAACACCACCGCTTCGCAACTTCCGGTGAGATCCTCAAGCTGCAGGATCGCCATGCGATCGCCCTTACGGGTGGTGACCTGGCGCATTTCAGCCACCATCGCAATGGCACTCACCTTGGCTTTGTCGGGCTGTTCCTCCAAGGAACCCAGACCGATGGGGGCCAGCAACTTCGACGAGGGGGTGAGCTGTTTGAGTGGGTGATCGGAGAGGTAAAAGCCCACCAGATCTTTTTCGAGACGAAGCTTTTCGGTTGGGGGATAGTCCGGCACCGGCGCCGCCTTGGGTGCATGGCTGAGATCCGCCGGCCCATCGGCATCGGCGGCAGGAGCCATCAGATCAAAGAGGTTGCCCTGTCCGCTGTCTCGGTCTTTGGCCCGTGAGGAGGCCCAGTCGAGCAGCAGATCAAGATCTGCCATCAACTGAGCACGGTTGGCCTGCGGATCCATGGCATCCAGGGCACCGCAGTGAATCAACGACTCCAGACCACGGCGGTTGAGCACCGAGGACGGGATCCGGTCACACAGATCCGCCAGAGAACGGAAAGGCCCATCGCTATCGCGGGCAGCGATCAATTGACGGATCGCACCATCACCAAGGTTGCGAACGGCGGAAAGGCCGAACAGGATCCGATCGCCGTTGGGGGTGAAATCGGTGAGCGAGGCATTCACATCCGGGGGCATCACCTCAATCCCCATCGCATTGCAATTGGAGATGTAGCGCTGCACTTTGTCGGCAGCTCCGGCGTTCACCGTGAGCAGGGCCGCCATGTAGGCGACCGGGTAGTGCGCTTTCAGATAAGCCGTCTGATACGTGACGGCGCCATAGGCCGTGGAATGGCTCTTGTTGAAGCAGTATTCAGCGAAGAGAACCATCTGATCGAACAGTTCGTCGGCGACCTTTTCATCAACGCCGCGCTCTCCAGCACCCTGAACGAAGATGCCGCGGTGCTTCTGCATCTCGGACACTTTTTTCTTGCCCATCGCCCGCCGGAGCAGATCGGCCTGCCCCAGGGAGTAACCGGCCAGATCCTGCGCGATCCGCATGATCTGTTCCTGGTACACCATGATCCCGTAGGTCTCGGACAGGATCGGCTCAAGAATCGCGTGGGCGAAGTCGATCGCCTCCCGGCCGTGCTTGCGGTTGATGAATTTGGGAATCAGTCCAGCATCGAGAGGCCCCGGTCTGTAGAGGGCAAGGATCGAGGAGATGTCTTCCAGGGATGACGGCTTGAGATCACGCACGATCTGCCGCATTCCGCTGGATTCCAACTGGAAGATCCCCTCCAGATCACCTCTCGCCAGAAGGGCAAAGGTCTCTTCATCCTGGGGCGGCAGTTTGTCGGGATCGACACGGGTGCCACTGCTCACCTCCACCAGTTCGAGGGTCTTTTCGATCATCGTGAGGTTCTTCAACCCCAGGAAATCCATCTTCAACAGACCCATGGATTCCACGTCTTCCATGAAGTACTGCGTGATCACCTGACCATCGTTGTTGCGCTGCAACGGCACCAGTTCGTCGAGGGGATCAGCGGCGATAACCACACCAGCTGCGTGAACACCAAAGGTTTTGTTGGTGCCTTCAATCCTCATTGCCATGTCCACCCAACGCTTCACCGTTGGATCCGCCTCGTACTTCTCGCGGAACTCGGGGTTGGGTGATTCCTCGCCGATCATCGCCTTGAGCTTGGCGGGCTTGCCGCGAACCACCGGGATCAGCTTCGCCAGACGGTCGGCATCCCCGTAGGGAATGTCGAGCACCCGGGCCACATCCTTCAAAACCGCCTTGGAGGTCATCCGGTTGAAGGTGATGATCTGCGCCACCTTGTCCTCGCCGTAGCGTTCGGTGACGTAGTCGATCACCTCACCACGACGCTCGATGCAGAAGTCGGTGTCGATATCAGGCATCGACTTACGTTCCGGATTGAGGAAGCGCTCGAACAGCAGGCAGTTGGTGATCGGATCGATGTTGGTGATCCCCAGGCAGTACGCGACGAGCGACCCTGCGGCGGAACCACGACCCGGACCGACGGGAATGTTCTGTTCCCGGGCAAAACGGATGTAATCCCAGACCACCAGGAAGTAGGTGGGAAATCCCATCTGCTCCATGATCTTGAGCTCATGGGCCATGCGCTCGGCATAGTCGTCGGGCAAGGCAGCATCAGGGCTGAGCTCGAGCCGATCCCGCAATCCCTGCTCGGTCACCTCCCTCAGGTAGCTGACGGGGGTATGGCCCTCGGGAATCGGGAAGCGGGGCATTTGATAGCGCCCAAGAATGTCGTAAGGCTCAACCTTCTCGGCCACCTTGACGGTGTTGGCGATCGCCTCCTGAACCACCTCAGGCTCGAGGTGATCCTTGAAGAGAAGGCCCATCTCCTCTTCGGTTTTGATGTATTCGGTGCCGGTGTAACGCAGCCGCTTCTCATCGGTGATCAGCTTGCCGGTGAGCACGCAAAGCAAGGCATCGTGGGCTTCAACGTCCTGCTTGCTCAGGTAGTGGGCATCGTTGGTAGCAACGATCTGAATGCCGAGCTCCTTGGCAATTTTGACGATCTCAACGTTGACGATCCGATCTTCCGGGGATCCGTGATCCTGGATCTCGAGGTAGTAGTCGTCGCCGAACACCTCCTGATACCAAGCCGCCACCTTGCGAGCAACATCGGGGCGACCCCGCAGAATCGCCTGGGCGATCTCACCGCCGAGGCACGCCGTGGCGATGATCAGGCCTTCGCTGTGTTGCTTCAGCAGCTCCTTGTCGATGCAGGCACGGGAGAAGATCCCGCGTCCCCGCATCCCCCGCAGGTGGCTGATGCTGGTGAGCTTCACCAGATTGCGGTAACCGGTGGCATTTTTCGCCAGCACCACCAGGTGATACCGCTTCTCTTTCTTGGGTTGTGGGTCGTCGATGGACCCGTTGATCACATACATCTCGTTGCCGATAATCGGCTTGAGATCTGATCCCTGACAGAGCTTCAGCAGCTCAATCGCGCCGTACATCACGCCGTGATCCGTCAGGGCGATGGCGGGCATACCCAGCAGCTTCGCCCTCTCCACCATGGCCGGCAACTGCGACGCACCGTCGAGAAGGCTGTAGTCGCTGTGGTTGTGGAGAGGAACGAAAGCCATAGGGTCAGCCTAGGACCCAACGCAAGATCCAGCGTTCAGGGGGAACACAACCCCCCATATGTGGCGCAGATCAGGGAACCAGTGCAGCTTCCGGGCGTGAAGCAAACACCTGAGCGGCCTGCTCGTACTGATGCGCCACCTGAAGCAGACGCGGTTCATCCAACACATTGCCGATCAGCTGCATCCCGATCGGCAGACCTGCCGCGCTGAATCCACAGGGAACACTGATGGCCGGAAGTCCAGCAAGGTTGACCGGAATCGTCAGGAGGTCAGCCAGATACATCGCCAGCGGGTCGTCGGCGTGGGCGCCAGCCTTGAAGGCCGTGGACGGCGCTGTTGGCGTCAGCAGCACATCAACACTCTGGAAGGCCGCATCAAAATCCCGCCGGATCAGGGTGCGCACCTGCTGCGCCTTTTTGTAATAGGCATCGACGTATCCGGCAGACAGGGCGTAGGTGCCGATCAGGATTCGCCGTTGCACCTCAGCGCCGAATCCTTCAGCACGGCTTCGCGCCGTCATCGCGGCAAGGCTCTCGGCGTCTTCGGCACGGAAGCCGTATTTGACACCGTCGTACCGCGCCAGGTTGGCCGACGCCTCCGATGGTGCGATCACGTAGTAGGTGGCGATGCCGTCGTTAAAGCGGGGGCAGCTCACCTCAACCAGTTCAGCACCGAGAGCCTCCAGCTGGGCAGCAGAGGCCTGCACCGATGCCTTCACCTCAGGATCGAGGCCTTCGGCATCGAAGCACTCCTTGATCACCCCCACCTTGAGCCCCTTGATGGACTGGTTGAGGCCGGCGCTGAAATCGGGAACCGCTGCATCAAGGCAGGTGGAATCGCGGGGGTCGGGTCCGGCGATCACCTGGAGCAGTTCGGCCACATCAGCAACGCTGCCGGCGAAGGGACCCACCTGATCCAGAGAGCTGGCGAAGGCCACCAGGCCCCAACGACTGACGCGGCCGTAGGTGGGCTTGAGGCCCACCACACCACAGAACGACGCCGGTTGGCGGATGGAGCCACCGGTGTCGGAACCAAGCGAAGCGACGCAACTGCCGGCGGCGACGGCCGCTGCACTGCCACCGGAGCTTCCACCCGGCACATGGGCGGTGTTCCAGGGGTTCTGTGTGGCCCCGAATGCGGACGTTTCGGTTGAGCCGCCCATCGCGAACTCATCCAGATTTGTCTTGCCCACCAACACACCACCTGCCTGCCAGAGCCGCTCGGTGACCGTGGATTCATAGGGCGGCACGAACTGCTCGAGCATGCGGCTGGAACAGGTAGTGCGAACACCTTTGGTGCAGAGGTTGTCCTTGATCGCCAGCGGCAATCCCGCCAGGGGGCCAAGCGTCTCGCCGGCGGCCCGGGCTTCATCAATGCGGGATGCCTCAGCACGGGCCTGATCGGCCGTGACTTCAACAAAGGCGTTCAGCGAAGGCTCAGAACTTTCGAGCCGCTTGAGGTGCTGATCAACGAGCTCGCGGGAGGAAACCTCGCCGCTCTGCAGTTGCTGACGCCACGCGCTGATCGTCATGTCCCTGCGATCCATTGCAGCAAGGACGCTATCAGCCGCAGGATCAGCCCTCAGCTGAGATGGTGAGGGGCTCGGAGCGCAGGGTCCGCAGCAGGGAATGGCTGATCGACTGGGGTTGCTCCGACTTAACGTCGTCCAGGAAGGCACTGAGCTCACTCTCCAGCCCCTTGCGGGTGATGAAAGGACCGAACCAGTAGGTCACATCAGGGCCTGACGTCTGAACGCGAGCCCACCAAGCGACTCCAAAGCCATTGGCAAGGCTGCGCAGCGGCCGAATCAGGGGACTCATGGGAGGAACAGGACATCGGGGCATTGTGCCCCGAGATCTTGGTCAACCGCGCTGTTTTCAGGGAGATAGCTGAATGTTCTGATCGAACGGCAAGCCAACATCCGGCCGCGATGGGTTCAGATCCAGGTCAATCCGCTGTTCCGGGGCCTTCTCCACAGGAGCTTCAGGCTGTTCGGGCGTAGCAGGCTGTTCAGTGGAAACAGGCTTTTCAGTAGTCACAGCCACCTCAGACGCCTCAGTTGCGTCAACGGTCGATTCAGAACCCGCAAGTTTGGGCCTGCGAATCGGCGGCGACGGTGCCTGGCCGTGAATGTCCTTCATCCAGTTGCGCCGTGCCACTTCATAGACGCACAGGGCTGTGGCGACGGAGGCATTCAGGCTCGGTGTGATGCCCCGCAGCGGGATGCGAACCAACTGGTCGCAATGGCGCCGGGTCATCAGCGACAGGCCCTGGTCCTCGGATCCGGTCACCAGCACCATCGGCCCACTGAGGTCGACATCGGTGAGGGTCACATCCCCTTCAGCGGCAAGGCCCACCACCCTGTAGCCGGAGTCTTTGAGCTTTTCCAGGGAGCGATTGAGGTTGACCACGCGTGCCACCGGCAGGTGTTCCAGGGCTCCGGCGGCCACCTTGGCGGCGGAACCGGTCAAACCAGCACTGCGGCGCTGGGGGATCACCACGCCATGGGCTCCCATGGCTTCAGCGGAGCGAACAACCGCCCCGAGGTTGTGGGGGTCGGTGACACCGTCCAGGGCCACCAACAGGGGGGGTTCCCCCAGATCCGAGCAGCCCTCGATGAGGCTGTCGAGATCAAGGGTTTCCGCCGCCGCCGTCTGCAGGGCGATGCCCTGGTGAACGGACCCACCTGTGATCTGTCCCAACCGGGCCCAGGTCACCTCTTCCACGAGAACGCCCGAGGCCTTGGCATCGCGCAGGAGCTGGAGGAATTTGGAGGCACTGCGCATCTCGGCAGTGCACCAGATGCGATGGATGGGGCGTCCGGCCTCCAACGCGGCCTGGGTGGCATGACGCCCCCAGATCAAATCGTCCGCTGGCGGGGTGGCCGCTGCAGCCTCCGGGGCTGCATCCGGCCGCTGAGGACGAGCCTCGTCGAAGCGGGATCTGGGGCGCTGGGACGGTTGGCGCCGTTCATCCCCGGAGCGACGGCGGTCGCCGAACCGATCGTTGCGATCGCGAAAACGTCCAGGCCCTGAGCGTTCGTTTTGATAGCCCGAGCGGGGGGCGTTCTGATCTCGGTCGAAGGAACGGGAGCGGTTGCCAAACCGCTCTTTCGGGCGATCACCGAAACGTTCTCCAGTTCGATCACCGGATCGATCAGCGGCGCGATCACCGAAACGCTCCCCAGACCGCTCCTTGAACCGATAACCAGGTCGATCACCAGAGCGCTCACCAAACCGATTGCCGGGTCGATCGCCCCCTCGCGACTGGTCCCACTCCCCATCCCGTGGAGCGCGTCGTTCGCGATAACCGCCGCCATCACGCCCAGGTTTGGCATAGGGAGAACGACCGCCGTCAGAACGGCGGTTGCCCGGCATGGGGCGACCATTGCCGGAACGGCCCATCGACGAGCGCCCCCCGGCCGGTCGTCCAGTGCCACCAGGCCCCGAACGGCCATCGCGGGATGGGCCGCTGGAGCGGCGTTCAAAGCGAGGGCTCATGGTGTGCGAGGCAACGTTATGGATTTGATCCGGCTTGCTCCAAGTGATCGAAGAGCTCCGCAAGCCGGGCTGGATTGTTCAGGAACAGCCAGCCCACCATTGTCTCAAACCCTGTGGCCCTTCCATAAACCGCAGCGTCTGCGCGCCGTGGCCCCCGCCCGGCACTGTTGCGACCTCGCCGCACCAGATCGAGTTCTTCTGAACAGAGCAGCTCGCGTTCTTCCAGCCAGCTCAACAAACGGGACTGGGCGTCAGCACGAACATCAGCCACGACGGCTCGATGCAGGTCGTCAGAACGTCCTGGCCTCGACCCATGGCGGAGCCGTTGATGCAGCTCCCACACGGCATCACCAATCCAAGCCAGTTGCAATGGTCCCAGCTGTTCGTTGATGTACCGGGGAGACTGGCTTCGAATCCAATCGGTCAAGCGGCCAACTGGTTGAGGGCTGTAGGCAGATCCTCCACCAGATGAAGGAACTCCTCAAGACGCACCAACTTGATCGTCTGCGTCACCCTTGAGTTCCCCACCAGCACAAACGACCGCTTGGCATCCGTAGATTGCTTGGCCAGCTGAACCAAAGCCCCAAGGCCGGATGAATCGAGGAAATCGATCTTGCTGAGATCGAGAACAGACGGAAGCTTGTTGGCCTTCAAAACATCACCCACGTACTCCATGAACTGCTTCTCGGAGTACGCATCCAGCTGACCGGTGAAATGAAACACCAGACAGCCGTCTTTCTGTTCGAATCCGCCCCTGAGAGAGACGGTCAGTCGCTGCAGTTCGCTGATGGGATCAAGCCCCCCAGGCATCGTCGGCACGAAGTGTAGTGATGCTGAGCGTTGGCTACCACCTCATCAACGGCGATCGGCCATCAGCGTCACAAAGCGGGCGAAATGATGGTCGGCGTCATGGGGGCCCGGACTCGCTTCTGGGTGGTACTGCACCCCGAACACCGGCTTCTGACGGTGGGCGATCGCTGCCACGGTGCGGTCGTTCAAATTGAAATGGGTGACGTCAATGACGTCTGAATCCAGAGAATCAGCGGAGAGGGCAAAGCCGTGGTTCTGACTGGTGATTTCAACCTGGCCTGTGGTGCCACAGGGATGATTCAATCCGCGGTGGCCATAGGGCAGCTTGAACGTCTCTCCGCCCAGGGCCAGACCAAGAATCTGATGGCCCAGACAGATGCCGAACAGGGGTAGATCGGATTCCTCCAGCAACAGCTTGGCCAGGGCGATCCCACGGGTCACCGCTGCCGGGTCGCCAGGCCCGTTGGACAGGAAGACGCCATCCGGGCGATGGGAACGAACCGTCTCCAGATCCGTGTCTGCCGGCAGAACCGTGACATCGCAACCATGGGCGACCAATCGATCGAGGATGGCGCGCTTGATGCCGAAATCGATAGCGACAACGCGGAAGGGCGCGTCGCTGCGGCGCTGCAAACGCTGATCGAAGCCAACACTGCAGGCCTGATTCCACTGGTAGGGCTCACGGGTTGTGACGCGGTCCGCCAGGTTCAACCCCTGCATCGACGGGGCCTGCTTCAGGAGCTCAAGCAACTGCGCAGGGGTCTGACCGTCACTGCTGATCACGCCATTCATGGCCCCCACCTCACGCAGGTGACGCACCAGGGCACGGGTGTCCAAACCGCTGATGCCCACCAACTGATGGGTCTGCATCCAGCTCTCAAGGGACTGTTCACAGCGCCAGTTGCTGGGAACTGGGGCCAGCTGGCGGGCAATCACGCCACGGGCATGGGGGCGATCAGCTTCTTGATCATCAACATTCACCCCGGTGTTGCCGAGTTCGGGATAGGTGAAGCTCACCAGCTGCCCGGCATAGGAGGGGTCTGTCAGCACCTCCTGGTAACCGGTCATGCCGGTGTTGAACACCACCTCACCGATGGTGGTGCCGCGATGGCCGAAGCCGACACCGGTGAGAACCGTGCCATCGGCAAGGACGAGATAAGCCTTGTCTGATGGGGAATCGGGCATCGAAGGGCCGCCGCAGGTCATCAGTCACTCATTCTCCATCTCCGTCGGACAGGGCATCCCGCAGAGCCACAAGCTTGTCCCAGGCCTTGCCCTCATTGAGAACAGCCTGAGCATGAGCAACAGCAGCCGGCAGATCGCTTTGAAGCCCGGCAGCCCAGAGCACAAGCGCTGTGTTGAAGGCCACAACCTCCCTCTGCGCCAGGGATCCCTGCCCCTGCAGAACGTTCTGAAGGATCTGCTGGTTCACCGCGCAGTCACCACCGCGCAGCTGATCGAGACCAGCACGGGTGAGGCCCAGATCTTCAGGGGAAACCTCCTTTGTGGTGATGCCCCCGGATTCGATCAGACGCAAGGCATTGGGCCCCGCCAAGGACGCCTCATCGAGGCCTCCAGCGCCATGAACCACCACGGCACGGCTCAAGCCCAAGTGCTGCAGAGCGCCCGCCATGGGGTCGAGAAGTTCCGGACGCGCCACGCCAAGAACCTGGGCCTGGGGCTGCAGCGGATTGACCAGAGGACCCAACAGGTTGAACACCGTGCGGACCCCCAGGCTGCGTCGCAGCGGCGCCAGATTCACAAGAGCTGGATGCCAGGCGGGAGCGAACAGGAAGGTGACACCGGTTCCCGGCAAAGCGTCGACCACCTTGTTCAACGGTGCCTTGAGGTTGAGGCCGAGCCCCTCGAGCACGTCGGCTGAACCCACTTTGCCGCTGGCGCTGCGGTTGCCGTGCTTGGCCACATTGACCCCGCAGGCGGCGGCGGTGAAGGCGACCGCCGTGGAGATGTTGAAGGTGTCGGCACCATCACCACCGGTGCCGCAGGTGTCGACCATGGCCAGATCGGGCCGGGGGCAAGGAAGGGGGCAGGCCTCGCGCAGGACAGCCGCCATGGCCGCCAGCTCATCGGCCACCATCCCCTTGGCCCGCAGTCCAGCCAGGAACGCCCCGGTCTGCACGGGCTCGAGCTCTTCGGCCAGCCAGGCACGCATGAGAGCAGTGGCCTCATCGGAGCTGAGGTTGTTGCCCTGCAGCAGATGGTCCAAGCAACCGGACCAGGAACGCGGGTCTGAAGACATGGAGGGGAGCTGGCAGTAAAAAACCCGGGTGCGAGGCACGCCGGGCCGGGTGATAGGGATAGTCCCACTATCCCCTAGATCAACAGATAACGACCAGTCAACGACCAGCCGTTGAAGCCGGATGCCTAGGTTGGCCTGCCAACGGGACCCACGAGCTCGCATGGCCGCCCTTCGTCTCGATCTGATCGGCCGCTATCTGCGTCCCCACCGCCGCACGGTGCTGCTGGGAGCCATCGCCCTAGTGGTGGTCAACGTTCTGCGGGTCACGATCCCGATGGAAGTGCGCAGCGTTGTGGACGAGCTCCAGGAGGGATTCAGTTACGCCGGAGTCCTGCGCCAGGCGGGATGGGTTGTGCTGCTCGCCAGCACCATGGGGGTGATCCGGCTGGCCTCTCGACAACTCATCTTCGGCGTGGGTCGGCAGGTGGAGGTGGATCTGCGTCAGCGCCTGTTCGAGCACATGCTCCGCCAGGAACCCGATTGGATTCAGAGCAAAGGCAGCGGTGAAGTGATCAGTCGCGCCACCAGCGATGTGGAAAACATCCGGCGCCTGCTCGGATTCGCGATTCTCAGCCTGACCAACACGGTGCTGGCCTATGCGCTGACGCTGCCCGCGATGTTGGCCATCGATCCGTGGCTGACCCTGGCCGCCGTCGGGCTCTACCCCGTGATGCTCAGCACGGTACGCCTGTTTGGTGGACGCATGATGCGTCAGAAGCGCGCGCAGCAGGAAGAACTCTCCGCCCTCAGCAACCTGATTCAGGAGGATCTCTCGGGAATCGGGGCCATCAAGATTTACGGCCAGGAGGGGGCAGAACAGCAGGCCTTTGCCACACGCAACCGCCGCTACCGCGACAGTGCCATTCAGCTGGCGAGAACACAAAGCACTCTGTTCCCGCTGCTTCAGGGCATTTCCTCCCTCTCAGTTCTTTTGCTACTGGCCATCGGCAGCGGCCAGCTCGAAGCCGGTCGTCTGAGCATTGGAGGACTGGTGGCCCTGATCCTTTATGTGGAGCAGCTCGTCTTCCCAACGGCACTGCTGGGATTCACCCTCAACACCTTCCAGACCGGCCAGGTGAGCCTCGAGCGGGTGGAGGAGTTAATGAAACGGGAACCCCAGATCAAAGACCCTGATCCCTCTGATGCTCAGCCCCAGCCAACGTCAGAACACCGGGGGCGTTTTGAAGCCCGTGACCTGACGGTTCAGTACCAGGGCGCAGAGCAGAACACCCTCAATGGCCTGAGCTTCTGCATCGAGCCTGGGGAGCTGGTGGCTGTTGTCGGGGCCGTGGGCTGCGGCAAGACCACCCTGGCTCGGGCCTTCGGTCGGATGGTTCCACTGGAACCGGGACAGCTGTTCCTGGATGGTGTGGATGTCACCCAGATGCCCCTGAAGAGGTTGCGCCGTGACGTGGCGATCGTTCCCCAGGAGGGCTTTCTGTTCACCAGCACCCTGGCGGACAACCTGCGCTATGGCGACCCTGAAGCCAGTGATCAGCGGGTTGAACTGGCGGCAGAGCAAGCCCGCCTGGCTGATGACGTGAAGGGCTTTCCCGATGGTTTCGGAACCATCGTTGGTGAACGCGGCATCACGTTGAGTGGTGGTCAGCGTCAACGCACAGCTCTGGGCCGGGCTCTGCTGATGTCGGCGCCGGTGTTGGTCCTCGACGACGCCTTGGCCAGCGTTGACAACAACACGGCTGCGGCGATTCTGGATTCGATCCGAGCTCAGGACGACCGGACGATCGTGATGATCAGCCATCAACTTTCAGCCGCAGCGGCCTGTGATCGCATCCTGGTGATGGAGAACGGACGCATCGTTCAACAGGGTCACCACAACGCCTTGATTCAGCAGCCAGGTGTATACAAACGGCTTTGGGAGCGTCAGCAGGCGTCGCAACAACTGGATGCGTTGGCTTCCTGAAGAATCTCCGGGCGGTTTCTGACAACACCAACTTTCGTGGCTTAGCTGTGAAGGCAACTTCTTGCCTATGACCAGCGGATCCCCCTTCGCGGTGCGCTGCACGCTCACCTTTGGCGATATCTACGGACAGGTGCTGGCCTGGATGGCCGTCATTTTTGTGAGCCTGGCTGCGGGGCTTGCCCTGATGGGCTCGTCGCGACCGGTGTTTGCGCTGGTGGGAGTGGGGCTGATTTTGGTGCTCAGCCTGCCATTTCTGCTCTTCGCCTTCGTCACAACGCTGCTGAATCACATCCAGCTCAACCCAGTTGAGGGGGAAGCCAACGCGTCTTGAGCATCCACGGCAACAAGAAACGAGGGCCTATCAACACGTCCGGAACGGCTATCCCGCGATGGTTCCGCAGGACGAGACCACGATCCATTGGTCGGCGATCAACAGGAGCTCATTCCATCCTGCCCCGCGATTGAGGGCAGACAGTCCTGGCGCAGGTGCGCTTTCTGGTTCAACAGAATGATCCACCTGTTTTTGTTTTTGAGAAACAGCTTTCTTCATCAACAAGCCATCAATCAATGGCTTGCAATTGATTGATCCATCCAATTCGTCTTTTTTCTGGCCATGGCCCAGCCATCGGCACAATCTCCTCCACCCCTGATGACATTCTCAATGGTGTCAACAGTCAAATGTGCCTGACCCGCAGACTCGCCTCGAGACAGCTCAGCAACAGCGCCATTCAGGCTGAAAACCACTGACAAACAATCAACACCTTTCTGCAGAACATTGTTCAAAGAAGAACCATTCTTCAAGAGAAGCTTTGATTCGTTCCCTTGTATCCCTCACTCGCGGAGCCATCACTGAAAGTTCACTGATTGCCCTCTACGCGGCAGTATCACTGTGCGGAATCCGCTGCCTAAGCTCTGCGGACCGATGCAACCAACATGCTTCCTTCCTGGCTGTCTCCCCGCGGCGGCGCCGAATCCTCGGCCCCGGCAACGCATGCCGTGTTGGGAAAGCCGCTGAAGTCACCCCTGATGGCCGACCAGGAGGAAGCAATTTTTGCCTGTGGGTGCTTCTGGGGTGCTGAAAAAGGGTTCTGGCGACTGCCTGGGGTGGTGAGCACTGCTGTGGGGTATGCGGGCGGCCAGACCGAGCAACCGAGCTACAACGAGGTCTGCTCCGGCAGAACCGGTCACACGGAAGTGGTGCGAGTTGTGTGGAGCCGACCCGCCCTCGACTTCAGCGACCTGCTGAAACTGTTCTGGGAGTGCCACGACCCCACCCAGGGCAACAGGCAAGGCAACGACACCGGCAGCCAATACCGATCAGCCATTTACACCTTCAATCCGGAGCATCTGCAATTGGCCCTGGCCAGCCGGGATGCCTATCAAGTCGCCCTCTCGGCCAAGGGCTACGGGGCCATCACCACCGAAATCCTGGCAGACCAGACCTTCTATTTTGCCGAGGACTACCACCAGCAATACCTCGCCAAACCCGGTAGCCGCCCCTACTGCTCCGCCATGCCAACCCAGACGCTGCTTGGTGACTTCGAGGGATCGAACTACAAACTCCCGAAGCAAGTCTGGGACCAGTACGACTGGTCCATCAGTCACTGCGTGCTTCGATCCGACAACAGCCCGATCGCCCTAGGCTGATTCGGCCAAGATGAACATGGTCCCGACCCATGTCATGCCCGAACCCTGGTCTGATCGGCAGGTGATCCTGGCGATCGCCCTCACCTTGATTTTGGTTCTGGGCCTGATCCTCGGCAGCGTCTCGTTCAATCGAGATCAGCAAGCTCCGATGCTGTGGCGGGAGACCCCCCAACCCACAGCAACACCTTTGGCAATCTGACCACAAGCCGGCGGGCACGCTTCCTGTTGGTGCGATCGTGGGAGAACAAGGACCCCTCCGTTCTGCGGTGAGTGAACGGCCTGATCCATCCGAGCAGCGTCAACTGCATCCCCTGCCGAGGGGGCTGGTGGAGCTCTACGGCTTGATCGCCGTTCTGGTGGTTCTCATCCCCGAATGGCTGGCGGATGGAACCCTGAATCTGGGCCAGGCCAAAGGCCCTGCTTCACTCCCGATGCGCTCGAGAGCCTGGCGCACCCTGCCCGAGCTGCGTCTGGCGGCGATGACCCTGGCTGAGCTTCGCCAGGCCGCCGCAGAACTGCGGATGTACCACTACGCATCCGCAACAAGAGACCAGCTCACCACTCGGTTGCTCAGGCGACTCAGACGCCGGAATGCACTGTGATAACTTAAATCTGACGGGGCGTGGCGCAGCTTGGTAGCGCACCACTTTGGGGTAGTGGGGGTCGTGGGTTCAAATCCCGCCGCTCCGATTCAACCGTCTTGTTTCCCCACCTGAACATCAACACTTCAGGGATTGAGCCGGCGTTTTCGCCGGCTCTTTTTTTGCCTTCAGCGGCGGCCAGCGCCGGTCACCATCAGATGCCTGGAGGCATCAATCTGAAGCCAGCCTTCATCCCGCAACTGCCCCAACACGCGTGTCACGGTCACCCGTGTGGTGCTGAGGGCACTGGCGATCTCCTGATGGGTCAGGCGAAGGTTGAGCCGCAACCCGGCCTCACAGGGTTCGCCAAAGTCCTTGGCGAGTAGCTCCAAAAAGCCCCGGTTCGGACTGTCCAAACCGGGGCTTTTCATTCACCGAAAGAAGAGGTTTTCAGGGCTGAATGCTCGCCACCGCACTGCGGGATTTTTCGAGGATGCTGCCCCGCAGAGGCACAAAGCCCAGGGCCGCCGCCCGCTCCTGGGTGGAATCTTCCAGCATGTAGTTGAAGACGTCCCGCACAGCCTCAGCCTTGGCGCCATTGCCGTTGGCATAGGCCAGCACCCAGGTGAGTGTGGCAATGGGGTAAGCCCCAGCTGCCTCGGGGTTGGGATTGCTGCCCGCCAGGTACTGATCAAGCTCAATGCCGTTGAGAGCTTTGGCACCAGCCTCCACGGAGGGCTGGAGGAATTCACCGGATTTGTTCTGCAGCGCAGCAGCCTTCACATTCCCCTTGATGTACGACTGATTCACGTAACCGATCGCACCCTCACGGTTCTCGATCACTCCGGCCACCCCGGAATTGCCCTTGGCCCCTACGCCCACTGGCCACTTCACCGATTTGCCGCTGCCGAGGGTCCAATCGGTTGAAAAGGCCTGCATGGAATCGGCGAAGGCCTTGGTGGTGCCGGAGCCATCGGAGCGATGCACCCAGGTGATCGTGCCTGCTTCGCAGCCCAGCTCCTTCCAATCGCTGATGCCGCCCGTGGCCACCTCCACAGCCTGTTGCTGAGTGAGTTGAAGCTCGCAACCGGGCTTGTTGTATCCGAAGGCAATGGTTCCGCCCACCATCGGGATCTGAACCACTCCCTGGCTCACCTGCTTGCGATCGGCCTCTTTGATCGGGTCGTCCGAAGCGGCGAAATCCACGGTGCCATCAATGAAGGCTTTGCGACCGGAACCGGAACCCACCGCTTGGTAGTTCACCTTGATTCCACCGGAGCCGGCCAGATCGGCAAACCAACTCTGGTACACCTTGGCGGGGAAGGATGCTCCCGCCGCATTGAGGCTGGACACACTGGAGCTGCCACCACAGGCGGCGAGGCCAACAGCGAGGACGCTCAGGCTTGAAACAACAAGGGAACGACGTGCCAAAACCGTTTGTGTGATTTAGCCCATCCTCTCGCGGAGCAGGAGAGCTTGGGTTAAGAGCCCTCTAACAACTGCCTAAATCGGTCCACCTTCAGGTGGTGGGCACAACGGTGGATGCAACGGTGAGCCGCGTGGCCACCGCGTAACAGCGCAGCCAGCGGTTCACCCGTTTGCGGTGGGGGGCGGGAACCTCCTCAATCAACTGGCTGAGTTCATCCGCCCCCATGCGGCGCAGGGCACGCACATCCACATGCCAGAGCGCTTCGGCTTCACGGATCAAACGCGCCCAGGTGCGCACCTGCTGCCATTGACGCAGGCGGGAGCGGATGGGGCGTTGATGGGGATGCAGAAAAGCCGTCATGGCTTCAGCCTGCTGCGTTCAGCAGCACTCTCTGCAAAATCACCCAGACGCTTCGGAGTGCTGAAGCAAATGCGCAGGCTCAGGCGCTGAGGCGATCGGCTTCGACCTCAACGGAGGCGACCGGAAACTCCAGCTCCGCCACCTCACGATCGCTCAAACGACGGGTCCAGGCCCCCTTGATCGGATCGTTCCAACGGAAACCCGCCGCTTTGGCGAGGTGGCGTTCGTCGAACGACACCCGGGCACGCATCAACTGGCGGGGTTCCAGGCCCCGCTCCAACAGCTGCTCCAGGTCGTCACAGCGGGCGAAGACTTCCGCGATGTAGATGCAATCGCTGAGGGCGCGGTGGGCCGCCCAAACCGGAACGCCGTAGGCCAGGGCCAGGTCCCGCACCGACGGCCGCGAACGCAGCTGACGCTCCGCCGGCCAGCGGATGTCTTCCATGGTGCACAGCCACGGTGTTGTGGTGGCCGGCACAACGCCAAGACCGAACCACTGGCGATCGAAGGCCGCGTTATGGGCCACCAGCAGATCGGCAGCTTCAAGCAGATGCTCAAACCACACCAGCGCCTCCTGCCAGGGCTGGGGCCTGCGGGTGACGGCGGCGGGGATCCGGTTAATCGCCTCTGCCGCGTTGGAGTCCACCGGCAAAAGAAACGATTGCTGGGCCAGCACCGAACGACTCGGCACATCAAACAAAATGCAGCCCACCTCCAGGCATTGGTCCTGCTGCGGATCCAGACCGGAGGTTTCGGTGTCGATGATCAGCAGGGTGGTGGGTGAGGCATTTGGCGCGTCCTCGGGCTGATCAGCCTTGGCCTCGGGTTCAGCGGCTGGCGGAGCAGGAATCGGTATTGCCGCTGTTTGGGGCTCCGCCTGAGGCCTTGAAAATCCCGCAAGCAAATCGAGCTGTTCAGGCATGGCGCAGTGACTCCTACCGCCACTGATTCTCCCGCCCCGGGCAAGGTGCCTGCTGCCTAGGGTTCGACCTCTTCATTTCAATCGAATGGCCCTCGGGATCGGCGACCGTCTCCCCTCCTTCAGCCTGGAGGATCAGAACGGCGACCTTCGCACTCCCGCTGCGGTGCAGGGCCGCTGGCTGGTGCTGTTTTTCTATCCCAAGGACGACACACCTGGCTGCACAGCTGAAGCCTGCAGCTTCCGCGACAACGCGGAGAGCTTTGCTGCCCTCGATGCAGAGGTCTGGGGCATCAGCGGTGATGACGCCGTCAGCCACCGCCGTTTCGCCACCCGCCACAACCTCACGTTTCCGCTGCTGTGCGACCGCAACAACGCCCTGCGCCGCGAGATGGGTGTGCCCAAAGCCCTTGGTCTGCTGCCCGGTCGCGTCACCTACATCATTGATTGCGAGGGAGTGATCCGCCACACCTTCAGCAACCTCCTGGATGGCCCAGCCCACGTGCGTGAAGCACAGCAAGTGCTGAATCAGCTGCGCGGTTGAGCATGGCCAACTGGCGTCAGCTGGGTGCGATCTGGCAACTGCGGCCGGCCGAACCCACGGGATTGATCGAATTCATCGGCGGCAGCTATCTGGCGGCCACCCCCCAGATCAGCTACCGCAGGCTGCTGGAAGAGCTGGCGGCGGATGGGTTGGCGGTGCATGCCTGGGCCTATGTGCCCGGGCTCGATCATCAACGTCAGGCCCGCGATGCCTGGAGTGCCTTCCGCTCTGGGCGTCGCCAACTTGAGGAGCGCTGCGGGACCTTTGGGGCTCCGCTGCGGCTTGGCCACAGCCTGGGATGCAAGCTTCACCTGCTGGCCCCCGATGGGGGTCGAGGCAGCAGGGCTCTGGTGGCCCTGAGCTTCAACAACTTCAGCGCCGATCGCTCGATTCCGCTCCTGGGGGAACTGGCACCAAGGCTCGGGGTGGAAACCGAGTTCAGCCCAAGCCCAGCTGAAACGCTTCGCTTGATCAGCCGCCACTACCAACAGGAGCGGAACCTGGTGGTGCGCTTCGGGCGCGATGAACTGGATCAGAGCGGCGATCTGATCCAGGCGCTGCGAGAACGTGCTTCCGACGCCAGCTCAACCCTGGAGCTGCCCGGTGATCACCTCACCCCAGCCAGTGCCGGGCTGCGGCGCAGCTTTCTCGGAGACTGGGCGGATGACCCCAGGCGGGTGGCGGTCATCCGTCAGCTAAGCCGAACCATCGGCCAGGCGATCAGGCCCTGAGGCGATCCAGAACGGAGCGATCTTCCAGGGTGCTGGTGTCGCCACTCACCTCCTGACCCGCCGCCAGGGCCCGCAGGATCCGGCGCATGATCTTGCCGCTGCGGGTCTTGGGCAGGGCATCACTGCAACGGATCTCATCCGGCCGGGCAATCGGACCGATTTCCGTTCCCACGTGGGCGCGCAACTCCTTCACCAGGGCGTCATCGCCCTCGCGGCCCGCCTCCAGGGTGACAAAGGCCACGATGCCTTCGCCCTTGAGGTCGTCGGGCCGACCCACGACAGCCGCCTCCGCCACCGCAGGGTGACTGACGAGCGCTGATTCAATTTCCATCGTGCCGAGACGGTGGCCTGAGACGTTGATCACGTCATCGACGCGACCCATCACCCAGAAGTAGCCATCGGCATCCCGACGGGCACCATCCCCCGCGAAATAGAGGTAGGACCCATCGGCAGGACGGATGTGCTCCCAATAGCTCTCGCGGAAGCGTTGGGGGTTGCCATGCACGGTGCGCATCATTCCCGGCCAGGGAGCACGCACCGCCAGGTAGCCGCCTTCATCGGCACCACAGCTGTTGCCTTCCGCATCGATGATGTCGGCCTGAATGCCGGGCAGGGGCAGGGTGGCGGAGCCGGGCTTGGTGGGCGTTGCCCCCGGCAGGGGGCTGATCATCACCCCGCCGGTTTCGGTCTGCCACCAGGTGTCGACGATCGGGCAGCGGTTGCCTCCAATCACGTCGCGGTACCACATCCAGGCCTCCGGATTGATCGGTTCGCCGACGGTGCCAAGCAGGCGAAGGCTGCTCATGTCGAACTGATCCGGAACGGAGCGGCCGCTCTTCATGAACGCTCGGATGGCGGTGGGAGCCGTGTAGAAGATCGAGATCTTGTGTTTCTGGATCAACTCCCAGAAGGCACCGGGCTTGGACGGTCGCGGCGCACCCTCGTACATCACCGTCGTGGCACCGTTCGACAAGGGGCCGTAGACGATGTAGCTGTGGCCGGTGATCCAACCCACATCGGCCGTACACCAGAAGACATCCTCATCCCGGATGTCGAAGATCCACTGGAAGGTGAGGTGGGCCCAGAGGTTGTAGCCGGCGGTGGTGTGCACAACGCCCTTGGGCTTGCCGGTGGAGCCGGAGGTGTAGAGCACGAACAGTCGGTCCTCGCTGGCCATCGGCTCAGCGGGGCAGTCGGCACTCTGACCCTCCACCAGGTCATGCCACCACTGATCACGACCGGAAACCATCTCCACGTCCTGCTTGGTGCGCTGCACCACAAGCACGCCGGTCACCGAGGGGCAGGCGCCATTGGCCAGCGCCGCATCCACCGCGGGCTTGAGTGACACCGGCTTGTCCTTGCGGAAGCCGCCATCAGCGGTGATCACCGCTTTCACTTCACCATCGTTGAGCCGATCCCTCAGGGCTTCGGCGGAAAAGCCGCCGAACACCACTGAATGGGGTGCACCGATGCGCGCGCAGGCGAGCATGGCGATCGCCGCTTCCGGCACCATCGGCATGTAGAGCGCCACAAGGTCACCCTTGCCGATGCCCATGGCCTTGAGGCCATTGGCGGCTTTGCACACCTCGGCATGAAGTTCCTGGTAAGTGAACCGGCGCACATCCCCCGGTTCTCCCTCCCAGATCAACGCTGTCTTCTGCGCCGTTGGCCCATCGAGATGACGGTCCAGGCAGTTGTAGGAGAGGTTCGTGGTGCCACCCTCAAACCAGCGCGCGAACGGAGGATTCGACCAATCGAGCACGGTGTGGAAGGGCTCGAACCAATGCAGTTCTCGACGGGCGGCCTCACCCCAGAACGCATCAGGATCGTTTTTGGCGGCATCGGCCATGGCCCGGTAAGCCTCGAGGCTGCCGATGCGCGCTTTGGCGGAGGTGTCTGCTGGCGGCTCGAACACCCGCTGCTCCTGCAGCACGCTTTCGATGGTGGTGTTGGCGTCGGTCACAGCAGACTGCGCAGTGCTTCTCCTGGAAGGGTAAGGAGCAGGACCCCGCTTGATCCAGGTCCCGTATCAATCCGTCGGACGATGATGCAGTCGATGCGAAAGGATTGAGCTGGGCATCGCCATCCCGGGATGAAACTGCCACCTGCCGCTTGCCTGTTCGATCTGGATGGGCTTCTGCTCGACACCGAGCCGCTGCATGGCCGGGGCTGGTGGGAAGCCGCGGCCCACTTCGGCACCCAGCTGAGCGAGGCCCAGTTGATGCAGCTGAAGGGCCGTCGCCGGCTCGACTGTGCGGCCCAGGTGGATGCATGGCTGGCGCAACCGGTGGGCGCGGATGCGCTGTTGGCGGTGCAGCAGCCAATCGTGCGTGCCCTGCTTCCGGATGCTGCCCCGATGCCTGCCGCGCAGGAGCTGGTGGCGCATTGCCACAACCGGGGCATCCCCATGGCACTGGTCACCAGCAGCAGCAGCGAGGCCGTTGCATTCAAAGCAGCACCCCATCCCTGGCTGGAGCTGATCCAGGAACGGGTCTACGGCGACGATCCCGAGCTCAACGCGGGCAAACCCGACCCCGCACCCTTTCGACTTGCCGCCCACCGCTTGGGGCTCAACCCAAGCAACTGCTGGGCCCTGGAGGATTCCCAGGCCGGCAGCCAATCAGCCCTTGGCGCCGGGTGTCAGGTCTGGCTGGTGAGCCCCAAGGGCTCCGACCAACCCGACCTGAACACCAACCCCTGTGCCATCAACAGCCTGGCTGTTGTGTGGAAGCTGTTGACTTGAAGTCGCTGCTCAGTACAGGCGGCTGAGGACAAAGTCCGGCAGTTCCATCAAGGCGCGTTGCGCCGCAGACTCCGGCAGCCAAGCGATCGATTCCCGGGATTCGCGGGCAAAGGTTTCCGCCAGCTCACGGGTGCGTTCAATCGCCTTGGAGGCCCGAACCATCTCCAGTGCCTTGTCCAGGTCACCGGGCTCGGAAAACTGGCGATCGATCAACGGCTGCAGCGATGGATGCTCCTCAAGGGCATAGAAGGTGGGAGCCGTGAGATAGCCGCTGGCGAGATCACTGGCAGCCGGCTTGCCGAGCTGCTGGTCGCTGCCGGTGAAATCGAGGATGTCATCCACCACCTGGAAGGCCAGGCCCAACTGGCGACCGAATTGGTAGAGGCTGTCGAGCTGGGAGGGTGAGCAGCCGCTGAGCACGCCTGCAGCACGGCAGCTGTTGGCAATCAGGGATGCCGTCTTGCAGTAGCTCTTTTCGAGGTAGGTCTCAAAGGTTTGGGCCGTGTCGAAGCGGTAGAGGCCCTGCTTCACCTCCCCATCCGCGAGATCCATGATCACGCGGCTAAGCAGCTTGACGACATCGAGGTCATCGAGGTTGGCAAGGTGCCAGCTGGCCTGAGCGAAGAGGAAGTCGCCGGCAAGAACGGCAACGCGGGCATCGAACCGGCTGTGGACCGTGTCCACCCCGCGCCGGGTGGAAGCCTCATCCACCACATCGTCGTGAACGAGCGAGGCCGTGTGGATCATTTCAGTGATCTCAGCCAGGCGGCGGTGGCGGGGCGTGAGCTCTCCCTGCGGGGACAGGGCCCGCGACAGAAGCAGAACAATGCCGGGGCGCAACCGCTTGCCACCGGCGCTGAACAGATGCTCGGCAGCGGCCTGGAGGATGGGGTGACCTGCCCCGATCAGGCTGCGCAGGTCTCCGAGCAGGGTTTCAAGATCTGTCTCTACCGGTTGGAGTAGCTCGGTAACGGTGCTCATGACTCCCCTCGGCGCCGCGATCCTAGTGGTCCCACGCTCAGTCCTGCAGCAGCTGAAGGCTGACGGCAGGCCGCTGGCCCAGCCAGGGGGTGGCGCGCACTTCGAAGCCATCGGGGTCTGCGGTGACGCAGAAGCGGCAGCTGTCCAAGGAAAACGGCCTTGAGGCCGGCGAGATGCGCGCCGGTGGCCCCAGAACGGCATCCAGCTGACGGGCCACGCCGATGGCCGGGTCAATGATCTTGACCGACTCCGGCAGCAGCTGACGCAACAGCGGCACCAATAACGGGTAATGGGTGCAACCCAGCACGATCGAGTCCACGGAAGCCGCCAGCAGGGGTTCGAGATAGGCCTGGGCCGCACGACGCAGGTCGTCGCTGTTCATCTCGCCGGCTTCGATCAGGGGCACAAAGGCAGGACAGGCCTGCTCGATCACCACCGAGCCGGGATGAAGCGCTTCGATGCTGGCCCGGTAGGCCGAGGAGGCCACGGTGGCTGGTGTGGCCAGCACGCCAACACGGCGCGTTTCCACCATCGCGGCGGCGGCGCCGATCAGACCGATCACCGGCACCCCGGCCTGTCCCTCGGCCACATCCCTCGCCAGGGCATTGGTGGTGTTGCAGGCCATCACCACCGTGGAAACCTGTTGGTCGCGCAACCAACCCACCACTTCCGCAGCGATGCGCCGGATGTCATCCGGTTGACGATTGCCATAGGGAACCCGGGCCGTGTCACCGAGGTACACGCAGGGCACCGGTCCATGGCGTTCAAGCACCCGACGCAGAACCGTCAGGCCACCGAGGCCGCTGTCGAAGAACCCCAGCAGTTGCTTCGTCATCGCACCTCCTGCTTGAGGTAGTTGAGGATGCCGGCCGCCAGAGCCAAGGCCAGGCGGCGGCGATGGTCGGCCTTGGCCAGACGCGGCGCATCAATCGCCCCGGTGACGAATCCCATCTCCACCAGAGCCGAAGGCATGGTGCTGCGCCGGATCACGAAGAAACGACCACGTCTGACGCCGCGGTTCGGTGTTCCCGGGGACACATCCATCATCTGCTGCTGCAGATAGGACGCGAGGCGTCCAGAACGGGGGTCCGAGAAGAAGAACGTCTCGATCCCGTTCACATCCGGGCGGTTCATGCTCAGGGCATTGGCATGGATGCTCACGAAGGCCGTGGCCCCACTGCGGTTTGCCAGGGACACCCGCGGCGGCAGGTCCACATCCACTTCACGGGTGCGGGTCAAGCGCACGTCCACGCCCCTCGCCCGCAGAAGGTCGGCCACCTGCAGCGACACATCCAAAACCACGTCGGTCTCGCGCAGACCACCGATGCCGATGGCCCCCGGATCAGGCCCCCCATGACCGGGGTCAATCACGATGCGATAGCGGTTGCGGGCCACCGTGGGCAGCCCGGAAGGATCCACCGGCGTGCGGGTGGGACGGAAGCCACCCGGTGGGAGCCAGGCCGTGGCACGACCGCTGAGGTCGCCTTCACCGAAATCATCCAAGCCGCGGGTGGGCAGGCCTGTGAACACCAGTTCCCAACGGTCCGGAGCGGTTCCACGCAGGCGCAGATCGTTGGGGTTGAGATCCACATCAGGGCGGAATTCCACCACCAGACGGGTGGCACCCGCGCGGGGTTTGCCCAGCCGGATCTCACGGACGGCACCGCGCCCCGCCAGGCGCCGCGGGAATCTGAGCTCACCTGGAATATCAATCCAGACCCGGGTGCCGCGGCCATCGCTGGCAGCCTGAAAAAACGCTTCCAAGCGAGCGTTCCGGCTGGTGCGCAGCTTGAGCACCCCCTCCTCGGTGAAGGCCCAGGCGGCCAGGGCACTGGCAGCTCGGGCAGGCAACGCCTGGGTGAAGGCCGTGCACTGCAGGGCTGCGGCCAGAAGCCAGGCCATCCGTCGGGATGAGGCCGGAGCCATGGCGCTCAGAACAGCGTGGGTTGGCGGTGCCGAAGGCTCGGCATCTGACCCCGAACATGACCGAGGTGGTTGGTGTTCACCGGAGCAATGGCGGCTCCCGCCTGGACACCCGCATCCGCGAGGACCGTTCCCCAGGGATCAATTACCAGGGCGTGTCCATGGCTCTGACGGCGACCGTGGTGGACACCGGTCTGAGCCGGAGCGAGGACATAGGCCGTGTTTTCAATGGCCCTGGCCTGCAAAAGCACCTGCCAGTGGTCTTTTCCGGTGAAGGCCGTGAATGCCGCAGGAATCATCAACAGGTCTGCGCCGGCACCTACGAGATGGCGATAGAGCTCAGGAAACCGCACGTCGTAGCAAATGGACAGCCCCACCTTGCAGAGACCAGGAATCTCAACGACCGGAGGCAGATCCCTGCCTGGGTTCACCGTTGCCGACTCGCGGTAGGTGTTGCCGTCCGGCAGGTCGACATCAAAGAGGTGAATCTTGTCGTAACGGCCCAGGAGCATGCCGTCACGGTCGACAAGCTCAGCGCGGTTCAGGGTTCGCGATCCATCACCCACCGGCACAGGAAAGCCACCACCCAGCAGCGCCACCTGATAGCGACGCGCCATGGTCACCAGGAAGCTACTGCTCTGCTCCGCCAGGGTGGGAGCCAGCTCCAGGCGCCGGCTGTCTTCGCCCATGAAAGCGAAGTTCTCCGGCAGACCGATCAGCTCGGCACCACGGCGGGCAGCCAAATCGATCTGCTCTTCAGCTGCATTGAAGTTGAGCGCCGGGTCCTGACCGCTCGTCAGCTGGACAGCAGCCGCCAGGAAGTCGCTCACATGCACTGATCAGATGAGCGAACTTTAGTGAGGGTCAGGCCGCCCGAAGCACCCCAGGCTCGACCTGTGTCGGAACGACACTGAGCTGATCGAGGCCAGCACAGCAGCGGAAATCCGCGTCGTGATCGCCCAGGCGGATCAAGCGCTGACCATGGGTCGCCGTGCGAAGACAAGCCTCTGGTTCGAATTGCCACTGACGCCAGAGGGAGACGGCTGCTGTGAGTTCGTCGTTGGCGGCACTGCTCCCGGTGGGATCCAGCTCCAGCAAGCGATGGCCCAAGGCACCAGCGGCCAGGGAATCCTCGAGGGAGTAGGCCCCCTCCCAACCGCTGCCGACAATCGCCACGTGGCTGGGTTGTTTTTCCAGCAAGCGCTGGGCCACGGCTTCACGGTTCGGCAACGCCGCCGTAAGCAGCAGGGGAACCTCGCGGACACGATCGAGCGCCCGGGTGCCATTGGTGGTGCTCATAAACAGACGCTTGCCAGCCACCCGCTCCGGCGTCGCGGCAACGGGTGAATTGCCCAGGTCAAACCCCTCGAGCATCTGCCCACCGCGCTCACCAAGGAGCAACCGAGCATCGGCAGGCCATGCCGCTGCCGCAGCGCGCAGATCGTCGAGGCTGGCGAAGGCCTGCACCGCCTCGGCACCGTTGTGCAACGACCAGGCAATGGTAGTGGTGGCCCGCAGCACATCAATCACCACCGCCGCATCGGGGCGGAGTTCCTGCGGCATCTCTGCCGGCACATGGAAGTAGGAGATCTGCATGGCCACGCTGAACACCGGCGTGCGACACAGTACCGAGACCGCTTGCGCCGAGACCGTCATCCCATGGCCCTGTTCCAATCCGGTCCGGCCACCCGAGATCTGCGGGGCTTCCTGAAGCTGCTCGAGGACCGCGGCCAGTTGCGCCGGATCACGGCACCGGTGGATCCCGACCTTGAGCTGGCGGCCATTGCCGATCGGGTGCTGAGCCAAGGGGGCCCCGCCCTGCTGTTCGAGAACGTGATCGGCTCGTCGATGCCGGTGGCCGTCAACACCCTCGGCACCGTGGAACGGGTGGTGTGGAGCATGGGCCTCGAACGGGCCGAGCAGCTGGAGGAGCTTGGGTCACGCCTGGCCCTGCTGCAGCAACCCCGCCCCCCCAAAGGTCTGGAGGAAACCAAACAGTTCGCGCGGGTCTTCTGGGACCTGGTCAAGGCCAAGCCCGACCGCGACCTCACACCCCCCTGCCGTCAGCAGGTGTTTCGTGGCGATGAGGTTGATCTCGACAACATCCCCCTGATCCGGCCCTGGCCAGGGGATGCAGGGGGCGTGATCACGCTTGGACTTGTGATCACCAAAGACCCCGAAACCGGTGTCCCCAACGTGGGTGTTTACCGGCTTCAGAAGCAGTCGGTGAACACCATGACCGTGCACTGGTTGAGCGTGCGTGGTGGTGCCCGCCACCTGCGCAAGGCAGCCGCCATGGGCAAGAAGCTGGAGGTGGCGGTGGCCATCGGCGTGCACCCGCTGCTGGTGATGGCCGCAGCCACACCGATCCCGGTGCAACTCAGCGAGTGGCTGTTCGCAGGCATCTATGCCGGAGAAGGGGTTCGTCTGGCCCCCTGCAAAACCATCGACCTGCAGGTGCCCAGCCACAGCGAAGTGGTGCTGGAGGGAACGATCACTCCTGGTGAAGTGCTGCCGGATGGTCCCTTCGGGGATCACATGGGGTTCTACGGCGGTGTGGAGGACTCACCTCTGGTGCGCTTCCACTGCATGACCCAACGGCGGGATCCGGTGTTTCTGACCACCTTCAGCGGCCGTCCTCCCAAGGAAGAAGCGATGCTGGCCATCGCGCTGAACCGGATCTACACACCGATCCTGCGGCAGCAGATTCCAGAGATCACCGACTTCTTCCTGCCGATGGAAGCGCTCAGCTACAAGCTGGCGGTGATCTCGATCGACAAGGCCTATCCGGGGCAGGCCAAGCGTGCTGCCATGGCCTTCTGGAGTGCCCTGCCGCAATTCACTTACACCAAATTCGTTGTGGTGGTGGACAGTCACATCAACGTGCGCGACCCACGTCAGGTGGTCTGGGCCATTGCGGCGCAGGTGGATCCCCAGCGCGACCTGTTCACCCTGGAGAACACCCCCTTCGACAGCCTGGACTTCGCCAGCGAGCAGTTGGGCCTGGGGGGACGACTGGCCATTGATGCCACCACCAAGGTGGGACCTGAGAAAAATCACGAATGGGGCGAACCCCTCAGCCGTCCGGCGGATCTGGAACAGCGGGTCAGCGACCGCTGGGCCGAGCTGGGTCTGGAGGACCTCGGCACCGACGACCCCGACCCCAGCCTCTTCGGCTATGCCCTCGATCGCCTGATTCAGGGCCTGAAGACCGGCCAATAGGATCAGCCCAACGACGAAACAACCTTGAGCGGCACAGGCCAACCCGACGACCCCCGTGAGCTCAAGGCCGGAGGAACCCTCCAGGGACGGGTGAAGGTTCCAGGTGACAAATCGATCTCGCACCGATCGCTGCTGTTCGGCGCCATCGCAGAGGGCACCACAACCATTGATGGTCTGCTCCCTGCCGAAGACCCCCTGAGCACCGCCGCCTGCCTGCGGGCGATGGGCGTCAGCATCAGCCCGATCACCGATGGCGGCATCGTCACCGTTGAAGGGGTTGGCCTGGACGGATTGCAGGAGCCAGCAGAAGTGCTCGACTGCGGCAACTCCGGCACCACGATGCGACTGATGCTGGGCCTGCTGGCGGGCCGCGACGGTCGCCACTTCGTGCTGGATGGCGATGCCTCCCTGCGCCGCCGCCCGATGCGTCGGGTGGGCCAACCGTTGGCCTCAATGGGTGCGGAAGTGCATGGCCGTGATGGCGGCAACCTGGCGCCGCTGGCGGTGCAGGGGCGCCAGCTGAAAGGAACGGTGATCGGCACGCCCGTGGCCAGTGCCCAGGTGAAATCAGCCCTGCTTCTGGCTGCGCTCACGGCCGAGAGCCCGACCACGGTGATCGAACCGGCCCAGTCCCGTGATCACAGCGAGCGGATGCTGAAGGCCTTCGGTGCTGATCTCACCGTTGGCGGCGAAATGGGACGGCACATCAGCGTGCGTCCCGGCGCCACCCTGCAGGGCCAGAACGTGGTGGTCCCTGGTGACATCAGCTCGGCGGCCTTCTGGCTTGTGGCTGGAGCCTTGATTCCAGGTGCCGATCTCACCATCGAAAATGTGGGGCTGAATCCAACACGCACCGGGATCCTGGAGGTGCTGGAGCAGATGGGTGCCCTGATCGAGGTGCTCAACCCCCGTGACGTGGCGGGCGAACCGGTGGGCGATCTGCGGGTGACCCACGGCCCATTGAAGCCCTTCAACTTCGGCGAGCAGATCATGCCCCGCCTCGTGGATGAAGTGCCGATCCTCAGCGTCGCCGCCTGTTTCTGCGAGGGCGAAAGCCGGATCAGTGGAGCGTCTGAACTGCGGGTGAAGGAAACCGATCGGCTGGCGGTGATGGCGCGTCAGCTCAAGGCCATGGGGGCCGACATTGATGAACATGAGGACGGCATGACCATCCGCGGCGGTCGAACGCTCAAGGGAGCCGTGCTGGACAGCGAAACCGATCACCGGGTGGCAATGAGCCTCGGCGTGGCGGCCATGCTCGCCGACGGCAACTCGAGCCTCGCGAGAAGCGAAGCTGCAGCCGTGTCGTATCCCTCGTTCTGGGACGAACTTGAACGGCTCCGCTGCTGAGCTCGGTGCGCTCCGCGTCTATCCGACGGCGGATGGCAGCTTCAGCCTGCACAGCGATCACTTCGGCGAGGCCTTTCACAACTCGGCGGGAGCCCTGAATGAGGCCCGGGCCAAGTTCGTCCAACCCGCTGAGCTGCAGCGCTTCAGCGGCGGCACTGAATTAAAGATCCTGGATGTGTGCCTGGGGCTCGGCTACAACACGGCCGCTGTGCTGGAAGCCTTGCCGACGGCAGGGCCGAAACTGCGGTGGTGGGGGCTTGAACTGGACCGCCGGCCCTTGGAACAAGCCTTGGAGCAGGCCAGTTTCCAATCCCTCTGGTCAGCCTCTGTGCTGGCGAAGCTTGAAGCCATTCGCGACCACGGCTGCTGGCAAAAACCCAACAGCCAAGGGATCCAGCTCTGGGGCGATGCCCGATCGATGCTCCAGGAGATTCCCGAGCCCGTTCGCTTTGATCTGGTGCTGTTGGACGCCTTCTCCCCCCAGCGTTGCCCGGAACTGTGGAGCGAGGAATTCCTGGGAGCGCTGGCGCAGCGCTTGGCTCCGCAGGGACGGTTGCTCACCTACAGCCGTTCCGCCGCGGTGCGGGCCAGCCTCAAGCGGGCGGGATTGAGCCTGTATTCCCTGCTGCCGGCCCCGGGCGAACGGGTGGGATGGAGCAGCGGCACCATGGCCACGCCTGCAGACGCCGCCTGTCCTCTGGACGGCCCCGGTTGGCGCCAGCTCTCGGCGATGGAGAGGGAACACCTGCAGACCCGGGCGGCCGTGCCATTTCGTGATCTCCAGGGCAACTCCACAGCTGAAGACATCCTTGAGCGCCGCCGCCTTGAACAGGAGCATTGCGGTTATGAACCCACCAATGCCTGGCAAAGGCGCTGGCGCAGGGACAGTCCGTCCTGAGCCCGGTAGATTCCGCCCGTCTTCCCCTCGCTCCGCATGCTTGCCGTAGCCGTACTGGCCGCTGGAAAAGGCACCCGCATGAAGAGCGCACTCCCGAAAGTGCTCCAACCACTGGCGGGAGCCACCCTGGTGGAACGGGTGCTCGCCAGCGCCGGCGACCTGCAACCGGAACGGCGGCTGCTGATCGTTGGGCATCAGGCCGAACGGGTGGAGCAACAGCTGGCTCCGCTCGGAGGCCTGGAATTTGTTCTGCAGCAGCCCCAGAACGGCACGGGCCATGCGGTGCAACAGCTGATCCCATCGCTGCAGGGCTTTGAAGGGGAACTGCTCGTGCTCAACGGCGATGTGCCGCTGCTGAGAAGTGAAACCGTCGAAGCATTGGTGCAACAGCACCGGGCGAGCGGTGCCGATGTCACCCTGCTGACGGCACGGCTCGAGGATCCCACCGGTTACGGGCGTGTGTTCGCCGATGCCGACGGCCAGGTGAGCAGCATCATCGAGCATCGCGATTGCACAGACGAGCAACGCAGCAACAACCTCACCAACGCCGGGATCTACTGCTTCAACTGGACAGCCCTGGCCAACGTTCTGCCGAAGCTCAGCACCGACAACGATCAAGGGGAGCTCTATCTCACCGACACGGTGGCGATGCTGCCGAAGGCCATGCACCTGGAGGTGGCCGATGCCGATGAGGTGAACGGCATCAACAACCGGCGGCAACTGGCCCAGTGCGAAGCCCTGCTGCAGCAACGGCTGCGCCACCACTGGATGGATGAAGGGGTCACGTTCGTTGATCCCGAAAGCTGCACCCTCAGCGAGAGCTGCAGTTTCGGCCGCGATGTGGTGATCGAACCGCAAACCCACTTCCGCGGGCGCTGCGTGGTTGGCAACAACTCCCGGATCGGCCCCGGCAGCCTGATCGAGGACGCGTCAGTTGGGAGCAACGTCAGTGTGGTGCACTCCGTGGTGCGAGAGGCCAAGGTCGGCAACGACGTTGCCATCGGTCCCTTTGCTCACCTGCGGCCCGCCGCCGATGTCAGCGATGGCTGCCGCATCGGCAACTTTGTCGAGGTGAAGAAAAGCCAGCTGGGGGCTGGCACCAAGGTGAACCACCTCAGCTACATCGGCGACGCCCAACTCGGGGAGAAGGTCAACGTGGGGGCCGGAACCATCACCGCCAACTACGACGGGGTGAACAAGCACCGCACCGTGATCGGCAGCAACAGCAAAACCGGTGCCAATTCCGTGCTGGTGGCCCCCATCAACGTCGGTGAACGCGCCACCATCGGTGCCGGGTCAACGATCACCAAGGATGTGGCGGATGGCGCTCTGGCGATTGGTCGCGCCCGCCAGATGACCAAGGACGGCTGGGCGGAACGAAAGGTTTAGTCCAGCCTTTTTAAAGACTTGGCAACAGCGGAATCAACCGTTCCAGGGCGACACCGCGGCTGGCCTTGAGCAGCAGAACATCACCGGAGTTCAGCCAGGCGGCCAGGGGCGCTGCGGCGTCTTCGGGATGCGACACCAGCTGCAGGTGGGGCAGGGGAGCCGCCACTTCAGCCATTGCCTGGCCCTCCGCACCGCCATCCACCAGCACCAGACCATCCAGGCCCAGCTGCACCGCGCGGGCGGCAACCTCCTGATGCAGCTCCAGGCTGCGCTCGCCAAGCTCCAGCATGGTCCCCAACACGGCAAAACGTCGCCCCGGTTGCGCCGCCAGCAGCTCAAGAGCCGCCAACACCGCCTCAGGCGAGGCGTTGTAGGTCTCATCGAGGAGTGTCAAACCACCCTGCTGCAGGCGGCGGTTGCGTCCTTCAGGCACCGTCACCCGCATGGCTTGCAACGCCTGGCGGGACACGCCCAACTGGTCTGCAACAGCGACGGCCAAGAGCAGGTTGCGGGCGTTGTGGCGTCCCTCCAGCTGTAGCGGGAGACGATCTGCACCGATCAGCAACTGGTCGCCGGTGACGCCTCCAACCAGATCGGATTCGACCTCGGGATCGTCAGCCAGGCGCACGCGCAGCACGTGGCCGAACCACACCGCCGCCAAAGCCGACTCCAGCAGGGGATCACCGGCGGGAATCACCACGGTTCCCTTTGGATGCAAGCCAGCCGTGATTTCACATTTGGCCGCTGCAATCGCTTCACGGCTGCCGAGACGACCGATGTGGGCCGTTCCAATGTTGGTGATCACCGCAAGATCCGGCTCGGTGCAGCGGGAGAGACGCTCGATTTCCCCAGGCCCCCGCATGCCCATCTCAATCACCAGGGCCGCATCAGCTGCGCTGGCACCCAGAACGGTGAGGGGGACACCAACGTCGTTGTTGTTGTTGCCTGCGCTGGCCTGAATCGCTCCCAGCGGAGTCAATGCCGCTCGAATCAACTCCCGGGTTGTGGTTTTGCCGGCTGAGCCCGTCACCGCCACCAGAGGCTTGCCCAGGGCACGGCGATGCAGCAAGGCCAGCTGTTGATAGGCCCGCAGTGTGTCGTCCACCCGCCAATGCAACAGGCCCGAAGGCAACGGTTCAGTCCAGCTGCGGCTCACAACAGCAGCCTGAACCTTGTGTTCAGGCAGTTGGGCGAGAAAGTGATGACCATCGAAGCGCTCGCCCACCAGGGGGACAAAAAAATCACCCGCCTGAAGCTGTCGGCTGTCGGTGCAGACCCGTCCCACCAGGGCATCGGGTTCAAAGCTGGCGCCCTGCGGCGTTCCCCAGGCATCCAGCAGCTGACGCAGCGTCAGGGTCATCCCACCAACCCGAGGTCAAACAGGATCATGCCGCCCCCAACCCGAGCTGACCGCCCCAGCAGATCGCCCTGTTCATTGACCAACTGAAGACTGGCGTAATCCAGCTCAAACGCCGACTGAAGCCAACTGGAGGCGAGGCTCTGGCGCTGATCGAGAGACATCTGCTGCCAAGCGTCAACAGACAACTCCAACAGCAAGCGGTCCTGCTCCGGAACGGGCTTGGCTGAAAGGAGCAGTCCTTCCGGGACGGCCTTGTCCTGAAACAACTCGAACAGGGGATCGAAACTGAGTTGGGGCTGGGGGGGCTGCTCCGGCTCCAATGGCTCCAAAGCTGGCTCCGCATCCACAGCTTCCGGCGGAAGAGATGGCTCCTCCAGCATGGGCTGTGGTGCTGGGATCAGCTCCGGCACGGGGAGCTCAAGGGGAGACGTCCGCTGCTCCATGACCGGCTCCGGACGCGGGGCGGGGCGGGCATGGTCCTGCCAGAAGCGGACCCCAGCCAGCGGCAGCAGCAGGAGCAGCACCAGCAGCAGTGGCCAGAAGCTGGGGGCCAAATCCCGGGGCCAGAAGCCTGGCACCGAAAGCTCACCCTCTCGATTGCGGCGCCAGAGTTCCTGACCCCTGAGCCGAAGATCGGCGGCCATCGCCTGCAGGTTGCGGCCGAACTCCTGCCAGGGGCTGACGTAGGGAGCCGGGAGATTGCCCGATGGCTCCACCCCCTGGAGCTCGGAACGAGCCTCAGGTGGGGAGTCGGATCGGGCGGGCTCGCTCAAACTCAACTGGATCGACGACCGAAGAGGCGATTCAGGGGATTCCGGCCGGCGGAGGTCACCTCAGCAGGAACCCTGGCCTCTTCAGTCTGCCCCTCGGAACGGGAAGGATCAGCAGCCTGCCCCTGAGAGAACTGTTCCACCAAGGCAGCATCCGGGGTTGGTTCCTTGATGCCGCAGACGTCCTTGTACATGAGGTCGTAATCGACCGCGGAACGATCCCAGCTGTAGTCCTGATTCATGCCGCGTTTCTGCAGCTCAACCCAGCTGTCGCGGTGGCGGAAGGCCTCCCAGGCCCGCACCAGGGCTGTGTAGAAGTCGACCGGTTCAAAGCGATCGAAGCAGAAGCCTGTGCCGCTGTCGGCAGCGGGGATGTGGGGCGGAACGGTGTCAACGAGACCACCAACCTTGCGAACCACGGGCACTGAGCCGTAGCGCATGGCATAGAGCTGGCTGATGCCACAGGGCTCAAACCGGCTGGGCATCAGGAAGGCATCGCTGCCGCCATAGATCAACCGCGACAGGTCATCGTCGTAGGTGAGGAAGACGGCGCACTTGCCCGGGTGACGGGATGCGAGTTGCCAGAGCCCGGATTCGAGCCCCCGGTCGCCGGTCCCCAGCACAACGATCTGGGTGTCGGTGTAGGCCAGCAGACGATCAGCCACCTGCAGCAGCAGATCAACTCCCTTCTGGTCGACAAGGCGGCTGACCATGCCAAGGACGAAGGCGTCCTCCCGCACCTCCAGCCCCATGCGTTCCTGGAGCACCTTCTTGCAGACCGCCTTGCCGGAAAGATCGTCGGCGCTGAAGTTCGCCGGCAGGGAGCGATCGGTGGCTGGGTCCCAGGCATCCAGATCAATGCCGTTGAGGATGCCGCGCAGCTTGCCCGAGACGAATTTGAGCAGACCCTCCAGCTTTTCGCCGTACTCCGCCGTGCGGATCTCCTGGGCGTAGGTGGGCGACACCGCATTGACGCGATCGGCGTAGAGCAGGGCAGCGGCCATGGTGTGATCCCCCTGCATGTACCAGGGGCACCAGGTCATCCGATCGAGCTTCCAGCGCCAGGGACCCTGGTACTTGAGGTTGTGGATGGTGAAGACCGTGCTGATTTCCGGGTCCTGATGCATCCACACCGGGATCATCCCGGTGTGCCAGTCGTGGCAATGCAGCACCTGGGGCTTCCAAACGTTCCAGGAGAATTCGGCAGCAGCACTGGCGAAGAAGGTGAAGCGCCAGTCTTCGTCGTCGCCGCCGTAAATGCGCTCCGGGTCGAACACCGGATGACCCACCAGGTAGATCGTCATCCCATTGGTGGGATGCTTCGTTTCATAGACGGCGAACTCGGTGCCCATGGTCTGGGCTCGCCAGATCGGCTCCGCCGGCACGTTGAGGCGGCTCCAGAGCTTGGCGTAGCCCGGCATGATCAGTCGCACGTCGTGGCCGAGCTTGGCCAATGCCGGGGGCAAAGAGCCAACAACATCGCCCATCCCTCCAACCTTGATCATCGGGGCGCATTCCGCTGCAGCGAAGAGGATGCGCATGTCTCAGATCGGCGTTGGCGCGGCGACTTTAAGGGGAATTTAGGAATCTGTTCCGTCAGGGAAGAACCGTCACCTGAGTTCCAAGCGACACTTGGCGATACAGGGCACGCACATCCTCGTTGTAAAGCCGCACACAGCCATGGGAGACGGCCCGTCCCACCGTCCAGCGATGGGGGGTGCCGTGGAACCCCGTGGTGGTGCATCCCTTGATCGTGATCCAGGCATCGCCGTCATGGGCATCACGGCCGCGGCAATCGCGATGGAAGGCGATCCAATGGCTGCCCAAGGGATTGTTGGCCCCCTGTTCCTCCACCCGCTCACCACTCACCGGATGCACCCACACCGGATTGGGGATCTTCTGAAGCACTTCAAAGCGTCCGGTGGGGGTTTCCCAGCCGGGCATGCCGATGGCCACCGGAAAGGCACTGCGCAGCCTGCCGTTGTCGAGCAGGAACACACGGCGACGGCCGCGCAACATCACCACATGGCGACGGCTGTTGCTCCGGAGATCCTGAGGCAGTGAAGCCAGGCCTGCCGCCACGGAATCCTCAGCCGCCGCCTGCAGCAGGGCCAGCGGTTCCGGCGGAGGGAGAGGAAGCATCCCCATCAGGGTAACCAGCCTGTCTCGGAAAAATCCGGAGACCGCTTCTCAAGGAAGGCATTGCGGCCTTCCACGGCTTCTTCGGTTCGATAAAAGAGGTGGGTGGCATTGCCCGCCAATTCCTGCAACCCGGCAAGGCCATCGGTTTCGGCGTTGAATGCGGCCTTGAGGCAACGGATGGCCGTAGGGCTGTGCTGCAGCACCTCGCGGGCCCAGCGCACCCCCTCCGCCTCCAACTGCTCCAACGGCACCACGGCGTTGACGAGCCCCATGTCCAACGCCTCCTTGGCGCCATAACGGCGGCAGAGAAACCAGATTTCACGGGCCTTGCGCTGGCCAACCACTCGCGCCAGGTAGCCCGCACCAAAGCCGCCATCAAAACTGCCGACCTTGGGGCCGGTCTGGCCGAACACAGCGTTCTCGGCAGCAAGGCTGAGGTCGCAGAGCAGATGCAACACCTGGCCGCCGCCCATGGCATAGCCGGCCACCAGGCCGATCACCACCTTGGGCAGGCTGCGAATGATGCGCTGCAGATCCAGCACGTTCAGGCGGGGTAAGCCGTCCTCACCGATGTAACCGCCGTCGCCGCGAACACTCTGGTCGCCGCCGGAACAGAACGCATAGCCACCATCGGGGGCTGGACCAACGCCGGTGAACAGCACCACACCAATGTCACGGTCATCCCGGATGCGCGTGAAGGCATCACAGAGCTCCATCACCGTCTGCGGGCGGAAGGCGTTGCGCTTGGCGGGGCGGTTGATGGCCACACGCGCCAGGCCGTCAGCGCAACGGTCCACAAGGATGTCCTGGTAGCTGCCCCACGGTGTCCATTGCGCGGTTGGCGCACCGGGGAGCACCTGACGCATGTCACTCATCGGGTTCAGGGCTCGGTGCGTTCATTCTGAGCAGCGGCGCGCAGCTGCTGACGCAGGGCAGCATCACGACCGCGGTCGCTGCACAAGCGCAACAACACCGGCCGTTGCTGCGTCAAGCCCCAGGCCAAGGCCTCCTGCAGATCCTCCAGACAGGCCACCTGGCGTCCAGGCACACCGTGGGCCGCCGCCAGGGCCAGGGGATCCACCTGCTGGGGCATAGCGAAGAGCGATTCGAAGCCCGGAGTGGCAATGGGCAACTGCTGAAAAATGCCGCCGCCGCCGTTGTCGATCAGCAGCACCAGCAGTGGTGGAGCTGCATCAGCGGACGATGCATGCAGCCAGCCGTTGCTGTCGTGCAGCAGGGCCAGATCACCGGTCACCAACGCCAACGGACCGAGATTCGCCGCCAGACCCATGGCGAGGGACAAGGTGCCGTCGATGCCCGAGGCGCCGCGGAAGCTGAAGCAACGGTGGCGGCCGCAGGCGGGCCCACCCCAGGTCAACCAATCGCGCACCGGTGAACTGGCGGCCAACATCACTGGCAACCGCTCCGGCAGGAGCTGGGGAAGCCAATAGGCCAGGGCGGGCTCATTCACGGCGCCACGCAAGGGCAGCTGGGCCTCGATCCAGGCCGAGAGGTCATCGGTGCCAACCGATGGCTTGCTCAGCGGCTCCAGACCAGGCTGTTGGGCGATCCAAGCGGCCATGCCCCCGGACCATTGGCTGGCCACCTGCAGCGGATCCAGCGGCCTTGGATCCGCTTCGGTGATCAAAAGTTGGGGGCCCTGATGGCGCTGAAGCCAAGCCTCCAACCGCCGACTGGCGGGCATGGGTCCCAGCCGCAACACCTGAGCGTCGTCAGGCAGGTTCAGCCGATCCAGTTGCAGCTCCCAGTGCTCGATGCGGTTGGGGCAATCGGGAGCAAGGGCAGCGAGGGGGTCGGCCAACAGAGGCCAACCGCTGAGTTTCAGCCAATGGTGCAGCGCCTGTTGATAGGCCTCCAGCGCGGGCGAAAGACCGCGCCAAGGGCCCGCAATCACAACCCCCGGGCGCTCTGGATCGAGGCGAGGCGCAGACGCGATCTCGGGCGAAGGCTCAGGGCAATCCGTGGGCGGGAGCGCAGCTGAGACCAGCTGTTGCTGCTGCTCGAGCGTGGTGTGCAGCGGCTCCTCGAAGGGCAAGTTGAGGTGAACCGCTCCCGGCGGCCCAGTGCCAGAACCATGGGCTTGCTGCCAGGCCTGAACCGCCAGGGCATTGAGGACGTCGTTGGCCTGGGTGTGGACACCGTCTGCCGCTCCACTGCCGAACCAGCGGCAGGCCGAGAGCAGAAAGGATTCCTGGTTAACCGTCTGGTTGGCGCCGCAGTTTTTGAGCCGAGCGGGGCGATCCGCCGTGAGCAGCAGCAAGGGCTGACAGGAACGGTCCGCCTCCACCGCAGCGGGAAGCAGGTTGGCCACTGCTGTGCCGGAGGTGGTGACCACTGCCACGGCAGGACCATGGGCGGTTGCCATGCCGAGGGCCAGAAACGCTGCGGACCGCTCGTCGATGGCCGTGACCAGCTGCAGCCTCGCCTGGGACGCCAGCATTCCAGCCGCGGTTGCCAAGGGGCCGGAACGGCTGCCAGGGCAGAGCACCAGCTGCTTCAGCCCCTGGAGACAAAGAGCCTCTAGCAGCGTGAGGGCGGCCTGCAAATTGGTGCGAGCGATGGTCAGTGCAGCAGGCCAGGCTGGTGTGATCTTCGGTCAACGATGACCCAACCCACGACACCCGCTCCAGGAGAAGACAGCAAGGGCTTCTGGCGCAATCTGATTCTCTGGGCCCTGCTGGCGCTGCTGTTGCGCTGGTTGGTGGTGGAACCGCGCTGGATTCCCTCCGGCTCGATGCTGCCCACCCTGCAGCTGCAGGACCGCATCCTGGTGGAGAAGGTGAGGCCCCGCCTGGCCCGCAGCCGCCACAGCCATCTGCACCGGGGTGATGTGGTGGTGTTCGTCCCGCCAGAGCAGCTCGTGGCCGCTGGCTACGACGCATCTGCAGCACTGATCAAACGGGTGGTGGGGCTTCCTGGCGATCAGCTTGACGTGCATGACGGCAGGCTGTTCCGCAACGGTGAACCGGCTGCGGAACCCTGGTTGGCGGAAGCGATCAACTACGAAATGGCCCCGATCACCGTGCCGGCGGATCAGCTGTGGGTGATGGGGGACAACCGCAATGCCAGCCTCGATTCCCACCTCTGGGGATCACTGCCGGAAACCAATGTTCTGGGCACGGCGGTGTGGCGGTATTGGCCGCTGCAGAGGTTCGGTCCGTTACGGATCACCGACAGCGGCGATGGCGGTTGATGCCAATGGCTTGCGGTAAGGTCAAGTCCGTGATGCAGATCACACACGAATGTTTAACCCCGAGTTCCTGACAACTGACAGCAGTGATGGTCACGCGGGGAACAGCTTGATCCAGTACCTGCAGGAGCAGTCGCCGGACACCTTGCAACGGGTCGCCAAATCAGCAAGCAACGATATTCAGGACATCATTCGCCACAACGTTCAGGGTCTGCTGGGAATGCTCCCTGGCGAGCACTTTGAGGTGAAGGTGACGGCCAACCGCGACAACCTCGCCAACATGCTGGCCTCGGCCATGATGACGGGTTATTTCCTGCGCCAGATGGAACAGCGCAAGGAATTGGAAGAGACCCTGTTCGCTGATGAACAGATGGCGATCGAGCCGGAAGACGAACTCAAGCTTTGATCACGGGCTGATCAGGCACCACGCCGAGATCGAGCAAACGCTGATCAATGGATCCAAGAAACTCCCAATTCTCAGAACTTGGAGCCCAGTCCCGCTGTTGCAATGACGCGAGCAGGTGTTGCACGGTTTCGGGCGTGAATGTGACCGGCGCGCTGTAGTGAGCCGGCACCAGCCAGCGCAGCTCAGCCTGGCCGCTCAACTCCTGCAGCCATCGCAACAGAGCCTCTTTGGCTCTGGGCAACACCAACCGCTCAAGCACAGGGGCCACCTGCAGCCTGGGCGCGTCTTCACCGATCAAGCCATCAGCAGCCGCCTGCCAACCGGCCTTCCAGCGGAAGGGGTAGAGGCCGAAGTGGGCTTTCAGGGAACGGAGCCCTGGCTTGAACGCATCCCGCAGCAACTCAGGCAGCGCGGGCACCTCCAGCGGTTCCGGCCTCAGGTAGGAGGCAAACAGCACCAGCCGGGCCCAGCCGCGGCGGCGGGCTTCCGCTGAATCGCGGAGGGGCTCATCGCCGCGTTCGCGGGCATGGAACAACAGCGGCGTTGGATCGAGGTCAAACAACGCTGGGGGTTCGGCACTGATGCCCACCAGGGCGTCGGTCACCAACAGAGCGCCTGACGGGCGATGCAAACAGGAGACTTCCTGGAAACGGCCCACGCCAAGGTCGAGCGGTCCAAGGGAGAACCACTCACAAACATCGCCATGGGGAAGGCCATCGTCGAACAACACCTTGGTGCGACGGGGCGGCACACCCAACCAGGACAGAGGCAACTGCACCGGGAAGCTCCACTGGCCCGGACACACCCAGATGTCCGCATCCGGGAAGGCGCGGGCCAGGGGACCTAGAGGAAGCTTGTGCTCCAAACCAGAGGCGGTGGGCAGCACGATCGTGCGCACGGGGCCGTGTTGTTGCTCCAGCCCGGCGATGGCTTGGCGCACTTCACCGGTGGGCGGCAGAGGGTTCACCAACATCAAGCCGCCGGGCACCTTGGCCACGGTGAGCCGCACCGGCACGGCCACGTAATACACCCCCTGCAGCTGCTCCAGGCTCCAGAGCTGGCCAGGTATCAGCTCACTGAACAGCGTGCGGCGGCGGCCGTAGGGGTAGAGCGGCAGCAGCGGCCAAAAACCCCAGCGCTGATCAGCAGGATTCACACCAGCTCCAGCCACCACACTCCCCATCAATGCAGTGATTCTGCAGAGGAATGGATCAGGCCAGAGGCAAACCACCCACTCCGGCCCAGAACAGCACCAGTCGCCCGGTTGCCGCCAACCCACCAGCACCAATGGTCCATCCCTCAGATGAGGGAGTGTTCAAGGCGGCGCCCTCGCTCAAAAGGGGGAGACAGAACGAATAACCCCACCCACATTTCCATCAACAACCAGACCACCTGCACAAGGAAGGGTCGAATTCAGCGGCGATTGGAGCGCTTGGAGTGGCTGTGTTTCGACAACAAATGCAACAGGTTGGATGCCTTGTCTTGCTCTCCCACCTTGGTGAGCTTTTTCACCAGAGTCCAGGTGTCTTGCGCAGACATTTCCCCATCGTTCTCCCATTTGATGCTCGACAATTCAGCAGAGACATCAAGGGAAGGCATGTATTTTCTGCGTAAGGAACGTGATGTCGATGTGGCCGTTGCCACCCAGTGATGTCACTTAAGACAATCGGAAGTTGGTTTGTCTGGATACAACGCCCTGCAAGAAGGCAATAAAAAAGCCTCAGCCGCATGGGCTGAAGCCAGGTGATGGGGAACAGACGAAACATACCGGCCCTGCACCCACAATCAAGGGCTGAGGACACCACATCTGGTGGCTAGCGCAGCCTTGCCGAGGCAGCCAACACCACAGACCACCAGCTGCCAACCCGAAAAGTTCAGTGCGAACCGAACCAGGAGCAACAGGTGCCAAGACGGATCGCCAACAACGCCAGAACGCCGAGCGCTGCAGCCATAAACGAAAGTCCCATCAGCTGCTGACGGCGCTTCTCACTTCTGGCCTCGACCGATTGGCTGCCGTTCAACAGAAAAATCCAGACGCTCAAACTTAGGCGTTTTCAGTAACTTGCGCTACCAAGACAGGCGTTCTGCCGGCGATGCCGCGGCGGCTGCGTGCGCTGAGTTGCGTTCGTGCCCTGAGATGACGGTGACGGCGACAGGGTCTCTCATACAGATCGGCGCTGTTTTTCCACGAGCGCGGGTAGGGCCAGCTGCGCTTGACCGCGGGCGAATTGGTTGTTCTGCAACACCACCAGGCGTGGAGCCACAGGGCGGTCATGCCACAGATCAAACCAGTCATGGCTGCATGATGAAACCCATCGGGGCGGCGTCAAGCGCAGGCCAGCAACCTAAGCAACGCTGAGTCATCCCCCCGCAGCTCTGCGTGAATGAGTGATACGGCCTGTTGCCAAGTGGCCTAAGGCCGATGCAGAACGGGTGCATCGGATCAGCAGCCATGGCCAAGCGTCGCTTTCTCGAAAAGCAACCGCTCACCGAAGCGGAAGGACTGACCGCCCTGATCATGATGGGGGTGGGGCTCACCCTGGGTGGCATCAGCGTGACCATCCTGATGGCGCTGAATGCCTCAGCCGCAGGGTCTTGGCAAGAACTCTGGCTTTCAGGTCAACTGAATTTCTGAGATCAGGCCAGCCAAGGCCAACGGATCCCAAACGCCTCCAGGGGGTCCATCACGAGCTTGTTGAGGGCCCGGCCCAACAGCACCTGGGGCTCTTCCGGACGGATCGGCCGCACCAAATGCTCTGGAAGGGTCGCAGCATTCGCCCCTCTCACCACCCCACTGCGCATCAAGGCGTTGGCCGCCTCAAGACCGCAGACGTAGGCCCGTTCCTGGCACAGGCCCTTGGCACCGTGCTCGCGTTCGCCCATCCGCACCCAGTCGCCAGCGCAGACCACAGACGGAAGTGCCGTCTGCAGCGGCGGCCGCTGGCTGAAACTGCCGGGGGAGAACAAAGACACCGAGCCCGGGTAACGCCGCACCTCAAACTCCAGCACCTGGGCAAGCCGGAAGGCCGGCACCGCCTGGGGCAACAACTCATTCAGCAGGGTGTCGACGATCTCCTGATCACTCAAGGCTGCGATTGCCGTGGCGTTGTAGAAGTCGCTGGCCACCACGGATCCCTGGGGCTCGCTGCCATCCCAGAGCGCATCAAGATCCGCGTTCTGCAACTGGTCGAGCATGAAAAATGTGGCGCCCGCACCCTGTAAAGCGTCGAAGCGCGAGAAGACATTGGCGGGATCGGCGACCGCGATGGTGCGATCCAGCCACAACCGCACCGACACCACATCAATCGCCCCCAAACCGCCAGCAGCCGCCAGCTCCGGCAGCACATCACTGCAACGCGGCGACTCCGCCATCAGGGCATGCATGCCCTTGGCACCCACCGCCAGCACAACCGCATCAACGTCATCAACAACGCTGGAGCGGCCTGTTGCTTTGCAACGGACCTCCACCGACCGAATCGCTTCGCCTGGCTGATCAAGATTCAGGCGCGTGGCCAACATTCCTGCCAGAACAGTGAGCAAACCGGAGCCGAGCAGGCGTTCCGCCAGGGGAGCGATCAGCTGCTCGGCGATGCTGCCAGTGCGAATCCAGCGCACATCAAAGGAATCTTGATGCGCCAGGGCGTAGTAGTAGAGCAGCTCCATGGTGACGGCTGCCGATAATTCCTCCGGTGGCTTGAACAGACCCACCAAAAGAATCGGACGCAAGAATTCGTCGATCATCCGCTCCGTGATTCCCAGTTGGCAGAACAGGGTCAACGCATCGATGGCGTCGTAACGCCGAAAGGTCTCCTCGTTGCGGTTCAGATCAAGCATCGCCACCAAAAGGCCGGCAATGCTCAGGCGATCGGCAACAGGCAGGCGCTTGAAGTTCTTGATCGTTGCCATGGCCTGCCCCAGGGGGCTGGGCAACTGCAACCCGTCACCGAACACCGGGGCCGTGGCCTCCAGACCGGCGGGAGACCAGAAGGCGCTGGTGGTGAATTCAGTGAACACGTCGGTGAGCCCAAGCTCATCGGTCAGCGCATTGATGTTGGGGTAATCCCTCCAAAAGCCCCGGGTGCCCGCTTCGAAGGGTTTACCGCTGGCCGTGCGTATCGGCGTCCTCCCCGTGGGATCCGACATCCCGTCAACCAGGGTGACGCGAACACCGGCTTCACAGAGGGCTTTGGCTGCACCCCAGCCGGCCCAGCCAGCACCGATCACCATCACATGGGAGCCATCCGCGCTGGCGACCTTGGCTTGTTCAGGCATCAACCTTTCAGACTCAGTCGTTTTTTGGGGGTTTGATCAGCTCACCGGTCTGCAACGACACCACAGCAAAGCTGCCCACAAAGACCAACGCCACCAGAGCGAGGAAGGCTGCTGTGAGATTGCTGATCTCAAGCTGCCCGAGCATGAAGGCAAACAAGGTCATCAAAAGCAGCAACAGCTTTTGAACTTAAACGGACTCGTCGTTGTTCAGATTGCCAAGAACCACGCCTGCCATCGACAAACCAATGGCAAGCATCACAACGGCTTCGATCATGCGGCTTTGGTAGAGATGCTCGGCGTCTTAAGAAGAAGCGCCGCAGCGGAAGGATTCACCTTCGCCTGGCCAGAGGAAGCGGATTGTGCCTGGGGCTGCCAGGTGGATGCTGCAGAACAACGGGTGGGATTTTTCAACCAAGAACTGCGACCCATCAACCTTCAATCAGCTGTGTCAAGGATTGCGGCTGAAGCTCAGAAGATCTGTCTGATTGGCGACCGACGCTGGAAACCAGACCAAATGCAGCCAACAACATGGCTGAGGTTCAGATACGCGGAATGATCGCGTCGTTGGGGAAGAACTCTTCAAACACACAGATGCGGTCGGCCCAACGGGCCTCCACTTCCAAACGCATCAGGCGATTGCGCACCCACATCAAGGTGTCGACATCAATCGGTTTATGGAACTTGTGCTGCTGCGCCTTCACCCAATCATCCTTGCTCTGAGAGCTGTTCATGACCGCGAAAACTGACCTGCCCACACCGTACGGATGGCGTCCTTCGGCGCCATGAGCTTCACACTGAGTAAGCATCAAGGATCACTCAATCGCAGCCGAACTGTTCAGCAGAACAACGAATTAATGGAAGCTTTGAGTCCAAGCCAGAGCGATCAGGGCCTGAACCTCGTGATCGGTAGCCGATCCATCATTCCGACCATTCAAGCGGCGACAGAATCAATCCAATTCACCTTCAGCCGTGATGACCCAGAAAGCACCTCAACTCAAGCCACGCCCGGTGCACACACCACCCAAACGCGCTTAAAGTACTTAAGGGCTTGAATCAACCCATCGGAGCTGAACAGATTTCCTGTTCTGTAACAGCACGAACGACACGTCGATTGACACCACCCCTATAAAGAATCTGTAGCAACTGCTACGCAATCACGTTCACCTCGTCTTCGGCGAGGCGCAGTTCGACTCAGGCCATGGAACGGGGACCTGAGCTTGCTTCGAGGAACCCATCATGACCCTGACCTATCGCGGCCAGAAGTACAACCAGAACAACGCTGCTGCGTCCAACGTTCAGCGCCCAGTTCTTGTTTATCGCGGTCAGAAAGTCGCCAGCTGAGAACAGCACAACGACCTCTTACAAGCCCCGCCTCGGCGGGGCTTGTTTATGGCTCATTTGCCTTCAGGATCGGGCTGTTTGGCCTTCCAACGTTCAAACCAAACGGCGACGGCAAGGGACACACCCACGGCAAAGCCAGCACCAATCAGCACCACACCAACTTCCACCGGCATAAACACCACCTGTTGCTACCCCAGATCATCGGACAAGAGCGTCACTGAACCAACGACCGATACGCCTCATTGACGCGTCGAAACGCCTCAGCAGAACCACCGAGATCGGGATGGTGCTGCTTCACCAATTTTCGATGCGCCTGCTTGATCTCAGCGAGGGACGCGTTGGCCTCCAAGCCCAACACCCTTAAAGCGGCACGGCGTGGATCACGGGCGTGGCCATCGTCCTGACGATCCGTTTGACGTTGGTCCGTTCGGGTGCGGCGACCCTGCCGCCTTGAACCTGATTGGTCCTGCCGCTGACGCAACTGCTCCACCACACGCTGTGGATCCTCATCCAGCCATTCACTCGCGCGAACCCCAAACAAGGTAAACGCCGCCAGAACGGCCGTTGTTTGCTTGTTCGGCTTGGCTCCCACCGCCGCCATGAGATCTGTTCCCAGCCCCCGAACCAACCGATCCAACCGCTGTTCAAGGGTTAAGTGGGCAGGAAAACCACTGCGGTTGAGCTGCTCGATCAACAGCTCCAATCCGCGCTGACGCAGTGCCGTCCATCCCGGCTGCTGAGCCAGGGCCTGCCCCCAGGCCCGCACCTGTTGGCTGCTGATGCGCGGTGGAGCTTGTGCCGATGGCTCACTCCAGGCGCGATGGGATCTGGGCTCCGTACGAATGCGTTGGCGTTGCTGACGTTGCAGTCGCTCCAACTCACGGTTGAGCCGCAACACCTCGCGACGCAAAGCGTCGTTCTCCGCCAGCAACGCCTCAACATTGCTGGTGACCCGTTGTTCAGGGCGTCCGCCTGACCACTGACGCGGATCAAAGCCCAAAGCGTGTCTCCCGCCTCACCACGGCAACAACTCACCATTGGCATGCCAGAAGCTGCCGCTGGTGGCCATGGTCAAGCCATCGATCCGGGCCAACAGCCCCTTCACCGACTGCTCGGGGGGGATCCCGCTGGGATTGAAGCGAATCATGCGGGTGCGCACCAATCCGGGATGCAAGATCGCCACGGCGATGCCCCGCGGTTCCAGATCAATCGCCAACGACTTTCCGGCCATGTTGAGCGCCACCTTCGACATCCGATAGCCATAGGAGCCTCCCGAACTGTTGTCGTCGATGGACCCCATGCGGCTGGTCATCAGCACCAACTTGGCTCCGCTGGGCATCTGATCCACCAACGCCCTGGCCAGCAGCAAAGGAGCAAGGGCGTTCACCTCAAACTGGCGGCGAATCCCGGAGGGATCCAAATCCTTCAGGCCCATCGACTGCAAAATCCCGGCATTGAGGATGACGCCATCGAGGGGCAAACCATCCAGTCGCTGCACCAGGTCATCAATGGCTTGGCTGTCGCTCAACTCAAGGCCGGCTTCCACCCGCACCCCCAGGCACTCCAGTTCATCACTGGTTTGACGGCAAACGGCCACCACGTCGTCGCCACGGGCCTTGAGCTGCCTGCAGTATTCCAAGCCGATCCCACGGTTTGCGCCGGTGACCAGAAACGTCGCCATCGGGAGGTTTCAGCAACCGCCATCCTGCCGGCTCTTGCGTCGATCCCCTGACGCGATCACGCCGGGAAATCCCCCTCGACGCCGTACTGATGCAAACACTGTTTCACCGTGAGCACGGAGACCGTGATGCCGGTCTCTGCATCCACCAGCAGATAGGGGCAGCCTCGGAGCACGCAGCGTCGCCGTGCGTCGATATAGGCATCAAAAGCGTTGGCATGGGAACACTCCTCCACCCAACCTTCACTACTGAGATACCGCGTGAGGATCATGCCCACAGGCCCCTGGGCCACCGGTTATGGCTCAGGACATTTCACATCCAAGAAAGAGCCTTGAAGTCTTCGGGATCGCAACGGCTCGGGAAACGCCAAAGCAAGCCAGATCAATGGGGTTCAGCTGATCCCTGCACAACGGTGACCACCTGGTTCCAGGTGGCATGCACCACGCGATAGGTCTTCAACGTGGCGCGCGATTTGGTGCGGGCATTCACAAAGGCTTTGAACTCCGTTTTGAAGCAGATCTCCTGGATCCACTGCCCTCCTGTATCAAGCCTCTCGATGCAATACATCAGAGATTTAGCGGTTAAAAACATCACAACCGCAAAACATTTGCTGAGCACAAAATCGAAAGATGCTGTTCGGGATCAATCAAAAAAAAGCCCCCGCGCTTGGCGGAGGCTCGGGTGGTGTGAGGAGTCGACGATTTTGCAACTGCCGACCCTGATTTCATAGCTCGATTTCAGATCAGCAGCGCTCCAAGCCACAAAGCTTTATTCGCTACAGATAAAGAACACTGGCGCGACAACGCCGGAGCGCATCACGCACAGCCTCCAGCCTCGTTTCGTCCGGCCGATGCAGCCCGGCAGGCACCACCATCTCGTCGTTCGCATCCAGATGAACCCGTGCCGAGAACCAGGTGCCAGGTCCTGGCACAGACGCACGGCAGATCGGATCCTGGTTGGCGTCCAAACGTCGCTCGATCAACCAACCCTCAACCCGATCCAAGGGCTGAAACGACGAGGAGGCAGAGGCGACGGGCACCATCAGGGTGAGCAGCAACAAACGCAGGGCTTGCATCACAAGGCTGGGGCGAGCGAAGCGCACCCATCGTCACAGAGAACACCGGTTCAACCGCGCCGTTGCGTTAGAAGGGCTGCGTCGCGGAGCCGTCGATGCCGTTATTTCGCTGTGAAGGGTGCTCCATGCGCATCGAGCGCTCGATGGCGGCGTACTGGCGCAACAAAGGGAAATTGCTGTGCTCATCGTGTCTCGACCGTCAGGAGATGCCTGTGAAAACGGCCGAGGGCTGCCGAAGGCAAGGTTCTTCCGAATTCCGTGCCAACAGCAACAAAAGCTGACGCCAGCTGTGGGAATGATGCACAGGTCGTTCCCTCCCCCCGATCCATGGGTTTTCTCGCCGTCGCCGGATGCGTGCTCCTGGCCTCCGCCATGTCTGCTGCACTCACCACCAAGCCTTCCAAAGCCTGAGCATTCAAAACGCCAGCAAAAGCTGAACAAAAACCGGGCCTGGCCCGGTTTTTTTATGGCGCTGAGCTGTTAGCCATGGATCTTTTCTCCCGCAGAAGAGATTTAGAACTGCAAATCAGAGGTGCAGGCCGCCCCCTCACGGCTGTAGATCCTTGATCCACTGAGCCAATCCCATGGAGAGCATCAATCGCATCTGTGCCACCTCCAAGGGCACAACCATTGATGCCATCGGCCAGGGCCGCTATCGCGTCTGCAATCGACACGCCGTGTGCTCTGACGTTGAAGGTCTCTGGCAGGCCTATGAAATTCTGCGGCGTCAGGAACAATCCTTAAGTTGATCGTTGCGGCCAAGAATAAGTATCAACACTTACAGCGCTTGAGTGTTCAACACGTAACACTTGGTGCACCCCGGTGAGGGGTAATGCGTCGACTCCGGGAGGGCCTAGGGAACCCTCCTTTTTTATGCAGTTTTTCAGAAACCCAGCGTTCCTGCACTGTCATCCCCGAACTCCAGGTATAGGCAGCGGGCATCCTCAGCCCGGCCGCAATCAATCAGATGTTGAACCCGTTCGCGCCACCACTGCGACACACCAGAACTCAACTCTTTGTTGGGCAGACCACCGAAGGATTCACTCACAGCAATCATTCGTGCTGAGCAAACGCTAAGCAAGTTGATTGACAACGCGAATTGGCTTGTTACCTGCTGTTAGCAGCTGTTGTTACCCAAAGGTGTTGCCGTTCCAACCCCAACAGCTGGCCTGCACATCCTCAAAACCGATGTACACCCGATTAGCAGGGATTCCCGTGCGTGCCTGGATCAGTTCACAGAATGCGGCCGTCATCGCGGGCGGACGCAGGGCACCGATCGACTTCACCTCCACGTAGGCGCAAGGCTCGTGGCTGCCGGCGAAGGTCATCGGCACACCCGTCTCCAGGAGCGTCATCACGTAGGCCTCCGGCTTGCCCGTCTGGTTGGCCAACTCAGACGAAAGCTCCTGCAGCAACGCCGATCCGTCTTTCAGTGCTGGAAGCGAAGTGCGCACATTGATCAGAGGCATCGGCTCAAGAATGCTGGGAGAAGCTTGGCACTCTCGGGCCAGGAGTGCCAAGACCTGGACGTTGATCTAATTGAAATATTTCCACAAAAAAAAGCATCAACCTGAACAATTCGAAGAAAGAAAGGCTCATAAATTTCACACAAAAGTGATCAGCTCTATGATCCTTCTTCACTTCTTTGGCCTTGGAGACGTTCTGCGTCGCTTTGAACTCGAGCAGATCACAGGTCTCACAATCATGGGATTCAGGCCACTGAGCCTGGATGAATTGATGCACTGGTCGCAAAACATGGCCGACCAGCACCACTGGGATGGGGAAGCGATTCGTCACGACGTGATAAGCACCTGGCTCGATAAAGCCGAAGACATCACCCGCTGGAGGCATCGGCTGGATCAGGCCCCTGCTGAGGTTGAACTGTTGGCGGGCATTGGCGATCAGTACACCTGGCGTGATCATTGGGAAGGCATGCTGCGCCAAACACCGCGTGCCGGCTGGTCACAACAAGCGGAGTGCAATGACAGGCTGTCCACCGATCAGCGGACGAGAAGCGGACATCGCCGCTGTGATGCGGACCCCGCGTGACGTCTGGGCCAACAGCGCGATCGATCTTGAACAACTGCGTTCCGGATTTGCCTGTGCCCTCCACATGCACCAACCAACGGTGCCGGCGGGGGCGAACAACACTTTGATCTCCCATCTTCAATACATGCTCGATCACCCCAACGAGGGTGACAACCACAACGCAGAGCCATTCGCCCACTGCTATCGGCGTCTGGCCGACCTGCTGCCTGAACTGATCAACGAAGGCTGCAACCCAAGAATCATGCTCGACTATTCGGGGAATCTGCTCTGGGGAATCGAGCAGATGGGGCGCGGCGACATTGGTGATGCACTCCACTACCTCGCCTGTGACCCTTTGATGCAGGGACATGTGGAATGGCTGGGAACCTTCTGGAGCCATGCCGTGGCTCCATCCACACCCATCCCAGACCTGAAACTGCAAATCAGCGCCTGGCAACAGCAGTTCGCGGCCTGTTTTGGCAGCGCTGCCCTGGAGCGAGTGAAGGGGTTCTCACCGCCGGAGATGGCCTTACCCAACCATCCCGACACCCTGTTCGAATTCATCAAAGCCCTCAAAGACGCTGGATATCAGTGGCTTCTGGTGCAAGAGCACAGCGTTGAACGCATGGACGGCAGTCCACTGCCGCGCAGCCAATGCTTCGTTCCCAATCAACTTCTCGCCAGGAACAGTCGAGGCGAGGAGATCAGCATGACGGCACTGATCAAAACCCAGGGGTCTGACACCAAACTTGTGGGCCAGATGCAGCCTTATTACGAGGCATTGGGTTGCGAACGGCAACGTCTTGGTGACGTTGCGCTGCCATCACTGGTGAGCCAGATCGCCGACGGAGAAAACGGTGGGGTGATGATGAATGAATTCCCAGAGGCGTTCCGGCAGGCCAATCGCCACGTCCGTGACAACCCCAACGGCACCGTGGCCATCAACGGCAGTGAATACCTTGAGGCCCTGGAGCGCAAGGGAGTGAATCGCCACCACTTCCCCACCATCCAGGCGGTACAACAACACCGCCTTTGGCAAGAGCTTGACAACAACGCCTCAGCCGAAGCGATGGAAGAGACCATCAGCAAACTGAGGGCTGACGACACCAGCTTCAGCATGGAGGGTGCGTCCTGGACCAACGATCTGAGCTGGGTTGAGGGTTACGCCAACGTGCTGGGCCCGATGAATCAACTCAGCGCTCAGTTTCATGCGCTGTTCGACCGCTCAGTCGCCGCAGACCCCACCACCACCGGGACCCGGGCTTATCGGGAAGCGTTGCTGCATGTGCTGCTGCTGGAAACCAGTTGTTTTCGCTACTGGGGTCAAGGAACCTGGACCGACTATGCCCAGGAGATCCATCGCCGCGGAGAGGAGCTGCTGAATCAGAGGACGGCAACGGCTCCAACCAGCTGAGAGATGCTTTACAGAGCGTTACATTCGTGTAACGTGATGAGAGCTGATCGCACCTGATGGGTGATTACACAACCGCAATCATCGCCATGGTGGGCATTGGCATCGTGTTGACGTCTGCTGTGGTGTTTGCCCTGATGCGTCCCAGCGACATGCCACCCATCGACGAGAACCGCAATTGAGCATGGGAATCGTTACCGAACTGCTGATCGCTGCCACGGAAATCGGAATTGCCCTGCTGGTGGCTGTTTCCCTGCCCGTCGCTGAATCCCAGAATTGATTTCGATTCAGCCGATCCCTTTTAGGCGAAATTCCATATAAATCGAAGCGGCATCGCCCTCGCGATCGAGTTCCTGCAGGTCGCTACATCGCGCTTGCATCCAGTACACCGTTTCCCTCCAAACTTCCAGGTGATAGCGGCGCTCGAGATTTTGTCCAGAACCGTCCAAAGCTCTACCTGCATCACCCACAAAATATAAGCAATGCAGAACGGCATCGCCTTCGATGTCAACATTTAGCGACCGGCCCTTGCTTCACATCACGATGGCAAGAACGAGGGTCAATGTTCATTCATCCAGACCAAGTACGGATAAGCACACAGCAGGGATAAACGTACCCGTTGTTACGACAACGCAGGATCGAGTCAATACTTTGAGCTGATTCTGCCGACGTCACCATGGAGCCCATCGCTCTGACACTTGGCCAACAATTCGACATTGAACAGCGCAGTCGCGATATCAATGCAATGACTGACGTGAAACAGCTTCAGGAGATCAGCAAAGATCTGCTTCTAGCTTGGCAGCAGGAGATTGCCCGCTCACGGGCAGCAGCCAGTCCACACAAGAAATAACGCTTCGTTACAATTGGTTGACATGCTTGGAAGTCATGAACCTGAGCTTGCCTCAGCAGTTCGAAGCTGAAGCGATCAAGCGGTCCATCAACGAAACCGACGATCTTGACCAGTTGAAAGCTCTGGCACGGGAACTCGCAGATCTCTATGTGCGTCAGAGAGCTGCCACGGCCTGGGTGATCGCCGAGAAATAAGCATCACACTTTGCTGTCGTTTCGCCAGCGTCGTTCCAATTGCTGACGTGCTTCGTCAACGGTTTGCCCACGGGAAAGAGCTGTTTTGTCGCGATAAGGGCGCGTGATCGACCAAAACTTGAGGGCAGACGCCAGCGCCACTACCAACCATGCGAGCACAATCCAACCCGGATTCGTCATCGTTGCCCAGCAATGCGCTCCATGATGGCGAACGGGACGCGAGTCTTGCCTGCATATCCCCTCACCAGCGCAACCGTGGATCCTGAGGTGCACCAGTTCGTGATCAGCCAGTTGGTGGTGATCGCCTTACCCGTTGGAACCCTCTTCGGCATCTGGCTTTGGATGCTGAACTGGGGCGGTCGTTCCCGCAGAGACCAGTGACCTTCCTTGCCGGCCTACTGACCCCCGTGTTGATGCTCTTCCATCTTTCTGGCCCCGTCCCTGCGGATCTCGGCGTGAGCAACGGGGCGTTGCGCGACTGCCCGACAACAGCTCACTGTTCCAGCCAAACCTGGGCGAGCTCTAACCCGATGGCGGACTTCAGCAAGCTGAGTGGGTTGGTGCAGGAGTCGCCGCGGACGGTTGTGATTGATCAAACCGAGACCTACCTGCATGCCGAGGCCAGCAGCGCTTTCTTTGGCTTTGTGGATGACCTGGAGCTGTTCGCTGATCGAAACAACAACCGGATCCAGGCACGGTCCGAGTCGCGTCTCGGCGACTCGGATCTTGGTGTGAACGCCGCACGATTGGCGGCGCTGCGGTCGGGGCTGGAGAGCTGAAGGCCGCTTAAACCTTGGCGCGACGCAGTTTGCTCAGATCGATGATCATTTCCTTGATGCCAACCACGAATCCGATGGCGGCCAAGGCCACGATGCTCAAGATGATCACCGTGTCGAGCAGCGAACGTGGATCGATCCAATCAGGCATGGCATGAACCGTGGGCTGATCTCGTATTAGCCAGAGCCGGATAAAATCCCAGCACGTAGCGCGAACGTTCAACACAAATCGTCAGACATGCACGACATCATTTGCCCTCACTGCAATACCGCCTTCAAGGTGGATGAGGCCGGGTATGCCGACATCCTCAAACAGGTGAGGGATCGTGAATTTGAACAGCAACTGAACAAGCGACTGGCCCTCGCCGAACAGGACAAACGCAATGCCATCGAGTTGGCCGTTGCCAAAAAAGACAGGGAAATGCAAACGCTTGAGGCACAACTCAAGCAAAGTGCAATCCATCAGGAACTGGCGATTAAAGATGCCGTGAACAAAGCGGAGAAGCAGCGTGATCGCATTGCCGCTGAGCTCCAGCAAATTCGTGAGCAGCAGGCGACAGAACTACGCCTGGCTGAAACCAAATTCGCCAAAGAAATGCAGGCGATGACGCTGCAAAAAGACAGTGAAGTGAGGGATTTGCAGGCGAAGCTCCAGGCTGGAGCCATGCAGCGCCAGCTGGCCGTGAATGAAGCGGTCAGTTCCGTGGAGAAGCAACGCGATGCACTTCAAAGCGGCTTGAAGGAAGCGGAACTGAAGCATCAACTGGAATCTCAATCACTGAAAGATCGCTACGAAGCCCAGCTCAGTGATCGGGATCAGGCCATTGAACGCTTGCGCGACATGAAGGCGCGGCTTTCCACCAAAATGGTGGGAGAAACCCTCGAGCAACACTGCGAAACCGAATTCAACAGGATTCGTGCAGCGGCGTTCCCCAAGGCCTATTTCGAAAAAGACAACGACGTGCGCAGTGGAAGCAAGGGTGACTACATCTTTCGCGACCAGGACGACCACAACAACGAAATCATCTCGATCATGTTTGAGATGAAAAATGAGGTTGATGCAACGGCCACCAAAAAGAAAAACGAAGACTTTCTCAAAGAGCTAAATAAAGACAGAAACGAAAAAAATTGCGAGTATGCGGTGCTAGTCTCCCTGCTGGAGCCTGAAAATGAGCTTTACAATTCAGGCATTGTTGATGTGTCTCATCGCTTCCCGAAGACCTACATCATTCGCCCACAATTCTTTATTCCATTCATCACATTGCTCCGCAATGCAGCCATGAAGTCTCTGGAATACAAAGCTGAACTGGCTCTGGTGAAGGCACAGAACATTGATGTCACTAATTTCGAGAACGACCTCGAAACCTTCAAATCAGCCTTCTCACGCAACTACGACCTCGCCTCCAGACGCTTCCAAACGGCAATCGATGAAATCGATAAGTCGATCGATCACCTCCAAAAAACCAAGGATGCCCTGATGGGTGCTGATCGAAACCTGAGGCTTGCCAATGACAAGGCACAGGATGTGACCGTTAAAAAGTTGACCCGACGCAATCCAACGATGGCAGCCAAGTTTGCTGACTTGAACAACGCTCCTGATCAGAAATCGGCCTGAGCCATGCCCTCCAGTCCACGCAACCGCATTGGCGAGATTTACGGCAAACTCACCGTGGTGCGCGCATCCGAACGGCGAACCAAAGCAGGAAACGCTTTTTGGTGGTGCCGCTGCAGCTGCGGGGCCGAGCGTGAAGTTCCCAGCGACAAGTTGTCGCTGAACACGGCTCGCCGCAAGCCCACCGTGAATGCCTGTGAAACCTGTTCCCGCGAACTTCAAATTGAAGGTGTTTATCGCAAAAACGATCGGGAGGAAAAACAACGCCGCCAAGCAGCGCTGGAAGCCAGATCACAGCTGAAGGGTCAAGTGCCTGATCGCTGGCTTTCTCTACCGCTCACCGATGCTCACGCTCGAGAACTGGGACAAAAACTCTTCTTCCGCGGCACAACTTGCCTGCGTGGACACCTCGCGCCCTACCGCATCAACGGCGGTTGTCAGGCTTGCTCCGGTCAAACCCCATCCGCGGCAAATTCGCCATCAACCAAGCCCAAAGGGTCATAACAGCGGCACCAAAGGCCATCATCGCCAGGAGCTTGGCTTCCATTCAGAGGAAATCGAAATCGTCTTCCGAATCACCGGAAAATGCATTCATCACGAGGGCAGAAAAGGGCACAAATACGGCTGCCATCACAAGTATTTCCACAGGCTTAAAAACAGCTGACTGAACTTAACTGGTTTGACTTTACAAAAAGTCATCAGCACTACCGTCCCGCTGGAGTGAGTTCAAATACTCATTTCTGATCCAGGCATAGGCATTTCACTCCGTTGTCAGCCCAGACGACCGAATCAGACTGAACTGAGTCGTAAAACGACGATGCCAAAGGTGCTGAAGGCGGCCTCAAAGACGATTCGCAATCTGCTCAAGCCGGCAACTCAACACAGCTTCTCCGAAGACCGGCTGCGCAACGACCGGCAGAGCTACATCGCGATGACGCGGGCACTGGTCGATGCCCAGCTCAAATGGCGTGATGCGGAGCTCAGCTCACGCCTCTGGAAAGACGTAGCCGACCGTGGCATGGATCGCGGCCGCCTGCTTCACCTCATCTACAGCGTTGACGCTCATCACGATGATGTAGCCCTGCAGAACGCCGATACGGCCTATCTGCAGCTGGTTGATCCCAGCGATCCCTGAGGCGGAACTGCTCTAGAGCTCAAACAGAGTGCCCAGCAGCATGGCGGGATGGGTTGACTCCCCTGCCGTGCTGCGTTCGAGCTGAACGGCCATCACGCAGTGGGCCATAAATCGAACGGCCGAAAGAACAGCCAGACCAATGCACAGGGGGCAGTGCGTGAGGGACAAGACAGAGGCCTGCCGGAGTGATGGACCCATCCCAAAGCAGAAGCCGGGAAGCGCCACGATCTCTTCAACAAGCGTCATGCAAGAGACCCATCCCACCCCGGGCAGGTGGTGGGGGATGGGGCAGAGGGCGGCTGGTAAGGTTGTAGTTTATTGCTCTCTTTCGGGGAACGGATGAGTCAGGTCACAGTCGGCGAAAACGAAGGTATTGAATCCGCGTTGCGTCGCTTCAAGCGCTCCGTCGCCAAAGCCGGCATCTTTTCTGATCTGCGTCGGATCCGTCACCACGAGACCCCCGTTGAGAAATACAAGCGCAAGCTGAAGCAGCGTTCACGCAACCGTCGTCGCTGAGCTCGCGCGACACGTCAGCTGCAAACGGGCCCGAGGGCCCGTTTTTTTGTGCCCATCCGTCGCCCTCTTCACGGTGCTCTTTTCACGGTGCGCTCTGGTTTTCGCCAGACTTCATAAATGCTTAAGAAGACCAAGACCAGCCAATGGTGTTAATCAATCCTTTTTGCCCGATCAGTGCGGCAAAAATCGCTGGCTTGAAGACCACCGTGGTCTTGCTGTTGGTGTTGTTGATGAAGTCGAAATTGCTGCGAATCAAGATGTCCCTCCTGGGATCTGTTCTTGGATTCGCCATGTTGGTGAGCTTCTTACTCACCACAGGCCTACTCACTGTGATTACTGGCGGAGCCGTTGCTTACGCCGCCATGCAAAACCGGAGCAACTGAGCCATGCGCAATCGTCTTCCTTTCTTGAGCGGACTTGCATTGGCAACCCTCGGAGTTTCAGGTCTTGCCGGCGGTGGTTTGCTTTGGAATTTTCAGGGCCGCACTCTGGGGCTTGGCAGCACGGTTACGGCATTGGTTCTGCTGGGAATCAGCTTTGTTCTGCTTCGGCCTGAACCACGACTTTCACCCGTTGAAGTCCCTGAAGCCAGCCAGCCGCTCAAATTCAAGGCACCACAGGCATCCTTCCTCGGCCTGATGCTGGCAATCCTCGGCACCTTCGGCATGGCGGGTTCCGGGTTGCTGTGGAATTTTCAGGGTTTGGCCTTTGGACTCACCGGCACCCTCACGGCCGCCGTTGCTCTTTTGCTGAGTCTGGTTTTTCTGTGGCCCCTCGGCACCTCCAAGGCCAAAACATCTCTCAAGACCGAGCCGGTGGAGACCACCGAAACTGTTTCTGAGAGCGCAGCTCCCGCACAAACCACAGCAGAAGCAATTGCCGAATTGCTGGCAGCCGAACAGCAGCAGCGCGCAGAGCTGACGTTGGTGAATTTCGCTCCGTTGAACCTGTTGCCGGGACAACGTGTGCCCACAAAGTTTCGTCGGGCAGGCAGTTCTCTTGGTCGTTATCGCTCAATGGCGAACGAGCTGTTCAAGAGCTGAAGTCTCTCCAGATATTGCGGATCTGTCGGTGCCAGGGGGTGATGTTGAGATCAGGGCGCTGAACATTCGACCTGGGTTCATCAACACTGAATCCAGCCTCTTCCATCTCCCTTCTCAGCCGACGGGTGATTGGGATGAGCGCGATTGAAAGCACCAAGGCTGCGAGAAGCAGAAAGGGGAGCAACGACATCAGCCAAATGGTGGCAATCACGGTGATTGCACCTGCCATGACCGTCTTAAGCCATCGCGGCAGGGTTCTGCTCTGTTGACCTGGAAGTTGCTTCATGGCTCAGGAGAGTCCGTTCACTCTTGAAAAAATCCGCTGGAGTTCACGTTGAAATGCTGTGGTACTGAGGGGTTCCCCCAAGCGCCTGCGTTGGTTGCGGCGAAGCACAGCTCCAATCCAACAAACCTGCAGAACAATCAACAGCGAAGCAATGATCAGAACCGGAGATTCAAGATCATTCCACTGCATCTGAGTTCAGTAACTGGATTGGGGCAGGGTGAAGCCCGACTGCATATGACCAACATCAAGCATCACGTAGGTGAGCCAAATCAACACTGCTGCAACACCAGCCCCTGCAGCAACCTTTGCCAGAGAACGGCCAATCATCTCGAGCAGGCTGACCTCTTTCATCGCGTTGATCCAACTTCGATGATTCTGACGCGTCTTTCGCCCGTACCGTCGCCAGCCATAAAAAAAGCCCCGCGATGGCGGGGCTTTTGAATCTGATCACACTGGTGTTCAGCGGCTGGCCACGGCTTCTTCCAGAACAGCGGCTTCGCCAGCGGCGAAATCCGTGTCTTCCGCAGCGGAAAACTGCATGTCGGGCTCAAGCCGACGGGCGATGAGCTCATCAATGGAAAAGACGCCTGGGCCGCAGGCGAGAACGGCCACGGCAGCCGCGAAATAAAGGCCAAGAAGCTCCAAGAGATAGATGTTGAAGCCCGCTGTGACGATGGCGTGATAAATGGCGACGGAGATGGTCCCGGCGACTGCCAAGGCTCCCATCCGCGTCAGCAACCCAGTAATCAACAGCCAGCTGCCGATCACCTCCGAGAACGCTGCAACGTAGGAGAGAAGGATCGGGAAGGGCAGATGCAGAGGGCGTACGAATGCATCTGCAAAATTCTCGATATTGGCGAGCTTTTCGTAACCGTGGTGAATCAGCAGCGCGCCGGTGAACACCCGAAGCAGGAGCAGACCGAGATCGCCAGCAATGGGGCGGGTCAGAATGGCGCGAATCACCACAGAACACATCGACTACACACAACTTAAATAAGTTGCGTGTAGTTACGCGGCTTCGCGCCAGGGCGGAGCAAGGAATGGGTACTTTTACTCAGTCGTCGTAGACCAGGCACTCGGGCTCATCGGGGTTCTGCTCGCAGAACAACTCAAGGGGTGAGGGGTCATGGGGATCATCAGGGAATTCCTTCTTGTGATCCAACAGCCACTGCAGCTCCTCCGTGAGATGACGCACCTTGCCTTCGTTGTGCTCAGACAGGGCCTTAAGGAACTCCTCCTGGTCCTTCTGGATGTGCTCGTCAATCGTTTTCATGACTGAAACTGTCATCTGGCTGACATTCGGTTGTTAGCGAAGACCACCCCGATCGATCAGTCGGTAGATCTACCTTTGTGGCCGAAACCACACAACAGATCCGCTCCGGGCCCCATCACGTCCTGTGACACCACAGTGGCCATTGGACGATGGCCGCAGGAAAGTCGGGTTGGCTGATGTTGAGTGGATGCAATCTTCCGAACGCAGCGTTCTGACGGGGCTGCTTGTCTTCGCCGTAGGAGTTGTGGTGGGAATCGGAATTGGCTCAGCCAGTGCTGTTGCCGCCCTGACCCAAGGCGCACCTGACGTTCTGCAGAGTTGGTCGGGGGTGGTTGCCCTGCCGTGAAGGTTGACGGGACAGGCTTTCCCGCCTATCAGAAGCGCAGATCGGGTGAGTCGCGCGATGCTGTCAGATGAGCGGCAGATTTTTAGCCGTGACAAAAAGCCCCTGCGCCAATTCCTGAAACGGCTTCAACGCTTTTTGTTCGGATAATCAACGCGTTCCAACACTGATATTCCCTGCGCCAATCAACTGTTCAAGCCGTGCAGTGAGTTTCCGTTCGGTTCGATCAAATTGCTCCTGATGGCCGGCCACATAGGCAAGCTCTTCACTGGTGATCACCTGGTGGGTGACGGCATCAAGGTAGATCTGAACCAGGGACATCCACAGCGGCATCAACCGAAGGCCATCCTGGCAACACTGGAACGCAAACGGTGAATCGGGCCACGCGGAACTGAGCTATGGATCGAGAGACCATTCAGAGCCTGATCAAGCAATGCAGCTTGGGGCTGTTCGATCTGGCCTGTGCCGTCAGCGGACACCCAAGCTGGGATCTCAATCTGCCTGTGGGAGTGATCGATGCACGACGCTCCAAACCAAAGCTGATAGTGAGTGCCATCGGCACGATCAACTCAACCCTGAAGGCCTCATCCACCATTGCCCACCCGTTGATGGTGCGGCTGTTCGAACGGTTCGAAGACGTGGGTCTGGAACAGGCGCTGACGGAAATGAAACGTGGTGAGGATGGGGAGGCGTTCTGCGAGGTCTGGCAGGCTTACAGGGATGAACGCCGTTGTGGTGATGCCCCGATGTGGAGCATCGAAGACGCCACAGCCTTTGTGGTGCAGTCCCGCGAGGCTCACGCTGATCGTGAAGTGGCCTGCGTCGCCATTCTCCCGGGGGATCCCCACCGCATCGTCACCTTTTCAGTTCCCATCGCCTTCCTGACACGAGATTGAGTGTCTCCGAACTGCTGATGCAAATCGCCCTGCTGGGCATCGCCATTGGCGCCAATGCCCTCTCGGCTCTGGCGGGAGGGGGAGCAGGACTGGTGCAACTGCCCGCCCTCATCCTTCTGGGCCTTCCTTTCTCCATGGCATTGGCCACCCACAAGGTGGCCAGTGTTGCGCTGGGGCTGGGAGCGAGTGGGCGTCATTGGCGTGCCAGCAGCCTTGACCTGAAACGCTCGGCGCTGGTGTTGGCGGCCGGTCTCCCAGGTGTGTTTGTGGGAGCCAGCATGGTTCTTGCGCTGCCCGATCAAGTGGCCACCGCGAGCCTTGGGCTGCTGACCCTGGGGCTGGGGGTTTATTCGGCTCGGAAACCAGATCTGGGGACGACAGATCAGCCCTACCCACTGACAGCCCGCACCGTTGGGCTTGGCAGCTGCGGGCTGTTCATCATTGGCGTTCTCAACGGTTCCCTCACCTCAGGCACAGGGTTGTTCGTCACCCTGTGGCTGGTGCGCTGGTTTGGGCTGAGCTACGCCAGAGCCGTTGCTCACACCCTGGTGCTGGTGGGCCTGGGGTGGAATGGCACCGGGGCGCTAGTGCTGGGTTTGAGCGGCGAAATCCGTTGGGACTGGCTTCCACAGCTGGTGCTGGGTTCACTGATCGGAGGCTTCCTGGGGGCCCACTATTCCCTGGTGAAAGGAAGCCGCCTAGTCAAAAAAGCGTTCGAGATCTTGGCGCTGCTGATGGGCGGATCACTCCTGATCCGCAGCCTCTGAATCGGCATCTGCAAGGAAACGCCCCGAAAACCGCGTGGCCAACACCACTGTTGCGGCCCCGTAGGCGATGAACGTCACCGCCTGACCAGAGCTGGCCGTCTCGTAAACCTCACCTGTCAGCAGCATCCAGTCCATCAAGGACGCCACCGTTCCCCAGATCACCACCCAGACGGACACGTAGGCAACACCGCGGAAGGTCCGATTCACAAGGCCATGGGTTGAGCGAACCCGACGCTAGGGGAAGTCGCTCGAACGAGGAAGGCCTGCGGCTCCCGTAATGTCGCTGATTGAACCGGTTGAGGGGATGCCGAAGAAACGCCGCAAGCTCAACAAAGAGATGGAAGCGGAGATGGCCGCTGCCAAGCGCAAGATTGAGCTGGTGGGCGCGCTGATCAACGACATCCGCGATGAAGACATCCAGGGTGAGTACCTCGGCGCCTTCACGCAAATCCGCAGCGCCGTGGTGAATCTGATCGCGAAGTACACAACGGACGGATTCTGCGAAGAAACCGAGGGTCTTCTGGCGCTGTACAAGGGCTTGATTGAGCAGTTTGAAGAGGAGTACGAGCTCTGAACAGGCACGAACGCAGCACAGCGTTTAGGTTCACTTGCCTTCGTGCCTTGCCATGGCTCTTCGAGAGACCAAACCCCAGGTGTCACCGCTGCGCCTCAAGATCACGGTGTTGATCGCCGGCTTCGGGCCCCTGGTCGCCATCGGCCTCTGGCTTCAGTCCAAGGGGTTTTTCAACTGACTCCATTCATCGATTCCTCGCCACGGCTGGACTTCTCGGCCTCGGCCTGGTTCCCAGCGTGAGCTGGGCCGAAACCATGACAGCTCAGGTAGGCGCCGATTTCTGATGACAACACCCATGCTTCACCCTCCGCTGGACGCAGAACAGATCCGTGCCCTGTTCACCAAGCCCTACGGCACGCCAGGCCCCACAGCTGCGCAGTGGAAGGCCGTCTATGCCAGTGACGTGCATTTCACCGATCCAACCCAGGAACGGCAGGGCATTGACGCCTACATCCTTGCCCAGGATGGTCTGATGCAGCGCTGTGATGACGTGTTCCTGGAAACGGAATCGGTGGTGGTGAACGGTGAAACAGCCTTTGTTGAATGGCGCATGGGCCTCAAGATCAAAGGGATTGAGTTCATCTACCCCGGGGCGACCCGGCTCCGCTTCAATTCAGATGGAAAGATCGGGGACCACCGCGATTATTTCGATTTCGTCGGCCCCACGTTTGCTCCAGTGCCCGTGATTGGTGGAATGGTGCGCTGGCTCTACAAACGCTTCGTTGCCTGAACCACGGCCCCATGGCCATCTGTTGATCGGCCCCCCGGGCAGCGGCAAGACCACCCTCGCCACGATCCTCGCTCCGCTGCTCCCTGCACGGGTGATCGCCAATGACGCCCTGAGGGAACAGCTCTGGGGAGACGCGAATGTGCAGGGGCCTTGGTCTGAATTGGAACCGCATCTGCATGGCGCCATCGACCGCGCCATCGCCGATGGCGACAACGTGCTGGTGGATGCAACCCATGCACAACTCAACTGGCGCCAAGGGTTGATGCAGCGAAGCATGGGGGGCCAGCACCTGCCATGGACCGGCTGGTGGTTGCAGACACCGTTGGATCAGTGCCTGGCCTGGAACCGCAGCCGCCAACGGTGCGTTCCAGAGGCCGTGATTCGTGCGATGCACCTGAGCCTGAACAGCCCCCCCAACAGGCCCGACCTCAGCGAAGGATTCGCAAGCTTGATCCGCCTCAATCCCGCCGCCCCCCAGCTCAGCGATCAGATCAACCGAGCCCTCCAAACCATCCTTGACCCCTTGCCATGAAGAAAGGTGAGTAGGTCATGCACCCCCTTCGGAGTCCCATCAACGTGATCCCAACGGCACAAGTGTCATGACACTCGGCGAACTCTTTCTCGAAGCCATGTCCACCGGCGTGATCACCAACGGTGAGATGGCGTGGGTGACCGCCCGCCAAGATCAATTCACACGAACTGAGGAGGCTGTCGCCCAACGGCTGGGCCGGTTGATCGACGAAGGCACGATTCAACTGGGTTGTCGCATGCCCATGGCCTGATTGAAGGCCTAGTGATGGTGCTTGCGTCGCCGCGAATGACGACGCATCCGCTTCACCAAACGGCCGCTGACGGAGCGGCTTTCAGCACATTCGAGCTGATTCCAACGCCATCCCAGCCAGGACAGCACCACGACGATGGCAAGGGCGATCAACAAACCCACGGGGACAACGGCTTAAGAGAACAACGCAGGAACCAAAGCTGCTGGAGCCCAGTTCTCTTCCATCGTTAATGCAACAGGTTGCGATGCAGTCCAGCCAGGCCTGAACCGACTCAATGCGTTGTACAGCGGCCAACGCAGCGCTGTCGCTGCTTCCCTGCTCAGCCGTGAAAGGAGCAGGTTTCAGCGCTGACCGTCCTGGTCAAGGCTGAACTCAAGCAACGCTGCCGTGAGCAAGGTCTTCATCGACTGCAGGGCCTCCTGCTCTCTGGGATCTGGCCCTCCGGGCCATTTCTCAAGGTGAAAGCTCACCGAGCGGTGGAGCAGGCGAACAGCTTCAAGGTCCAGATCGAACTGGAGGGTGGGGCGAGGCTCACTCATGACTCCATTCTCACCAACACCACGTTGACAACCAAAAGGACTGCGAGTAGTACATAGCTACCAATAAGACGCGTATGGGCTTCGTCAACGCTCCGCCGCCAAGCGCCTGGCCACCGATGGGATCAGGGCTACTCCGACCGAGCCGGTCCCTCATGGTGTGCCTCACCTGCCAGCACTTTCAGCACACCCTTGCTGAGGCGGGGGTCACCCAGCCAGCCTGTGCACACCACCAACAGCGCATCCCCCAGGGAGCACACCTCACACACCGCTGCCATTAATGGATGCAACGGCTGGAGAAGCAGATCGGATGGTGCCCTGAAGGGGCCTGATACACCGCCCAACCTTCACAGCGAACACAGCAACAAAAAGCCCCCTCCGAGGAGGGGGCTTTCCGATTCAGTTGATCTGAATCGTTTTGGCTGTTCCAAAAGGAACAGGTTGATTCCAGATCAACCGATGGCAGGAGCCTGCAGAGCCACAGGAGTGGACTCAGCAGCAGCCAGGTCGAGGGGGAAGTTGTGAGCGTTGCGCTCGTGCTGCACTTCCATGCCGAGGTTGGCGCGGTTCAGCACATCAGCCCAGGTGTTCAGGACGCGGCCCTGACTATCCAGGATGGACTGGTTGAAGTTGAAGCCGTTCAGGTTGAAGGCCATGGTGCTGATGCCCATGGACGTGAACCAGATGCCGACAACAGGCCAGGCGCCCAGGAAGAAGTGAAGGCTACGGCTGTTGTTGAAGGAGGCGTATTGGAAGATCAGGCGACCGAAGTAACCGTGGGCAGCCACGATGTTGTAGGTCTCTTCCTCTTGGCCGAACTTGTAGCCGT